>Ga0105048_10016869_pt1 | contig 11281 bp, 10 predicted proteins | sample MAT05_FD_78382 | JGI IMG/M metagenome (GOLD analysis project Ga0105048, IMG submission 78382) | Freshwater microbial communities from Lake Fryxell liftoff mats and glacier meltwater in Antarctica - MAT-05 | ecosystem: Environmental > Aquatic > Freshwater > Ice > Liftoff microbial mat | place...
CGCGATGGGGCTGCCGTCGCCGGAGATCCTGATCGGCGCGCGGACTTCCGCCTCGCGTTCGCCGACGCCGCACGATGCGGGTTCGCCCTGGATGGTGAGAAAAAGGAAGTGCCGGAAGACTTCTCGCGCTTCCCGCAGCATAAACTCTTTGTCATGCCCCCAGCGATCCGCGTAAGTGTCCGCCACAAACCCTTCCACTTTGTCCCATTTTCGCCGCTCCACCGATTTGAGAAAATGTGCGTGATGCAGGCGCACCTGCCGCTCCGGTTGCCAGAGCCAGGCGGCGTAAAGAGCCCAGGTTAGCAGGAGCACGGCAGAGCTGAGGGCGAGAGTTTTACGATCCATGAGCGAGACTGAAATAACATACCGCGAGAATGTCGCGGCGATTTTGCGAAATCCGCGGGGCGAAATCCTGATCTGCGAGCGGCTGGGGACGCCGGATGCATGGCAATTTCCGCAGGGCGGCATCGATGCTGGGGAGACGCCGGAGGAAGCGTTAATGCGCGAGCTGTGGGAGGAGATCGGCGTGGAGGCGGGCGACATCGCCATCGTCGAACGTCGAGGCCCGTATCGCTATCTTTACGGGCGGGGCCGGATAAAGCGGGGCTTCCATGGAAAGGTGCAGCTCTATTTTCTGTGCGACTTCACCGGGCCGGACACGCGGATTAACGTCGCCACAGAGCACCCGGAGTTTCAGGCGTTCCGCTGGATCCGGCCCGCCCATTTTGACCCGCTCTGGCTCCCGGAAATGAAGCAAGCAGTCTATCGTGCGGTCTTCGCCGATTTCTTCGGTGTGAAAATTTAGGCACCGGCATGAATCATGGTTGTCAATCGCGCGGAGCTGCTGCACATGAACCACTCGCTATGTTGACCCTTGGAACATTTTCTGTCGTCGTCGCCGCCTTTCTCGGCTGCGTCTGGTGGGCGTGCCGGGAAGAGGAAACCTGACTGGGCGTAGCGCCTGCCTTTTTGGAACATGATGGACGCTGACGAAATCGACTGGCTGAAAGCGACCGCCAACGAGTTTAACAACCTGCTCCAAGTCATTTCGGAATCGAGCGGCATACTCGCCTCCCTCAGCGATGGCAGCGCGGAAGCCCAAAAGTATTCTGCGATCCTACGCAATGCCATCGACCGCGCGACGCGACTCGCCGGCACGATCAGAGATCGCGTCGGGGGATCAGGAGGCACGAATTTCTCGTTGGACATCGCGCCGGATGGGGCGGGCGGTGAGGCCACTCTCATTCCCGATGTGCCGCCGCTGCCGCCGAAACCGACCGGCGGCCCGCTCGTCCCGCCGCTGACGGGCGACGTGCGGGTGCACAATCCCTCGGGCAACCGCGAGCTGGTGATGATCGTGGACGACGAGGAATTCGTCACGATGCTGGCCCAGCGCGTCCTCGCGGACGAAGGCTACCGCGTCATCACCGCCCGCGATGGTTTTCAAGCCATCGAAATGTATCGCAAGCTCCGGGACCAAATCACCCTCATCATCCTCGATTTCACCATGCCCGTCATGGATGGAGCCGACGTTTTCGCCGAGCTGCTTTTGATCAATCCGAACGTCTCGGTCGTCCTCAGCAGCGGCTTCGCCGAGCAGGGGCGACTCCAGAGCATGCTGGCTCGCGGCCTGCGCGGCTTCATTCCGAAGCCCTACACCCACCAGAAGCTCCTCACGCAGATCCGTTCCACCCTCGACGCGCTCCAAGCGGAGAAGAGCGGTGAGCGGCGGATTTTCTAGGAACCGAGGCTGGTGGCGGGCTGCGCGGGGTGCGCACCAAGTTTCCGCGCTTTCCGCGCCACGCGTGGCACCGCATTAGCTATCTCACCGGGCATGGCCCGTATTGATTCCTTTTTCAAATTCATGAAGGAGCAGAGCGCTTCTGACCTTCACCTCTCGACCGGCAATCCGCCGATGCTCCGAATCCATGGCGAACTCGTGCGCGTGGACATGCCCGCGCTGGCGAATGACGACCTCAAGGCGCTCGTCTATGAGATTGCGAGCGAGCAGAAGATCAAGGTCTTCGAGGAAACGGGCGACGTGGATTTCGGCTACGAATACCCCGGCTTCGCCCGCTATCGCGCGAATTTTTTCAACCAGAAGAACGGCATCTCAGCGGTCTTTCGGCTCATTCCCAGCAAAGTTCTCACCGCCGAGGACCTCGGGCTCCCGCCGGTGTTGAAGCGGTTCTCGATGCTGAAAAAGGGTCTCGTGCTCGTCACGGGTCCGACCGGCTCGGGCAAATCGACGACGCTGGCGGCGATGGTCGATTACGCGAATCTGCATCGCAAAGATCACATCATCACCGTGGAGGATCCGATCGAGTTTGTGCATCGCTCGCAGCAGTCGCTCATCAACCACCGCGAGGTCGGGGTGCATACGAAGTCGTTCGCGTCCGCTTTGCGCGGAGCCCTGCGCGAGGATCCGGACATCATTCTCGTGGGTGAAATGCGCGACTTGGAAACCATCGAACTCGCACTCACCGCGGCGGCCACGGGCCATCTCGTCTTTGGCACGCTGCACACACCGAGCGCGCCAAAGACGATCGACCGCGTGATCGACGTGTTTCCCGCAGGGCAGCAGAACCAAATCCGCGCCGGCCTCTCCGAATCGCTCAAGGGCGTCGTTGCGCAGAATCTTTTCCGCCGCATCGACAAGCCGGGCCGCGTCGCCGCGCTCGAAGTGCTCGTGGTCGATACGCCGATCGCGAACCTCATTCGCGAAGGCAAGACGCACCAGATCCCCGGCATGATGCAGGTCGGCAAAAAGAAGGGCAACCAGCCGCTCGACGACGCCATCATGGAGCACCTGCGCGCCGCGCGCATCGCGCCGGAGGAGGCGTATGAAAAAGCGCAGGACAAAAAGAAATTCCGCGTCTTCCTCAAGACTCCGCCGGACGACCTCGACGAATAAAGCCGCTATGCGACAACCCGAACTCAATGCCACCCTCTCGGCGATGCTCGACGCGCACCCGGGCATTTCCGATCTCCTCTTCACCGTGGGCCGGCCGCTGCAGGTCGAAAGCTTTGGCGAGCTCAAGGAAGTGCGCACGCACTCCTCGCCGAAAACGCTCACCCGTTTTCAGACCGAGCGCATCGCTCTCAATATCATCGGCTCCGCGCGTCATCTCCTGCGCGATCTCGCCGTGCGCGGCTCGTGCGATTGCAGCTACGCGCTGGGTGACCGGGCGCGTTTTCGCGTCAATATTTTCAAGCAGCGCGGCAATCTCGCGATCATCATGCGCAAGGCCCAGAGCAAGATGCCGACGCTCGACTCGCTCGGCCTGACCCCGATTTTCCGCGACATGGCGCGGGAAAGAAACGGTCTCATCCTCGTGACCGGCGCGACCGGCAGCGGAAAGACGACCACGCTCGCGGCCGTCCTCAATGAGATCAACGAGACGCAGGCGACGCACGTCGTCACCCTCGAAGACCCGATCGAATTCATCCACGAGCACAAGAAAGCCACCTTCAACCAGCGCGAACTCGGCGCAGACTTCGACACCTTCCCGAATGGCCTGCGCTCAGCCTTGCGCCAGGCGCCGAAGGTTATCCTCGTCGGGGAAATGCGCGACCGCGCCACCGTCGAGATCGCCATGACTGCGGCGGAAACCGGGCACCTCGTCCTCTCGACCATCCACACGATCAACGCCGGCCAGTCGATCAATCGCATCCTCGGCATGTTCGAACTCGCGGAGGAAACACAACTCCGCCTACGCCTCAGCGAAACGCTGCGCTACGTCGTCAGCCAGCGGCTCGCGCCGAAAGTCGGCGGCGGGCGGCTGCTGATCAACGAAGTGATGGGGAGCAATCTGCGCGTCCGCGAGGCCATCACCAACGGGGAAGCCGATGGGCGCAGCTTTTACGACATTATCGAGTCCAACGAGACCTTCGGCTGGGCCACCTTCGACCGCTCGCTCAGCTGCGCGTATCAGGCGGGCACGATCACCGAGGAAACCGCGAACCTTTACGCCACCCACAAGGGGAAAATGACGCGCTTCATCGACGACGTGAAAAAGCAGGGCGGCCTTTCGCTGGACGCTCCCACCGGTTTCAAACTCGATCTAGATTCTGCCGCCGTGCTCGCCGGCGGGTTGCGCTGAGCCCCCCAAAATCATGGAAACACAAAATCGTCTCGATCTTTTCGAACCCGGCGACCAGACCGCCCTCATCTGCGTCGATGTGCCGGAAGTGCAGCGCCTTGTCATCGAGCAGGTCACCGCGCTCGGTTACAAAATCCACACCGGCCTTTTCGTCGAAGATGTCCTGCTCAAACTGCGCACCCACGTTTACGATGTGGTCCTCGTTTCCGAGCATTTCAACGCGACCGATATTGAGACCAATCCGATCGTCGCCGAGGCGGTGAGCACGCCGGCCGCCCAGCGGCGGCGGCAACTCTACGTGGTCGTCGGTGCGAGCTTTGTGACGAACGATGAGTTGCAGGCCTTTGAGCACAGCGTCGATCTCGTGGTGGGGCTGACGGACGTGATGAACCTCCGCCCGGTGCTGCGTCGGGGACTGCGTCTCGCGCAGGAGTTTTATGCGCCGTTGAACGAGTCGCTCAAAGCGCTCGAAGCGGCCTAGGAGCGGCGCGGCGGTCCGTTTTTCGGGCTTCGGCAGTGGTTCGTCGTTGATTTTGGCACCCTCGCTCCTAGATTCCGCGCCTATGAAATTGACGCGCTGGAAGCGCTTTACCTGGGATCTTACAACGCTGTCCCCGCTCGAAAACCCGCTTCCAGACCAATACGTCGTCCGTCCCGCCGGGCGCGATGAAGCCAAGGCGGCGGCCCATGTCATCTTCACTGCTCTGACTCTCGACTCCGCCTGGTGCGACACGCTGAAGCTTTTCCGCGACCATCTCGCCGCACAACTTGACCTGTCCTTTTCTCGCGAATCCTCACCGGCGCTCGTCGTCATGCACGGCTCGCGGATTATCGCCGCGTCGGTCGTCTCCACCGAATCCGCGGCGGATTCCCACCTCATTTCCGGACCTTGCGTCCTGGGTGAATACTGCAACCGCGGCCTCGGCACCGCGCTGCTTCACCACACGCTCTCACTTTTGCGCAGCGCCGGACTCGCTCGCGCCGCCGCCGTGACCAAGGACAACGTGCCCGCGTGCAAATTCGTCTATCCGAAATTCGGATCGACCAGCGCCGCCTACGACCTTTCGCCCCAACTCGCCACGACCTAGCGACAACGACCAGTCTTCATATGGGACAACTCTTCGACGATTATCAAAGCGGCGATTTCTACGATGAGATGTTCGCCTCGCCGGGTGGGGTTCGTCCTCACTACCGCACCCTCCTCGAGCGCTTCCGCGAAATGGGCGACGGCGAGATCGACCGCAAGCAACTCCTCGCCTCACAGACGTTCCTCAACCAGGGCGTCACCTTTACCGTCTATAGCGACGACAAGGGCACCGAGCGCATCTTCCCCTTCGACCTCATCCCGCGCATCATCCCGCGCGACGAGTGGGAGCACGTCGAGCGCGGCCTCCAGCAGCGCATTCACGCGCTGAATCTTTTCCTGAAGGATATTTACCACGAACAGCGCATCGTGAAGGAAGGCCTCATCCCCGAGGAAGTCGTCAAAAGCGCCAAACACTTCCGCCCCGAGTTCGTCGGCTTCGACGTGCCCAAGGACATCTACATCCACATCTGCGGTAGCGATCTCATCCGCGACCGCGACGGGAAATACCTCGTCCTCGAAGACAACGCCCGCTGCCCGAGCGGCGTCAGCTACGTCCTCGAAAATCGCCAGGTCATGAAGCGCGTCTTCCCGAAACTTTTTACGCGCCAGAAAATTCGCCCCGTCGATAACTACGGCCAAGAGCTCCTCAACGCCCTCCGCTTCGTCGCCCCAGAGCGCTGCTCCGGCGATCCCACCGTCGTCCTCCTCACGCCTGGCATCTTTAATTCCGCCTACTTCGAGCACTCCTATCTCGCGCGCGCCATGGGCATCGAGATCGTCGTCGGCCAGGATCTCGTGGTGAAAGACGACATCGTCTTCATGAAGACGACGAAAGGTCTGAAACGCGTGGACGTCATCTACCGCCGCATCGACGACGACTTCATCGACCCCACCGTCTTCCGCAAAGACTCCGTCCTCGGAGTACCCGGCATCGTCGAGGCTTATCGGAAAGGCAATGTCAACCTCGCCAACGCCATCGGCACCGGCATCGCCGACGACAAGGTCATGTATTACTTCGTCCCGAAAATGATCCAGTTCTACCTTGGCGAGGAGCCCATCCTCCCGAACGTGGAAACCTACCTCACGATGTTTGACGAAGACCGTAAGTATGTCCTCGATAACATCGCCAACTTGGTCGTAAAGAGCGCCAACGAGAGCGGGGGCTACGGCATGCTCATCGGCCCGCACGCCACGAAAGAGGAGCATGAGAAATTTCGCCAAGCCATCACCGCCGATCCGCGCAACTACGTCGCCCAGCCCGTCATCTCCCTCTCCCGCGCCCCGAGCTATTGCGGCGACGGCCTCATCGAAGGCCGTCACATCGACCTGCGCCCCTACATCCTCAGCGGCGAAAAAACCACCATCATCCCCGGTGGCCTCACCCGAGTCGCCCTGCGCAAAGGCTCCCTCGTCGTGAACTCCTCCCAAGGCGGAGGATCGAAAGACACATGGGTCGTGGACGAGGAATGAGCAAGGCGGTCGGAAATACCCTTCCGAACGTGCCGCACCGAAGTCCGTCACAGTTCGCAACATCCAGCTCAGGGCTCCACGGACGTTCTGGACGCGGTCCTGAAAAAACCTTCGCCCGTTTTTGAACAATAGGCCGGGGGCCCGGTCGAAGATGACTGTTTAGGGGGAATTAGACCGGGCCGTGCGCGTCAGTTTGGGTGTGTTTTCCTAGGCGCGCGCGGCCCGGATTTTTTTTCCGGTGATCGCTTCGTTGACCCGCATTTTCCCGTTCGCTAGCCTTCCCGGCATGTCCACCAGTCCCGCGCGATGAACCCCGACGGACCCCTCCTCGGCATCCGCGGCTTCCTTATCGACGCACCCGAGTTCGACCGTCTCCGCTTTTGGAGCGACGGAGCGCTCATCATCGCCGGCGGGCGGATCGCCGAGATTGGCGATTACGCGTCGCTTTCCAGAAAGCCACGGGAGCAACCGGTGCGCTGGCGCCACACCCCGCGTTCCGCCGTTTTCCCGGGCCTCATCGACCTCCACGCCCACATCCCGCAGTATCCGGCGGTCGCCCGCGGGGGAGGCGATCTTCTTCCCTGGCTGCGCCAGTACATTTTCCCGCTGGAACGCGAGTTCACCGGGGCCAAGGGTCGCCGGGAAGCGGGCGCGTTTTTCACCGAACTTGCACGGCACGGCACCACCACGGCGATGCTCTACACCGCCGTTTACGAAGACTCCTGTGAGGCCGCATTTCACGCCGCCGCGGCCAGCGGGCTCCGCATCATCATGGGCAAAATGATGATGGATGTGGGCAGCTACGGGCAGCTCCAGCCGACAAAAATCGGCTCCATCTCGCTCCACGAAAGCGAGCGCCTGTGCAGAACCTGGCACGGAGCGGCGGACGGGCTGCTGGAGTATGCGTTCAGCCCGCGTTTCGCCGTGGCGTGCAGCGAGAAACTCATGCGCGGCGCCGCCGAACTGGCGGTGAAATACGGCGCGTATATCCAGACGCATCTCGCCGAAAATCTCGCCGAGATCGAGAAGGTGCGGCACCAGTTTCCCGCGGCCTGCGACTACACCGACGTTTACGAAAAATTCGGCCTCCTCACTCCCCGCACCGTCCTCGGCCACTGCCTGCATCTCAGCGCTCGCGAACTCGCCGCCCTCGCCGCCGCCGGAGCGAGCGTCGCGCATTGCCCGACCTCGAATCTTTTCCTCCGCAGCGGCATCCTCCCGCTGGAAAAAGTGCGTGCCGCCGGGCTCCGGATCGGCCTCGGCAGCGATGTCGCCGCTGGTCCCGAGCTGAATATGTGGCAGGTCATGCGCTCCGCCATCGAGTCCCAGCAGGCGCGCGCCTTTTACGAGCCGGGCGCGCTCATTCCGACGCCCACCGCCGCGCTCCACATGGCCACGCTAGGCGCCGCCCAGGCATTGGGCAAAGGCGCAGTCATCGGCAGCTTCGACATCGGCAAGGAAGCCGACCTCACCGTCATGGACTACGCCGCGCTGCTGCCCTACCGCCAAAGCTCCAAGCCCGCCACCGAACTTTCCGCCGAAGACCTCGCCAGCCTCTGCATCTACCGGGGTGGCCCGCACGCGGTACTTGAGACTTTTGTCCGCGGCCAGAGCGTCCATCGCGCGCCGGAGCCGGAGTTGTTTTAGAAACTATGAACGCGAAAATCCGAATCGCCGGCATCAATTTCGACCACATGCATATGGGCGACCTGCTGCGCATGGCGCACGAGCATCCCGATGCGGAAATCGTGGGGATCTGTGACCAAAATCCGGAGCGCATGGCCACGGCGGTGCGCAACTTTTCGATTCCGGCCAACCGCGTTTTCACCGACTACCGCGCCTGCCTGGAGACGGCGCACCCCGATCTCGTGATCCTCTGCCCGGCGACCGGCGAGCACGCATCGTGGACGGAGCGTGTCGCGGAGTTCGGCGTGAATATCATGATCGAAAAGCCGTTCGCCGCATCGCTCGCGGACGCGGACGCGATGATTGCGGCCCAGCGCGCGAGCGGAAAACTGCTGGCGATCAACTGGCCGATCCGATGGCTGCCGTGTTACATCACGGCGAAGCGGCTGGTGGATGAGGGGCTGATCGGCGAGGTCTTGAATTTCCATCACTACGGGGGCAACCGCGGGCCGCTCTTTCATCGTGCGGACAAGGTGGAGGCGCAGCCGACGGCGGAGGAAAAGGCGGCGAGCTGGTTTTACAAACGCACGCTCGGCGGCGGCTCGCTCCTCGACTACGCGGGCTACGGCGCGACGTTCGGGACGTGGTTCCAAGGGGGACGCAAGCCGCTCGAAGTGACCTGCGTCACCGACGAACCGGCGGGCCTGGAGGTCGATGAACACAGCGTCACCGTCTGCCGCTACTCGCACGGCCTTTCGAAGATCGAGACGCGCTGGGGCACCTTCACCGACCCCTGGATTTTGCAGCCGCAGCCGAAGTGCGGCTTTGTCCTCTGCGGCACCGCCGGGACCGTCAGCGCCTACGACTACGCGACCACCCTGCGCGTGCAGACCCCAGACCGGCCGGAGGGCTTCGAAGTGGAAACCGACTCAGTGGGTGCCCCGTTTCAAAACCCGATCCAATACCTGCTGCACGTTCTGGCCGGTGGTGACTTCGAGCGCGGGCCGCTCCACCCGGAGATCGCCCGCATCGGCCAGCAGATCGTGGACAGTGCCGCGCTCAGCGCGCGAGAAAAGCGAACAGTCCCACTGCTCGGCTAAGAGGGCGTCTAAAAAGTCGGGTTTCGCCTGTCTCTTCCTCTTCCTCTTCCGCTTAATTTTCCTCTGCTGGAGGAGACTAAGCGGAAGAGGAAGAGGAAGAGAATCGCGGGCATCGACTTTTTAGACGCCCTCTAAGAACGCCGCGCCAAGGTGTTGCCTTTGCTCTAGCCGGCTGTCGGGCGGAAGCCTTTCGTCGAACCGCTCACGGGATCGATTTGGATCGTGAAAAAGTTCGGCGGCAGCGTGGTGCCGGTGACGTTGTCCGTGATGTTGTGAATCGTGATCGTCCACGCGCCATTGGTGTCCGAGGTGCTTTTCGTCGGAAGATTCGTCGCGCCATCCGGCTGGAAACGGAATGAATAATACCGGTAGAAGCGCGCCACTCCCCGGGGAAGCTCCGGATCCTTGGTGGTGGGAGTCTGCTCCTTCTGAGTCGTGTCGGAGACCAGCGTCGAGAGCTTGGCCGGGTTCATGACCACGGTGATCGGAAAACGCTGGGCTTTGTCGATCGGAACCGCCGCTCCGGATTCGACCACTTCGAAAAGCTGGATGGCTCGCAGTTTTCCAGTGGTCACGTCCTTCGCTGATTCGCCCGGCGCTTCGGGATCCGCGTATTTGTAAATCCGAACTTCAACCGCTCGGTTTTTACTCAGCGCAATCTGCCGTGCCAGACTGATCTGGTCGGTGAGCATCTGCGAAGCCTGCGTCATCGCCGATCCGCGGAGGATCGTCGTCGCCGCCGGCACCGTGAAAGTCGCGATGAGGGCGATGATCGCGACGACGACGACGAGCTCGATCAGCGAAAACGCTGCGCGCGTGGGAATGAGGTGAGGCTTTTTCATGGGGCAAACTTCTTGGTGCTGACGATGCGGAATTTATAGTAGTCGTCCATCGAAAGCGTGGGATTTGTCGCAAAATCCTTCAAGCTCGTGTCACTCGGATCGATGTAGCGCTCCACCGTCGAGGAGCCGCGGTATTCGCTGGCGACTTGGTCCTGCCCCTCCACCCATGTGGCTTCATCCGTGCTCGTCCGCTTGCGGAGCACCTGCACTCGCATGTGGACGGTATAGGTGTTGGATTTGGTCGTCACGCGGGCATAGATCTGGCCGTAGGGGCCTTCCCGCGTGTTATCACCGGTCTGGTTGTTGGAGTCCCAAAACGAGGCGATTGAAGCCAGAGTCGTTCCCGTGGGAACCAGCGACATGTCACAGATTTCCGAGGCGAGGCGAAACATGCCGGTATCTCCGTTATAAACCCCCGTGGAAGAGGGCGTGGCAAACCGGGATTCAAACCCCAGGAGAGTTTGATCCCGGTCGATCTCCTTTCGAAACACTGTCGAACCACCACTCTTTCTGTTTACCCCGTTTGGGATCGCCATCACTCGGGTGGATTTCAAAACGCCGCGCAGAGCTGTCGAGCGGGTGATGTAAGTGAACGGTGCGATTTGATAGTTCAAATTGACCTTGCCTGCGGTCGAGAACGGCTCGCTGATGGCATAAGGCTCGACGACGGGCATGTTCCAGAAATCGAGGAATACATGATCGCGAATGGTCTTAAATCCTGGGTGCGCCTTGCCCGCGCCCGGATTCGCGCAAAAGAGCAGAGTCTGCCAGGGTTTTTGCGGAGTAGTTGGGCCCGCGGTTGGATCGACGCCACTGGACAGCGAGCCGAACATGACCGGTGAACTCACCTGCCGGTTCGGCGAAACAATTTCCGAATCTGACTTATCCCCCGACCCATCCGAGCCGAAGTAGTCATCCGGCTTGTTGGTCAGGGCGCCGTCTTCCCGGTCATAGGCCCCGTTATCAAAATCGCCCTGCTGGCCTGTGGTGAGCAGCGCGCCCTTCGTCCCGCGCGCGACGATGGGATTGTTGATGCTCCCGGTCGCGTGCAGA
>Ga0105048_10016871_pt1 | contig 11280 bp, 6 predicted proteins | sample MAT05_FD_78382 | JGI IMG/M metagenome (GOLD analysis project Ga0105048, IMG submission 78382) | Freshwater microbial communities from Lake Fryxell liftoff mats and glacier meltwater in Antarctica - MAT-05 | ecosystem: Environmental > Aquatic > Freshwater > Ice > Liftoff microbial mat | place...
ATCCCACTTCAGGTCGCAGCGGACCGACTTCGGGTCGGCGCGATCGCGATTGGTTTCGGAGCAAACGCACTGGCGATTCGAGGTCTCCGCAAAAGATCGCGCTTGCGAGCTCCCCCCCTGTTTACCCGTCCCGTCAAACCGCAGCGTCCGTCCGCGACGGGAGCCTCCACATCCGTGAGCGCCTTGCCGGTGAGCAACTGGAGATTGGGACGGATCCGGCTCAACGGAAATCGACGCCTAGGGCGCGGGCGATGGTGGCGTTGAAATCCTGCGCGGTGACGGGGTTTTCGGAGCGTGCGCTCGATCAGACCGCGCGCGGCGAGATCGGTGAGCAGCGTGCTCAGCGCTTCGTCGAGCGTGCCGCAGCTCCTGGCGACGCCTTGGTGGTTGTCGGTGTGCGTGTCCCAGCCGCCGAGATCGACTTCGACGAACCGCGAGCCGCGCTCGATGAGCCGCCGCGCGAGCAGGCAGCGCTAGCCGAGCGCGGTGCCGTCAACCCTGCCACTCCTTCGTTCCCTTTCTGCGTAATCAAACTACAACTGAAACATGCACATTCGCTTCTTCAGAAAGCACCTTGCAATCCGCCGTTTCTTCGCGTTCGCGCTCGCCCAAGCTGCGCTGACGAACCTTCACCTCCACGCCGGGGAAATCGGGGGATGGCAGGGCAAGGATTTCCGCACATGGCCGTCGCCCGTGAATCCGGCAGCCATCGTCACTGAGGGCACGACGGAGATCCGCTGGATGCCGGAGCCTTTCAAATTCACCGCCGGGAAATCCGTGCGCTACATCGACTTTGAAACCGGTAACGACACGAACGAAGGAACCAAGGCCGCGCCTTGGAAGCATCATCCATGGGACGCGGAAGCGGCTGGCAAAGCTGCGGCGACCATGGGCGCGCACACCTATGCCTTCAAAGGCGGCGTGACTTATCGCGGCGCGCTCACGGGCAGGGAATCCGGCACCGCCGCCGAGCCCATCCGCCTCACGACCGATCCGACATGGGGAACCGGCCGCGCCATCCTCTCCGCCGCACACGGCATCTCCGGCGGTTGGGTGAAGACGCCGCCGGCGCAGATTGCGGCGATGAAATTTCCGCAGGAAGCCGCCGGGAAACTTTGGGAGGTCGCGCTTCCCGGTGATTTCACGCCCCGCGCCCTTTGGGAAAACAAAGCTGGCGGAGAGAAGCAACGCCTCCCGCTCGCCCGCTGGCCGAACTGGAAGATCGACGACAAATACGATCACTTCCGCCAGTGGTTCCGCGTGGAGAAGCACTCGCAGGGCTTTCCGCGCGTCATGCTCTCCGCCCCGAAAGTGCTCAAGGACAAAGACCCCGACGCCTTCAAGGGCGCGACCATCTGGGCGGACCACATCAACACCTCGGGCGAGTTTTCCATCGTCGGCCCGTTCCCTTCTCCGGTGCTGCGCTACATGCCGGAGAGCGGGAGCATCGTCACCACTTCCAGCCATCCGGCGCGTTACCCGCAGGCGAAGTCGCCCTTCTTTTTGGAAAACCTGCCGCGCTTTCTCGATGAGGCCGGCGAGTGGTGGTTCGACTCGAAAACCCGCAAGCTCTTCCTTCTTTCCGAGAGCGATCCGAACCGCGAGTTCTTCGACGCGGCGCGGCATGAGATCGCCATCGATCTCGTCGGCGCGAAGCACGTCGAGATCAGCGGTCTCGCACTCACCGGCGGCAACGTGCCGGACCTGAACAAGGCTTACGACGTGGAAAACTACGACCGACCGCACGTCACCGCGCTCTGCCCGCTCATCCGGCTAAAGGGCGACTGCCGCGACATCACGCTCTCGCACTTGGAAATCTCGCACACGGCCGGCAGCGGCATCGCGAACCTCATCACGGGCAAGGATGACATCGTGAAGGACGTGACTATTTCCGACAGCAGCTTCGCGCACATCGACATCGACGGCATCGCGCTGGCCCGCGGCTTTACCTTTCGCAACGCCGCCACGAATCCCAAGGCGCGGCTGACGGATCTCAAAATCTACCGCAACCGCATGGAGGACATCGGCTTTCGTTGCAGTGACATGCAGGGCGGCGTGGGCATTGACCTCAACGGCCCGGAGGTCGCAGACATCGCGGGCAATGTGATCCACAAACTCGCCAAGCAAGGCATCAACGTCTTTGGAGGCCGCCCCATGTCCGGGATGATGTCCTCCGCGCCCGAGACGCCGCTGGTCCGCATCCAGGTGCGTCATAACATGGTCAAGGACTCGCTCTGGTATAAGACCGACTTTGGCGGGATCGAGTTCTGGGGCATCGGCCCGGCCTACATCTATGGAAACATCTCGGTGAACCCCATCGGGTTCCTTTCCCATAACAAATACTTCCACAAGAACCAGGCTTTTTACTTCGACCACGGATTCAAGGCCGCGCTCTTTAATAACATCGGCTGGAGCGACAACCAGCCCGGCACGAACAAGCCCATCGGCGATTACTTCATCCACGAGATCCGCAACCGCTGGAACGAGGTATTCCAGAACACCGCGTATAACATGCGCGGCTTCCAGACTCACTCGAGCGAGCACGGCGAGCAGCAGTTCTATATCGGAAACCTAATGCTCCGCATGAGCGAGCAGAACCTTTCCCACTGGCGGCTGACCGAGGCGGACTCCATCGCCTGCGCGAATAACATCTCGGATAACTCCACGAAGAACTACTACAACCGCTGGCGCGGCGATGTCTTCCAGACCATCGACCAGTTCCGCGATCATCTAATAGGCAAAGGCAACCTGCTCAGCACGCAGGTCGGTTGGGTCAGCGACGAGGCGCTCGTCGTCTCGCCGGAAAAGCACGACTTCCGTCCGGTGGAAAACTCGGCGGCCATCGATCGCGGCGTGAAGGTGTTCCTGCCGTGGTCGCTGTATGGAAACGTCGGGGAATGGCACTTCCGCGGCCAGCCGAACGCGCCCGGTACCGTGCTCTCGCATGACCTTTACCCGCAGGAATTTTCCAACAGCATGGATCTCCTGCGCGCCAAGAACCCGGTCAACAACGACCTAAAGGGCGAAGGTTTCACCGCCGCCGATTACTCCGTGGGCATCCTGGAAGACTGGTGCCAGGGAGCGCTGGATTTCGACGGCACGAAAACGATGACCATCGCCCGTGACCGCCTCGCCGCCGATGTATTCGTGAAAGGCAAGGACAAGGACACAGTCACCCCCGGCAGCGAGCGGCGGACGCTGGTCATGGACACGAACTCTTTTCTCATCGAAGCCGTGTTCAAGGTGAACGCCGCCAAACCCGGACTTATCGCCTCTCAAATGGACGGCACCGCCGGATACGCGCTCGGGATCGACGCGAAAGGCCAGCCCATGCTCACGATGAAATCCGGCGGCAAGACCGTCGCGGTTACCGGCAAAGTCACTGTCGCCGATGGCAGGTGGCACCACCTGCTCGCCGAGGTGGATCGCAAGTCCAGAAACGTCGCACTTTACCTCGACGGCACGGACACCGCCCCCCCGTCCGAGGCGCTGCCAGCCAGCGCATCACTGAAAGACACGGGCGACTTCATCGTCGGCCAGGGCTTCCAGGGCTCGCTCGATTACCTTCGCATCTGCCGCGGCACCCTCGCCGACGCAGAGACGAATATCGGCGAATTGATGTCCTGGCAGTTCAACGGCCCCGCCAGCCACGACTTCTCCGGCCGGCCGGCCGCCGGCGAGCACCGGGATGTCGGCGCCATCGAGCACCCCACCGCGTCCGGCCAGAAGAAGATCAGCTACACCCCGCCCGCCCCGCATCCGCCGGAGGTCAAGAAGCCAAACACCGTCCCAGCAAAGGCCAACAAATTCCTCGAAGGCCCCGACCGCCTCATCAAGCAGCAGGGCTGGGGTTCCGTCTCCGTCCCGAAAATCGCCAAGCCCGGCGACAAGATCGCCGTCCAGGTCGCCTTCGCCACCGAGACCATCCCGAAAGATATGCGTCTGCGCATCGACTTCCACGGCATGATCAACGGCAAGCGCAAACCCGGCATCGGCCAGGCCGCGCCCATCCCGGTCAAACCTGGCGTCACCAGCCCTTACTCCGCGGATTTCATCATCCCGCAAACCTCCGGCCTCAGCCACGTCATCGCCGTCATCTACGCCTCCCCCACCGGCGGGTTCGCCGACAAAATCCTCGTCACCGAGGCCAGCGTGCAGGTCGGGAAGTAGGCTTACCTTCCCATTCAATGCGCCTCGGAGATGAAGAACCTATCCCAGAGCACTTCGGCCGGGCCTCCTGACGGGCCGGTGGACCGCGGCTCCGATACGTTCTTCGAAAATAGGGGCAAGGCCGTTCGAGCTGCGGCTGGATCGGCGATCCCGAGCATCCTGCCGGACACTTTCCATTGTCTCTGCGAAGAACGATTTATACATTCTGCCCTTCATGAACGCGCCGCTCGCCTCCCTGCTCTTGCTCCTCACGACGGCGCTGCCTCATGCGCAGGATGCCGCCCGTCCAAAGGCGATGATCGAGCACACCGACACCTCCATCCCCTTCCGGAGCGGCACCGAGGGCTACCATACCTTCCGCATCCCGGCGCTCGTCCGGGCCGCTGATGGGAACCTGCTGGCCTTCTGCGAAGGACGCGTCGACAGCCATCGCGACCAAGGGAACATCGACATCGTGATGAAACGCTCCACGGACGAAGGGCGCAGTTGGGGGGCGCTGCAACTCGTGCAGGAGGAAGGCGGGGACGCCCGGATCACGATCGGCAATCCCGTTCCCATCGCCGACACGGAGTCCGGCCGCATCCATCTGCTTTTCTGCCGCGACAACGAACGGGTCTTCCATGCGTGGTCGGACGACCATGGCAAGACGTGGGCGGACCGCCGGGAGATCACGGACTCCGTGAAAAAACCGGATTGGAACTGGGTGGCCACCGGTCCCGGAGGCGGCATCCAACTGCAAGGCGGCAGGCAGGCCGGGCGTCTGGTCGTGGCGTGCGATCACACAGTGGGCGACAAGAAGCGGGGTTGGCCGTTCGGTGCGCACGCCATGGTGAGCGACGACCGCGGGGCCACCTGGCGGATCGGGGCCGTGGCCGACGGCGAAGTGCGGGCGGATGGCCAGCCCATCGGATTTCAATCCAACGAGAACGCGCCCCTCGAGATGCACACCGGCCGCATTGATGGGAACTCGCGGCTCTACTTCACCTTTCGCAACCAGAACGGCCAGCCCGGCAAGACCGCACGCGGAGAAGGCTGGTCGCTGGACGGCGGCGAGACCTACACCGATCCCGCCATCCGCGTGAACGCCGCCATCGTCTCGCCCATCGCGCATGCCAGCATCGTTCACCTACGGGAAAAGCGGCTGGGCGATCGCCAGGATATGATCGTCCTCTCAGCGCCCAATCATCCGATTGCACCGGGCAAGGACCGGGTGCGAATGAGCCTCTGGCTCTCCCGCGACGGAGCCCGGAGCTGGTCGGAGCCGTTGCTGGTGCATGATGGTCCCTCGGTCTATTCGCAGTTGATTCGTCTGAAGAACGGCGACCTCGGCATCCTCTTCGAGAATGGCGACACCGGCCTCTACGAGCGGATTTCCTTTTGCCGCATTCCCTACGAAGCCTTGGCGACGCGGGACAAAGAGCGATAGCGGAGGAGGACGAAATCAGGCATCCACCGCCGCAGCCCGCGAGTCACGCGTGCGGCGGCAGATTTCGCCGAGCAGCAGGCACAGCCCGCCCGCGCCGGAGGGAACTGTCCGAAAGCTCCAGAGGGCTGGAGCACTCTCGATATGGAATCAGGCTTGGCTGCGTGCGACCGAAACGGTGGCCTGGCCTTCGCTCCAAGGCACCTCGTGCGGGGCGCGTTTCGTTTTCGCCGCCACCGCCGCGACGGCTCCGGCGACGCCGGTGGCGGTCGCGACGAGAAATTTCCGGCGGGAGAAGAGGGGTGCATTCATGGGGAAAACAGGGCTGGGTTTCGTTGAGCGCGCTCACCTTCACCGAGCCATGCAGCTTTGTCATCTCCACTTCGGTCAGCGCCCGGTTGAAAGCCGCGAGGCCTCCGAAGCGCCCGATGGCGGTAACGGGCAGCGCCGCCGTGAGATCAAGTAGCGCGGGTGCGCGGCGTGCATTGCGTGGAGGCGGGCATCGAGACGGAACGGCTTCCCGGAAACTTGCAACTTCACATAGATAGCCTCGCCCTCCGCGAGCATTCCGTCCTTCGGCGGCTCCAGCGTAAATGTCTTGTCGAAGATACCGCCCTTCACCTCGCCGCGCAGGTTTTCCATGACCGCCGGCCCTTGATCCCCATAGATAGGACAGCGAAACGAGAACTCGAACCCGGTGTCTCCGACGCCTTCGATCCGCAGGGTGTGGCTTTTCCCGAAATATGCTGGAAATCGCTCCAGCGTGATGATGCTTCGATCCTTCTCGGCGGCGGGAAGGTCGAGGTAATACTTATGCCGCTCTGTATCCCAGCGGTATTCGCCAAACTGCTTCTGATCCGCATAGTGCGAGTAGTCACCGGGATTCCCCCGATACCATCCATCGTCCCTCAACGAAAAATCGTGGTTGCGAACCAACTCGCCCCGGTCAGCAGCGGGGGCCACCGGGATCTCGAATTCGTTGGCCTCGCGGAGGCTCAAATCGCGAACCTGCCGGGTGCCGACGCCGCGGAACTGGAACTGCAGTTTCGCATTCCTTGCGTCGTCCTTCAGTCGGAACTGCATCCGATAGGTGGTCCCATCCTGAGCGACCGGCCAGAACCCCTTGATCGGTGCCGGTGACCACAGGCATTATCCGCTCGACTTGGCCCACTGCGCGGCCCGTCACCTCAAGCTGATAGATTTTACCCGCATGGATCGGTGGCAGTGTGCGGCTGCCGGCGCGGACGATGTGTTGGGAGCGGCCGTTCCAGTGGGTGCAAGAGCAGGTCCGCCGCGGGGTACAGATCCACTCCTGGGATGAGGATGGCCTGTTTGGTCATGGGCTGCACCGCAACTTGAGCGGGATGGGGTGAGCGAGGTGAAGGTTCCCATTGACCCGATCCGCGGGGATCGCCAACTCTGACCCGCTCCCCTTCCCCTCCCCGCTAACCTATTCCGTCACCCATCGAATGAAACTGCCAAAGTTGATTGTCCTGCTGTCTGCCCTCACAACCATCGTGGCGAACGCCGCGGAAAGCCCGGAGCAATTCTACCGCCTGTATGAGGGCATCACTGCCTACGTGAACAATGCCGACGGCAAGGAGTTCACGGTGAACCTCGATCTGCGCGACCTGAACCTGTTCGCGAACGGGCCGCGCGAGGTGCTGTTCAAAGTCTATGATCCCGATGGCCAGCCGGTGGTGCGCGAGATCATCCCGGACGACAGCGTGGTGAGTGCAAACTTTCCGGACCGCATCGGCGGCTGGGATCATGAGCTGCAATATTTCGCCGCCTTGCAGGCGAAGGGCACCACGCCCTCGTTCCGCTGGAGCGCGTGGTCCGACCCGGCGCGGCTGGCGACGATCGTGAAGCGTTCTTTCAACCGCACAATCAAGGGCGGCAAGGCGGGTGTGTATCGCGTCTTGCTGGCGGGCACCCCGGACCATTACGTGACGCTCGGGTTCAGCCCCGCGATGAAGGTCGGTCTGACGGGGCATCCCGGTTTCATCCACGGGCATGGCGCGCTGCTGCGCAAAAGTTTCATCTACGTGCCAAAGGGAACGGCGGGCCTGTTCATCGCCGCGGTCGAACCGGACGAACCGCGGTCGCGGCGCTTCAAGCTTTCCGCGCCGGATGGCAGGGTGCTTTTCGACGCGGTGGCGACGGGCGGCTATACGGCGACGATCGATGCGAAATGGCAGGAGGCTTCCGTTCCTTTCACCACGCCCGGTGAATACGATGGCAAGCTGCTCACGCTGGATGTCAGCGACGGGCCTGGTGATTATTTGCTGAAGATCACGCTGCAGCAGCCGAAGGAAGGGCCGTTCAAGGAATATGTCGGCATGGGGAGTTCCGCGCTTTTCGCTCCGGATGCGGAGACGGCGATGGCGCTGCGCGGCGGCACTTTCGTGGAGGATGAGAAGGTGTTCTGGCATCCGTTCCAGGCGCGGTTCCATCGCTGGCTGAAGGCACATCCGCTCGACGCGAACGATGCTGAGAAGGCGCTGCGCAAAGAGATCGAGACGATCGCCGACAGCTTCCGGCTGTTGGAAACCAGCGACGGGCGCGGCTCGCGCTCGTGGGTGAACTGGGCCTACGGCATGGGCTACTACGGCTGCCGCATTTTCCGTCCGGGCTGGCTGATGATGAAACGCGCCGACGTGCCGGCGGAGGTGAAAGCGATCATCCGCGAGGGGCTCATCATGGCGGGCGACCGGCTCAGCTTTGCCGTCGGCGGCGAGCGCGTGAACGGCAACTCCTTTTCGCAGATCAACGTCGCGCTGTGGTACGCGATGGCGGCCACGGGCGATGCGATGCAGAAGGTGCGCTTTGGGATTTTCTTCGACCGCTGGCAGCATGAAGGCTGGGGCGCGGGCGCGGGCCTGAGCAAGTCGGGCGATTCGCAGGAACATTTCTCCCATGACGCACACTACGGCTCCTACCTCATGGACAACTGGCGCGGCGGCACGTGGGTGAAGGAGGGCATTCTCGACGACGCGCCGGATGAGCCGCGCTTCAAGCAGGTCATCGAACGTTACCGAGAACTGTACAGCTACCTCTACTGCCGCGATGGCAAGGTCGCCGTCCCCGCCAATCCGTGGTCCACACGCACCGCCGCGAGTTCGCACATGAACAGCGCGAACTGGGAACTCGACAGCCACACATGGAAAGGCGAGCCCGGCCCGGATTTCACGGTGAGCGTGAATGGCGGCGACGAGTGGTTCGCCGCCCGGCGGCAAAGCTACTACGCGCTCACCTTTCACGGTCGCATCGCGCCGGAATGGATGAGCCAGTGCTTCCCCGGCCAGCTCGGCTTCGGCGGCGGCGCTCTCTGCCAGCTCACCGTGCCGGGCAAAGGCCCCGTGCTCGCCTCGACGCTGAACGGTCCCTACGGCGAAGGCATGCATCCCTCGCAGTGGCGCAATTTTCACATCCATTCCGTCGTCGGCGAAATGTGGGATGGCGCGCCGCTCATCACCGGCATCAGCGAGCACGACAATGCGCGCGTGGCCGGCAATGCGGTCACCGGTTCCGGCGAGGTGCGCAATGCCCACGTGCGCGTCGCGCGCAGCTACACGTTCAACGCGGACAGCATCGACTGCGAAGTCGCGCTGGCCGAATCCGACTACGCCCGCGCATTATCCATCTGGAGCCACGGCCGGCTGTGGAGCGAGGTGAAGGTCGCCTACGAGATGATCCCATTCCTCCCGCTGCCGAAAGGACCGAAGAAACCCGTCGTCGCCGTGACAGTGAAGGACGCCGACGGAAAGGACATCGGCGAACTCACCCCGACGCCGGTCGAAGCAAAGATCATCCGCATCGACCGCAACGGCTACGGCGTCGAGATCCAGCTCGAGGCGCCGCGAAAAGTCTCGCTCGGCCAAAACAACACCGTGCTCATCGAACTCGCCGCCGAAGGCGCGAAGCCGACGCCCGCCGCCGAGGTGAAGCTGAAGTATCGGCTGGTGACATTCCAGTGAGGCCCGCGCAGCAGCGCAGTGTGTCTGAATTCCCTTTCAAGGTCCGATGTGACTGACCGCATGGAAACTTAGTTTCCGCCCGAACCCAAAGGGAGAAACAGAGTGAAAGGCCTTTCAGACCCATTCCCCATTGTCATTAGCCCTTCTTACCCAAGGCCACGTCATTCACGTCGCCAACTATTTGTTCTGTCCCATGGAATTTGGCACGTCTGAGGCAGTGCGGCTAGCCTACATTTCTCACACTCCGTCGATGGCAAGTGCGCAGTTCTCAGTTCTCAGTTTGCGTCCGAGACTGGGCACTGAGCACTGAGAACTGAGCACTTAAAAGAACCGCGGGCGGCAACACGCTGTCCCTCGTTTACCCAAGCGTGTGAGAAATGCAGGCTAGGGCACGGACAGGAGTGTCCGTGTCACGTTAAAGCGCGAGCCTCAATCGTTCCGGATCCCGCTTCAGCGGGAAGATGGACACGTCCACGGACTTCGCACCGAGCAGTGACACAGGATCGCCTCTCAGATCGAAACCCGCGAGGTGCGCCGGGCCGGTCGAGAGCGCGGACACGACCGGAGTATGAATGCGATACGGCGCGTGATGCACCCGCCCCTCGTGGAGTTGGCCCTCCCGGTCGGAGGAGAAAAGGACGTACCGTTCGATGAGAAAGAACTCTAGCGTGCCTGGCTCAGCGGGAGCGGCGTGCGTGCCTGGGCGCCACTCGTACCGCCACGGCTCCCCGGTTTCGCCGCGCCGCTGGCAATGGTATTGAATCGCTCCATCGCGCCGCTTCGCACTCATGCGCGCGTGAAAATACGGGAGGTGGAAGAAGCGCCGCGCGACGGCGACGGCGAGCGGCTGATTGCAATCGAGCGAGTAAAACCAGACGCCCGGCTGTCCGTCCGCATCGTGGACATAGGTGCGAACATTCAGCTCCAGGAACCACGAAATCCACGGCAGCGGCGGCAGCCATGCGGGACGGACCCGCTCCATGAAAAATGGCACGATGCCCACGTAGGCTTCGCCATCTAAGGTATCGACAAACAATCCGGGCGGCAGGGTGGCCTGCACCGCCTGCGCATCCATTTTCCAATGCGCAAAAAGCAAATCGCTCCAGCGCTGTCGTCCGATCGGCCGGGAGCTGGGGCGCCCGCATACGGCGAGGCGATCCGTGAGCACGGGTGTTTTCATCAGCCTTGCGAGGCGCGGATTTTCGCCGCCTGTTTCTGAATGGCCTCGCGCCGTGCATCGTCGAGCCGTGCAAGGTTGCGCACCTGCATCGCCATGCGCTGCTTTTTCCGCAGCATCGGCTCGTGCTGGAGCAGGAAGTCCCAGTAGAGCGTGGTGAAGGGGCACGCCTTCGGGCCGGTCGCCTCGGCGGGATCGAAGCGGCAGCCGGCGCAGTAGTTCGACATGCGCTGGATGTATTTGCCCGTCGCGATGTAGGGCTTGCTGGCCATGATGCCGCCGTCGCCGTGCTGCGACATGCCGAGTGTGTTGGGAAGCTCGACCCACTCGACGGCGTCCACATAGACCGCGAGATACCACTCGTGAACTTCGCGCGGCCGCACCCCGAGCATGAGCGCATACAGGCCCGTGACCATGAGCCGCTGAATGTGATGCGCGTAACCGAGCCGCAGCGTCTGCCCGAGGGCGTCGCGCAGACAGGCCATCTCGGTGTCGCCGGTCCAGTAAAACTTGGGCAGCGGCTGGTCCGC
>Ga0105048_10016872_pt1 | contig 11280 bp, 8 predicted proteins | sample MAT05_FD_78382 | JGI IMG/M metagenome (GOLD analysis project Ga0105048, IMG submission 78382) | Freshwater microbial communities from Lake Fryxell liftoff mats and glacier meltwater in Antarctica - MAT-05 | ecosystem: Environmental > Aquatic > Freshwater > Ice > Liftoff microbial mat | place...
CAACCACGGTATGGGCACCCAGACGGCCATCGACCACCCGGCGACGATCGCGGCGGCGGCGAGCCTGCGCGATGTCTTCGGGGCGGACCCGTACTACCTGTACGAGGGCGGCTCGATCCCCGCGGCTGCCTCCTTCGACACCATGCTGGGCCTGCCAGTGGTTCTGCTCGGATTCACCAACCCCGATGACCAGGCCCACGCGCCCAACGAGAACATGGTGCTCGCCAACTACGAGGGTGGCATCCGGACGATCGTGCGCTATTGGTCAGCGTTACGCGACCTGCCCCGATAGGGGAACCGCTCCAGCGTGTCGGGTTGGTACCGATGGGGTGGAGAGATAGGAGGTTCGGACGCTGCCCTGGCCGGTCGGCCGCTGCTACGGTCGATCCCGGCGACGCCTGTCGCGTGCATCAGCTGCGAGTAGACGTGAATCTGAGTCGAAATCGGACCGCCGCACCGCCACCGCCCGACCAGGCGACCGGTATCCCGGAGGGCAACGCCCAGGCCGGCTGGGCGACAGCGACCGCTCCTCCACCCGACGGCGGCTACGGGCAGTACCAGCCAGGAATGGCGCCGCCTCCGGGCCCTGGTTGGACGGGTGGCGTGGGCGGCGAGCAGGCGCCCGCCTGGCAGGGTCCGCCCCCGGGTTGGGTGCCAGATCCCAATGCACCGCCACCCCCCGGCTATGCGCCGGGATACCCGCCCCAGGCTGGCTACCCGCCCCAGGCTGGCTACCCGCCACAGGCTGGCTATCAGGGTCCCGGCGGCTACCTCGCGCCGGATGGCTATCCGCCCAACGGTGGATACCCCGACGCCGACGGCTACGCCCCGATCCCCGAGACACCCATGGCGCCGCTGGCCATCGACTGGTCGGTTGGCGGCAGCCTGGGTCCCGTGGCGCCCCGCAGCGCTGCCGAGGTCCTCAACACCCTCGCTGGGAAGGTCGCGGCGGGTGACGTCGACCAGTATCAGCCGGTGCCGCTCGGCTTCACGCCTCTCGACAAGACCATCGGCGGTGGCCTGCGTGCGGGTGAGCTGCTGCTCATCGGTGGCGCGCAGGGCACGGGCAAGACGACCATGGCCGTCCAGATGGCGCGCAACATCGTCATGGGCGGTCAGGCGAGCGTGCTCTACGTCTGCTACGAGCATGACGAGGAGTACCTGCTCAATCGCATCATCGCCATGGAGTCGGCGCTCCAGCACCTCCCCGGGCGTGTGAATGGCGTCAAGCTCCAGGACGTGCGCAAGGAGATCCTCAGCACCTGGCTGGCACAGGGCGAAGGATTCGCGGACCTGATGGCCAATCCCCGGCTGCGTCCTGCACTGGAGCGCGTCAACCGATACGGGCCCAACCTGTTCCTGCTGCGCGGCTCCCAGACCAAGAACACGGTCGAGAACCTGCACCAGCTGGTCGCGCGCTACAAGGAGCTGTCCGGCGATCGGCGACTGGTGGTGTTCATCGACTACATGCAGAAGGTGCCGGTCATCCCCGATCCGCCGACCGAGGCCGAGAAGGTGACCTACGTGGTCAATGGGCTCAAGGACCTGGCGCTCCAGATGGAGGTGCCCATGATCTCCATCGTGGCCGCCGACAAGGATGGCCTCAAGGCCGCCCGCTTGCGCAACCACCACCTGCGTGGATCGTCCGCCATCAACTACGAGGCGGACATCATCCTCATCCTCAATGAGAAGTACCAGATCGTGGCCAAGGTGAACATCGAGTTCAACCCCTATCAGGCGCAGCGCTTCCGGGACTGGGTCATCTGCAGCGTGGAGAAGAACCGCGGCGGCCAGAACGCCGTGGACCTGGAGTTCGAGAAACACTTCGAGTACTCCTGTTTCGACGCCAACGGCCGGACGGTCCAGGAGAAGCTCATCGAGGAGCGTCTGTACAACGATTGACCGTGGTACGGCCACGGTCTGTCCTTGTGCCGGGTGCGCGTGTGATGGACGTCGAACGACGACTGACCTGGGCCGCGTCGCCGTGGGGGCCGCCCGATCCCACGGACACGTGACGGCCAGATGACGTCCCGTCATCTGGCGGCAGGGGTCCGGTGGTAGCCTGCTGGGTGTGCCAGCCCCACCGGCGGCCGGCGTGCATGAGATCGGCAGCCGGTGCCTGCCGTATCGAGGACCACGTGATCGATCCATGGCTCGGAACGCCATCCCTGGGCCCGCCCCGATGACCGACGCGCGCGTCGCGTTTCGGCCGACGCGGTCGACGGCCGGCCGATGACGACTCGGCTGTCTCCAGATGACCTGTGCGAGGTGCTGCTGGGGGACCAGCCCCGTCGAGCCCGGTCGGTGGTCAACGAGTTGATCGAAGCTGGCGCGGCGCCCCGCGACGTGTACCTCCAGGTCCTCGCGCCCGCTCTGCAGGAGATCGGGACGCGTTGGGCGTGCGGCCAGGTGAGCGTCGCGCAGGAGCACCTGGCGACCGCGGTCGTCGCCTCCCTGATGGCCACGCTGGCGACGACGATGCTGGTCGAGGTACCCCGCGCCACGGGCCGGGTGCTGCTGGCCTGTACCGACAGTGAGATGCACACCATCGGTCTCCGGATGGTCGCCGACTTCCTGGAGGCGGATGGCTGGGAGGTCCTGTATCTGGGGGCGGCTACACCTGTCGAGGCCATCGCCAGCATGGCCAGGGATACGCTGCCCGATGTCGTCGGCCTCTCGACAGCACTCCAGTCGCATCTGCCGCAGGTCCAGGCGGCCATCGCATCCATGCAGCAGCTGGCGGTGCCGCCCTGGATCTTCGTGGGTGGACAGGCCTACGACGGCCTTCCCGAGCGGGCGCACGAGGTCGGAGCTGACGCGTTCGCGGCCGACGCAGGGGCAGCATCGACACTGCTGAGCCAACGGTTCGCGCATGGCTGAGGCCGGCAAGTCGCCGATCCCCGCGATATTCGCGCGAGCTGACCTGGCAGCGGTGACCTGGTCCAGCACCTCCGTCATCGCTGCGACACTGGACCGCTCGGGGCACGTCCTTGACGTGAACCCGGCCTTTGACCAGCTGGCGGTCAGCGACCCGCGCGGTACCGATGTCGTGAGCTGGGCCAGCGAGGGACAGCGGGACTCCTTTCGGGCGTGGATGCATGAGGCGCCGCAGTCGTGGGTGACCCGAAGCTGGAGCATGTTGCCTGACGCTGACCTCGTGCCTCGGGACTTCCGGGTGTCGATGTGTCGCCCAGCCGGGGATGTGTTCGTGCTGGTGGGCGAGCCGCTCCGGGAGGCTGGGCTGAACCTGGCGCTCCGTGACGTCAACGACGAGCTCGTCGACGAGCAGCGCCGTCTGAACATCGAGGGACAGCGACTCCGCCATGACGCGCAGCACGACGTGCTGACGGGTGTCGCCAACCGTCGCGCGTTCGACATGAGGCTGGCCGAGGCAACGAGACGCGCCGCCACTGGTACGCCGTTCGCGCTGGTGATGATCGACGTGGATCACTTCAAGCGGGTGAATGACCGGTACGGGCACCCTGTGGGGGACGCGGTCCTGCGATGGCTGGGCAGCACCCTGCAGGCGGCGGCCAGGCAGGATGACCTGGTGGCGCGCTTCGGCGGCGAGGAGTTCGTCGCGTTGCTCGCCGGGTCCCGTGCCGCCGGCGCTGCCGCGTGGGCCGAGCGGGTGCGCGTCCAGGTGGCCGTAGGGCCGGCTCCGGTCCCCAGTGGCGTCACCATCAGCGCGGGCGTCGCCGCCTGGCTACCGGGTGACGGCGTGGTGGATGGCATTGGTCGTGCCGATGCCGCGTTGTACGCAGCGAAGGCCGCCGGTCGTGACCGAGTGGTCGTCAGCGCAGGCTCGTCAGCAGGGCGGCCGCTCCACGAGGTCGTGCTCGGGCGCTGAGACCCGGACGCGTGGGCGAGCAGCGGCCGGATAGAATCGGTAGATGCCTGCCAGCCCATCAGATCGCGCCCCGTCGGTCGTGTTCCTGGACCTCGGCGACACGCTCATCCGCGCAGACCCGTCGTGGTCCGCAGTGTACCGGCGGGTGCTCGGCGAGCACGGCGTAGGAGTAGACCCTGAGCAGCTCCGGTCGGCACTGGCGCAGACGTTCAGCAACAACGGCGACCACATGGAGGGTCCATTCGAGGCGAGCGAATCGGCTTCCTATGAGCGCCTCAAGCGTTTCGACACCCAGGTGCTGGAGGTCCTCGGGGCCGATCTCCCGCCCGACCCCTTCTTTCGGTCACTGGAGGCCGCGTTCGCGGAGCGAGCCGCGTGGTGGATCTTCGAGGACGTGCCCGGCGCGCTCCAGGTGATGCAGGGCGCTGGCCTGCGGTTGGCGATCATCTCCAACTGGGGCTGGTCGGGAGTGGAGTTGTTGCACACGCTGGAGCTCGCAGCGCATTTCGAGGCCGTCGTCATCAGTGACCGAGTGGGCTTTCTGAAGCCGTCGCCGGGGATCTTCCGACACGCACTCGAGCTGATGGGCGTCGGACCCGCTGAGGCGATCCACGTGGGCGACTCGGTCAAGGCCGACGTCGTCGGGGCGCGCTCCGTGGGCATCCGGCCCGTGCTCATCGAACGCGGGTCGCGCGGCGAGGGCGGCGAGGCCGCTGGGATGGCGCACGAGCCGTCGATCCAGCCCGACGCCGCGGGCGTGCCCCGGATCGGAGACCTCTGGGACCTGGTCGACCTGCTGGGCCTCGGACGAGCGGAAGACGCGCATCCCGCCTGACTTGCCATCGGCCCCTTCGGGCAATGGGTCTGCCCTCAAGCCAGCATGCTGGGCGGCGACCATCCGAGGGATGTCGCACCTCGTTGACCGAGCGCCAGCCGCCGGTTCACACGTGCCCGCTCCGGACCGGACCGGACGGAAGGCTCATCGCGCGGCGGCTGACCCGCGTATGGCGTCGATACCCGGTTTCGCTGGCGTGACGGCCGGCGGCATCGATGTACTCCAGCGCTCCGCCGGCAATACCGCGGTGGCCCATCTCCTCCAACGGGCACCCACCGCGGACGCTCCGGCTCCGCCGATCGCCCCTGCGTCGCCTGACAAGGACAGTGCGGGTCCTGGCGGCTCCTCGGTGCTGTACTTCGAGGGCAAGGTGCTCCGCGCGGACGAGGCTGTGCTCTCGGACGTCCTCCGGAGCATCGTCGAGCAGCGGGGGATGATGGCTGGCGCCGAGTTCACCAATCGCCTGAAGAATGCCGATCCGCTGACCTTGTTCAAGGGCAACGAACGGCCAGGACTGTTCCAGGACGTCCTCAAGTCGATCGACGCCGCCAACGCGGCGCTGGACAAGGAGCGCGGCGAGTTCCTGGCGACCTTCGAGGAGACGGCCAGCCAGGCGGCACTGGGCATCCTGGACAAGAGCCGCGAGACCATCACGGCCGAACTCCAGCGGCTGGGCATCACGGCCGAGACGAAGAACGAGGAGGGTCCACCCACCACCTCGTACAAGCTTGGCAATGCCAGCGGAGCGAAGGACCTCAAGGCGGCGGCCGCCGCCCTGGGTCCGGCCGCGGCCGAGGTCGACAAGGACCGGGCGGAGATGGAAGCGGTCCGCACCCAGCTCCAGGACATCGAGAAGGCTGCGCCACCCACTGATGTCGGGTCAGGGCAGACCCTGCCCGGGGCACGGTTCCCCGGCCAGAACCCGATGCCGCCCGATCTGCTCGACCGGTTCGGCGCGGTCAACCAGCGCTTCATGCAGGCCAGCGAGGCGTACGAGACCAAGCGCCGTACGCAGGTCGCCGCCGCGCCCGCCCTGGCCCTGTACACCGAGCAACCTGGCGCGGCCGCGAAACTCAGCGCCCTCTCGTCCATGAGCGACGAGACGCTCGCGAACGATGTCGGCGCCCAGGGCAAGAAGCGGCTCGAAAACATCGAGGAGGTGCGCCCGGAGATCGGCAAGCGCTTCACCGTCTGGCGCCAGACGCACCTGAGACGAGTGACCCTGGACCAGATGCATGCCACTCATTTCCAGCGAGAGGCCGTCGACTGGAAGGCGAGGGATATCGCACGCAAGGACGCGGACGACTCCATGTACTTCGGGCTCCTGGCCATCGGGCTCGGATTGCTCACGCTGGTCCCGAGCGGTGGCACCAGCCTGCTGGCCGGCATCTCCGCCGCCGCCGCGGCCGCGGGAGCCAGCTTGTCGATGTACCAGCTCAACCAGACGATGGCCGAGTACCACCTGGCCAGCGCTGCGACCGCCACCGACTTCGACAAGGCCAAGGCGATCTCGGACGAGGACGCGGACGGGTTCCAGCTCGCGATGGACATCGTGGGCGCGATCGGGGATGTCTTCGGGGCTGCTGCCGCGTTCAAGGCACTTCGTCCGGTGGTCAAGGCGACCAAGGCAGGGGAGGTCACTGCCGCCCTGCGGCTCGCGGCCACCGCAGACAGCGTCGGACTCAAGGGCTCGGCCAAGAACAAGGTCATCGCCAATGCCGTTGCCTCGCTCAGTGACGAGGCCATCGAGCGGACGGCTGGCGCGGTCGCCCGCTCGGGCGGCATGGAAGGCGCATTGGGTTCCGCGCGCATGCTCCACGGCGGCACCCAGAACGTCGTATTCGCGCGGCAGCTCGAGGCCGCCATCGGCATGATGGAGCACGTCCAGGGGCGCATCCCGGAGACGGCTCGCCAGATGGTGACCAGCGGCAAGGTCCGACCGCTGACCGAAGCATCGTTGATCCAGGTCTTCGGCGAGGCGGAAGGGCGTGCCCTCTGGCAGACCAACGGCAACTCGTACGGGCTGCACTTCAGGTCCCGGGACATGATCTTCCTGGCCGGGGGCCGTGATGCCGAGGAGATCGCGGGCACCCTGGTCCACGAAGCGACGCATCAGATGAGCACCAACAACCCAGTGCGGCTCAACGACTTCATGAACGAGGCCGTCGCGCACTTCGCCGAGCGCGACTTCTACACGACGCTCTACATGGAAGGAGGGCCCCTGTACGGCAGGACCCCCAGCTCGCCGCACATCCGTCAGCTGCTGAGCCTGGACGACGAGGGCCTGATGCAGATGATCGAGCGACGCTACTACGAGGGACATGGCCACCTGCCGGAGGCCGAGCGTCGGATGTACCTGAACGCCGGGGCCGATGCCAACCAGGTCGTCGAAGCCATCTTCGAGGACATCACCCACGGCTACCAGGCCGAGTTCCCGGTCGTCGAGCTCGACGCCCACGGGGTTCCCAGCGTTGCCGGGCATGGGCCGGGCACCCAGCGGATGCCCGGCGCCCCGCCACTTCCCGGGCCGACGACCCAACCCATGCCGGGCGCTCCACCCAGACCCGCACCGACCACGCAGCCCATGCCGGGCGCACCGGAGCACCCAAAGACGCGCGTCGCACCCGGCGTCGCCCCGGAGGACCCGAAGGTCCGCGTGGATACAGGCTCTCCGGAGGACCCCAAGGTCCGCGTGGACACGGGCTCCCCGGAGAGCGGCCAGGACCTGCTGCCTCCTGACGAGGAGGAAGCGCCGAAAGCGATGAGGAGGCCACCTGTTCGGCCCTGATGCCTGACATCACGCGCGGCGTGAGCTCGCATCGATAGACTCCGGGGATGCTCTCCAGCAGCCCAACGGCGTGGCGCCTGTTCATCGCACTCCGGTTCCTGTCGGATGTCACTGCGCGTCTGAGGGAGCGAACCCGACCGCGTCCAGCGACGAGCCTCGCCGTCATCGACCCGGCGGCTGGCCCGTGACGTCGCCGCCGTTCGACGCCCGCCGTGCTCCCACAAGTCCGCCCATCGTGCAGACGAGCGGTCTGCGCAAGCTGTATGGCAGCCAGGTCGCGCTCGAGTCGCTGGACCTGGTGGTGCGACCCGGGCAGGTGGTGGGCCTCCTGGGGCCCAATGGCGCCGGCAAGACCACGGCCGTCAAGCTGCTGATGGGCCTGTCGCGGCCAACGGCCGGTAGCGGCACGCTCCTCGGACAACCGCTTGGTGACCGGCTGGCGCGCCGGTCGGTGGGCTACCTGCCGGAGCTGTTCCGATATCCCCAGTGGTTGACCGCGAACGAGGTGATGCGGCTCCACTGCCAGCTGGCTGGCCTGCCGCGCCGGTCGTGGCCCGGCTGGACTGATCAGGCGCTCACCACGGTCGGGCTGCGCCCGCGCGCCCGCGACCGCGTGGGCACCTTCTCCAAGGGGATGCAGCAACGCCTCGGCCTGGGACTGGCGCTGCTCGGGGATCCGCAGCTCATCATCCTCGACGAGCCAACCTCGGCCCTTGACCCGGTGGGACGCGATGACGTACGAACGATCATCCGGGCAGCACGCGCAAGGGGCGCCTCGGTGATCCTCAACTCCCACCTGCTGGGCGAGGTGGAGCGGCTGTGCGACGAGGTGATCATCATCCACCGGGGTCGGGTCATCGCGGCTGGTGGCCTGCGGGCACTCCTGGGTGCGCCGTCGCTGCGACTGCGACTGTCCGGCGTGCGAGATGCCGTCTCCCTGCTGGGCCGATTCGCGCCGGTGACGCTGGAGGGCGACCAGGTCGTGCTCCAGCCCATGGAGCCTGAATGGACGCCGGACGTCGTGGCGGCCGTCGTGGCCGCAGGCGGCCGGGTGCATGCCGTGGAGCCGCAGCAACGGTCGCTGGAGGACCTGTACCTGGAGCTGGTACGGAGCGGCGTGACGGAGGCCACCGAGTCGTTCCGGCTGCCACGGCCGACCGCCCAGTGAGTGTCCGGGCGGTCACCATCATCTGCGTCCTCACCCTGCGTGAGGTGGCCCGGCGACGACTGCTGTGGGTGTTGCTGGGCCTCTCGATCGTGAGCGTGATCCTCGTTGGCTGGGTCGTCACACAGCTGGTGGACTATGCCCGCAGTGCCGGCATGAACGAGGTGCGCATCGGCCTTGGCGTGTCCCAGGTGCTGGTGTTCGTGGCCTTCATGTTCAGCTTCGTGCTGGCCATGTCGGCGGCGTTCCTCGCGGCGCCCGCCATCGCGGGTGATGTCGAGTCGGGCACCTTGCTGGCGATGCTGGCACGGCCGATCAGTCGGGCCGACCTGGTGCTCGGGCGGTGGCTGGGGCTGTGCCTCGTGACCGCCGCGTACGCCTTCGTGTCAGGGGTGCTGGCCATCGGCATGGTCGCCCTGGTATCCGGCTACATGCCGCCCGACCCGTGCATCGCCGTTGGCTGCCTCATGGGCGAGGCACTCGCGACCCTCACCCTCGCACTGGCCCTGGGTACCCGGCTACCGGCCATCGCTGCGGGTGCCATCAGCGTGGTCGCGTTCGGCATGAGCTGGTTCGGGGGCGTGCTCGCATCCGCGGCCGGCCTGCTGCGTGCCGAGGCGCTGGTACCGAGCCTGGACTTCCTGCGCCTCGGGATGCCCACAGACCTCCTGTGGCGGGGTGTCGTGCACGCGCTGGAGCCACCGCTGGCGCTGTTGGTCGCCCGCGGCCTGGACCCCAGGGGCTTCGCTGCCGACCCGTTCTTCGCGCAGTCGGCCATCTCCCTGGAGGCCATCGCGTGGTCGATCGCGTGGACCGCCGGCGTGCTGGTCGCGGGCGTGCTGGCCTTCAGCAGACGCGAGCTCTGACCCGCACACCGGGCAGTGGATGGTCGATACTCTGACCCGAGCGCACCGTCGGAAGCGCCATGTGCGAGGAGTCACCAGCGTGGGTATGCAGCAGACGAAGTTCATCCTGCCCGAGGACCGCATCCCGCGCGCCTGGTACAACATCGCTGCGGACCTGCCCACACCACCGCCGCCACCGCTCCATCCGGGGACCGGCCAGCCCATCGGGCCTGCTGACCTGGCTCCGCTGTTCCCGATGGCGCTCATCGGCCAGGAAGTCTCCGCCGAGCGGCACATCGAGATCCCCGACCCTGTCCGCCAGGCCTACTCCATGTACCGACCGTCGCCGTTGTACCGAGCGCATCGCCTGGAAGCGGCACTCGGCACCACGGCCCGCATCTACTACAAGTACGAGGGCGTCAGCCCCGCGGGCAGCCACAAACCGAACACCGCCATCCCCCAGGCCTGGTATAACCAGCAGGAGGGCGTCAAGCGCCTGTCCACCGAGACCGGTGCGGGTCAGTGGGGGACCGCGCTCAGCCTCGCGGGCTCGATCTTCGGGCTCGAGGTCAAGGTGTATATGGTGCGTGCGTCGTACGACCAGAAGCCGTATCGCCGGAACCTGATGGAGGTGTACGGCGCGAGCGTGGTCGCCAGCCCGTCACCGGACACGAACTACGGCCGCTCGGTGCTGGCGGAGCATCCCGACAGCCCCGGATCCCTGGGCATGGCCATCAGCGAGGCCGTCGAGGACGCAGCCACCCGGGACGACACCAAGTACGCCCTCGGCTCGGTGCTCAACCATGTGCTGCTGCACCAGACGGTCATCGGCCTGGAGGCCATGGAGCAGATGGAGATGGCCGGTGATGAGCCGGACATCCTGGTGGCGTGCACCGGTGGCGGCTCCAACTTCGCGGGCCTCACGTTCCCGTTCCTGGGTCGCAAGCTCCGGGGCGAGGCAGACTACCGGATCATCGCCGTGGAGCCGGAGGCGGCACCCAGCCTGACCCGCGGCGTCTATCGCTACGACTTCGGCGACACGGGCCAGATGACGCCGCTGGTCAAGATGCACACGCTCGGCCACGACTTCATCCCCGAGCCCATCCATGCGGGTGGCCTCCGCTACCACGGCATGTCGCCCCTGGTGAGCCTGGTCAAGGAGCTGGGGCTCATCGAGGCTCAGGCCGTCCATCAGCGGAAGACCTTCGAGTCGGGTGTCCGCTTCGCACGGGCGGAGGGCATCCTGCCCGCTCCCGAGCCCACGCATGCCATCAGCGTGGTCATCGACGAAGCGCTCAAGGCCACGGTCGAGGGCACCAGCCCGGTCATCCTGTTCAACCTGTGCGGCCACGGGCACTTCGACCTCGCAGCGTACGAGCGCTACCTGTCCGGGACCCTCGTGGACTACGAGTTCCCGGCGGAGCAGGTCCGGGTGGCGCTCGAAGGACTGGAGGGCCTGCCCAGCTGACGCGTGCCCGGGCGGTCGGTGGGCGGCGTGCCGGCGCGCCGATGTCGGCTGTGGTCAGGAGTCCCTGGGCGATCCGAACGCGTCCTGGATGACGGCCGCGGGGAACATCCCGGATCCTTCACCGGTGGCTGCGTAGCGGTAGACGCTGGCGGTCAGGATCGCCTGCAGCGTGGTGCTCATCAGGGCGAGTGCGGCGAAGACGACGATGACCGCGATGACCACCATGGCCGCGGCATAGTCGCTGATGTCCACCACGACCACGTACGCGGCGACACCGGCGACCAGCGCCAGGACGCTCCTCCACCATTCGCCGAGCTTGTAGCCCACCC
>Ga0105048_10016875_pt1 | contig 11279 bp, 6 predicted proteins | sample MAT05_FD_78382 | JGI IMG/M metagenome (GOLD analysis project Ga0105048, IMG submission 78382) | Freshwater microbial communities from Lake Fryxell liftoff mats and glacier meltwater in Antarctica - MAT-05 | ecosystem: Environmental > Aquatic > Freshwater > Ice > Liftoff microbial mat | place...
AGAAGAGGAATTGCTCAGATAACTGGGCGATCGTAAGTTTTCTGTTCCTAATCTTTCCCTGCTACCCCCTTGGAGTTCTTTGGCATCACTCTTTATTCCTTCTAATCGCACAACTCCCGATTCTAGGGTAGTTCCTTCGCAATAATCTTGAATCAGCATCCAACTTTCTGGGGAAATACATACTTCACCAGATTTGGCTTGGACTTCAGCGATCGCCACTTGCCTGATAGCTTGACCTGTTAATAGATATTTCCAAGAGTCATTTACCCCACCAACATGAAAACCTATGACATCCCCTGCTGCAACCCCCACATGCAAAGTCAGGCTAACGTCTCCCGCAACGTAATGGCTAAATTTATCAAGAATTGCCAAGCTACACTCCGCTGCTCGGTAAGTTGCTGCTCCTAGGGACTCTTCGGTTGCAGTCCATACCACCAGCATTGCATCTCCAGCGAACTGGATAATATCACCGCCGCGATCGTCAATTAAGTCAATCAACTGCCCAAAATAGGTATTGAGATGTTTGGTCAATTCCTCTGCCCCTGCTGGCCCACGTTCGGCCAAGCGCTCAGTCAAAGATGTAAATCCAGAAATATCAGCAACTAAAACTGCCGCTTTTAATATTTCTTGCCGGGGAGCTGGTAATGTTTCTGAGTTGATAGCAATACTGGACAGCAATATTTCAGGCACATAACTAAACAATATCTCTTGGAGTGTAAGCATAAAAGACTATCCTAAAAAATAATAATTTAATTATTGATTTAGTTAAGGCAACCTGAGATAAAACATCCTTAACCCGAACTGGAACCCGAACTGGTAGTAAGACATATTTAATTTCTGATATTGTAACTCAATGGTTGGGACGGTTTTAGAAAAAAGGATAAAAAATTCTTTAGAACCTAGTACAAATCAGCTATACTAATCAAAGTGAAGTCGTTATGAGTTTGATTAGAGGTAGATTTATGAGTAACCTATCCCCAGAGAACACCCCAGAGAACACCCCAGATGCCCCAGAAAATAATGCCATAGAAAATGTAGTCATTATTGGCTCTGGTCCTGCGGGATTTACTGCTGCTATCTATGCTGCGAGGGCAAACCTGAAGCCCATGATATTTGAGGGCTACCAAGATGGAGGGCTGCCCGGTGGACAGTTGATGACGACTACAGAAGTAGAGAATTTTCCCGGCTTCCCAGAAGGAATTACCGGCCCCGAGTTAATGGATCGCATGAAAGCTCAGGCTGTGCGCTGGGGTTCGGAGTTATATATGGAAGATGTGGTGGCGGTAGATCTCAGTCAACGTCCCTTCGCGGTGCGATCGAGCGATTGCGGCAACCGTAGCTACGATCGTACAATCAAAACCCATAGCATTATCATCGCCACAGGAGCCACCGCCAAGAGATTGGGGCTGCCTAGTGAACATATCTATTGGAGCCGGGGAATTTCTGCCTGTGCCATTTGTGATGGAGCTACTCCTATTTTCAAAGGCGAGGAATTGGTGGTAGTCGGTGCTGGAGATTCTGCCGCAGAGGAAGCAGTTTACCTAACTAAGTACGGTTCGCACGTCCATATGCTCGTGCGGCGTGGGGAAATGAGAGCAAGTAAAGCCATGCAGGATCGCGTCTTGAGCAACCCTAAAGTCACTGTTCATTGGCATACGGAACCCGTGGATGTGGTGGGAGAAAATAATCGCATGACTGGGGTGCAGGTTAAGAATACTCAAACTAATGTAGAAACTATTATTCCTGCCAAAGGCTTATTCTACGCTGTAGGTCACAAACCCAACACAGGATTATTTCAAGGGCAGCTAGCCCTAGATGAAGTTGGTTACATTGTTACTCAGCATGATTCTGTAGCAACAAGTGTAGCTGGAGTATTTGCCTGTGGTGATGTGCAAGATCACGAGTACCGTCAAGCAATTACGGCGGCTGGCACTGGCTGTATGGCGGCCCTTTTAGCTGAACGGTGGTTATCCGCCGAGAAACTAATTCAAGAATTCCATCAAGTCCCTGAAGTTGAGAAAGCACCAATGGTCGGTTCGACTACACTCACCGATCGCCCTCCAGAAATATCTACCGATCGCCCCCAATCCACGCCAGAAGAAAGGTACAATCCTGCTTCAACTCATCATCAAGGAGGGTATGCCTTGCGGAAATTGTTTCATGATAGCGATCGCCTGATTATGGTTAAATATTCCTCTCCTTCCTGTGGTCCCTGCCATACTCTGAAAACTATTCTGAGCAAAGTTGTGGAAGAATTTGACGGCAAGATGCACTACATCGAAATTGATATTGAGGACGATCCAGATATTGCCAAAAACGCCGGAGTTACCGGTACTCCAACTATCCAATTTTTTAAGCACAAAGAAATGGTCACCGAACTCAAAGGAGTTAAACCCAAAAGTCAGTACCGCCAGTTGATTGAGAGCAATTTATAACTCAAGCTAAATTTGCTTGGCATAGTTCAAAGACATAACTGAGTCTTCCCAGAAGCAAAGGTAAATCTCCTGTGGAGTGGGCAGGAGATTCCCAGCCAAGGTTAACTGTGGTGAGGCGGTAAAATTGCCAAGTGTTACCATTGGTGACGATCCCAAACACATCTATAGATTGATCGTGCTGCTGATTTTGCCACTGGCAGGCTTGCATTTCCACCAAACATTGTGCCAGCCCTTGCTCAAAATTGTCTTTTTTTGCCTCAATAATACACAGGAGTGGCGAGGTGAAAAATCGCTTTTTCTCTGCTACGAGATAATCCACATAACCACTAGCTGTTTCACTTTCTAGGTGCGCTCCTTTCCAGATTTTGAGGGATGAAAATTGATCGATCGCTTCCTCACAAAGAGCATCAATGAGGAGTTTTTTAGATTCTTCGTATTCCTCTAAGTCAAAATTGCGCCGCAGTCTAGCAAGGCGTTCTAGGAGAAAGCTACTTGGCTCTAGAACCCTAGGAGGAATTTCCCAAGGCAACAAGTCATTGAGTTGGAGTTGTTGAAAGGCTTCAGTTTTTTTGAAACTAGAGAAGTGCTTTTTTCTAGTAGCCATGGCTAGATTAATTTGGGGAGGATTAAGAACCAGTAAAAGGCTGGGAACCTTGGAGGATTCTGCCTTCAATTTTAGGGCTGACAGGGGAATTGGCGGCTAGATATTCCTGCAAAGCTTCAGTAAGGATAAATCCGGTATCTCGCCTATTTTGGGCTTGGGTGAAAACTGTGTAGCCATCCCCACCATCTTGAATAAAGCTATTGGCAATAACTCGGTAGCTAGCCGTAGTATCCATCGCCCGGAAATTTCCACTGCCATCTTTAACTTGAATATCAACTATGCGCGATCCTGCTGGTTTGCTAGGATCCCAGATAAACCTTAGCCCCGCCACTTGGCTAAAACGACCACCACCAGATTCCACCTGACTGACAGAGTTTTCTAAGGCAGCCTTGACCTGATCGCCCGTTAGATCCGCCACAGTGACCGTATTTCCAAAGGGCATATTTTCTTGCACCTGCCCCGCACTAATATCCCCTGCCGGAATATCGGTACGCAGACCACCCGTATTCATGAGAGCAATTTGAGGATTGAGGGAACGAGTTTTGAGGAGCATGGCATCGGCGACTAGGTTACCAAGATTGCTTTCAACTTTGCGATCGCCCCTCAGCAGACTCACGGTAGTTTTGCCCACAATTTTTCGGAGAGAGGCTTGCAGAGGTTCGGCATACTTGGCTATTTTTGCTACAGTCTCTGGATCAGGAATAACAGGATCCTCTACTGGAATGGGTTTCCCCGCCCAAGATAACAATTTGCCCCTAGGATCAAAAACTAAATTTGTATCTCCGAGAAATTTCCCCCACTCCCAATCAGTTGTTACCAAAACCGGATCGCCGTTAGGAGTCTTCATCACTAGGGGATAAGGAGCAACAGTACCGGGAATATTTCCTACAGGAGTGTGGGAATGACCACCAATAATGAGGTCAATACCATCTACCTGTTTTGCCAATTCTTGATCTACGTTAAACCCAACGTGGGTGAGGGCGATAATTTTATTTACCCCGAGATTGGTCAGCTCTTGTACTGATTGTTTTGCGGTTGTGATGCTGTCTATAAAACTAATGCCTGCCCCGGGGGAAGAAACATTGGGAGTATCCGTGGTAGTCAGACCAAAGAGGCCTATCTTCTCTCCGTTAAATTCCTTGATAATCCAAGGGCGAATGGTTCCAGCCAAGGGAGAACTTGCCTCTAGCTGGATATTGGCAGCGATCATAGGAAAATTTGCCGCCTTAATAAAATTTACAAGGGGTTCTTGACCGCGATCGAACTCATGGTTGCCGATCGCGCTGGCATCGTAGCCCATAGCATTATAAAAATCTAGATCCGCCATTCCCAAGTATTCATTAAAGTACAGAGTGCCTTGGAAAATATCCCCCGCATCTAACAATAATAAGGGTTGCTTACTAACTGCATTTTCTGCCCGAATTTGTTTAATCAAAGTAGCCCGCCGCGCTACGCCGCCAAGGGTGCGATCGCCCGCCTTCACCGGATCGATGTGGGCATGGTGATCATTAGTATGAATTACTCGCAAGCTAAAAGGGGCAGCTTGTTGCCCTAAAGATACGGGGGCGATCGCTAACCCTAAGGAAATTACAAATAGTAATAAAAATAACTTTATGCCTCGGATATGTTTCACAATTTCTCCCCTTCCCTACATGGTTAATAATCTATTAGCTATATCTTTTTTTAACTCGTAGTTTAGATTAGCTGAAATTCACATCAGGATACCACTATCTACCTAGCTATACTATGGACAAGCTAAACAGTTAGACTGTAGCATCTGAAAGATTGCCACTAGGCAAAAATAATAGTTATTTATGACGGAATCTAGAGGCAAAGTCTATTTAGTCGGAGCAGGATTAGGGGGAGTTGAGTACTTAACGGTGCAAGCGCAACAACTAATCATGACCGCCGAGGTGCTGATCTATGATGCTTTGGTGAGCAAGTCGCTTTTGCAACTAATTCCCGATTCCTGTCAGCCCGTCTACGTAGGCAAGCGGGGGGGGGAACCTAGTACACCTCAAGGGGAAATTAATCAATTATTGGTGGAGTTCTGTCAAGCAGGGCAGCGGGTAGTGCGGCTCAAAAGTGGCGATCCATTTATTTTTGGCAGAGTAAGTACCGAAATAGAAGCTCTAATTCAGGGAGGTTGTGATTTTCAGGTGGTTCCGGGCCTCTCTTCTGCTCTAGCAGCTCCTCTCTTGGCGGGAATTCCGCTGACGGATCCGCAGTTGAGTCGGGGGTTCATGGTGGTGAGTGCCCATGAGCCGGATGTCTTAGCTTGGGATATACTCGCAAGAGTAGAAACTTTAGTGATTTTGATGGGGGGGAAACGATTACCGGAAATTCTTCATCAACTCCAGAAGTACGATCGCGCCCCTACTACCCCGATCGCCTTAATTCGCTGGGCAGGTACACCCCAACAACAAGTGTGGCAGGGAACTTTGATGGATATTCAAACCCAACTACCACCAAATCTATCGCCCGTTGTGATTATTATTGGTGCAGTTGTGAAATTACGAGATTACCTACAGCAGCCAGCAACTATGAATGAATCCATCCCCGAAGCTCTTCTCCCTTTAGCAGGGAAGACTATTTTGATTACTAGGGCAGCAAATCAAGCCAGTGAATTTGCTCAGATGTTGAAAGATCAAGGAGCCGGGGTGTTAGAAATGCCTACCCTAGAGATTGTCCCCCCTAGTAGTTGGCAGGAACTAGATCAAGCGATCGCTCAGCTATCTAGCTTCCATTGGTTGATTTTAACTTCTGCTAATGCCGTGGAATATTTTCTAGAACGCCTTCTAGCTTCAGGAAAAGATATCAGGAATCTAGCCCCCTTAAAAATTGCTGTTGTGGGCAGTAAAACTGCCGCTAGTTTGCAAGCTAGAGGGATCAAAGCTGACTTTATTCCCCCAGACTTTATTGCCGATTCTTTGGTCGCCAACTTTCCTGAACCTCTAGCAGGATTAAAAGTATTATTTCCTCGGGTAGAAACCGGAGGACGAGAAATTTTAGTCCAAGAAATGACCACAGGGGGTGCCATGATAGTAGAAGTTGCTGCCTATCAATCTTGCTGCCCAGAAAAAATCTCTGCTCCCATTCTTAGGGCTTTAGAACAAGAGCAAATAGATATTATTACTTTTACTAGCTCCAAAGGGGTACAACATTTTTTTCAGATGTTGCAACGCTCAGGAGTCGTGGGTAATATAGATGAGGTGGGAGAAGGACAATTATTAAGCGATCTTAATCCTGTTTTGGGGATAGATTTTAGGATAAATAAAATCATTAATCGGGTATTAATTGCGGCGATCGGCCCCCAAACTTCTAAAAGTTGCCTAGCTATTCTAGGAAAGATAGATATAGAAGCTCAAGAATATACTCTAGAAGGCTTGGCTCAAGCAATTATTCGCTGGCAGTTTTCTCAATAATTTGTACTGGTTTTGAGGGCGGATTTTTACTTATTATTTAATTATTAATAGACTATTTTTAAGGTCTTGATTATGCAACTTAGTGGCAGCCTATGCAGAATGAAGTAAAGTCACTAAATAGGTTTATTTGCAAATTATTGCTTCTCTACGGCATTATGGGTGCGCTGTGGGCTACTATTTCTGACCACCTGATTTTACATATAGTTTCGCAATGGCAAGTTGCCGATAAACTCCCTACTATTCAGTTGATTCAAACTATCAAAGATTGGGGATTTATACTTCTAACTATTATTTGGTTGTCTCAATTTTTGCGATGGCAGTTGCGATCGCTCTATCAACGTTATTATTTACTAGGTACAATTATTGATAACACTTCTGACTCAATTTATATCAAGAATCAGCACGGTCAATACTTGATGGTAAATAATATTTACTCTCAACGCCTGGGGCTATCCTCCTCAGAAATTATTGGCAAAACCGATAAACAAATTCTGCCCTTGGAAGTTGCTACTCCCTTTGTTCAAAATGATAAAGTTGTCCTCCAAACGGGCAAGCCTTTGACTATTGAAGAAAGAATCTATAAGACCGTACAACTATCCAATAAAAATCCCTATTTTGATGAACAGGGCCATCCTTTAGGTATTATCAATATTTCTCGTGATATTACGGAATACCATAAATTATCAGAAGAACTCCGTATTCAAAAAGAAGATCTAGCCGCTATTAAATCCGTTACAGAAAACAGTATTAGCACTCTCAATACTGAGGAATTACTCCATGTTTTATTAGAAAAAATTGTGGAGGTGATGCATGTAGACTCGGCAGTAATTTTACTCAATGAAAATAATAGTTTGTTGGTGGTGGGTGCTTGTATTGGCATGGAGTTGGAAGTAGCTTCGGAATATCCAATTCCTATAGGGTTGGGCTATGCGGGCATGATCGCTAAAACCATGAAATCTCTCTACGTGGAGGATACAGAACAAAATCCGCTTTTAGCTAATACTTTGATCCGTGAACAGGGGACGAAGACTCTTCTGGGAGTGCCCATGAAACGGCAGGGAGTTTTGGTCGGCGTGTTGCATGTAGGCTGGCGCAAATATCATGCCCATGACGATCGCGAATTACGGCTCTTGGAAATTACGGCGGAGCGATCCTGTCTATCTATTCTTAATGCCCGCTTGTACGAGGAGGCTAATCGTCTGAGTAATCGCTTACAGTTGCAGATCGATCGAATGCCTATGGCACAAATTATCTGGGATGAAAGGTGTCGCTTTAAAGATTGGAATCCTGCGGCGGAAAAAGTTTTTGGCTATACCAAAGAAGAGGTCATGGGTCATAGCTATAAGCTAATTGCCACTTCCCATAATCTGCGGGATTTAATTCAAAGAGCCTTGGCTGGAGATATGACTGCCCATCAGGAAATGGAAAACCTGACTAAAGATAAAAAATCCATTACCTGTGAGTGGCACAATACCCCGATTACTAATCCTGATGGGACTGTAATCGCAATTATTTCTATGGTGCAGGATATTAGCGATCGCAAACAAGCCGAGCTACAGATCCAAAATCTTGCCTTCTACGATCCCCTGACCCATCTACCTAACCATATCCTGTTCTTAGACAAGCTCCGAACAATCAGCCGTGGCAGTCACCAAAATTTTGCGGTGTTGTTACTAGACGTAGAAAACTACCAGCTAGTTAAGTACAGTTTGGGGCATGAGATTGCTGATCTCTTACTCTTAGCTATTCGGGATCGACTACGGGTATGTATTACCTCACAACATACCCTAGCTAGGGTTGGCTCCTATGAGTTTGCCATTTTACTGCCTAGTATCGGGGATCCTCGAGAAGCGGCAAGATTAGCGGAAGTGATCCAGCAACAATTTAGTAATCCCCTCCAACTTCAGGACTATGAAATTTTTTCTAGCATTAGTATTGGTATTTGCTTAGGCAATAGACCAGCCCAAAGTGCGCCTAATTCGGGAGCTTTAATTCCCCTATTTACTGCGCCTCGTCCCCAAGATTGGTTTCGGGCAGCAGACACGGCTATGCACCATGCAAAAATGCGGGGGAGAGGGCAGTATGCGGTATTTGATCTGGCTATGCACGATCGCGCGATCGGCCGATTAAACCTAGAAACAGACCTACGGCGGGCGATCGAACAACAACAGCTACACATCAATTACCAACCTATTGTTTCTCTTGCCACGGGCTTTATTAGTGGTTTTGAAGCTCTAGTGCGTTGGCATCACCCCAGTAGAGGGCTGATCTCCCCCTCAGAATTTATTCCTATTGCTGAGGAAGCTGGATGGATCGGTTTAATTGATACCTACATCATTCGTCAATCTTGTGAACAACTTGCCCTATGGCAGCAGCAGTTCCCGCAAGCTATCCCCCTGCAAATGAGTGCTAATTTATCTATTCAAAAACTACGGCAAGAAAATCTCCTGACCTTATTGGCAGAAATTCTCCAAAAAAGCCAAGTTAACCCCGGCAGCTTAAAAATTGAAATTACTGAAACCTGCCTGATGGAAAATGCAGATTCGGCTCAAGAGATGTTTCTAGAAATGCGGGAGCTGGGGGTGAAACTCCTAATTGATGATTTTGGCACTGGTTATTCTTCCCTAGCAAGGCTCCATCAGTTACCCATTAATACTCTAAAGATCGATCGCTGCTTTATTACCCAAATGGAGGTGCAGAAAGAAAGCTTAGAAATCGTCAAAACTATTATTACCCTAGCTCATGGCTTAGACATGGATGTGGTAGCTGAGGGAATTGAAACTTATACTCAACTCCAACAACTCCAGAAGTTGGGGTGTGAGTATGGGCAAGGCTATTTATTTGCCAAACCGCTGGATACGGATCAAGCTACCGCACTTCTAGTCCAAAACCTCCAGAACGAGGGCTTTTTTCGGGAAGCTCGCTTGAAAACAGTTAACAATTAACAGTTCACTGAAGTAGGTTGGCACAAGAAATCTGCGGTTTTTTGGGAGATTTGTGCAGAAAGATGAACTTGCTGGAGGAAGACTAAACCTTCTTGGATGAAGGAATCTCTGACTAAGGCTTTCTCCCCACTATTGAAGCCGGTTTCGTAAAATACTGTTTTAATCCCGGCGGAAATAACTAGCTTCAGGCAGGAAAGACAAGGTTCTAGGGTGACGTAAATAGTCGCTCCATCGGTGGCGATCCCATGACGGGCGGCTTGGGCGATTGCGTTTGCCTCAGCATGAACAGCCCTAGAAGGCAGGGTACTGCTCGCCGCACAGTTTTCTAAGTCTGGGTAACAATAACCTTGACTGGTGCAGTGCACAGATCCAGAGGGAGAACCGTTGTAACCTGTGGCAACTACTTGGCGATCTTTGACAATTACTGCGCCTACCGGGAAAGCCAAGCAGGTCGATCGCGTGGCAGCCAGTTTTGCCATCAATAAAAAATATTCATCCCAGCTTGGTCTTTGTTCTAAATTACTCATCTATCTTGAGTGTACTCCTTACTCTGTTCTAGGCAGCCCTTAGCCTTTTGCAATTCCATTCCTAGATAACCAATGTGAGCAGGTTGGATACTGGGGCAACTGGCACAGATTTCTCGAATTAGGACGAGGGGATTTTCGCCCTCATAGTGAGCAACTACTTCGCCATTACCGGGGGTAGCTTGGAGGATTTTGATCAAACCTTCCTGCACTTCAATAATAAAATTACCCACAGGATCGCCATAGTCTTGTTTTTGGATAATTTTAAGGTACTGGTTGGCAATCAGGCGATCGGCATTTTCCCAAGTATCATCGTAGATATGGGCAGATTGGCTAATGGTAATTAGGGGCGCAAGAGCTAGACGGTAGGTGGAGCGTTGCTCAATTTGATTTCTGATATAAACTTGCAAGGCTCGTAACCCCATGGCATTGCTCACCCAAGCAGCAAACATATCGTTACTTCTTAAGGTTGCCGTTAAGGATAGCTCTCCATCCACTACCCGGAGCCAGATATGGTTGAGGCAAGGACTGCCGCCGTGGGCATGATCGGAACTGCCATCGGCTCTTCGATGGATATTCCCCCCACTATCCCAGAGATTAATCACTGCACTGGCGGCATCAATTTCCTTAATTAATTTTTGGATCGCTTCTTCAATCTGATCGCGCCCAAACCACGATCGCATCCTTTGTCCGTAGGTATACTTAATCCCTTCTTGGTAGGTCGCATCTTCGAGGATTTGGGGCAGGTACTGCTCAATGGCTTGGCGATCGATGGGGAGATAGTTGGGTTCTGGAAAGTAGAAATTCTCCGGCTCATCGGTAACTACAGCCACCAAATCAATTAATTCTTGCCACTGTCCATCGTAGCCGGTGGGTCTGATGGTTCCTGTAGTTTTGATCCGATGGATGATCTTCACCCAAGTTTCGGCGATTGTCTTGCCTTCGATGCGATGTCCGTAGCGTTGCCCCGGCAAAACAGTAGGGGTGGTTTCTTGGAGGGGAAATTCTTGAGGTGTTCCCCAAGGTTTTAGGGGTTGGGTTTGGAGATTTTGGGATAAATTCTGAAGGAGGGCGATCGCCTCAGGAACAGTTTTTGCTTCCCAACAAGTGATGGAAGCTCGCAGATGTGCAAGCGCATCCAAACTAATTTCTTGATCAATATAGCCAATTACAGGAGAGTTGATAACCCAGCAGTCCTTCCCCGTATCACTTACCCCAGCCGAGCATCCATGAGCAAAAAAATCCAACAAGCATTGAGAGCCTCCGGCATTAGCATCTTCCCTAGTAGCGTTGAGAACCACTAAGTGTCGAGCATGGGGGTTTGCTAGTAGGTTCCTAACCAAAAA
>Ga0105048_10016879_pt1 | contig 11275 bp, 11 predicted proteins | sample MAT05_FD_78382 | JGI IMG/M metagenome (GOLD analysis project Ga0105048, IMG submission 78382) | Freshwater microbial communities from Lake Fryxell liftoff mats and glacier meltwater in Antarctica - MAT-05 | ecosystem: Environmental > Aquatic > Freshwater > Ice > Liftoff microbial mat | place...
GCGCTGATCGCGAAGTTCGAGGCGATGAGGCAGTTGCTGGCGTTGAACGTTGCACGGAACGTGTCGATGTCGCCCTCGTCGAACCCGGTGGTACCCACCACTGCGTGCATGCCGCGCGCTGCCAGCCACGCCAGGGTGATCCGCGACGCTTCGGCCACGGTGAAGTCGACCACCACCTGGGCCCCGGCATCGGCCAGGGCGCTGAGGTCGCCGGCGATCGGGATGCCCTGCATGTCGTCGCCAGCCGATCCGAGGTCGACGGCCGCGACCAACTCGAGCGCAGGATCGGTCGCCACCGCCGCACACACGGTGCGCCCCATGCGCCCACCAGCGCCCACCACACCCACACGGATCGCGCTCGTCTCGCTCATGACCTCGACGGTAGCCCGCAGGCATGCGCTGCCGGTCGCACTGCGCTGCAACCGTCGAACCGCCGCAGTCGGTCGACTACGGTCGCCATCGGGGATGACGTTCTGGGGGAACTCACATGGCTTACGAGGCGACCGATCAGGTCGAGATGCCGCCGGTCACCGATTGGGTGAACGACTGGGACTGGCTCGACGATCAGTGGGGATCGAACGCGATCGAGATCTGGAACTCGGTGCGCGAGCAGTGTCCAGTGGCCACCACCGAGCGCTACGGCCGGGCCTTCATGCCGGTCACGATGGAGGGCGTTGCGGCAGTCGCCAACGACACCGAGCACTTCTCGTCGATCTGGGTGAACGTCGGTCGGCCCGACGCACCACGTCGACCGGCGCCGCCGATCACCTCCGATCCGCCAGACCACCACGGCCATCGCCGCCTCCTGCTGCCGTCGTTCAGCCCCAAGAAGATCGCTCTGATGGAGGACGACCTGCGCCAGTACTGCCGTGGATTGATCGCTGAGCTCGCCGATCTCACCGATGCCGCATCTGCCGCAGATGCCGCCACCCAGTACGCCCAGCACATCCCGGTGCACGGCATCTGTCAGCTGACCGGCATCCCCGAGGGTGACGCCGACCTGTTCCGCGACTGGATCCACCGCAACTTCCAGTTGGCGCCTCGCGACAACGCCGTGCGCATGCAGGTGATGGTGGAGATGACGCAGTACATCGATGGCATCCTGCGCGATCGGCTGGTGAACCCGCAGGACGACATGCTCACCTTCATCGCCAACGCCGAGATCGACGGCGAGCCGGTCGACTGGGAGCTCAAGCTCGGCTACATCCGCCTGCTGATCATCGCCGGGATCGACACCACCTGGAGCGCCATCGGCTCCGGGCTGTGGCACTTCGCCCAGCACCACGACGAGGTGGCACGGCTGGTCGCCGTGTCCGACGACGACATGCTGTGGCAGACCGCCTCCGAGGAGGTGCTGCGCTACTACGCACCGGTCACGATGGCCCGTAAGGTCATCGGTGAGACCACGGTGGCCGGCTGCCCCGTGCACCCGGGCGACCAGATGCTGGTGACGTTCCCGGCCGCGAACCACGACCCCGAGGCGTTCGACGACCCGCACCTGTTCCAGATCGATCGGGCCAAGAACCGCCATGTCGCATTCGGACTCGGTGTGCATCGCTGTGTGGGATCGAACCTCGCACGTCTCGAGCTCCTCGTCGGTCTCCAGGAGTGGCTGCGGGCGTTTCCCGACTACTCCCTCGATCCGAGCCGCGAGACGACGTGGGCCAACGGTCAGGTGCGCGGTCCACGCAGCATCCCGGTGCTGTTGCGCCGCTGACGTGTCGACCGAACCTCAGCAGTCCAGCACGTGCGCGCTCACCTCCCACCTCGCAGACCAGTCCCACACGGTGATGCCGTGAGGACGCGCTGGTGATCGACTCACCGCTCGTCTCCGACGTCCCACGACCCGTCGGTCGCGATGCCGTTCGTGGCGCGCTGGTGAAGGCCACCACCGAGCTGATCGTCGAGCGTGGCCTGTCGATCTCCGTGCGCGAGATCGCTGCCCGCGCAGGCGTGAACCATGGTCTCGTACACACGTACTTCGGGAGCAAGGACGCGCTGTTCGCCGCCGCGATCGCCGACATCAACGATCGAGCCTTGGCTGAACGGGCGTCGGACGGCTACCCGCCCATCGACCTCGCGTGGCGGCGCGGGGGCGAGATCGCCAAGGCGGTCGCACGCGTCATCCTCGAGAGCGACGGCGACATGTTCTCTCCGCACCCCGTCACCCGTGGTTGGCGGGACGCCCTCGTGCGCGATCGTCCCGACCTCGAACCGGATGAGGCCAGCGAGCGGGTGGCCCTCGCTGCCGCGGTCGGGCTCGGATGGGCGCTGTTCGCCGATCACATGTGCAGGGCGCTCGGGATGGACTCCTCCTCCCGGTCGAGGGTCGACGAGCGCATCGCTGCCCTCGTGCACGACATCGGCGGTGTGCCCGTGTCGTCCGACGTCGCCTCTCCCTCGTGACAGCAGGCCGCGACACGACCGACGGCGGCCGGAGGTGCAGAATGGGGTCATGAGCTTCCTCGACAAGGCCAAGGAGAAGGCGACCCAGTTGTCGCAGCAGGCGAAGGAGAAGATCGACGACCTGAAGGACACTCGAAAGGCCGACGATCTGCTCGACGACCTCGGCAGGATCACCTACCGACAGCGCACCGGCCGGGGCGAGGCCAACGACGAGGCGGGCATCGCCGCACTGGTCGCACAACTGCAGCTGTTGGAGGCCGACGGCACGCCGGTGCTCGAGCCCAAGCCGCTGCCCGAGCCCTCCGTGAGCAACTTGCCGCCACCGGGTTCGCCGATGCCGCCGCCCCCGATGCCCGGCTGATCCGCGTCGCCCGAACCACACACCCCGTCTTCGCTACGTGGGGCCGACGGTGACGACGATCGGTTCGGCGGCGAACACCCGGTCGATCACACGCCGCACAGCGGTCTGGTCGACCGCCATCCAACGCTGCACCTGCTCGTCGACGGGCAGGATCTCGCCACGGGTGCACAGCAGTCCGCCGTTGCGGGCCATGCGCGAGCCGGTGTCCTCGAGGCCGAGCTCGTACGAGCCGGTGAGGTAGCCGCGGGCGATGTCGAGCTCGTCGTCGGTGATGCCGTCGGCCACGAGTTCGTGCAGTGCGGCCATGATCAGGCTCACCACCTCGTCGGCATGACGCAGGTGGGTGCTCGTACTGATCGAGTACGAGCCCGTGTCGCTGAAGGATGCGGTGCCCGAGAACACCGAGTACACCAGGCCGCGCTGTTCGCGGATCTGTTCGAACAGGCGACTCGACAGGCCGCCACCCAGCACCTGGTTCACGACGTCGAGTGCTTCGCGATCGGGATCGGTGCGGTGGAGGCCGCGGCCGCCGATCACGAGATGCACCTGCTCGGTGTCGTCGACGACGGTGACGTGCTCGCCCGCCGCAGTCGGTGCCGTTCGAGTGATTCGCCCGTTCCCAGGTCGCACGGGCGCAAAGGCGTGCTCGATCATCGACAGCATCTCGTCATGGCTGCGCGGCCCGGCCACCGACACCACCATCGAGCCGGCGGTGTAGTGCTGTTCGAAGAACGAGCGCACCTCGGCGGCGGTGATCGCGGCCACGGTGGCGGGGTCGCCAGCCGTGTCGCGCCCCAGCGGATGATCGAGGAAGAGCTGCTCGGCGAACCGCTGTTGGGCGACGTCGTCGGGACTGTCGTCGTCCATGGCGATCTCCTCGAGGATCACCTGGCGCTCGACGTCGACGTCGAGCTCGCGCAGCGACGGGTCGGTGAGCACATCACCGAGGAGGTCGATGCCGGTCGCTGCGTGCCGCTCGGGCAAGCGGCAGTAGTACGCCGTGTACTCCTTGGTGGTGAACGCATTGATGTCGCCGCCGTAGCGGTCGATGGTGCGCGAGATGTCGAGCGCGCTGCGACGCTCGGTTCCCTTGAACAGCAGGTGCTCGAGGAAGTGACTCACCCCGCTCGTTGCAGCAGGTTCGTCGCGAGCACCCACGGCCGCCCAGACACCGGTGGCCACCGACAGCGCGCCAGGCACGCGTTCGGTGGCCACCGTGAGGCCTGAGCTCAGTTGTGTGATCCGGAGATCGGTCACCGATGCAGCTGTTCAGCCGGAAGTCGGGAGTGCCGGATCAGCGATGACGCCGGCCGCCGCGGTCACCGCCGCGGTCACCGCCACGACCGCCACCGCCGCGGGGCGCACGGCCACGGTCGCCACCGGCACCGGCGTTGCCGCCGGCCTCGCCACCGGGGCCGAGGTCACCCAGCTCGCCGGCGAGCTCTGCGTCGAACGCATCGTCGAACGACACGACGTCACCGACCGGAGCCGCCGACGATCCGCCCGAGGACGAATCGCTCGACGAGGAACCGTTCGATGACGATCCGCGCGAGGACGAATCGCTCGACGAGGAACCGTTCGATGACGGGGCGCCATCACTCTCGCCCTCGGAGCCCGACCAGGCAGCGGTCGGGGTGAGGCTGACCTTGCCCTTCTCGTCGATCTCTTCGACCACGACCTCGATCTCCTGACCGAGCTGGAGCACGTCTTCGACCGAGTTGATCCGCTTACCGCGGCCCAGCTTGGAGATGTGCACCAGACCGTCACGACCCGGGAGGATGTTGACGAACGCACCGAACTTGGTGATGTTGACGACCTTGCCCGGGTAGGTGGCGCCCACCTCGGCCATCGGCGGCGACACGATCGCGAGGATGCGTGCCTTGGCCTCTTCCATGCGGAAGGCCTCGACGGCACCGATGGTGACGATGCCGACCGAGCCGTCGTCGTCGACCGCGATGTCCGCGCCGGTCTCCTGCTGGATGGTGTTGATGACCTTGCCCTTCGGCCCGATCACCTCACCGATCTTGTCCATCGGGATGGTGATCGAGATGATCTTCGGTGCCGTGGCGGCCACTTCGTCGCGCGGGGCGGCGATGCAGGCGTTCATGTTCGCGAGGATCTCGGTACGGGCTTCCTTGGCCTGGTCGAGCGCGGCGGCCAGCACATCGGCGGGGATGCCGTCGATCTTGGTGTCGAGCTGAAGGGCCGTGATCACGTCGGCGGTGCCGGCGACCTTGAAGTCCATGTCGCCGAAGGCATCCTCGGTGCCGAGGATGTCGGTGAGGGTGATGTACTTGCCCTCGGCGTAGACGAGGCCCATCGCAATGCCGGCGACGGCGGCGCGGATCGGCACACCGGCATCCATCAGCGCGAGCGAACCCGAGCAGACCGAGGCCATCGAGGTGGAGCCGTTCGAGGCGAGCACCTCGGCCACGAGACGCAGCGTGTAGCTGAAGTCGTCCTGGCTGGGGAGCACGGGGATGAGCGCACGAGCGGCGAGCGCACCGTGGCCGATCTCACGACGCTTCGGCGAACCGACGCGGCCCGTCTCACCGTTGGCCCACGGGGCCATGTTGTAGTGGAACAGGAAGTACTTGTGGGTCTCGGGGCTGAGGGTGTCCATCAGCTGGTTCATGCGCGGCATGGCCATCGTGACGACGTTCATCACCTGGGTCTCGCCGCGCTGGAACAAGCCGGTGCCGTGCGCCGTCGGGAGCACAGTGACCTCACTGCTGAGCGGACGCAGGTCACGAGGACCGCGGCCGTCGATGCGGGCGCCGTCGTCGACGATGCGCTTGCGCACCGCCTTCTTGGTCAGGCTGCGCACGGCTTCTTTGATCTCGCGTTCGCGGCCGGCGAAGGCGCCACCCTCTCCGGCGAGCGTGGCGATGGCGTCGGCAGCGACCGCGTCGGTGGCGGCGTTGCGCTGGGCCTTGCCGGCGATCGCAGCGGCGAGGGCCAGCGGCGCGGTGGCCGCGGGGGCCACTGCGTCCATGACGTCCTGGCCGTAGTCGAGCTGCGGCGTGTAGGTCATCGGCACGATCGGGCCCTTGGTGGCGATCACCGAGGCGACGAGCTGACGCTGCAGGGCGATCGACTCCTTGATGTACTGCTTGCAGGCCTCGAGGCCACCGGCGAGGGCAGCTTCGTCGACCTTCGGTGCGCCGTTGGCGTAGTAGTCGAAGCTCTTGGCGGTACCGCCGGCCTCGACCATCATGATCGCAACGTCTCCGTTGTCGAGCTGACGGCCTGCCACGACGAGTTCGAACGTGCTGGCCTCGCCCTCTTCGTAGGTCGGGTGCGGGATCCACTCGCCGGTCTGGCTATGGGCGATGCGCACTGCGCCGATCGGGCCGTCGAACGGGATGCCCGAGATCATCAGCGCAGCCGAGGCGGCGTTGATGCTGAGCACGTCGTGCGGGTTCGCCATGTCGGCGCCGAGGATGGTGAGCACCACCTGGGTCTCGTTGCGGAAGCCCTCGGGGAAGGCCGGACGCAGCGGACGGTCGGTGAGGCGGCAGGTGAGGATCGCGTCCTCGGTGGGACGGCCCTCACGACGGAAGAACGAACCCGGGATCTTGCCGGCTGCATACGAACGCTCTTCGACGTCGATGGTGAGCGGGAAGAAGTCGGTACCCGGACGGACGTCCTTGGCAGCGTTCGCGGTGGCGAGCACGGTGGTGCGGCCCAGGGTGGCCACGACGGCCCCCTGGCTCTGCAGCGCGAGCTTGCCGGTCTCGAACGACAGGGTCTTGTCGGTGCCCGCAACGGGACCCGACACTCGAATGGCATCTGCCATGTCGAGCTCCTTTCGGTCGGGCGAGTTGTGTCCCTCGCCTCGACGGTTGGAGCGGAGGCCGGTTCCCAGTCGGCACGGTCGAAGCTGCTACCGGTGGTGGCGTCGGTGTGACGATCCTCCCACGGGAGCCTCGGCTGAGGCGACTGACAACCGATCCAGTGATCCGCTCGGTTGATGTATCGACCGGACGTTATCAGCGCACTCGACGAAACGGGCGGATCCCCGGGCGCGCCGAGGGCCACCGCACCGCTGTTGAGCTGGTGAGATGGCGGGCTGACCCGGTCGAAAACGAGAACACGGGCCCCGTCGGAGGCCCGTGTTCGAGTTCGTGAGTGGCGAGCGACCCGCCGGTGCTCAGCGGCGGAGGCCGTTGGCGGCGACGATCGCGCGATAGCGCTCGATGTCGATGTTCTTCACGTAGTCGAGCATCCGGCGGCGACGCCCGACCATCATCAGCAGACCACGACGGCTGTGGTGGTCCTTCTTGTGCTTCTTCAGATGCTCGGTGAGCTCGTTGATGCGAGCGGTGAGCAGCGCGATCTGCACCTCGGGCGAACCCGTGTCGCTCTCGTGGAGCTTGTGCGCGCCGATGGTGGTGTTCTTGTCGACCATGTGTGTCATGCCTTCCAGAAGGAGGTCGCCGGCACCGGGTGGTGCTGCGGCATCACGCGAGAGGCCTGGTCTCACCAGCAGTGCGAGGTGAGCAGGTCCCTGACGGACGCAGCGATGCTATCGGTGCCGTGCCCGCCTTCCCAACGAACCCCTCGACCCGCACGTGGCCCAACGGACCAAGCGACCCACATGCGCTCCAACGAAGGCACCGGGCGAGGGCTGCGTACACTCGGCCCGATGTTCACCGGGATCGTCGAAGAGTTGGGCACGGTGCTCGACAGCCGCCCCCACGTCAGCGAGTGGGGCGAGGGGGTGCGGCTCACCATCGCGGCCTCGGTCGTGCTCGACGGTTCGGACCTGGGCGCCTCGATCGCGGTGAACGGCTGCTGCCTCACCCTCGTCGAACAGGGCGTCGTAGACGACGGCACCGCGTGGTGGAGCACCGACGTCAGCAACGAGACCCTCGGCCGCACCAACGTCGCTGCGCTGCAGCCGGGTGACCGGGTGAACCTCGAGCGGCCGATGGCGCTCGGCGACCGGCTCGGCGGGCACATCGTGCTCGGTCACGTCGACTGCACCGGCACCGTGGTCTCGGCCGCGCCCGACCTGGTGGTGCGCATCCCAGCCGAGCACATGCGCTACCTCGTCGAGAAGGGGTCGGTCACGGTCGACGGCATCAGCCTCACCGCGTTCGACCTCACCGACGACACGTTCCGCGTGGCCGTCATCCCACACACCGCCGACGTCACCACACTCGGGGTGAGGGGGCCGGGTACCGTGGTGAACATCGAGACCGATGTGCTGGCCAAGCACATCGAGCGGCTCGTGCTCCCCTACCGGGCCTGACAGCGGGGTCGAGATGAGTGTGGGTGTCGAGCTCCGCGGGTTGAGCAAGTCCTTCGGCGACCTCCCTGTCGTGGCGAGCTTCGATCTCGACATCGCACCCGGATCGTTCCTGTCGCTCGTGGGGCCGTCGGGGTGCGGCAAGAGCACCCTGCTACGCATCATCGCCGGGCTCGAGCAGCCCTCCACCGGCACGGTCACCATCGGCGGCGCGTCACCGGCCGAGCTGCGCCGTACGAAGCGGCTCGCCATGGTGCCGCAACAACCGGGCCTGCTGCCCTGGCGCACCGTTGCCGAGAACGCCCGTCTCCTGCTGCAGGTGAACCGTCGTCACCAACCGGCCGATCATCCCGATCCGGTCGACCTGCTGGCCGAGGTGGGCCTCACCGACTTCCTCGACGCATACCCGCACGAGCTGTCGGGTGGCATGATCCAGCGCGTGGCGCTCGTGCGCGGGTTCGCTCTCGGTGCACCGCTGGTGATGATGGACGAGCCCTTCGCCGCGCTCGACGAGATCACGCGCCGTGAGATGCGCGACCTGCTGGCCCGACTCCTCGAACGGCACCCGGCCACCGTGGTGTTCGTCACCCACTCGATCAGCGAGGCCGCGTACCTGAGCGACCGGGTGCTCGTGTTCTCGCCTCGCCCGGCCACGGTGGCTGCCGACGTATCGGTCGAGCTTGCTCGACCAAGGCCGGCAGACGTCGAGGACACGCCGGCGTTCCTCGGGGTGTGCACCGACCTCCGCCACCGGCTGCACGGAGCGATGCGGTGAGCGATCGCGCCCCGAGCACGTCACACCGGTTGCGCGTGGTGGCCCCGGTGGTCGGCATCATCGTGTTCCTCTCGGTGTGGGAGGCGTTCGTGCAGTGGCGCGACGTGCGGCCGTTCGTCCTCGCCGCGCCGAGCGACATCCTGCGGTACTTCGGCCGTGCACCCGGCGACTTCGTCGCTGCCTCGCTCATCACCACCAGGCACGCGCTGGTGGGTTTCCTCGTCGCGCTGGTGGTCGCGCTCGTGGTCGGTTCCGCGTTGGTCGCTTCACCGTTCGCCGAGCGAGCCACGCAGCCGGTGCTCGTGCTCGTGCAAGTGGCCCCGTTCGTGGCCTACATCTCGTCGATCGTGGTGTGGCTCGGTGCCGGCGACCCGCCTGCGTACTTCACCACTGCGTTGGTGTGCCTGCCTGCGTTCGTGTTCGCCGCCGTCAGCGGCATGCGCAGCGCCGACCCCGCGAGCCGCGAGCTGTTCGCCTCGGTCGACGCCTCTCGATGGGAGGTGATGTGGCGGCTGCGACTGCCCTCGTCGATGCCGTCGCTGTTCACCACCGCCCGCTACTCGATCGGCCTCGCATTGATCGTCGCCTACCTCGTCGAGGGCAGTAACTTCGCCGACGAGGGCCTGGGGGCCATCGGCAAGCGGGCTGCGGCCAACAACATCGGCGATGCGCTGTGGGCGACGGTGTTCTGCATGGTGGTGCTCGGCACGCTCGGCCTCGGCCTGATCGCGCTGCTCGAGCGATGGCTGCTCCACTGGCACGCCTCGCAGCGCACGATCTCGTGAGGTCGGTCAGGTGAGGTCGGTCAAGTGAGGTCGGTCAAGTGAGGTCGGTCAAGTGAGGTCGGTCAGGTGAGGTCGGTCAGGTGAGGTCGAGCTATCTGCCGTCGAGCGGTGATGTGTCCCGCTTGAAGGCATGGGTGCGATCGGGTTGGACCTCACGAGCCCATTCCACGAACGATGGCGAGTCGACCGCGATCGGCACCCGTGCAGCGGTCGGGCCGACCGGGATGATGTGCGAAACGATCATCGCGCCGGTGTACGCGTGAAGACTGAACGTTGGAGGTTCGCCCGTCATCGAGGGCTCGTGACGCGGGTCGAGATCGGCGGCAACGGCGACGGAGGTCGAAGGACATACCCACAACGAACAGCCACCCCAGTTGGCCTGAATCGCGCGGTGCACGTGTCCGGAGAGCACCTTGATGACCTGTGGGTGTCGACGGACCACGTCCTCGAAGAGTTCCCTACCGTCGAGGCCCACACAATCCATCCACCAGATACCCGTCTCGAACGGCGGATGATGAATCGCGACCATCGTTGGCGCGGTCGGGTCTGCGACGAGCGCCTGCTCGAGCCACGCAGCGTCGGCAGAGGTGAACGTGTCGCTGCTGGAGTCGACGAGGATCAGCCGGAGCGGTCCGGCATCCACCGCACGATGCCCGGCCACCTCGTCGATGCCGCGGTCATGGTTCCCGGCGATGGCCAGCCATGGCACGCTCAACGAATCCAGTCGTGCGACGAGTTCGTCCCACTCCGCCCGCAAACCGTTGTGCGTCAGATCGCCTGTGAGAATTACGAGGTCCGGCACAGAGGTCATCGCGCCGATCTCGGCGAGAGCCATCGAGAACCGCTCGCCGCTGCCAGCATTCGGTCCACCGATGTGGATGTCCGAGATCTGCGCGATCACATACGGCATGACCGAGTATGGCATCGACAGCCGCCGATCGAGGTGCCCTGGCCCTCGAGGGTGCCGGTGGCCTTCACGAGGCCGCGCTGGCCTCGAAGAGTCGTTGGAGCGTGGCGATGTTGCGGCTGAACGTGCCTGGGGCGTAGCTGCCTGGTTCGATCAGTTCGCTGAGGAGGTATCCGTTGTCGATCGCGAGGATCATTGCGGCTGCCTCGTCGACGGGCATGGGCGGGTCGATACCGACGCGGACGCTGTCGGCCCGCACGACGGACGCAATGACCTCTCGCCACCGGCGTTGATGGTCGGCAAGCCGCGGCCGGTTCGTCGGGTTTCGGAGCGCGTACAGCGTGAACTCCATGTGGAGCACCGGATCAGCTCCGAGGGGGCCTTCTCGTCGATGTTCTGGCGACTCGATGAGTTCGATGTACTCCACCGGCGACGCAGCCATGTCGATGAGCCGCTCCATCTCCACCATGCTGCGATCGACGTGATCGTCGATCATCGCCATGACGAGTTCGTTCTTGTCGGCGAAGTTCGAATAGAGCGCACCACGCGTGAGGTCTGCCTCGACGCAGATGTCTTCGACGCTGCTGCCGGCGATTCCTTCGCGTACGAACACCGCCGCAGCTGCAGCAAACAGACGTTGGCGCGTCTCCTCGCGTGTCGGTCGCGTGCGTTCCCTTGACATCCACAACAGCATACGCGAACGTACTCAATACGACTCGGACTTGCATTGCCCCCGCGCCCAACAGACCCGACCAAGGGTCAGGCGAGGAGGCGGCATGAACCCCGA
>Ga0105048_10016880_pt1 | contig 11275 bp, 9 predicted proteins | sample MAT05_FD_78382 | JGI IMG/M metagenome (GOLD analysis project Ga0105048, IMG submission 78382) | Freshwater microbial communities from Lake Fryxell liftoff mats and glacier meltwater in Antarctica - MAT-05 | ecosystem: Environmental > Aquatic > Freshwater > Ice > Liftoff microbial mat | place...
TCCGCGTGGAAACGCTCACCTGAGGACCGCAATCGGTGAGGTGGTGATGCTTTACAGGGCTTCGATGATCTCCCGCATGAGGCGAGCGGTCTCGGACGGCGTCTTGCCGACCTTGACGCCCACGGCCTCGAGGGCTTCCTTCTTGGCCTGGGCGGTGCCCGACGAGCCGGAGACGATGGCGCCCGCGTGGCCCATCGTCTTGCCCTCGGGTGCGGTGAAGCCGGCCACATAACCGACGACCGGCTTGGTGACGTTGTCCTTGATGAAGGCCGCAGCGCGCTCCTCGGCGTCGCCGCCGATCTCACCGATCATCACAATCGCGTCGGTCTCAGGATCGGCCTCGAAGGCCTTCAGTGCGTCGATGTGCGTGGTGCCGATGACGGGGTCGCCACCGATGCCGACGCACGACGAGAATCCGAGGTCACGCAGTTCGTACATCATCTGGTAGGTCAGCGTCCCGGACTTGCTGACCAGCCCGATGCGACCGGCCTTAGTGATGTCGCCGGGAATGATGCCCGCGTTCGACTTTCCGGGGCTGATCAGTCCTGGACAGTTCGGGCCGATGACGCGGGTAGTGCCCGAATTCTCGGCGTACTGGAAGAACTCAGCGGTGTCCTTGATAGGGACGCCTTCGGTGATGACCACGACGAGCGGAACGCCCGCGTCAACGGACTCGACCACGGCGCCCTTGGTGAACTTCGGCGGCACGAACACGACGCACACATCCGCGCCGGTGGCGGCAACCGCCTCGCCGACGGAGTTGAAGACCGGGATGCCGTCGACGTCCTGGCCACCCTTTCCGGGTGTGACACCGGCGACGATGTTCGTGCCCGACGCGACCATGCGACGGGTGTGCTTGGTGCCCTCGGATCCGGTGATGCCCTGAACCAGGATCTTGCTGTTCTCGTTGAGGAAGATCGCCATCTGCGTCGGCCCCTTACTTCGCCGCTGCGGCGAGCTCGGCCGCGCGACGCGCGGCACCATCCATGGTGTCTTCAAGGGTGACGACGCTGAGGTTCGCGTCCGTCAGGATCGTGCGGCCCAGATCGGCATTGTTGCCGTCGAGGCGCACCACAAGCGGCTTGTCGATCGCCTTGCCGTGCTGACCGATGAGCTCGATCGCCTGCACGATGCCGTTGGCCACCTCGTCGCACGCGGTGATTCCACCGAAGACGTTGACGAACACCGACTTCACGCTCGGGTCGCCCAGGATGATCTCGAGGCCATCGGCCATCACCTGCGCAGAAGCACCACCACCGATGTCGAGGAAGTTGGCCGGCTTGACGCCACCGAACTCCTCACCGGCATAGGCGACGACGTCGAGCGTCGACATGACCAGTCCGGCGCCGTTGCCGATGACGCCGACCTCGCCGTCGAGCTTGACGTAGTTGAGGTCCTTCTCCTTGGCTGCGAGCTCGAGCGGATCGGTCTGGGTGTTGTCGACCAGCGCCTCGTGATCGGGGTGACGGAAGCCAGCGTTCTCGTCGAGCGAGACCTTGCCGTCCAGCGCCAGGATCTTGCCGCTCGGATCCTTCACCAACGGGTTGATCTCGACCAGGGTGGCGTCCTCTTCGGTGAAGACGACCCACATCTTCTGCAGGATGTCGATCACCTGGGGACGGATGTCGGTAGCGAACCCGGCGGCATCCGAGATCTCGGCCGCCTTCTCCGGCGTGACACCGATGAGCGCGTCGACGGGAACCTTGGCCAGTGCTTCGGGGCGCTCGACCGCCAGCTGCTCGATCTCCATGCCGCCCTCGACCGAGGCCATCGCCAGGTAGGTGCGGTTGGCACGGTCCAAAAGGAAGGAGACGTAGTACTCCTCCTCGATGTCGCTGGCCTCGGTGACCAGCACCTTGCCGACGATGTGGCCCTTGATGTCGAGACCGAGAATGCCGTTCGCCTTCTCGAAAGCCTCATCGGGCGTGGCGGCCAGCTTGACGCCGCCAGCCTTGCCGCGGCCGCCGGTCTTCACCTGGGCCTTGACCACGACGGTCGTTCCGATCGTGGCGGCGGCTTCCTTCGCGGCCTGCGCCGTCGTGACGACGATGCCGGACTGGGTGGGCACACCGTGCTTGGCGAACAGATCCTTCGCCTGGTACTCGTACAGATCCACGCGTTGCGTCCTCGGGCTCGAGATGGGACCGCCAAGGAGGGGCTCCTGCGGCCGGACACCGGATCGGGCACCGCTCGTGCTGGGCCCGCCAGATCGGGGGCCCACGCTAGCCGGGGTCCCTTGATGTCAAGACACCGGCCATCGCCCGCCCAGGCGCTGACCAGTCGGCATTTCGCCGCTCCTCCCCCACCCTCCAGGCACGGCCCGACCACCCGAAAGGGCTATTCAGGACATCTCCCCTGGACCCGAGGGCGGCGCCGGGTTACCGTCCTGACCTCGCGCGCCCCCTCTGGGCGCGCGTGCTGTGTGCCGAAGGGAGCGAGTCGATGGCGCGCCACGTACGACGCTCGTCCCACGCCCGGCCCACCCGCCGCAGCCAGGTGCTCGGCGAACTCCTGGGACACAGCGCCGCAGGCTCGGCGCACCTGATGACGAACCTGCGCGGAACCTTGACCGTGCAGGTGCTGGGAGCGGCGGCCATCGGCCTGGTGCTCGCCGCCTCCATCCCGGCGTTCGCCGCCACCACGGCCGACGCTACGGGCGCGGTGGCATCAGCCGCTATTGCGCCGCCGGTCGCGACGCGATTGCCCGCAGGACCACCGTCACAAGCATCCGCGGCCGACATCTCGAAGGTGTTGAAGGCCGAAACCAAGGAACGCCGGGTGGCCGCGAAGGCCCGAGCCGACCGTGCCGCTGAACGCAAGGTCGCTGCCGCTAAGAAGGCTGCTGCGGCAAAGAAGGTGGCCGTGCGCAAGGCCCGCGCCGTGGCCGCCGCCAAGCTGGCCCGATCGTGGGTATGGCCCGTGGCCAACCCGAACATCGGCACGCGATTCGGGGCGACCGGCGACCTGTGGGCCAGCGGGCGTCACACCGGAGTCGACTTTCCGAAGCCGACCGGCACCCCTGTGCGAGCCGCAACCTCAGGGATCGTCATCTTCGCCGGAACCGATGGCCCCTACGGCAACGTCGTGCGCTTGCGGCACGCAAACGGTGCGCAGACCTGGTACGGCCACCTGTCAAAAATCGTCGTGAAGAAGGGTCAGAGGGTTACCACGAAGCAGCAGATCGGGAAGGTGGGCTCGACCGGCAACTCCACCGGTCCGCACCTGCACTTCGAGGTGCTGCCCAAGCCCTCGGCTGCTGCGATCGACCCGATCCCTTGGCTCAAGAAGCGCGGAGTGATCCGCAGCTAATCGTTCGATCCCGCGCGCTCGTCGCGCGGAACATCTACAGCTTCTCGACCGGCGCGTACCGCAGGAGCAATCGCTTCTCGCCGCCACCGCCGAAATCGATACTGGCCTCGGCGCGATCGCCTGCACCGGTCACCGAGACGACCGTTCCCAGGCCGAAGGTGTCGTGGCTCACGCGATCACCAGGCGAGAGATCCACCTGCGGCTTCGACCTGCGCGCCGCAGCCGGTGCGTAGGTGGCGGTGGCCGACGGCGCACCAGAGTTCCAGCGGTCTGGACGAGCCGCCTCGGCCTCGCGACGCCAGTCGATCAGCACCGGCGGGATCTCGTCGAGAAAGCGTGAGGCGGGGTTGAAGTTGGGCGTGCCCCATGTGGATCGCGACATCGCCCGCGTCAGGTACAGCCGCTGCTCGGCTCGAGTGACTCCCACATACGCCAAGCGGCGCTCCTCCTCGAGCTCTTTCGGATCGCCAAGCGATCGGATGTGCGGGAAGACGCCGTCTTCCATCGCGGTCAGGAACACGACGGGGAACTCGAGCCCCTTGGCCGTGTGCAGCGTCATCAAGGTGACCACGCCGCCGGCATCGTCGCCGTCAGGGATCTCGTCGGCATCGGCCACGAGCGAGACGCGCTCAAGGAAGCCGAAGAGGGTGGCCGGCTCCTCGGCCTGCGCTGCCGCCTCTTCGAACTCGCGCGCGACGGCCTCGAGCTCGGCCAGGTTTTCGATGCGGGTCTGATCCTGCGGATCCTCTGACGCGCGGAGCTCAGTCAGGTATCCGGTCTGTTCGAGCACCGCCTCAAGGATGTCGGCCGGGCCATTGCCGGCCTCGACCAGCGTCTGCAGGGCATCGAGCAGCTCGACGAAGGTGGTGATCGCCGCCGCCGATCGCGTGGCCAGCGCAGGAGCCTCATCGGACCGTCTCAACGCCTGCCAGAACGTGATCTGCTCGCGCTCGGCCAACGCCTCGATGGAGGCCTGGGCCCGCTCACCGATGCCGCGCTTGGGAGTGTTGAGCACCCGGCGCAGGGACACCACATCTTCTGGGTTGGCCAACGCTCGTAGGTAAGCCAATGCATCGCGCACCTCGCGGCGCTCGTAGAAGCGCACGCCGCCCACGACCTTGTAAGGCATGCCGACGCGGATGAAGACCTCTTCGAAGACGCGGGAGGCCGCATTGGTGCGGTAGAAGACCGCGACATCGCAGGGGCGCACGCCATGCTCGTCGCCGAGAGAATCGATCTCCTGCGCAACGAAGGTTGCTTCGTCGTGCTCGTCGTCGCCGACGTAGCCAACGATGGGAGCCCCGTCACCTGCGTCGGACCACAGGTTCTTGGCGGGGCGGTTCTCGTTGCGCGAGATGACGGCGTTCGCCGCGCTCAGGATGGTCTGAGTGGAACGGTAGTTCTGCTCGAGCACGATCGTTGTGGCGTCGGGGTAGTCCTCTTCAAACTGCAGGATGTTGCGGATCGTGGCACCCCGGAAGGCGTAGATGGATTGATCGGAATCGCCGACGACGCACAACTCGCCTTGAGGAACGGTGCCGCCGGTGACGCCGACCAGTTCGCGCACGAGCATGTACTGAGCGTGGTTGGTGTCCTGGTACTCGTCAACGAGGATGTGACGGAAGCGGCGCCGGTAGTGCTCCAGGACGTCAGGGAAGACCTGCAGCAGATTGACCGTCAGCATGATCAGGTCGTCGAAGTCCATCGCGTTCGCAGCACGGAGCCGTCGCTGATAAAGGCCGTAGGCCTCGGCGACTGTCTTCTCGATGTGATTGGTGGCCTGCGCAGCCGCGGTCTCGTGATCGATGAGTTCGTTCTTCAGGTTGCTGACCTGATTGGAGAAGGAACGCGGCGGGTAGCGCTTGCTGTCGAGGTCGAGATCGCGGCACACCATCGTCATGAGCCGCTGCGAATCGGCTGAGTCGTAGATCGAGAACGACGAGGAGTAGCCGAGCCGGGTCGCTTCACTCCGCAGAATCCGGACGCACGCCGAGTGGAACGTGCTGACCCACATGACCTTGGCGCGCGGACCCACCAGATCGGAAACGCGCTGCTTCATCTCGCCAGCAGCCTTGTTGGTGAAAGTGATCGCGAGAATCTCGCTCGGCCGGGCGCCACGTTCGCCCAGCAGGTGCGCCACTCGGTGGGTGAGCACACGGGTCTTGCCAGAGCCCGCACCGGCGACGATCAGCAGCGGCGATCCTGCGTGGACAACGGCAGCGCGTTGCCGATCGTTGAGACCGTTCAGAAGGTCGGGACGTGCCGCTTCGCCACCACCGGAGGGGCGGCCGAGCAGAGGGACATCGTCAAAAAGCGTGGACACTCGATGAGTCTATGCGGGGCCTCCGACGCGGCTTCTCAGCGAACGGAGACGTTGACCGTCCGCGAACCATTGGCACGCAGGAGGCAGAGACCGGAAACGCATTGGTCACTGGGCTTCCACGTCCGGTAGACGAATCCGCCCACCCCGCTGGGCCTCGTGACATAGGTGTATCGACCGCTGGAGCGAACAGAGCTCGAGCCAAGCGTCTTCCATGACCCACCGGTGTACCGCTGAACCAGCACCCGTGAACCGGCATACACGGGCGACACGTTGCCCTGAATGCTGACGAGTGAACCCTTCGTCACGGTGGGATCAAGCACACCGATGCCCACCGCGTAGCGCGACACCGCGTCGAGCTTTAAAGGACCCGATGTGGCGCCCCTCGTTATGCAGCCGGAGGTTGTGCAGCCATCACTGGGCTTCCACACGCGGTAGACGTAGTTGCCGCGAAGCGTGGGCGAGGCGGTGTAGGAGAAGCGTCCGTTGGACGCGACGGTAGTGCTCGCGACGTCCTTCCATTCACGACTGATCCAGCGCTGGATCACCACGCGCTTGCCCTTCGAGGCCGACGCGGGCAAAACCGCTCCGGACACCGTGGCCCGGGACGGCAAAAGGATGAGACCGGGGTTGACGCCGGTTGAGAGCGAGTAGGCGTTCGGAGCGACGGGAACCGTCGGCGGCGTGGTGCCCGGAGAAGTGGTGGGCGGCGTGGTGCCCGGCGGCGTCGTGGGGGGCGTCGTGGGTGTCACGCTGCCGGTCCGGCTGGTCGGGAGCCACCAGCCGACCACTGATGCCATGTAGTGACTGGAGGAACCCGAGCCACGCAGAGCCACCCGGCCATCAGAACCCAAGGGTGCGACGACGTATTGGGAGGTATTGGTGACGGCATCGGTGGTAAACGAGCGCCCGTTGGGAAGCTTGCCACCTGACGACCACACAGTTGTTGCGGTCACCACCGACGGCGTGACGGCTGTCAGTTGAAGTGCCACAGCCCTCACGCCCGTGGGTACGCCGGCAATACCGCGGACCGGGAAGGTGATGATGCGTCCCGTGCCGATCCTGCCGGAGGCACCAAGCCCAGAGCGGGTATCGAGCACGCGTCCGCCTCGGCTCGAGGCGTAGGAAAGCCCGTCGGCACCAAACCATCCATTGACGTCGATCGCGACGGTCACAGAACCGGTCGCTGCACGGTTGGTCACCGTGATCGATCCGTTGTCGGTCGCCCTTGTGATCACCGATGCGGTACGTGTAACGCCCATGCGGAAGACGGCTGAATCGGCGCCAGGCTCAATCCCGCCGACCGGCTTGATGCGAAGTCCGCTGCTAGTGGTCGCGTTCAAGGTGGTGACCGAGAGGGCAAGCGCACCCACGCCCGACGTTGGAACGCCGCGCAAGCCACCGATTCTGAAGCTGCGCGAGGCTCCGCCAGCCAGGACGAACGGTTCCACTGCCCGCCACGGGTTGAGCGGCGTGAACAGCATGCCGTTCCTGGCCGTGTAGTACCCGAGTACATCGGCATTGACCCACTGCGCACCGAGCGTGGTGGCCAGCGAGATGCGTCCACCCGCGCCCAGCGGCACCACGACCGTTGCACGGCCGTCTGCACCGGGACCGGCGCTCACTTGCACGGTGGAAGGCTTGGTGCTTCCGGCCGGCCAGGCGTAGACGCTGGTGGGCGCGTTAGTTCCCACCCGCACCGACAGCGCGACGGCAGATGCACCCGTAGCCGGAACGCCTGCTCGACCAGCGACCTGCACATCCATGCGTCGACCTTGGCCGGCATAGCCGTCCGTCGACAGTCGACACCTCTGCGCATCGGCGACGCCGATGCCCTTGGCGGAGTCAACGAGGCGGGCGGGGTTAAGCGGTACGAACTGCTGGTCCGTGGCCGGGGGCGAGGTGGTCGAGGTCGCGCCTATCGGTCCGCACGCGCCGCCGCTGACGAGCGGAGTGCCGGTGTAGAACGAGGTCTTCCCCATCGCGCCGTCCCACGTAAACGAGATATGCACGTGATCGCGATGGCACTCGGTGTCATTGCCGGTCGAGGTGCGTGTCGAGCAGTTCTTGTACTCGGTCCAGCCGCGGCCCGGGTCGTACGCGCGCCACATCTTGTTGTTCCAGATGATGTACATGACGCCCATGCGCGCGACCATGGCGTTCCTGTTGCCGAACTGATCGGTCTTCAGCATCCAGTTGACGAACGAATCGGCGGTGGCCTTTTGGCTCGAGTTGCGGGAGTTGATCATCCAGTCGAGCGCGCGGCCTTCGTGGTGCTCGCTGGTTCCGCTGCACCCGTACCGCGGGATGTAAATGACGCGGTCGCCGTAGGTCTTGAGCAGCAGCGACTTCGTCGCGTTGACGCCCGGGCGCGCGATGGGGTCGCAGATGGTCTGGCCCTCGTAGCCGCCCAACGAATCGATCGGGGCCGTGAACGAACGCGTCTGCGGGGTAGGCGGCGCCGCCTCCACCGAGGAGACAAGCGGCTGAAGCACGCCGAAGGTGAGGGCGAGCGCGAGCAGGGCGACGAATCGCGTCGGGCGGAACCGGGGCATGGTCCTCTATCGGCAGGTGAGGGCTGTTTCCTTGAATCGACCCTACGATGGGACCCGACGACCCGCCCGAGCCTCGCCCGGCGCGTGCCGGATCCGCCCCGAGATCGGCCCACGAGGGCCCGCATCGCCCCAATCCGCACCTCAGAGGAGCAGCGCCGTGCTGGACCAGTCCGAGGTGGCACGTGCCCTCGTCGTCACCGCCCATCCGGATGATGTCGATTTCGGAGCCGCCGGAACCATCGCCACCTGGTGCGCCGAAGGGGTCGAGGTGACCTATTGCGTCATCACCGACGGTGACGCGGGAGGTTCCGACCACGATGTGCCGCGCGAAGACATCCCTGGCATTCGGCGCGCGGAACAGAGCGCCGCTGCGGCGCTCTGCGGGGTGAGCGATGTGCGCTTCCTGGGCTACCGCGATGGCGAACTCGTGGTCTCGCACGACCTGCGCCGCGACATCGTCCGCGTGATCCGCCAGGTGCGTCCCGACCGAATGCTGATCCAGTCGCCCGAACGAAACTGGGAACGCATCGGAGCATCGCACCCCGATCACCTGGCTGCCGGGGAGGCTGCGATCCAGGCCGTTTACCCGGACGCTCGGAACCCGTTCGCGCATGCCTCACTACTCAACGACGAGGGGCTGGAGGCGTGGACGGTGCGCGAGGTGTGGCTCATGGCCGATCCGAACCCTGACCACTTCGTAGACGTGACGAGCCGATTCGATACCAAGATCGCCGCGTTGAAAGCGCATGAATCGCAAACGGCGCACATGGACGACATCGCTGGCTTCGTCGGTCAGTGGATGCGTGGTTCCGCCGACGCTTCACGCGAGGCAGGCTATGACATGCCTGAGGGCGCGCTCGCCGAAGCGTTTCGCGTGGTCACCACGGGCTGAGCCCTGGCAGTCAGACCCGCGCGGTCAGACCCGCGCGATCAGTTCCAGAGCACCGCGATCGCGATATTGATGATCGTGAGGCCACCGATGCCCGCCCAGATGGCCACTGACACGGTCGGCTTCTTGCGGTTGATCACTACGAGCACGGTCACCACAGCGGTGATCAGGAGCTTGACCCCCACCTTGGCGTGATCAACCTCGGCGTCCTGCATCTCGAGCAGGCCGACCAGAAGGATTCCCGTGACCAGTTGGGTCAGCACACCGTGGAACATCGCGTTGTTGACCACCTTCTCGCGGGAGCTCATCTGAACGATGAATCCACCGAACAGGCTGGCCAGGCCGATGAAGTGGACGATGAGAACGATTTCGCGCAAGAGATCCATTCACTGAGCAAATCACGACGGGCAGATGACCCCGCATCGACCCCGTCGTGTTCTAGAGTCGAAACATGTCGTGGCCATGGTGGATCGTCGCAGCGATGGTGCTGGCGATCGCCGAACTGTTCACCGGCGATCTGATCTTCCTGATGATCGCCGTGGGATCGGTGGCCGCGGCCGCGGCGGCTTTTCTGGGGGCTCCCATCCTGCTCCAGGCGCTGCTCGGTGGCGCAGTGGCGCTACTGCTTCTCACGTTCGTCCGCCCGCTTGCGCTGAAGATGCTGCGTCCCCTCTCCGAGACGGTGACCAACACTGCTGCGCTGGTGGGTACCGGCGGCATGGTGGTCGAGCGGGTCCACGCGCAGGACGGCCGGATCAAGCTGGGCGGCGAGATCTGGTCGGCGCGACCGTCCGACCCCACCCTCGATCTGGCACCGGGTACATCGGTCCAGGTCATTCGAATCGACGGGGCGACGGCGATCGTGGCTCCTAAGGAGTCCTAGGTGGACGCGCTCGTCACACTCGTGGTTGTTCTTCTGATCCTGCTTCTCGTTCTTATCGTGCTCGTACGCACGGTGCGGATCGTTCCGCAGGCACGTGCGGGTGTGGTGGAACGGCTGGGCCGGTATCACCGCACGCTCGATGCCGGGCTGTCGTTCCTCATTCCCTTCATCGACAAGCTCCGCCCGTTGGTCGATCTGCGCGAGAACGTGGTGTCGTTCCCGCCCCAGCCGGTAATCACCGAGGACAACCTCGTGGTGAGCATCGACTCGGTGGTGTTCTTCCAGGTGACCGATCCCAAGTCTGCGATCTACGAGATCGCGAACTACATCCAAGCCATCGAGCAGCTGACGGTCACCACGCTGCGAAACGTCGTCGGTGGGCTCGACCTTGAGGAGGCGCTCACCTCGCGTGAGGTGATCAACGCTGCACTGCGTGGCGTGCTCGACGATGCGACCGGTAAGTGGGGTGTGCGCGTGAATCGCGTCGAGATCAAGGCCATCGATCCCCCGCCCTCGGTGCAGGAGTCGATGGAGAAGCAGATGCGAGCAGAGCGCGAGAAGCGCGCCACGATCCTCACCGCCGAGGGATTTAAGCAGGCGCAAATCCTCACCGCAGAAGGCGAGAAGCAGTCGCAGATCCTGCGTGCTGAGGGCGATGCCCAGGCCCAGATTCTGCGGGCCGAGGGCGAATCGGTCGCCATCCAAAAGGTCTTCGATGCGATTCACGAAGGCGATCCCGATCCCAAACTGCTGGCCTACCAGTACGTGCAGGCGCTGCCCAAGATCGCAGACTCGGCGTCGAGCAAGATCTGGGTCGTTCCTGCCGAACTCACCTCGGCCATGGGCGCCATCGCGGGCGCCTTCGAAGGCTCGATGGACCGAAAGCCGGCCCCGGCTCCGGACCCGACTCCCTAAGCCACGGTCGCGTCCTCAAGAAGCGCAGCCACCTCAGCCAGTTGTTCGGGCGTCGGCTCCCAGCTCGACGCGGCGGCGTTGAGGGCGATCTGTTCGGCCGACGTGGCGCCAGCGATCACGGAAGCCACCGGCTCGGTGGCGGCCAGCACACCGATCGCGGTCTCGAGCAACGATCTGCCATTGGCGTCCGCCCAGGTGGCCAACGCCTCGATCGTGTCGAGCTGGGCATCGGTGATCGATGACTCCCGACCCTCGACCCGACTTCCCGTGGGGAGAGGGGCGCCTCGCCGCACCTTGCCGGTCAGTAGACCGCTGGCCAGCGGGAAGAACGGCAGGATGCCGACGCCGTACGCGCGAGCCGCCGGTGCGAGTTCACGTTCGGCGTCGCGCTCCAAGAGCGACCA
>Ga0105048_10016881_pt1 | contig 11273 bp, 7 predicted proteins | sample MAT05_FD_78382 | JGI IMG/M metagenome (GOLD analysis project Ga0105048, IMG submission 78382) | Freshwater microbial communities from Lake Fryxell liftoff mats and glacier meltwater in Antarctica - MAT-05 | ecosystem: Environmental > Aquatic > Freshwater > Ice > Liftoff microbial mat | place...
CGACGGGGCCCACGGCCGGCGGAGCCGGACCGTACCCGTCCATCCACGCCACGAGGACGTGGCTGAATTCGAAGACCAGGGCTCTCGCCCTCGGCCTGTTCTTGGGAGGCGCGGCGGCGTGTGGCGCCAGCGAGCCCGATATCCACGGTCAACTGCAGCTCCCGGAGGGCGGTCACGCCCGCATGTCGCTGTCGCCCGCGCTCGATGTCTCGAGCGTGATCGACCCTGCCCTGCTCGATCGGATCATCATCGACGAGATCGTGGTCAACGTGGCTGACGTGCGGCTGCTCGGATCGGATCCGCGCGTTCCGACCGGGGGCCTGCGCCTCGCCGGCGGCGAACGCCAGATCTCGTCCATCGACGATGGGATCAGCTTCCGGATGCCGGGCGGAATGTCGCTCGAGGATCTCGCCCTGTTCGTCGAGCTCGCCCCGAGCAACGCGCTCGAAGGCGCCTCGGTGATCGTCCGCGCGCGCCTCTTCGAGAGCGCCCAGGAGAAGAGCGTCCTCCAGCTTCGCCAGGAGAAGACCGAGCCGGATCCCGATGGCTCACCCGCCAAGGGCGACCCGAACAAGGCCGAGCCGGATCCCGATGGCTCGCCCGCGACGGGCGATCCCAGGAAGACCGAGCCGGACCCCGATGGCTCACCCGCCAAGGGCGACCCGAACAAGGCCGAGCCGGATCCCGATGGCTCGCCCGCGATGGGCCCCAACTGCGAGCCGGACCCCGATGGCTCGCCCGCGATGCGCCCCTGCATCAAGCGCTCGCTCCGCCGCGGCCTCGTCGACGCGAACGGCTTCGTCTCGTTCGAGCTCCGTGGCTCGGACACCGCCGACCTCCTCGTAAGCCTCTCGGCCTCGCACCCCTTCAACGTGGTGGTCGGCATCCCGGCCGGCCGCTGGTTCACGCCGGAAGCGGTCGCGACGCTCGAGAGTGCGCTCGACCAGGTCCCCGTGGACGGTGAGGCGCTCGAGAACGGCGGCGCCGAGGCCAAGCCGGTCGTGGTGTCTTCGTCGCCCCGCGACATGGCTTCCAGCCAGAAGCCGCACGACGGCAACTCGCTCCCGGGCGACCGGGACGAGGACTACCGCCTCCTCGGCGGCGATGCCGACCCCACGGGGATCCGGAAGCACTAGCCTTCGTCCAGCCCGTCCTTCGTCCGAGATTTCGGCCGCGCCCGGGGTGCTACCTTCGGGGAGATGCGCCGCTCGTTATTCCTCCTCGGTCTTCTGAGCGCCGCCGCGTGCGACTGCGGGGGCGGCGATCCGATCCACGCGTTACGCGGGCAGGTCGAGGTCACGCCCTCGGCGCTCGACTTCGGCCGGGTGGCCGTCGGTAACGAGTACGTCCTCGAGCTCACGCTCCGGAACACCGGCGAGGTCGCGCTCGACGTCAGCTCGATCACCATCGAAGGCGCCTCGTTCGCGCTTCTCCAGAGCGAGAACCTGACGCTCGCGCCGCTCCAGGAGCGCACCGCCTCGATCCGCTTCCGGCCGGTCTCGGTCGGCCCGTTCGATGGGACCGCGACGATCCAGGGCGATGCTTCGCAGCAGCCGATCACCGTCACCCTCACCGGCATCGGTGTCGAGCCGGGCGTCGAGGTCACCTCGATCGGCGCGCACTGCGGCGACAGCCCGCGCTCGATCTCGTTCGAGGGCACCTCGGTCGGCTCGGCCTCCACCCGCTCGATTTCGCTGAAGGCGATCGGCAGCGGCCCGGTCACGATCCTCGGCGCGCGCATCGAGAGCACCAGCGGCGAGCTGACCGTCGCGGCCCCGCCCGCCGGCACCGTCCTCCCGCCTGGCGCGTCCCTCTCGATCGACGTGACCTATCAGCCCGCTGACGTGGGCAGCGACAGCGGCGCGCTGATCATCTCCACCGACGCGATCGGCGAGACCGAGATCCGCATCCCGCTCTGCGCGGTCGGCACGCGATCGGGCCTCTGCGGCAACCCGGTTCCGATCGACGTCGGCCGCATCGTCGTCGGCATGTCCGGCCAGGTGCCTTTCGAGCTCAAAAACTGCGGCAATCAGGCGGTCGACATCACCGGCGTGGCGATCGCCACCGACGCGCTCCACGCCAGCGCGCCCGGCCTCGAGGCGATGGCGCCCGCGCTCCCGCAGAGCCTCGCGCCTGGCGCGACGATGAGCATCACCGTCCGCTACACTCCGCCGGCGCTCGGCGTCGCGCGCGGCTTCCTGGCGGTGAACAACGAGTTCTTCCCGATCGTCGCGCACGGCGTCGAGGCCTGCGATCTCACCGCGCTTCCGCCGAGCATCGACTTCGGCACGGTCGCCGCGGGCGGCAGCGCCGATCGCAACCTGGTGATGCTCAACGAGACCGACACGACTTGCACCATCACGCGCGTCGAGATCGTGCTCGCCTCGGGCACCTTCACCATCCCGACCCCACCCACGCTGCCGAGCGGCGTCGCGCCCGGCGCCGATCACCGGCTGCTCGTGCGCTACGCGCCGGCGTCCGCGCTCGCCTCGAACGGCATGCTGGAGGTCGAGGCCGGACGCTCGATCCGTCGCATCCCGCTGATCGGAAACTCGCCCGTCGTGCCCGGCTGCCACCTCGAGGCGTCGCCCTCGCCGGTCGCGTTCGGCATCGTCGGCATCAATCAGAGCGCGACGCAGATGCTCACGCTACGCAACACCTCCACCACCGACTGCAACATCACCAGCGCGGGGCTCGATCGCGCGGGCGATCCCGGGTTCGTCGATCCTATGATCGGCGCGACCGCGATCGCGCCGAGCCAGCAGCTGGTGCTCAACCTGATCTACCGCCCGACCGCCGCTGGATCGGGACGCGGCACGCTGCGCATCGCCAGCAACGACGCGACGAACCCGCAGCTCGACGTGCCGCTCAGCGCCACCGCGCAGGGCCCGCAGATCTGCGTGATGCCGCGCCGCCTCTCGTTCGGCAACGTGCAGGGCAGCCGCGACATGCAGTTCCAGATCATCGCCTGCGGGAGCACCTCGGTGACCGTCACCGCGCTGCCGTTCTCGCGCCCCGATCCGCAGTTCGTGCTGACCGGTGCGCCGGCGCTGCCGCTCACGCTGCCTTCGGGCGGGATGCAGACCATCACCGTGCGCTACACACCGACCAGCCAGCAGGGCGCGGTCGCCGCGATCGACGTGCGCTCGAGCGATCCGGTCGCCCCGAGCATCACCGTCGATCTCGAGGGCGGCGCGCAGATCGTCCCGGCCTCTGCCGGTCGCTTCCTCTACTACTGGCGCGTCACGAGCGGCCTCTTCAGCAGCGGCGGTGACGTGATGCGGTTGCCGCTGCAAGGCATGGCCGCGCCGCAGCCGTACTGGGGCGTCTCGACCGGCCGCCAGTGCTCGGGCTGCCACGCGCTCTCGCCCGACGGCCGCTACCTCGCGCTGGTCGACAACAGCACCAACTTCGGCGTCGAGGTGATCGACACGACGACGAACCGGACGGTGAACCTCGGCTTCACGGTGCAGAACGTGCTCCTCATCAGCTGGCGCCCGAACGTGAACACGGTGCCGCCGTACCAGTTCGCCTTCGACGACGGCGAGCGCATCCTGATCGCGTCGGCGACCGGCGGCTTGATCGGCCCGCTCCAAGGCGCGGACCAGATGGGCTTCAAGAACAAGATGCCGAGCTGGGGCTCCGACGGAAACATCGCCTTCGTCCGCGGCACGCGCGAGGCCACGCCGCTCGGTGTGCCCGCGATCCTCGGCTTCGGCGGCTCGTCCGACGTGATGCTGGTCAGCGAGAACGGTGGCAACCCGGTCCCGCTCTCGGGCGCGAGCGGCAACGGGCGCCTCAACTACTATCCCTCGCACTCACCGAACGGCCGCTGGATCGCGTTCACCACATCTGCGGGCGCTTCCACGTACGCCGCGACCGACGCGCGGATCTCGCTGGTCGCCGCCGACAACTCCGGCGCAGCGCCGAACCTCGGCGCGCTGAACGGCGGAGGCGGAGGCTCGAGCTTCCCGACGTGGAGCCACGACGGCGCGTTCCTGTCGTTCAGCTCGAACCGCGCGGGGGGGCTCGGTGACTGGGACATCTGGTTCGCGCCGATCGATCCGCTCACCGGCGTGCCGGGCGGCGCGATGAACCTGCGCGAAGCCAACACCAACGAGTTCGATCACGTCGCGCGCTGGAGCCCCTGAGTGCCGCACTAGGCAGCATCTTACCCAGTGGCAGGGCGCCGTTTGGGGGCTCTGGTCCGGCATCGACCTTGCTTTTGATGCCGGCATGCTCGTCGCCTACGTCGCTGGCTACATCGTCGCCGTCATCCTCGCGCTCGTCTTCGCGCGCCGTGAGCTCTTCAGCGCCGAGCGATGGCGCTCCATGCGCGAGCCCTGGCGCCTCGTCACGTTGGGGCTCGGCGTCGCCCTGATCGCCGGCGCGGCCCCCTACAGCGGCGACCCGACGTGGGACGTCACGAACTCGATCCTGATCGGTGTCCTCGTCTACGCGATCGCGCCGTGGTCGGTGGCAACCATTCGCCGAGAGGTCATCGCCCGGCGGTTCGGCCGAGAGCTGGCCTGCGCGCTCGTTCTGTTCTTCGTGCCGTGCTGGGCGTACGACCTCTACATCTTGTTTCGCGACGGCTACTATCCCGCGAGCTGGGACGCGAACCTGGTGCTCTCGGGCATACTCACTCTTTGCGCTGGCGTGTTCTGGAACCTGACCTGGCGCCCCGGCATGTCGCGGGTGCGCTTCTTCGGCCTCATGACAGCGGTCTCGTTGCCCGTCGTCGTGATGGTCGCCGCGTTCGTCATCACCGAGCTGCATTGAGCACATCCAGAAAGACGCGCAGCCGCGGCGCACCCCGCAGCTCGGCGCGATACACCGCCCACGCGTTGATCGATGGGGACGACCAGCCCGGCAACACACGGCGCAGGCGACCGTTCGCCAGATCCTCGGCCACCAACCAGTCCGGCACATACGCGATCCCGGCACCGTCGAGCGCGAGCTCCCGGAGCGCGCTCGGCGCGTTCGTGCTCAAGCGGCTGCGCACGTCGATGGTCACGCTGTCACCGCTCTCACGCTGCAAAAGCCAGCGAATCGGTGACCCGGCAAGCGTCACCTGCATGAGACACCCTTCAGCGGGCACGTCCCGCGGCTCGCGCGGTGTACCGTTCTTTCGCAGCCAGCTCCGCGAGGCCACGAGCAGGCGACGCATCGCCAACACCGGCTGTGCAATGAATGCCGTGCTGTCGGGCGGCGGCGACCCCGCGCGGATCGCGACGTCGACGCCTTCGCCCACCAGGTCGACGAGATGATCTTCGAGCCGTAGAGCGATCGCGAGCTGCGGATGGGCCGCCGACAGCTTCTTCAGGCGCGGCACGATCACCGTCATCCCGAACGTGAGCGATGCGCTCACGACCAGCCGGCCACGTACGAGCTTCGAGCTGCTCACGGCGAACCGTGCGTCTTCGATGTCCCGAAGGATGCGGACGCAGTGCGCGTACCACTGCTGGCCGGCGTCGGTGACGTGCAGCTTGCGCGTCGAGCGCACGATGAGGCTCGCGCCGAGGTCGGCCTCGAGCGCCCGCAGCTGCCGGCTGATCGCAGGGAGCGAGAGGCGCTGAGCGCGCGCGGCTGAAGAGAGGCTCTGGCCCTCGACCACCCGCACGAACGTGGCCATCTGCGCGAGGAGATCCATGGCCGGACGCTGCGCGATTCTTTACTCGCACGCAAGAATCACTTGCGCCCGTCGGACCTAAAACGATCGAGCGCGACGCAGCATAGTCGGCCCATGAAGATCAAAGACGCAGTGATTCTGGTGACGGGCGCGAATCGTGGCCTGGGCTTGGCGCTCGTGCGCGAAGCCCTCGCAGGTGGTGCGAAGCGCGTCTACGCGACGGCGCGTGACCCTAAGCAGCTCGAGGCTCTCGTGCGGGAGTCGCGCGATCGGATCGTGCCGCTCGCGCTCGACATCGAGGACGCGGCCTCACTCGCCGCCGCCGCTTTGCGCGCTCCCGATGTCACCATGCTCATCAACAACGCGGGCGTGCTCGCTTCGTACAACCTGCTCGCGAGCCGCCACGAGGACATCGCACGCGACTTTGCGACGAACACGTTCGGGATGCTGGCTGCGACGAAGGCGTTTCTCCCCGCGCTGGAGCGGGCCGGCGGGGCCGCGCTCGTCAACGTGCTCTCCATCGTGTCGCTGTCGAACATGCCGGCGATCGGCGGCTACTCGGCGTCGAAGGCCGCCGCGTACTCGTTCACGCAGGGGCTCCGCGGGGAGCTCGGAAAGAAGCACATCAGCGTCCATGCCGTCCTCGCCGGTGCCATCGACACGGACATGGTGCGCGCGATGGAGATGCCGAAGACGAGCGCGAAGGACGTCGCCAAGGCGATCATCGATGGCGTCGAGCAGGGGCTCGAGGACATCTATCCCGACCCCGCTTCGAGGGGCATGTCGGAGGTGTGGCGCCGTGATCCGAAGGCGCTCGAGCGCCAGCTCGGCGCCTCTTGAAATCGGTCGTAAGCGCCGCGAGTATCGACAGGCGTCATGGTCGATGAGTGACGGCCATGACGCACCGCGCACCCCACCTCGACCACCCGCTGGTCGCGCTCCGAAAAGCAGGCCTGAACCACTGGCTGCGGATGCTCGGCATCCTCCTCGCGATGTTCTTCTCGTTCCCGATCCTGCTGAACATGAGCCCCAGCATCGCGGGGTACTGGATGGTGCTCCCGCTGGTGGTGGGCGGTCTGCTCATCGCGAACGAGGTGCGCGGCCTCATGGCGTATGAGAGCGTGATCGACGCGCGCTTCCAGGCCGAGATCGCGCGGCCCTTCATCGCCGAGAATCTCCCGGGATTCTCGGTGGTCTCGGAGACCGGGCTGGCCTCGGAGGTGCTCGCTCAAAATGTGCTCCTGCGCGGGCGCCACGTGAACGCCGTGAACACGCGCTCGAGCTGGAAGGCGGTGGTTCGCGGCACGGTGGTTCGCTGCGCGCGCTTCGATGGGCTCTACATCCAGCAAGAGCGGCGCACGAACCAGAAGCACACCCGCCCACAGCGCACGCCGTATCTCTTGTTCGTGGCCGACTTCGAAAAAACGCTCGGCACATCATCAGAGGTGGTGCTCGAGATGGTGCAGGGGCTGCTGCCCGCGAAGCGCGCGATGCCCGCGGTCCTCGTCGAGGGATCGCGGCTCACGATGCTGTTCACGTACGTGCAAGATCCGCTGAAGATGCCGCAGATGGGTGAGCCCACCTCGGGCCTGTGGCCGATCGAGCTCTTCTTGAGAGCGGTGGCTCTAGCCGAGTGAAGGACGGCGCTCGAGCACGCGCTTGTCGATCTCGCCGACCCGCTCGCGCTGGCTCTTCCAGAAGCTCGGATCGCGCTGCTGCTCGAGCGACGCGAGCGACTTTCCTTGCTGCTCGACCCAGGTGAAGTACTTCTGGTTGTGCCAGCGCTGCTGCGCCTCGCGCCCGTGCAAGATCCAGTCGAGGCCGGCGCGGCGGAAGATCTCCACACGGCGCAGGGCGTGCTCGCGGGTCTGCGGGCCTTCCTGCGTGGCGAGCCACTCGGTCACCGACGGGTAACGGTCGTAGCCATCGGTCGCGACGGTGACGATCAGATCGGAGGGGCCCAGCTTGTAGAACTTCGCGGCCTTGATCGCGCCGAGGATGTTGCACACGCCGCTCATGCCGAAGACGCCGCGGAAGCGGGCGACCTGCTCCTCGTCGACGCCGACGTCCTTCGCGAGGACCGCGCCGCCGTTCTCGAGGAGGTCCATGCCGCGGATGCAATCGATGTCGTCGATGCACATCAGCGCGTCCATGTTGAGGACGTTGTGGACCCACGTGACGTGCTTGTCGCCGATGCCCTCGATGCGGTGCGCGCCGAAGCCGACGTTGTAGAGCGTGGGGCACTGGATCGGCTCGAGGCCGACGATCAGCGTGCCGTGCCTCTCCTTGAGCGTGTCGCCCGCGGCGATCGTGCCGGCCGAGCCCATCGCGGAGATGAACGCGGCGGGCTTGCCGCTGCCGATGCCCTGGCGGCCGAGCGAGACGGCGAGCTCCTCGGCGGCGCTCGCGGTGACGGTGGCGTGGAAGCGGTAGTTGCCGAACTCGCTGAACTGGTTGAGCACGCAGTTCTCGACGTTGGCCTCGAGCTCGCGGACCTTGTCGTAGATCTCTTTGACGTTCGACTCGGAGCCCTGGGTCGCGATGATCTCGCCGCCGTAGGCGCGGATCTTCTCGAAGCGCTCCTTCGACATGTCCTCCGGGAGCACGATCAGCGAGCGGTAGCCCATGCGCGGGCCGACCCACGCGCCGCCAATGCCGAAGTTGCCGGTCGACGGGAACACCAGCCGGTGCTTGGCCGGGTGCGCCTCACCGTGGACCTGCTTTTCGAGCAGGATCGCGTAAGCGGGCCCGACCTTGTGCGCGCCGGTCGGGAACTTCTGACCGGTGAGGACAGCGATCGGCGCGGCGACCCCGGTGAGCTCGGGCGGCAGCACCAGCGCCATGACGTTCCCGAGGTCGTCTTTCCAGTGAATGTTGAACAAGTTCACCGGATCCAGCGGATCTTCGGTGCGCGCGAGCCGCGCCTGCTCCCGGATGCCCTCCGGCAAGAGGCTCGGATTGCACATCTCCTGGAAAGTCGGGCCCCAGACGTACGGGGTCGGATCGTCGCGCACGGTCGAGTTGTACCGCCGTCAACCGGCGGGCGGAAGGCCTAAGCGGTCGCTGCGCGACCTGGCACGATGGTCGCCTCGCCGCTCGCAGGCTCGCGGCTCGTCTCCTTCATGGCTTTTCGCTGGATTTGCCCGATCCCGGGGGGTAAATGGCCGGCGTGCGTGCACTGTTCGCCCTCGCTCTCCTCGCCGGCTGCGCAGGCACCACCGCGCCCGTCGTCATCGCGCCCGTCGCCGCGCCCACCAAGACGCTGGCGAGCGACACCGCGATCCTCGAGGCCCGCTGGGCCCAGGCCGGCCACAAGGACGAGCCCATCCAGGACGACGTCACGCTGTGGGCCGCGGTCGATCTCATCGATCGCCACATGGCCTCCACCTGCCCCGCCCTCCGCGCGTACCTCTACGAGAGCGGCAACCTCTCGCGCGTCAGCGTCAGCGCCTTTCGCGCGTGGGATGGTCGCTCGAGCGATCTCCGCGTCGAGCGCGTCGGCTTCTTCCTCGCGCTCGAGCTGACCGCGCTCGATCTGCCGCCCTGTCGCACGAACGCGCAGCTCGACCTCGTCCACCTCTGAAGAGCGTCAGGCGTTCAAGGCGCGCACGAAGTGATCGACGATGAGGCCGTAGAGCCGCGTCGTCACCAGCGGATCCGGGACCATGTGCGTGAAGTTCGCGAGCGGCAGTAATTCATGCCGTTTTCCAGCGCGGAACAGCGCGTCCGACAGCTTCATCGAGTGCATCAGATACACGTTGTCGTCGCTCGTGCCGTGCACGATGAGCAGCGGGACCGCTAGCTTGTCGGCGTGGGTCATGCAGCTCGAGCGCGTATAGGCCTCGTGCACCTCCCACGGGAGGCCGAGGTAACGCTCGGTGTAGTGCGTGTCGTAGTCCATCCAGTCCGTCACCGGCGCGCCCGCGACGCCGGCGTGGAAGATGTCGGGACGCAAGAGCACCGCCATCGCCGAGAGATAGCCGCCAAACGACCAGCCGTAGATGCCGACGCGCGCGCGATCCATCTCCGGGTGCTTGGCGAGCAGGGCCTCGAGCCCCGCCACCTGATCGGCGAGCGGAACGTCGACGAAGCTGCCGCGGATGGCGCGCTCGAACGTGCGTCCGCGACCGGGCGTGCCGCGGCCGTCGATGCAGGCGACGATGAACCCCTGGTCCGCGATCCACTGCTGGAGCAGGTAATCGTAGGGCGCGGCCGAGACCATGCGCGCGTGCGGGCCGCCGTACACCGAGACGATGACCGGGTACTTCTTCCCGGAGCCCGGAGCGTAGCTGCGCGGGCGGATCACCACCGTCGCGAGGCCGCCCGGACCGAGCCGCTCGATCTCGAGCGCGGGCACGAACGGCGGTGACTCGGCGGAGGCGCGGATCTCGCCGATCACCTTTCCGCCGAGCTCGCAGACGCGCGTGTCCCAGCGACCATCGAGCGTGTGGCGGGTGTGCACGAACACGTCGCGCGGCCCGAGCACGATCGCGTGCTGTCCGCGCTCGGTGGTGAGCGGCTGGAGGAGCGCGCGGCTCGGATCGAGCGAGACCTTGTAGACGTGCGCGTCGATCGGATCCGCAGAGGCGCGCACGTACGCGAGCCCGGCGCGTGCATCGAGCGCGACGAGGCCGGCATAACCGAGCTCGGGCGCGGTGATGCGGTGGACGAGCTGCCCGTCCAACCCGCGTCGCTCGAGCGTCCAGCCGCCCTCGCGCTCGGTGGTCCAGAGGAAGCTCTTTCCGTCGCCGAGCCAGCGCGGCATCTCCTGATCGATGTTGATCCAGACGTCGTCGCGCTCGATGTGGACGACGCGAACGGCGCCACTCTTCGGATCGACCGCGCCGATCGCCAGCTCTTTTTGCGCGCGATCCTGCACCACGATCGTGAGCGGCGCGTGGGCTTGCTCCCAGCGCACGGTCACCAGGTACGGCCAGCGATCGCGATCCCACTCGACCCACGTGGTGTTGCCGCTCTCGACCTCGATCACCGCCAGCTTCACGTCGGCGTTGTCGCCGCCCGCGCGCGGGTACGGAGCGGACGACGGCGGGCGCTCGGGGTGCAGGGGATCGATGATGTAGAGCGCCTCGACCCCGCTGTTGTCGGTGCGCTGCGCGCAGATCTGCGAGCCGTCGGGCGACCACCAGTAGCCGCGGTGACGGCCCATCTCCTCCTGCGCCACGAACTCCGGCAGGCCCCACGTGATGTCGTCGCTCTCGCGCTGGGTGAGGCGGCGCTCGGTGTCGTCGGCGACGTCGTGGATCCACAGATCGCCGTCACGCACGGTGGCGAGCTGATCGCCGTCGGGTGAGAAGCGTGGATCGAGGGGCGCCGCGCCCCGGCTGATCAGCTCGCGCACCTTGCGGGTGTGGCGATCGACCAAGAACAGGCGACCGGACAGCGGGACGAGCAGCTGATCGCCGTCGGGCGCGATCGTGAAGCCGGCGATGCCGCGATCGGCCATGCGCAGGCGCTCGCGGCGGGCGCGCTCCTCGGCGGTGAGCGACTCCTCCGCGCCACCGAGGATCTGCTCGGCGGTGAGCAGCACGCGCTCCTGGCCCGTCGTCAGATCGAAGATCCACAGATCGCGCACGAAGCTGCGGGGGCCCGATCGCAGGAACAGCACCGCGCCGCCATCGGA
>Ga0105048_10016882_pt1 | contig 11273 bp, 6 predicted proteins | sample MAT05_FD_78382 | JGI IMG/M metagenome (GOLD analysis project Ga0105048, IMG submission 78382) | Freshwater microbial communities from Lake Fryxell liftoff mats and glacier meltwater in Antarctica - MAT-05 | ecosystem: Environmental > Aquatic > Freshwater > Ice > Liftoff microbial mat | place...
GAACACTTCACGCCACGGGATGATCTGGCTCGCGTGCAGGACATCAAGGACACACTGCCAACGCAGTGCACGGTTTGCTGGGTGCCGTCGTTCTTCACCGCGGCGGCGATGCGCAATCTTGGGCTGTTGGTCCAGTTAGACCATCTCTTGACGCAGGAGCGTCTGTCGAGCTACACGTCTCATCTGTCTCCGCAGGATCGGCACACGGCACGCGTGCTCCTGGAGAACCAGCAGAACCAGATCAGGGCGCTCGTGAAGAACGACATCGATGCCGCGTACGGCGTCGTTCAGAATGCCGCTCGCGACCGCATCGACGCCTCGCTGACCGTCGACGAGCAGTTCTTGTCACTCGACGACAGCTTTTCGCCCAAGCCGCCGGTGGCCGCCGACCTGAAGTCCGGCTTTGAACGTCTGTTCTGTCAGGCTCTTGAGCATCAGTTCCCCGCGCATCCAGAGTTCGACATCGAAGTCAAAGCGGGACAGGTCAAGAAGGCGTATGGGGAGCTTCAGAAGGCCCTTCAGCACGAAGATGGCCGAGTGACAGTGGAACAGTCGCTTCGCACGGCGCTGAAGCAGATTGTGAATCCACTCCGTCTGGCGAACATGACCGAGCAAGCGCTCGTGGTCGATCCGCATTGGAGGAACCACTTCACGAAGCGTCTGGGCGGCCAGTCTGGAGCCGTTACGGTCAGCGCGATGCGTGGGTGGATCAACGAGCCCGCTTCGATGGGCCTTCCAGAGATCCTTGAGAACCTCGTAATCATGGCGTTTGCAGAGCAAACCGGACGCGTGTTCAGGCTCCACGGCACCGCGGTCACCCCGTCGATCGACGACCTTCGTAATGAGTATGAGTTGCAGCAGCCGACGCTGCCAGCCGCCGAGGACTGGAAGATCGCGTGCAATCGCGCGGCCAGCATTTTTGGTGTAGTCGCATCGCCCTTGCTCAGTGCAGGGAACGTGGCCCAGCTCGGCAAGCAGATCCGCGAGCTGGCTACCCAGCACAAACCAGCAGCGCAGGAACTCGTGAGGCGATTGCAGCAACGGCTGCCCCAGTTCGAGATCGACACCGCACTCGCCCCTCGCCATATCACGGCGGGATCCGTGCTCGGGCTGCTTGAGGCAATTGATCGTTCGCTGCCTGAGGGAGTCGTCAGCTGCTTGGCGCGAGCGACCGTAGCAACCTCTGCGGAGGCGATGGCCACAAGCCTGAAGTCGGCTTCAGTGCTGGTTGGTCAAATCGATCGGGCATCCTGGGGTTTATTTGACGGCATTCGACGAATCAACGACCAGCGGGCTGACGCGGCGAAGGCCGTCTTGAGCACTTTGGCTGAGGCGATGAAGGCGGACCAGTTGACGCAGGAGCTCGGTCCCGCATTCGACGGTGCGGCGGCGCAGGCAACGAATCTGTTGGCCGCCACGCAGACGCCTCCGCAACCGCAGCCACCTGGGCCGCAGGCCCCTGAGCTGCCTCCTGTGGTTGTGCCACCTGAGAAGGTGCGCCGGGTCGTCCGCCAGGAGCGGAGCTCGGATGTACCGGCCGACAAGGCGCTCATCTTGCTCCGTGAACTGGAGAAGGCTGTCAGCGAAGATTCGGCGATCCGTCTCGACATTGTGTGTACGTTGTCACGGCTGGAGGACCGCCGCTAATGCCACTGACGGTCGCCCAGATTCAGGCTCAGGTTACGTCTGTGCTGGCCCGCCACCAGGACCGCACCACGCCGGTGATGCGCGTCGGCATCTATGCACCCGAGCCGTGGAGCGGCGTCGAGACCGTCAGCGTCAACAAGCAGTCCTGGCGGATTGCCTACGCGGCCTCTGCTTTGGCTGCCCGGGAAACGCTGCTGTCGGCACCCACTGCCGACCGACTCATCCTTCTGAGTGCGGTGCCTGAACAGTTGCTTGGGCAGGACATTCTGGCGCGGTTGAATGGTCGTCGGCTGCATCGCACCAACCAAACGGCTTTGCTCAAGGAGCTTTTCCAGGCACAGAGTCTGGATCCGCGCGTCCTTCCACTCGCACGTTGGAGTGATCTGCTTGTGGAGCACGCCGGCGACGAAGGGTGGGTGCCAGCATCAGGCGGACATCTCACGGCTGATCAGCTCTGGATTCAATTGCTGAAGCGTCTCTGGAAGCTCGACGCACTTTCTGGCGAGCTCACCGATGTGCTGCTCTGGTCTCATGGCGCAAATGCTGCGAGCCGGCTTGCCACGGCCCCGCGAGAGTTCGTTCAGGCCGCGACCGACTGGCTCGAATCACGATGCGGACCGGCGGTGCGACCAGTGATCGGGGCCCTGACAGCGAACACCGGAGTGAGCCCCGTTGTTCTTGGACTGTGTTGCGGGGTGCTGTTCGCCGACCAGTTGTCCGTGGATCCCGACGCTCTGCAGGCTCGTGTGCGTCTCGAGCGTTTCGTGGGTGACGCTCGGATCCCCAATGCTGCCGCCGTGGGCTGGGCTCGATCGGCGGCTTCTGCCGCCGATCGTCTTGTGGCGTTAAACGGCGAGGTTGATCGCGTTAACCTCGGCACGACATTCGACGATCTTCTCAAAGCGATTCAGGCGTCCAAGTTCGCGGGCCTCAGCGATCTCAGCGAACTCGGCTTCAAACAGCGACTCCAAGTCTTCGCAAAGTCGGTGATGTCCCTTGTGGACAGCGATCGCCCGATTGATGCAGTCACCCTTCGAGGTATTCGTGCTTCGCTCGGAGCGGCCAAGCCTGGAGCGGTGCTTGAACGGCGGCTCGGGAAGGTCGACATGGTGCTCCGTTGTGCAATGGCGATCTCAGCAGCACGTGAGCGGCCGATCCCTCGCTCCCTCGCCGAGGCGATGGCCGCGTATCGCGAAAGCGACGGCTTCGCCGACTGGGCCAGGTTTGCACTCGTCGGAGGTGATGATTCCCCAGAACTGTCTGAGCTGATTGGCAAACTTCTCCTCAAGATCCGCCGACTCCGCGAAGAGCAGAATCGCTCATTCGGACAACTACTGGCTGATTGGGCCGCATCTGGCTCTCAGCCATCGGACATCGTCGGGATCCACGAGGTCCTGGAGAAAGTCGTCGCGCCTGTGGCCGAGCACTCTCCCGTGCTGCTTGTTGTTCTCGACGGCATGAGCGTGCCAGTCTTCCTCGAACTGCAATCGGACTTGCTGTCTCACGGTTGGTCGAGCGTCCGCCCCAGCAACTCAGGAACGACACCGCTCGTGCTCAGCAGTATCCCGTCTGTTACGCAGTATGCACGCGTCTCGCTGCTGAGCGGATCGCGTCGGTCAGGCGGACAGGCCGAGGAAGCAGCGGGTTTCTCAGGTAATGCGGCTCTGTGCGCCATGTCCCGAAACTCCACGCCTGCACTATTCCACAAGGCAGCACTCACGTCTGGCGATGAATCGACCGTGTCGGTCACTGTTCGTGATGCGATTCAGTCTCCAACCCGCGTGGTCGGCTTGGTCATCAATGCGATCGACGATCTGCTATCGAAGGGAGATCAGCTCTCTATCCGTTGGACGGCATCGGCCATCCGCATATTGCCATCTCTCCTCGGCTTGGCGAGAGATGCCGGGCGTGCCGTCATTCTCGTGAGCGATCACGGGCATGTGGCGGAACTCGGTACAACTCAGGTTCGCGGTGGTGACAGCGACAGATACAGGCCGCTGGACACGCCTCCAGCGGATGGGGAGATCACACTGGAAGGCCCCGGCGTGCATCCGGACATATCGGGCCAGCGTCTCGTTGCGCCGTGGTCGGAAGCGATGAGATACTCGGTTCGGAAGGCGGGATATCACGGTGGAGCGTCTCTCCAAGAAATGGTTGTTCCGGTTGGGGTGTTCTTCTATGGCCAACGCCTGCCCGTCGGACTAAGCGAAGTGTCAGCCGCGAGCCCATCATGGTGGAGCCTGGACGACTCCGATGCGGGCGTAGCGAAAGCACTCGTCGCTATCGCGACGACTCGCGCATCTGGGAAAGGCACAGTGGAGACGCTGTTTGAACAGCCGATCGACGTTGCGGCTGCGTCCGGAAGCGATTTGGTGTGGTTGGACTCGGCGCTTGCGTCCGAGGTGTTTGCATCTCAGCGACGCCTCGCCGGACGCACTCCACCGTCAGCCGAAGAGGTACGTCGCCTGATGTTGTGCCTCGCCGACAGGGGCGGAAAGCTCACGAGGACTGCGCTGTCGCGGGCGCTGGGTCTCCCCGAGCTTAGGTTGCCTGGTTACCTGTCGATGATGAGACGCATACTGAATGTAGACGGCTATGCCGTACTTTCCGTGCATGAGGAGTCCAGCACCATCGAGTTCAACATCGCCCTATTCAAGACGCAGTTCGGAGTCCGCTGAGCCTGCCATGAACATCAGCCCACAACGTCGCAACGAGATCGTTGATGCCCTTCGACGCGGAACCGTGCCGTCACGAAGCCTCGATGCATTCGCGATTGGTGTGGAGAGATTTCAAGCCGCTATTGACGCTGAGTTGGAGCAGGTCGCGGTCGGACAGGGCATGTTCAAGGCTGTCCGGGGGGAGTATGGCAGTGGCAAGACGTTCTTTGGCCGTTGGCTCCAAGAGCGAGCTCGGCAACGAGGGTTTGCTGTATCCGAGATTCAGATCTCCGAAACTGAAACGCCGCTGCACCGTCTAGAGACCGTTTACCGAAGGCTCGTGGAGCGCCTGTCCACAGCGGATGTGCCGATGGGCGCACTCAGGTCGGTCGTCGACGGCTGGTTCTTCACACTCGAAGAAGATGTGATCGCTGAAGGCAAAGTGGCCGCCGACGATAGCGTCGCACTGCTGGCCCGCACCAATGAGTTACTCGAACAACGGTTAGGGGCCATTACTCGGCAGGCTCCGTCGTTTGCCGCGGCATTGCGTGGCTATCGAACGGCGCTTGCTGCCGGCGACACCGCCAAGGCTGACGGACTCGTAGCTTGGCTCGGCGGCGAGCCCAATGTCGCGGCTTCCGTAAAGCGCGACGCAGGCATAAAGGGCGAAGTCGACCACTTCACGGCCTTGTCTTTCCTACAGGGATTGCTGACGTTGCTCCGTGACTCTGGGCGGCCAGGGCTGTTGGTCGTGCTGGACGAGGTTGAGACACTTCAACGCGTGCGTGGGGACATCCGTGAGAAGGGTCTGAATGCCCTTCGGCAGCTGATCGATGAACTTCAAGGCGGTCGTTTTCCGGGTCTCTACCTGCTGATCACGGGAACGCCAGCCTTCTTCGATGGTCCTCAAGGCGCTCAGCGACTGCCGCCCTTGGCTCAGCGCTTGCACGTCGACTTCGGTGCTGACTCCAAGTTCGACAACCCACGCGCTGTTCAGATTCGGCTTGCGGCGTTCACGATTGAGTCGTTGGTTGAAGTCGGGATGAAGGTGCGAGACCTGTATGCGGCGCACGCAGAGCACGCAGAACGGGTTCGCACCTTGGCCAACGATGACTATGTCCGATCGCTGGCTTCGGCCATCACAGGCGAGTTGGGCGGCAAGGTAGGAATTGTGCCTCGGATCTTCCTGAAGAAGCTCGTTGGTGAGGTGCTGGACAGGATTGACCTGTACGCCGAGTTTGATCCCCGCAGGGACTACGCGCTGACAGTGGCTCAATCAGAACTGACGGCTGCGGAGAGGGCTGCCAAGGGTGGCACAAACATCGACGAACTCGAGTTGCCAAACTAATGGCGTTTGATCGACTCCATCCCGCGGTGCAGCACCATGTCGTAAATACGCTCGGCTGGCGAACGCTGCGCCCGCTCCAGCGAGAGGCCATCGGGCCTTTGCTTGACGGCAAGCACGCGCTGCTGCTCGCCCCGACGGCGAGCGGCAAGACCGAGGCTGCGGTTCTGCCTCTGATGTCGCGGATGCTCACGGAGAATTGGACCGGAGTGTCGATCATTTACCTATGTCCAATAAAAGCCCTTCTCAACAATCTGCACGATCGTCTCAGCACGTTCATGCAGCTTGTGGGTCGCACGGTGGGCGTCTGGCACGGAGACGTGTCAGCAAGCGAGCGAAAGCAAATCCTCCGCAATCCACCCGACTGTCTGCTCACAACGCCCGAGTCTCTTGAGCTCATGCTCGTGTCATCCACGACTGACGAACGGGCCCTGTTTGCCCGCCTGAAGGCAGTGGTTGTCGACGAGATCCACGCATTCGCTGGCGACGATCGCGGGTGGCACCTTCTGTGCTTGCTCTCCCGCCTCGCCAGGCTGGCGGCAAGCCCCGTTCAACGAGTGGGGCTTTCTGCGACGGTCGGAAACCCCGACCAACTGCTGGAGTGGCTTGCCGGAAAGTCGCCCGGCGAACGTGTCGTGGTCAATCCGGTCACGGTCGGTGCATCACCGCCAGAGCTCAAGCTGGACTTTGTCGGCTCGTTGGAGAATGCCGCCTTTGTCGTGAGCCAGCTTTATCGGGGAGAGAAGCGATTGGTGTTCTGCGACAGTCGATCCCGGGCAGAACAGATGGCTGCACGCCTGCGCGGGCTGGGGACTACCACCTTCGTGTCGCACAGCTCTCTCAGCGTGGATGAGCGACGACAGGCTGAATCCGCGTTCGCCACTGGAACGGACTGCGTAATCGTCGCGACGAGCACGCTCGAGCTTGGCATTGATGTTGGAGACCTCGATCGCGTGATCCAGTTGGATGCGCCGACCACCGTGAAGTCCTTTCTGCAGCGCCTCGGTCGCACGGGACGACGTGCGGGTGTTTTGCGAAACTGTCTCTTCCTTGCCACGTCGCCATTGGCGCTCATGCAAGCGGCTGGATTGATCGAGCTGTGGCGGAGTGGCTATGTGGAGCCGACATTGCCACCGCCGAAGCCCTTCCATGTGCTCGCGCAGCAGTTGATGGCGATTGCGCTGCAGGAGCAGGGTATCGGGAAGCACGAGTGGCTTTCGTGGCTCTCCGAAGCGGGGGCACTTGCTGAAACGTCGACCACGCTCGCAGACTCGATTGCGAGCTCACTTGTGGCGAAAGACATCCTTTTCGACGATCAGGGCCTGCTGTGGTTTGGCCAGCGAGGTGAACGAGAGCTCAGCTATCGCGCGTTCAGCGAGTTGCTCTCGGTGTTCACGACGGAACCGTTGCTCCGCGCGATGCACGGCTCTCAGGACATCGGCTTACTTCACCCGCTGTCACTCTCGCAAACCTCATCTGGTCCCCGCGTTGTGCTTCTAAGCGGCAGATCATGGCTCGTTCAGCAAGTCGATTGGCGTCGAGGCATCGTGAATGTTGCGCCGGCCGCTGAGCTTGGGCGGTCTCTGTGGCGGGGTGGGAGCGCGGTTCTCTCACAGCCGATGTGCAACTCCATTCGCAACGTGCTGGTGGGTACATCCACCCCAACGGAATGGTCACGTCGTGCGGCGGAGGAGATGCGCAGTATCCGGAATGAACACGAGTTCTTGCGGCACACGAGCCTTCAAGTGGGCGATGGCGGCGAAGCGACATGGTGGACATTTGCGGGCCTGCGCGCTAATTCGCAACTGTCCTGCGCTCTAGAGGAGACGAACGGGTTGGTGTGTACGCCGTCAAATCTGAGCGTGGGCATCCAAGGGACGCCGAAGCAGAGTGATATCGATGCTGTCCTCGATCGCCCCGCACCACTTCCTCTTCCAACGGCGACGATCGACCAGTACCTGCAATCGGTAAAGTTCATCGAGTACCTCCCGGACACTCTGCAAGCAGAGCTGATCATGTCGCGACTACAGGATGATGACGCTATTGCCGTGCTTCGTGGTCCTCATCTGAAACGAGCGGCCAAATCCTGATGGGCACTGCTTCACCTCCGGCACACAAAGGCAAGCCTCCTGCCCTCAGGGAGCTCATAGGGGTTCCGAAGCCCGCACCGGCACCGATCATGGCTCGTGCAGGCCAAATGGCTCCAAGTGCGCCCGTAGCGCGTCCAGATCCCGGATAACGCGACGACGGGAACGCCCGGTCTTGCGTGCTACAGCAGCAATCGTTTCTCCTTTGGCAAGCTGGTCAACCAGCGGAAGGAGGTGCTCAGGCACGGCTTGTATCGCGCCCGCGATATCCACACGCACGTCAATCATCTGCCGCTCATCGGGGCGAACGACGCCCAGCCTCCGCCAACTGGTAGCAAGCGTGATGTGATCGTTGAGGGTCCGATCGTCTTTTGTGATCGCGTCGAGTGAAAGCGTCAGCTTCCGCCCCCCTCTCTTTATCGAGCGGCGTTCGCGGAGCAGCATCGCCACGGCAGTCGTAATCAGCATGGCGACGAATGCCGCCGGTATCCCACGGCTCTGGTCGTGCGCGTGAAGATGCTCGATCACGTACAGCAGCAGTCGCTGTTTGATGTCGTCCTGATCCGTCACTTTCAGACCAGCCTTTCCGACAAGTTGGCTCGCCTTGATCGATGCAAGCGACTCCGCAATCGGGCGCACGGCAGCCCATTGCCGAGCATCGAAGGGTTGCTTCGCGGCTTCTCGATCGGGGCCCGGTCGGCGGCGACCTTGTTCCTCCATGCTTCGCGCGAGGCCGGAAATGGCGGAGTACGGGCTGATCAGAACGGTGGGTTGGCGGTAGTTTCTCATGCCGAAGCGTGCCGCCCTCGGCTCTCGCCAGAGCTGATCCGGCACGACCGCGATCCAGATCGCGTATTCGTCGGAAAAGTCGAATCGCACACCGTGCAATCACCAAACGTGCAGCCTGTTAACCAGAGAACGGCTGCCCGGCACCCCCTTGGTGGCCCGGATTCGACGGTTTGAACCCGTTCCGCTCGGGGAGTTACCGACGCCGTCACGGAAACGTGACGGCGTTTTGGTTTACGGGTCGACCACATCCGGGCCGTCGGGCTGAAGGCGCGGAAAGTCCCGCTCTGGCGGGGGTTTCGGCACTTCCCTGCCCAACCGCCGCGCTCTCGGTCTTGAAACCAAATCTCGGGGTCCGAGGGCAACCCCCACGGTTGCTCTCGCCCCACCGGCGGCAACCCTCTCGAACTCTCGCGCTCTCTGGTTGACGACCCCCACGAGGTTAACGGGAGGGTTGCTCTCGGGGGACGAACTATGCTTTCAGGACGGTACTGGTCCGCCGAGTGACACGCATAGGCGGATCCCAGGGTCAAAGACAAAGCTTGCGGTTGAGCGGCTTCAGGCCCTTCTGCGCGCCGCGAACGACCGCATCCGCGAACCCATCCTCCCTGTCTTCCGCACTTTCGTCCAGAGACGGCACGCCGCCGAGCAGCAGTCCGAAGGCGCTGAGGCGTTGCCTCATGACGACGACGGCCTTCTCATCACGGGTGCCGCCAAATGTCGGGTAGGCGTACTGAATCGTCTGCCCGGTGATCGCCGCCCACGACCCGATGCGACGCACCCGGCCGTTGCGCTGGAGCGTGCGGACGGGGCTGGGATCGAGCTCGTAGTGGATGAGGTGCCGGCAGCAGCGATGCAGGTCGACGCCCTCGCTAAGCCAGTCCGTGGCGACGAGCACGTCGGGTCCGAATGGGCTGTTGAAGAGCGCGAGGACGATGTCGGGCTGGCCCGTGTAGAGCGTCCTCGGAGCGTCGCCGTGTCCGTCATGGTCCCACGCGCCCATCGCGCGGAAGCCGTCATCGAGCCGTCCAGGGAAGTGCGAGGTCGTGCCTCCGAATGTGTGAGTCCCCCTTGGGATGCTCTTCAGGATGGCTCGCGTCGACGTCGACTGCTGGTCGAGCAGCACCGTAGCCAACGCCCTCGCCGACTCGAGGATCGTCGGTACGCGCTTGTTCGGGTTGCGCGGCCTTGTATTTGCGAGTTGGCTGGCTAGAGCCTTCTCCGTACTTGCTGGTTCGCCGATCCAGCCACAAACCTGCGACCGCAGGCCCGGGGTGCACAGCCAATCGATGATAGGAGCCACAAGTTGATCGTTTTGCTGTCTCTTCTGTAAGAACTTATTGTCGTCGTGGATCAATCCTAAACAAGGCCAATCCTTGGATAGCGACTCCCACGCGGCACGCCACACCCGCTTGAGCGGACCGCCGCGGGAAGCGTTCGTCTGCTTCAGCGACCGCTCGAGCTCGCCAAGCAACTCGCTGGCGGTCGCGCGGTGGTGGCAGAACACGAGTACCTTCTCCCCCGCGTCCACGAGGGGCCGGATCGCGTCGCTCACCGCCGAAATCTTCGGGTGGGGCGTCGTACGCCTCGCACCCAGCGCCTTCTTGGCCGCCTCGATGTGTCGACGCGCGGTGGAATCGCTGGCCCGTTCTGCTGCTGCTGCGCGTTCGAGCTCGACGCCCATGTGCTGCCAGCCAACGTGGAAGCGCGGGTCGTTCCGTCGTTCGCCCCTTCGCTCGGGAGTGAGCTGGAGGAGCCGGTCCATCCGCAGCAGCAGCGCGAGGTCCTCCCGCGTCGCCGGTGCCGTCGGGATCTTCCAGCACCCAGGTGCGATGGGTCCGAAGTGCTCCCGCTCCTTCTTCGACAGGTCGTCAATGCCGTGGCGGATGAGGTAGGGCTGTAGCGCCTCAATCGCCGCCTTCGCTGCACTCACGAGCCGCTTGGACTCGGCGGCGACGTCGTGCCCATCTCCGAGGGAGTAGAGCCGCTTGAGCTCGTCCGCGTAGCGGCGCACAGCCTCAAGCTCAGTCGCGCCCGCAAACTGGAGCAGCTGCTCCAATTCGGCGAGCCGGATGCTGAATGGTGTGGCGGTGAGAATCAGCTTCCGCTTCGCGCGGTCGCCGAGGTTTCGGAGCGCGTCGTTGAACGCGCTGCCGTCTCCCTTCGCGCGGTGCGCCTCGTCGATGATCATGAGATCGCACGCGGTGCGCTGCTCGTCGTTGCGGTGGCTCCTGACGAGCGCGTGATGGGTCGCGACCTGGATGCGCCCTGCCTTCAGCTTCCCGACGTCGCCTTGCTTGATGCGGTCGTTGCTCGCGCCGAGCTTCCCGAGCATCGGCACGTGTCGCTCGAGTTCCTCGGCCCAGCGTCGGCGCAGAACCTCGTTCGGCGCGTAGATGCGAACCCGCTTGTCCTGGCAGGCGACGACCCACGCCACAACCGCACCGACCGTCGTCTTGCCAAGCCCGACATCGTCGGCCAGCAGCACGCCGCGCCCGCTCGCGAGCCGCGCGAGGATCTCCTTGGCGGTCCTGAACTGCCGCGTGAGCGGCTCGGCCTTCAGGCGTCGGCTCTCGTGCAGGTCGCGCCTCTCCTGTTCGATGTACCGAGCAGGGTGGTCGAGGAAACGCCACCGCCGGGCGTCGATCTTAAAGTTGTCCATCAAGGCTCCCTTTCGAGGCGCCACCCGAGCTCCTCGACCACGAGTCCAGCTCCGGGCGCCTCACGTCGTGCGAAGAGGGCCCGAAGCCC
>Ga0105048_10016883_pt1 | contig 11273 bp, 8 predicted proteins | sample MAT05_FD_78382 | JGI IMG/M metagenome (GOLD analysis project Ga0105048, IMG submission 78382) | Freshwater microbial communities from Lake Fryxell liftoff mats and glacier meltwater in Antarctica - MAT-05 | ecosystem: Environmental > Aquatic > Freshwater > Ice > Liftoff microbial mat | place...
GTTCGCTTCCCGGGTCGCGTCACCGGCGCCGGCGGTCTGTTCCTCGAATACGACGGCCGCGATGTGCCGGACGTGGCAACCGTGGTCGCCGACTATGAAGAAGGCTGCCAGGTCATCATCTCGGCCACGATGTGCAACGACACGCAACTCGGTGAGATGATCCGAGGCCGGCTCGCAACCTTGAAGTTCGTGGGTGGCGGTGACTTCATCAAGGGCTTCGAAGTCTACGAACAGGTCCCCGCCGGCCGGCCCAAGAAGCCGACCGATGAAGTCGAAAAGCCGATCCACACGTACGCCAGCCCGATGTACGACCCCAAGGCGCCGAAGAACGCCACGTACTACCTCTGGGAGAATTTCCTCTCCTGCGTCCGCGACAAGAAGCGCGAGACGCTGAGCACGCCGGAACTCGGCGCGGCCGCGTTTAGCACCGTCAACATGGGCGCTCAGAGCTACCGCCAGGGCAAGGTCTTCTTCTGGGATAAATCGAAACGGGCGCCGACCGAAGCCGACGGCTCATGGGCAGCGAAGCTCGAAGCCCGCAGCAAGAAGCGCGACAAGCCGAGCCAAATCCAGGGCTGGCAGGGCGGCGACGCGGGCAGCTTCCTGACCCCGCCGGAATACCAGAAACTCGAAGGCCCGTGGATCGACGGCAAGGACCCCGCGGGCGCGTGAGAACAACAGTTTGACGATTCATCGTTTCGGCGCGAGTCGCCGAAACGATGAATCTCATATCCACTTCTACTTGATGACCACCGCCCCATTCGCCGTCTGTTTGATGACACGACCGTTGACTGTGTAGCTGAACACGATGGCCCCCGTTTTGCCATCCCCGATCAGGGTGAATGGTGCGGCCACGGCGCCGTTCGGAGCAAGCAAGGCTCCTTGTAGGCTCACGTAGCGGCCTTGTTGAACTGATCCGGAAGTCACTTTGAGGTTGTAGAACGAGGAATTCGGAGCGGTGAGTCTCCCTGCTCCCACGAACGTCTTCCCGTTATTAGCGGCCGCCACAGCCAACTGACAGCCCCCAACGACTCCTGTCACTTGCACGGAACTCGGCGCCTGGGCGTGGCTCAGACTCGGAATCATAATCACGGCGGCCACGAGCAGCATCGATCGAACCATTTTTGTTCCCCTTCAAAAAAAGACATGATGTTTGACAACCGGAAGACATTTTTCCGGCTCGTGGGAAGAGTTGTTTTTCTTCCCCTTCTACCAGAAAGATGCGCGGACATTTGAAGTGTGACCGGTCAGGCGATTATTTTCTGAAATCGATCATAACCGTATCGGCGAATCAGCGAAAAGCCTGCAAGACCGGCGGCGCCCAGTAAGATGCAATTCGACGGCTCGGGAGTGGGGGTCAGGTTGTAGCCGATCATGTCAAATGCGGCGAGATCGTTGGCCATGATCGACAGGAATTCTCCGGATGCGACCGTCGGGTCCATGATGCCGATCCCCAGATTGTCCTTCCAGTGAGATGCACCGACTCCATCCCCGAAGTTGTCGCCATTCGAGAATGTGACAAGCGGCGTCAGCCCTCCATCTTCCGAGAGATACTTGACGGTATTGTCGGCGGTCCAGTCGATGACGCCGACACCGCCTCCCGTTCCGATGCTGCGGCTCGAGAATCGGTAGAGATCGATCGCGCTGACAAATTTGAGTTGATTATCATTCAGGCCGGGAGCAGTGCCGTTCCCGTCGAGATTGTCGACTCCGCTGATGAAACCGAGCAGGTGGCCAATCTCGTGGACCGCCACGCCGACGAAATCGACCTGGGAGGCATTGATCCCGTTGCTGCGATCGAAATCATACGATTTCAATGTTGAGAAGGTGATGGTCCCATCCGAACCGGCCAAATCGCCTGCGATCAAGCCGAGAGCCTTGGCATTGGCGCTTGTCAGTCGAATGGTGTTGTTGTTCTCCGCTCCAAGGTCTCCCGGGCCTCCTGCTCCGGTATCGAAATACGGCAGCGCACTGACCACTCCATTCGGACTGTTCTTCGTTCGGTTAATCAACATCGTGAAACTTGAGCCGGACTGCAGCGCATTCGTGCTCGAGATGTCTCGGGCGCTCGTTCGGTCGTTGATCAGTGCGTTTCGCACGCTGGAGTAAGCATACGGGTCGAAGAATGCGCTGGTCGCGCCAATCTGCCCCGTCTGCAAGGCGGCGGCATTGACTTTAATGTTGATCGTCACGGGATCGTTGAGAACGCTTGACCAAATGGCCGCGGCTTGCTGAAACCCGGTCATCATCTGTGCCGTGGCCCCGCCCTGATTGGTGATGTTGAAGGTCAACTGGGCGGACGCCCGAGGGGAAGATAGGGCGAATATCCCCAACACGATATACACCCGGCAAATGCAATGAGCCACGTTGGCCTCCGTCCCATGGAAAGGTGGATGACAGGTCGAATCAATCAGCGGGAAGGAAGTAAGAATCGTCATCTCGCTCCCGCAGGAGAGATGCGCGGGAAACAGAAGTGTGACCGTCAGGGGGATTTTTTTTGGCCGGGGTGTGATTTGTCTGACCTGATCCCAGGTCTGAAACACTTTCGGCAGTAAGGCCCAAGTTTGAACGGAGATCAGTAGAGAACGATGTGAAGAGTATCCCCGACTGGATTCGAACCAGTAACCTTCGGCTTCGGAGGCCGACATTCTATCCAATTGAACTACGGGGACGCGTAGCGAGATTATACATGAAGACTGTCGAAAGGACACCGGCGAATCGCGCCATGTTCAGCATCACTTCGGCTTCTGGTTCATGCGATCTTCAATCAGCTTCCATTCGTCGGCAAGGTTCAGCTTGCCGATCCAGTCCTTGAGGTAGGCATGGTCAATCTTTTCGCCCTGCACCTTCAACACGCCGACGATGTCGCGCAAATGTTTTTCCGATCCACCTTCGCGGAAATATTCGAGCTTCTTGAGGATGACGTCTTCCGGCGAGGCGAAGACGGCTTCGCAATCGGGAGCGATCGAAAGACGAATGCCACGCGATAATTGCGAACGGTCGAATTCAGAAAGACCCGCAACGATGACGTCAAGCTTCAATCCCGTCGAAGGATGCAAAACATTGAACTGGAAGCGATGACGCACCGCTTCCTCTGCCGCCTGAATCGACCAATAAAATTCTGGCGACGGGAAAGCAGCGGAAAGTTTTGCGATCTGCGGGAAGGAAAGGTCAGCGACCACATCGAGATCATTCGTGTATCGTGGCTCGCCCAGTGCTCCGGAAGCTGCGGACCCGACGATCAAGTAGGGAATGCCGGCTCGGTCGAACGTGGTTGCAACCAAAGACATCAGACTAGTCAGAGTCAAGCGACATCCTCCGGGCCACCTCGCCATCAACGCGAGCCGAATCCCATGTCGGATCGCGCCACACGACTGCTGCGCGTACGTTTGTTCGCACGAATTGCCGCATATCATCGATCATATTCAGCCGTTCCGCCGGCGTCTTGGCCCGCAGGATGGCGGCCATCTCGTCGCAGACGACTTCATCGTTGAAAGTACGCTGTTTTTTCATTCCACACCCTCCCTCCTCGGCCCTTTGTTTCCTGCTTTCAATCTATTCTAGAATTTCAGACGGGCGAGCCGGGAGTGTCAGCGACCGGAGCCGCGCGCGGTTGCCTTCCAACTCCCTCCGCAAGGCCCAGGGCAATGAGTTCCCCCCGCTGATTTGGCCGGCGCGGCACCGGCGTACGAGAGCGAAAGGATCGAGTCGCGTTCGAAAATTGCCCGGGTCTGACGCCAGAAATTGGCGAGCTTTTCGGTTTCGATGCCGTGGAATTTGTCGACGCTCAGGCCGATCTTGCCCGTGAACCCGCAATGCTTCAGGTTCCGCAACACGTCTTGAAGATGTGCGACATCCCGAAACCAGACGCCGTTCGTCATGATTTTGTCGAAGCGAAAGCCGGGCTCCGCCGCTCGGCGTGTCAAGGTACAGACAAATTCGGGATAGGGAAACGGCTCGCCGCCCGTGAAACCGAGGGTCTGAATGCCTTCCGCGTGAGCCTCTTCGAGAAAGCGCAGGCCAACGGCGATGTCGAGCCGATCGGGCCATTCAATGGGCACGCAGCAGTGAGGACAGCTCAGGTTACACTGGTACGTTCCCGCAAAGGAAAGATAGTCAGGCCGAAAGGTGCGCCGCTTGCGCCCGGGGCGGCGTGATTCGCCTCGAGTTGTAACAATTGCGTCACGAGACGACTTGGCCATCCGAATTGCTCTCCACCCGAGAAGTCGAGGTTGCTACATTCTACTGTACACGGGTTCGGCATTTTTCGCCCGACCGATTCGTTAATTCTCAGGCGGTCTTTCGTCTCACTCGTGTGGGGTCGTCATGGCCTCGATTTGAATTTTGCTTGAGAACCCGGTCCCGTTCTGCCACAATCCGATGTGGTTTCGCGGTTACCGGTTGCCATCCTTCCTCTGTTCGAGGACTCGAACGATGTCCCTCATGCGCCGTTTCCGTCAAGTTGCCGGTGGATTCTTGTTCCTGATCGCGATGCTCAGCGTGCAGCAGAGCGTCGTGGGTCAAAAGGCACTCCTGCCGCCCGAAACCGTTCCGGGCAAGAAGGAAGAACCGCGCACGGACGAGTTCAACTTCCGCATTGATGATCGCATCGCGCCGAAGATCATCGAATCGGTGAACAAGCACCTCAAACCGGAATTACCGCTGGATGAGTGGAAGGACATCATCCGCAACCTTCAGACGCTGCTCGACGACCCGTCGGACAAGCTAGTCGAATGGGTCGACCCGCTCTCGAAGGACCGCAAACCGCGCAAGGACAGCATCCGTGTCGTTGCCAACAAGCTCATCGGGCGATTCTCCCAACAGGGACGAGAAGTCTACCAGCGTGAAATGGGGCAGACGGCTGAGCAACGCCTCAAGGAAGCGACCGAGAAGGGTGATTACCGCATCCTCTCGGAGGTGTCGCAGAAGTATTTCCACACCAAGGCTGGCGCCGAGGCGACCGTGCTTCTCGGCCGGCATCGGCTCGATCGTGGCCAGTACAACTCCGCTGCCGAGACTTTCCGCCTGTTCATGGAACGCAATCAGGACGACCCAGTCCCGCTGACGGTCAACTACATGGCCGCCCTCGCCTACAAGAGGCTCACCCTATTCGCGGCCGCCCGCAATGACAAAACGGAGCAAGAACTCTACTCGACGTATGCCGAGAAATTCATGGACCGCGTCCGTAAGGAAGTTGGCAACAAAGAGATCACTTTGGGCACCAAGAAAGCCAAGATTGATCAGCTTGAGGCGGAATACAAGCGAGTCATTGATCTTCCGCCATCGCGCCAGAACGAGTGGAACACCGGCCGTGGCAACGTCGCCAACAACGCGCAGGGAGTCGGCAGCCGGCCGTTCCTCGACCCGTCCTGGCAGTTCTCGCTCATGCCGATCCTCGACAAGGATGAGCAGGACAAAAAAGGCGCGGGCATGACATGGATTCAGCAGAAGCTCGACAACATGATGAAGATGATCGAGCAACGACCGAACCACCCGGCGATGCCTGGCTTCTTTCCCGTTGCCTCGGCCGGCAAGATCATCTTCCGAACCTACGACGGCGTCTATTGCCTGGCAACCAAAGACGACCTGACCCAGAACCCGCCCGTCAAGGCCGGCGAAATGCTCTGGATGGTCGAATGTGAACATAGCCTGTTCTCAATGGTTCGCGACCTCGCGCCACGTAGCCAGATTGATCAACAATGGCTGAACTTCTATCAGTCGCAGGGTCCGCTGGGCGTCTTCTTCGAAAACGGTCTCATCGGCAACCTCAGCCACGACGGCTCGCTCGTTTACTTCGTCGATGACATCGCCCTGCCGCCGCATCCGCAACATCAGATGCAGTTCGGGCTTAACGGCCAGCAGATGGTATTCGGCACTTTCTTCAACGATATGGTCCATCACAACCGGCTACAGGCCGTAAACCTCGAGACCGGCAAGCTGGTCTGGAAGGCTGGCGGACGCCGTGGCAACAAGCCCGCTGCCGTCCCCGGCGAGGTCGAAAAGGAGACGGCGCAGACGCTACTATCGGATTGCCATTTCCTCGGTGCTCCCCTGCCCCTCGGCGGCAAGCTCTATGTCGTGATCGAAAAAGAAAAGGAACTCTCGCTGGTCTGTCTTGACCCGAGCCGTTGGGACCCGGCCACCCGCCACCCGGAACTCGTTTGGTCGCAACCGCTCGGCTCTCCAAACGTCTCGATGCCGTTCGACACGCTTCGCCGCATTCAGGGCATCAATCTCGCCTACAGCGATAACGTCCTTGTGGTGCCGACGAACGCCGGCGCTGTGCTGGGCATCGACCTGTTGTCCCACAGCATCATCTGGGCACGTTCGTACCGCCTCGCCCAGAACAACGGCGTCACCGACCCCAATCAACCACCGTTCGGCCGAGGCCGAGGCGTTCCCCAACAGATCAACGCCAATCAGCTCATCAACGCCGACCGCTGGCGTTCGTCAACGCCCATCATCGCGAGCGGCAAGGTAATCTTCACCGCTTACGACGCCAACTCCGTCATGTGCCTGAGCCTTCGCGATGGCGAAGTCCTGTGGGAAGCGACGCGTAGTTCGGACGATCTCTACGTCGCGGGCGTCTATGACAACAAGGTTCTCGTCGTCGGAAAGAGTTCGGTCAAGTTCCTTGATCTAAACAAGGGCACGCTGCTTGGCTCGGCGAACACCGGCATCCCGTCAGGCGTCGGCACCGCCAGCGACAACGTTTACTTCCTGCCGCTCAAACCGTCGCGCGATAATCCCGAGCCGGAGATCTTGTCGATCGACATGAAGGAAATGAAGGTGCTGGCTCACACCCGCTCGCGGAAGAAAGTCGCTGCTGGCAACCTGGTCTTCTTCGACGGGGCCGTGTTCTCGCAGAACGCCTTGCACATGACTTCATTCCCGCAGTTGAACTTGAAGATCGAAGAAGCCAAGAAGCGGCTGGCCGCGAACCAGAACGACCCGATCGGCTTGGCCGAGATGGGCGACCTCTGGCTCGACGACGGCAAACGCGCGGAGGCAATCGATGCCTACAACAAGAGCCTCGCCAATAACCCGAACGCCGAGACCCGCGCGAAGGCCCGGGAGAAACTCTACGACGCCATCACGGAACTTCTTCAGATCGACTTCAACAACGGCGAGAAACTCCTCGACCAGTACAAGGAACTTTGCGCAGTCGAAGTCCCAGCCGACGCCGATCCGCTGCGCCGTCAGCAACTGGCTGACGAAGAACTACGCCGCCGTTCGAACTACTTCTGCCTCCTCGCCAAGGGTAAGGAAAGCCAAGGCAAACTCGTTGAAGCCTTCGAAAACTACATGGCCTTCGGCAACCTCACAGGCAACAAGGAACTCGTCAACGTCATCGACCAGCCGAACACGTTCGCTCGGCCGGACGTCTGGGCTCGCGGCCGCATCAACAACATGCTGGACAAGGCCACTGCCGACCAGCGTAAACCGCTGGAAGATCGCGCCGCCCAAGAGTGGGATCAAGTCCGTAAAGCGGGCGATCTCGAAAAGCTCCGTGGATTCGTCCGCATCTTCGGCACGCGATTCGGTTCGGGCAACGAGGCTCGGCTCATGCTCGCCGAGAAATTGATCGCTACCAACAATGAAGAAGATCTCCGAGACGCTGAGAATGTACTGCTCAGCATGAAGTCCCTCGAAGATGTGAAATACGCCGCCCAGGCGACGGAAGGTCTTGCCCGCCTCTACATCCGCAAGGGCCTTCTTGATGATGCCATGGGACTCTATGCCGAACTCGAACAGAACTTCGCCAAGGTTCCTGTCCGCGACGGCAAGACCGGGTCCGATTTCTTCAACGAACTGATCACCGACAAGCGGTTCCTCCCTTACCTGGAACCGTTACGTCAGACCTGGTCGCAGAGCCGTTACAAGGCCCAAGAATTGAACATCTTCCAGAACAACCAGCAACAACAATCGTTCACCATCACGCCCGATGGCGAATCGATCCCGTTCTACAACCGGTACAAGGTTGTCATGGACATGATGTTCCAGGGCAGCGGTATGTGGGTGCTGAAGGTCATTGATCGCGTCACCGGCGAGGAGCGATTCCGCTCGCAGCAGATGCAGGCGCCGCAGTATATCTTCAACTACCCGCAGTCCAACAACCACCGGTTCGCCCAGATCCGTGGGCATATGCTCATCCTCAACCTCAACAACTGGGTTTACGCGTTCGACCTGGCCGATCGCAAGCAACTTTGGGCGCATAACCTGTTCGGCAAGATGCCGATGGTCAATGTGAACCCGGTGCGGACGGAGAACGAATCGGACGGCGTGCGACTCTATTATCAGGACGGCTGGACCCAGAAAGTCGGCCAGATCGGTGTCATCGAATCGTCCTATGTCTGCCTGATCACCCGTGACGGCTTGGCCGCTCTTGATCCCGCCAAGGGAACCGTGCTCTGGACGAAGTCGAATGTTTCATCTCGCGTGCAGTTGATGGGTGACGAAAATTACGTGTTCGTGTTCGAATCGAACGCGGAAGGCGGCGTGACCTCCGCCCGTGCCGTGCGTGCCAGCGACGGCGTCGAAGTGCTCATCCAGGATTCGTCGCAGGTGTTCTCCAACCTCAAGAAGTCAAAGACGGCCGGCCGTCGTGTGCTAGTCCTCGACGAGAAGGGCGATAAGAAGTCGATGCGGCTTTACGACATCCTCACCGGCAAGGACGACTGGAAGAAGGAAATCAACGGCAACGCCATCATGCTGCGTTGCGAAGATCCGGGCCTGACGGGCTACGTCTCGGATAAGGGAGACGTCATGGTTTTCAGTGTCAAGGACGGCAAGGAAGTGTTCTCGTCAAAACTCGATTCGAAGAAGTTGACCCAACATATGGATAAGGTCGACAGCGCCGTGCTGCTCACCGATCGCGATCGCTTCTTCGTGGTCTTGAACCGCCCGTTGGACAACAATGCCAACGTTAACTACAACCCAAGCTTCACGCCTGGCATTCGCACCCTGCGGCTCAATGGACACATGTACTGCTTCGATCGCAATACCAAGAAACGCCTTTGGTACACCGACGAGCAGTTCAACAGCCAGCAGATCATTCTCGACCAGTTCCAAGACCTGCCAATCATCATCGGCGCCAACTGGTACAACCGCGTCAACAATGGCGTGTTTGAAGGGAATGGCCTGAAGGTCGTGTCGCTCGACAAGCGAACCGGCAGCGCCTTGATCCGCAAGGAAGTGCCGCCCAACGGCCAGTTCCACGCCTTGACCGCCGATCCCAAGACCGGCATCGTGGAATTGATCCGCAACGACATGCGTATCCGTTTCACGCCGGATGACGGTAAGCCGTCGAGTTCAACGGAAGGCACTCCCGTGGGGCTTGTTCCTCCGACTGTTCCGGTCAAGATCAAGGCCGTGCAAGCGATCCCGATGAATATTCAACCGGTGATCATCAAAGATTGAGCGTCGTCGAAATTCTTTTCGAGCCCGCCGTGAATCAAGGATCCATCCCCTTGGTCTCATGACGGGCTCTTTTCAATTCACAGCATATTCATTCGATTATCAGGGTCGCCCGAACCCATTCTGCCTCGGCGAGGTTAGAACTTCAGTTCTATTCGCCGCCCATTCCTTAGAGTGCCATATCAGCCAGCACTTGCTCTCTTACGGTCGGCCGTTCCTCTTTAACCAGGTCAAGGCCCTACCGGCCAACTCGACCTGGCCATGGCGGCCCTCATCAAAAACCTCAAGGATCGCGGCCTGCTCGATTCCACGCTGGTCATCTGCATGGGCGAATTCGGCCGTTCCCCCAACCGCGAGGGCGCCGACGGCTGCGGCCACTACGCCGAGGCCTGGTCAACCGTCCTGGCCGGCGCCGGCCTCAAGACCGGCCGTATCGTCGGCGCCACCGATCGCGAAGGCGGCACGGCCGTCGAACGCCCCACCAGTACCGTCGATTTCCTCGCGACCGTCTGCAAGGCGATCAGCATCGATTACACCAAGACCCTGACGACACCCGACAATCGGCCAATTCGAATCGTGGATAAGAACCAGAAGATCGTTACGGAACTGTTCTGAGAGACACGATCGTAATTCTTGGCGAACGTATCGATTGTTCCGATCGTGCGGATTGCGCCGCCTGCCCGGACAACCGATTCGCTGCATCTTCTCAGTCCGACTCCTTCAATCGCTTCCACTTGCCGATTTGATGGTTATGAGTTGCGCCCTTCGCCATGTCGGCGTGTAAGGAGGTCGTCCCCGTGAAAAAATACCTGCTCTATTCCCTGGTGATCGCTCTGGGCTGCGGCCTGTCTCCATCGGAGGCACAGACCCTGCTGCCGATCGATGCGAATCCGAACCAGGAACTCGCCGATCAAGTTGCCCTGCAAATCAAGAGAACGGGGCTCGCGTCGGGCGCCCGGATCGAGGTCTCCGCCAAGAACGGCGTGGTTGAACTGGGCGGCAGCGTGGTGAACGCCCAGCAAGCCGAGTTGATCATTAAGGAAATCACGAAGATGCCGGGCGTCAAGAAAGTTGACACGTCGCTGCGGCTGTTGCCCAAGTCGAGCAATCAGCGAACAGCGTTCGACGATCAAAATGATGGGCCCCAGCAAGCCCAGGCCACGGGCATTCCGTCAAGTCTCGCTGGTCCCAATTCAGGCGGTTACCCACAAGGGATGCCCCAGGGCGGTACGCCACAGGGCTACCCCCAGGGCGGGCCTCCACAGGGTTACCCCCAGGGCGGTCCGCCACAGGGCTACCCCCAAGGCGGGCCACCGCAGGGGTATCCGCAAGGTGGACCTCCCCAAGGAGCAATGGCTCACGGCGGTCAACCGCAAGACGGTTACCCGCAAGGTGGTTATCCCACGGGTCCAATGCCCATGGGCGGCATGCCGGGGCCTGGCGGAGGCACTGGCTACCCGCAAGATCCCGTCCCGCTCGCGATGCCGTCGAATCCCTCGTACGACCTGACCGGCCCGAAGATGCCGCCGTACGCCTGGCCTACCTATGCCCCGTACCCCAACTACTCGCGTGTGGCGTACCCGACCGCGTACCCATACAACGCGTTCCCCTTCATCGGACCGTTCTATCCATTCCCGAAAGTGCCTCTCGGCTGGCGTTCGGTAAAACTGGAATGGGACGACGGCCACTGGTATCTCGGCCGCCTCTCGACACCGCACGATTACTGGCGAGTCAAGTTCTGGTAATGAATAGGTCCCAAGCCCCGAGGTGAGGCTCTGCGAACCTCGGGGTTTAACGGCTCTGCGAACCTCGGGGTTTAACGGCTCTGCGAACCTCGGGGTTTAACGGCTCTGCGA
>Ga0105048_10016884_pt1 | contig 11272 bp, 8 predicted proteins | sample MAT05_FD_78382 | JGI IMG/M metagenome (GOLD analysis project Ga0105048, IMG submission 78382) | Freshwater microbial communities from Lake Fryxell liftoff mats and glacier meltwater in Antarctica - MAT-05 | ecosystem: Environmental > Aquatic > Freshwater > Ice > Liftoff microbial mat | place...
AGCCTCTGCGTCTTCCTCGATAATTCGCATTGGGTCCACTTCTGGCACCGCCAGCGCAGATGTGGGACTGACTTCATCCGCAGGTGGCTTGTCGCTAGGGAACACCATTGTGGCAAGATCTGGAACTTCAGGCACGCGGACGATTGACTCGCAGAACACAAGCGGAACGAATACGCTGACTGGAGTCATCGCTCTGGATGCCCCGTTGACGCTTAAACAATCTTCTGGTGGCACCCTTAATCTTTCAGGTAGTTTTCTTGACATCAAGCAGCAGGCGTTGACTGCAAATACGAACGGGACCGTGAACATTAGTAAACCTTTGAACAGTTCTTTCACCGCAGGCGGCACGCTGATTAAACAGGGTGGCGGAACCCTTTTGTTATCAAACATTGCGAACAATTATACGGGAACATCCAATAGCTCCCTCAATGCCAACGGCACGCAAATCGCCGCAGGAACCCTAGCCATCGCGGCCGACCTCAGTCTGGGCCTTGCTCCTGGAGGTGCCTACAACAACCTCCAGTTCACGGGTTCCGGCACGTTGCGCAGTGATGCGGCCATCTCTCTGAACGCCAATCGCAACATCAGCATCGCCAGCGGCGCAACTGCATCTTTCGACAGCAATGGAAACACTTTCACCATCAACGGAATCGTCAACGGTGGCGGTGGCTTGGTAGAAAAGAAGGGCGCAGGCACCGTAATTTTCGCTGGAACCAACACCTATACCGGCACCACCTCCGTTTCGGTGGGTGTGCTTGCAGTGAACGGTTCGCTCGCTAACACCTCCACCACGGTTTCTGGAACTGGCACGCTCCAAGGCAGCGGCTCGACATCTGGAACAGTCAATATTAGCAGCGGTGGGACACTCGCCTCCGGTGCCAATGGCATTGAAAGCTTCGCCACAGGTGCGCTCAGTCTCGCCTCCGGCTCCACCTTTGCCTATGAGGTCAACAAGGATGCGGCAGCCACCGTTGCGGGCGACTTAACGGCCATCACCGGCGGTTTCAACATTTCGACCGGGGCAATCCTGACACTGGCCGAACTCGGCATCGGCAGCTGGACCATTGGCGAAAAACTGACTCTCGCCGGCTATAGCGGCGCTTGGAACAATGGCCTGTTCAATTACAACTCTTCTAGTCTGGCAGATGATTCCACATTCTCCTTCAGCGGCACCTCCTGGTTGTTCAATTACAACGATGCTGTGAAAGGCACCAATTTCGCGAGTGAGCTGACTGGCGGGTCTTTTATGACCATGACCGTCATCCCAGAGCCAAGTGCCGTCTTGCTAGGTGGTATTGGCATGCTCGCTCTCCTCCGCCGCCGCCGGATCTAAATCTATTGGGAAGCGATCCTCTCACAATCCCGGACGGCCACCGCGCCGTTCGGGGATTTTTCTGACTTGTTTCTCACTGGTAAGCCTTCTTTGTCATTCATCAGAAATTACCCGCATTCGGTTGGGTTTTCTCTCTGATTTACTTGGAGGCCGCTCGCAGAAGAATCCCCTCCTGAGAGCGAAAAGGGAACCAGCAGGCTCAAACCTGCCACCTTTGTAAATTTTTAATCCAGTCGGGTAGGCTCTTCATCCGGCGGATTTTTCCAAACCTCCAATCTATTGAGGGTGAGGCTGTAGATGGAAATCGCTGAACATTTCCGCCCGGATCGGCAGAACGGGGCATGGCCAACCCCCCGCTTCCGCATTCCCGTCGTCTCCTAACAGCATGTTCTCGACCACGTCCGCGTCCGTCCGCGTCCGTCCGCTCGCTCCCGGCGATACTGCGGAACGCGGGGTTTTCCGCGAACTCATGGAAAAACTCCACTATCTCAAGAGCGACACCCTCGTCGGCGAGCAACTCCGCTACGTGGCCGAAGTGGATGGCCGCCAGGTCGCCCTCTTGAGCTGGAGCGCGGCGGCCAACGCCCTGCTCGTGCTGAGCATGGTCCGCCGCGCCGCGCTGGGCAACTACCTGCACTGGCGCAAACGCTTTAAAAACAAACGCCAATCCACAGTCAAAGACTTCCACGATGCCATGAACCGATTCAACAACCGGCTGGCCTTCGCCACCATTACCGCCCACTGACCTTCATCCCGTGCAAAAATCCGCCATGAGAGATTTCCGACTTTCCAGATTGCCGATCCATGATCCATCTGCTAACCAAGAAGCGTTCCTCCATTTCCGCTCCCGATTCCAAATGAAGATTCGGCGAACAAGACGTGGGTGAGCAACCGGCCATAAGCACTTCAATTTCATGACCCTTCTCTTTCCATTTACTGGCCGGTGCCACCATTTTTGACGTTCACAAAAAAACACCATGTTCGAATCATTTAAGAAGTTGCTCGGCCAAAAACCAAAAGAGCAAAGTCAGGAGGCGCTACAGAGGATTGCCGAATCTTGGCACGATGAGAAGTCTCGACACATGGAGGAGGTTCTTGGCAAGGAGCACGATATGGTAATGCACGCCATTATTCCCTATGCAGTCGGCGGAGGACTCGATTTCTACTACTATCCAAATGGTATTTCCGGCACTGCCGTAGCTACAAAAGAGCTTTCTGAACTACCCGGACAGGGATCCTCCAATAAAGCTTTTCAGTGCTATGAATTCGCCATGTTCACTAGGCACAAATTGAACTTGGACGAAGCAAAGGACTCAGACACTTCTTTTGGCCGAGCCCACAGTAACATCAACTCCATCTTGAATATTCTCGCTCCTTATAGTGCATCGGCCACACTCAACAAGTATGAGACCTGTGAGTTTCCTCACGACATGGACACAGTCGGTGGCAAGTGCTTCATCTTTGATGCTTATGGCTTATCGGAGGACGCCTCTCGGCGGCAGTTTGGTGTGATGGTTGCAATTGAGATACATCGACCTGAGATGATGTATGCCCGAGAGCATGGAGGAGCATCTCTCCTTTCGCTTTTGAAGCAGCACGGTCACTACCCATACGCTGACTTTGATCGCGCTCCGGTAGCATGACCCCATTATCAATACAGGAAGGTGAACAAGGAATGCCGTGAAGTCAAGCTTGTGCAGACCACCCGACCATTCGAGTATGCATCTTCATTCCCACAAGAGGAACCTACGCTGCTGCTATGCGTCGTCGATGAATCTGATTCCGACACTGAACGCGATTACGTTTCTGCTGCGATTATTGGGGCCAAGTGCCGATATGCGGTTTGTTGGGGGAACGATTGCTCTGCGTGGGATACAGCTATCGATTGCGCCCACATTGAGACCGACGGGAATTTTGATCCGCCTGATGAGACGTTTGTCATGACCACCTGGCACGAAGAAGAGACGGTCGAGGATGGGATTGGAACCAAGTGATTTTCATTCTAGTCTGTCGGAAATTTTGAACCTTCCAAGTGGTGGTGCGTTTTACTCAAACCGCAAGAGTTCTTTTCAGGAGTGAAAATTTCTTCAAAATATTTTGTAGGAAACGCGTCGGCACCTCAGTAACAGGGCTATGAATTCCCGGAATGCATGCATCGCAATCATCACCGCCACGGTGCTGCCCCTCGTGGCCCAACAGGCACCGCCCGTTCTCACAATCGGTGCGCCGGCTCCGGCGTTTTCCTTGCCCGCAGCGGATGGAAAAACCTACAGCCTCGCCGATTTCAAAGATGCCAAGGTGCTTTGTGTGGTTTTCACCAGCAATCATTGCCCGGATTCCGTCGGTGCCGCGCCGCGCATGGAGCCGACCCACCAAGCATATAAAGACAGGGGTGTGGCCTTTATCGCCGTCGGCGCGAATAATCCCCTGTGTTTGACTCCTGATGAACTTGGGTACTCACCTTACGGCGATTCCTTTGAGGAAATGAGCCCCTTCGCCAAAGACCACGGCTGGACTTTCCCCTACCTCTATGATGGCGAGAAACAGGAATTCGCCACCGCGTGTGGTGCCCAGTCCACACCCCATGTGTTCGTCTTCGATCAGGACCGCAAGCTGCGCTACACCGGGCGCATGGACGATGGCAGGAGAAATCCCGGCCCGGTCGAGAAAAGCCAACTCCGCGATGCCCTTGATGCCTTGCTCACTGGCAAGGAAATTACTGAACCGGTCACCCGCTCATTCGGCTGTTCCACCAAATGGCTCTACAAAAAAGCCAGCGTTGCTGCGGATCAGGCGGCGTGGTTGAGGAAGCCCGTCACCATCGAGGATATGGACGAGGCGCTTGCCAAAAAACTGCGTGCGAACCCCACCAAAAAGCTTCGCTTGATCAATTTCTGGTCCACCACCTGCGGCCCCTGCATCAAAGAGTTTCCTGATCTCGTCGACACCTCACGGCGCTTTCAAAACCGGAATCTTGAATTCGTTTCCATCAGCGTGGACCCTACGGATGCCCGCGAAAAGGTGGCGAAGTTTCTAGAAACCCACCACGCGGCTCTTCCTGATCCCATCTCACCTTCGCTTACAGAAGAGGGAAGAACCTCTAACAACTACCACTGGACGGGGGGTAATCCCGATGTAATGGCGGAGGCGCTCGATGACAAATGGACCGGCGCTTTACCCCACTCACTGCTCATCGCCCCGGGCGGCGAAATTCTCTGGCGGCACACCGGCGAGGTGAACGTGGTGGAAATGAGGAAAGAGATTTTGAAAGGGCTGAAGTAGGCTCTCTCCCTCCCTGTTAGAATTCACAGTGACCCGGTGTGCGGGCGCAGGGAATCACATCGCGGATGTTTGCAATGCCCGTCACGAACATCAGCATCCGCTCAAAGCCAAGTCCGAAGCCCGCGTGCGGCACGCTGCCGTATTTGCGTAAATCCGAATACCAACTATAGGCCTCCGCATTGAGCTGATGCTTGCTGAAGTTATCCAACAAAACATCCAACCGCTCCTCGCGTTGGCTGCCACCGATGATCTCGCCGATGCCTGGCACCAGCACATCCATCGCGGTAACCGTTTTCCCATCATCGTTGAGGCGCATGTAGAAGGGTTTGATTTCCTTCGGGTAGTTGAAAACGGTGGTCGGCTTTTTGAAATACTCCTCGGTGAGCCAACGCTCGTGTTCCGATTGCAAGTTCAGCCCATACTCGACGGGATAGGCAAATGTCTTGCCGCTCGCTTGCAGCAGCTTCACCGCCTCGGTGTAGGAAATCCGCTCGAAGGGCCGGCTCGCCACAAATTCCAAGCGCTCGCGCAGCCCTTTATCCACGAATTTTTCGAAGATCGTGAGATCGCCCTCATCCCGTGCGAGGGCCTCGGCGACAAGAAATTTCACCATGGCTTCGGCAAGGTCCATGTCTCCTTCGAGATCGCAAAACGCCACTTCTGGCTCGATCATCCAGAACTCCGCCGCATGCCGCGAGGTGTTTGAGTTTTCCGCCCGGAAGGTGGGGCCGAAGGTATAGATGTTGGATAAAGCACATGCAAACGTCTCGCCCTCCAACTGGCCGCTTACCGTGAGGAAAGCGCGCTTGCCGAAAAAATCCTCCGCATCCTGCGAGATCCGCGCATCTGGCAAGGTGGTGACGCGGAACATTTCACCCGCGCCCTCGCAATCGCTGGCCGTGATGATGGGCGTGTGGACATAGATGAAATCCCGCTCTTGGAAAAACCGATGCACCGCATACGCCATCCGGCTGCGCATCCGGAACACCGCGCCGTAGAGGTTCGTCCGAGGGCGCAAGTGGGCGATAGAGCGGAGGAATTCCGGGCTATGGCCTTTTTTCTGCAAGGGGTAATCATCCGGCACTTCGCCTAACAGCTTGATCGAGGTCGCCTGCATTTCCCAGGATCGCCCGGCGGAGGGGGAAGGGACGAGCTTGCCCTTCACCTCGATGGAGGCGCCGGTGGCCATTTTCGTGATGTCTTCATAGCCCGGGATTCCGGCGTCAGCCACGATTTGGAGATTTCCGAGGCAGGAGCCGTCGTTGAGTTCGAGAAATGAAAACGTCTTCGAGTCCCGCCGGGTGCGGACCCAGCCGGCTACTTGAAGGAGTTCCGCTGGCTCCGTGCGTCTGAGGCTGTGCTTGATCAGAATTCGCATGGCCATCAATAGTCCGGCCACCCGCAGTTTTTCAAAGAACGGCAAAGAATTTATTGTAAGGCTGGTTCTTATTTCGACGTATTGGCCATCTTCCAATCTTATGCACCTACTGCTCAAAACTCTACCCGGATTCCTGCTTGTCGCACTTGTCCCTGCTCTTTCGGCTTGGGAAACCGGTAAAGAGCCACCCGCTCTGCCGATGAAATCCTTCGTTTTGCCCGAGGGCCTGGAGATCGTTCCATGGGCGCTCTCCCCTGCCCTTTTCAATCCCACCAACATGGATTTTGATCACCTTGGCCGGGCTTGGGTTTGTGAGGGTGTGAATTACCGTAAAGTCGCAGACCGGCAAGCTGCGGGCGATCGTATCGTCATCCTTGAAGACACCGATGACGATGGTAAGGCGGATAGCTCTAAAGTTTTCTGGCAGGATCCCGAGCTGGTCTCGCCTCTTGGCATCGCGGTTTTTGATAACGTCGTGATCGTTTCCCAACCGCCGAATCTCCTCAAACTCACCGATAACAATCGGGACTCGAAATTTGACCTCAAAGATGGCGACACCCGCGAAGTTTTACTTACCGGCTTCAATGGTAAAAACCACGATCACTCGCTCCATTCCCTCACCGCCGGGCCCGATGGAAAATGGTATTTCAATCAAGGAAATACCTGCGGTGTCTTTACCGACCGTTCCGGTAGGACCTTCCGCGTTGGCGGTAGTTATTACCAAAGTGGCGGCGGCGAGTGGCCGGTGGACACCAATGCGATTTCCGGCCAAACCAGTGATGACGGCTTTGTTTACGTCGGCGGATTCACCGTCCGTATGAACCCGGATGCCACGGGGGCCGAAGTGATCGGGCACGGTTATCGGAACTCCTACGAGCAGACCGTCACCTCGCGCGGCCATGTTTTCCAAAACGATAATGATGACCCGCCAGCCTGCCGCACCAGCCACGTCATCGAGCATGGCAATGCCGGCTTTTTCTCCAACAACGGCAAGCGGATGTGGAATGCGGACCAACGCCCCGGCCAGGACACCCCCACTGCCCAATGGCGACAGGAAGATCCCGGCAGCATGCCCGTTGGCGATGTTTACGGCGGCGGCTCACCCACCGGAATCGCCTTCTATGAAAATGGAGCGCTCGGTGACAAATTCATCGGTACCCTGCTCTCCTGCGAGGCCGCTAGAAACGTCATTTTCGGCTACCAGCCTGCGCCCTCGGGCGCTGGCTTCAAGCTGGAGCGCACCGATTTCCTCACCACCAATCCCGAGAAAAACTTCGACGGAGCGGACTTCACCGGTGGCGCTAAAAAACACGCAACCATGGAGGCCGACGATAAAGTCCGTTTCAATTTCCGCCCTGCGGATGTCTGCGTTGGCCCTGATGGGGCACTCTACGTGGCTGACTGGACGGACCCGCGCGTCGGCGGGCACGACACTCAAGATCCCGCTGCCTCCGGCGTGATCTACCGCATCGCACCGATAGGCTTCAAGCCCTCGATCCCCAAGTTCGATCTCACCACCATCGAGGGTGCCATCACCGCGCTCAAGTCCCCTGCTGTCAACGTGCGTTCCCTTGGATTTGAAAAAATTAAAGCCACCGGCGCACCCGCTTTCGAAGCGGTGGCCGCCGTCCTCAAGGACTCGAATCCTTATGTCGCCGCCCGCGCCATTTGGCTGCTCCCCTATCTCGGAGAAAAAGGCAAAGCCCAGCTCGATTCGCTCATGGCAAGTGAGGATTCCTTCACCCGCCTCACCGCCTTCCGCGCCATTCGCCGGACCGATGGAAAAATCGATGCGCTCCCCTACGCTCTCAAACTTTCCACCGATTCCGCACCCGAGGTTCGCGCCGAGGCTGCCAGCGCGGTCCGCTATCTGCCCTTCGATCAGGCCCGCCAAGTGCTCATCAACGTCGCAAAAGGCTACGACGGCAAAGACCGCTCCTACCTCGAACTCCTCGGCCTCGGTGCCGGCCACAATACGGAGCCTCTCTGGTCCGCGTTGTTAGACGAAATTAAACCCGGCGAGCCTGCCGCATGGAATGATGCATTTGTCCGCCTTACCTGGCGCTTGAAACCCGTTCCCGCCATCGCCAGCCTGAAGGCCCGCGCCGGCGATCCGCAGCTCAACTTCGAGCAACGCAAACTCGCTGTGGACTCCATCGCCTTCATCCACTCCACCGCCTCTGCGGATGCCCTCATGGAGCTTGCCACCCCTGAGTCCGACCTCAAAAAAGATATCCTCTGGTGGCTCGTCAACCGCTCCGAGGGCGAATGGTCCGAAATGAATCTCAGGCCCGAACTTGAAAAACGCGGATTAGTTGAAAAACCCGTTGCGCTCGTCCAAATGCTCACCCCCGCCAAGCCCACCAGCCATCAATTCGAGGTGGCCGCGGTCCTTGCCCTCAAGGGCGATGCCGCCAAGGGGAAAAGTGCCGCAGGCCGTTGCGTGATGTGCCACCAAATCGACAACGTCGGCCCGGAATACGGCCCGGCGCTCAAAGGCTTCGGCTCCCGACAACCTCCTGAAGTCATCGCCAAATCCCTCATCGATCCCTCCGCAGACATTTCCCACGGCTACGAAGGCACCGCGCTGAAGCTCAAAGATGGGCAGTGGATCGATGGCCATATCCTCGCCGATGGCGATCCCATCGTAATTCGCTCCACAGGCGGTTTCACCCAAAAGGTCTCCAAGCAGCAACTCGAAGGTCGTAACACCATGGACCGCTCGCTCATGCTCAGCGCGGACCAACTCGGCCTCACCGCCCAAGACGTGGCCGACATTATCGAGTGGATGAAAACCTACTGAGTGCGTAGCTTTTCCAACTGCACAATTAGCATTCGACAACAAACTCATCGAAACCATCGGCGGCGACGGAGCGAAAAAATCCAACCTCACCAATAGCGCAGACCCGGGACTCGAGGACACCCACGCACAAAACTTCATCAATGCCATCCGTGGCGATGCCAAGCTCGCCGCACCTATTGAGGAAGGATTCCGCAGCACGCTGCTCGCCCAGCTCGGAAACATCGCCTTCCGCACCGGAAGAAGCCTTAAGATTGATCCGAGCAACGGCCACATCCTTGACGATCCGGAAGCCGCCAAATTCTGGACTCGCGATTATAAGCCGGGTTGGGAGCCCACTGTATAAAAAGTGACGGATTGACCGGAGGGAATGGCTTGAATCGAATTCGATTGAACCCGTTGAAACAATATCTTGGAGGCCTGAACATGCAAAAACCAGCGAGTGACTTGGAGCAAGCTTGTCTCACGCCGCGCCTCGAACTGCGGCCTGGAGGCAAGGTTTTCTCGAACCTCTATGACCGCACGGCTCAAATGGAGGCCCACGACCGCGACGGGCAAATCAAGATCACGATCCGCGGCACGCTGTGCGACATAGACGGCGCGAATCCCGATGTGGGGGCCGTCAAGGTCGCACCGTAAGAAATGTCGCTTTACCAGCGGGCTCCAGACGCTCACCCTTGATTATGAGGGTAATCTAACGAAAACGATTCGTCCAGCGCTCGATGTCCTTGAAGATCACCTCCTTTTTCTCATCATACATCAACAGGTGGTACGCGTCCGGATAGTTATGATAAGTTTTTGGAACGCCAGCTGGAATCCGCGCCACGAAGCCACGCACGTCTGAGTCGTTGTTGAAATAATCCTTCCCGCCGTGGAGGACCAGAATCGGGGTGCGGAAGCTGGCGGCGCAATCGTTCATCGTCCCGATGTGGCGGGCGAGCGTGCCAAGCAGACGAAGCGTATGTTTGTCCACATTGTAGGAATTTTTCTGAACCTGGGCCGAGTGTACCGAGGTCTGCGTCATCTGGACCTGCTGGCCACCATCGAGAGCATCGAGGGAAATTCTTGCGAGAGGCAAGGTCGTCGCCGCCACCTGCAGCAAGCCCGGGGTCCACGCTGGAATATCATCCCGAAAGCGGACGATCGGTGAGGACAGCACCAAACCATCGCAAGGCGGATCATTCAAGGGCGCCTCGCGCCACGCATGGGCCGCGATCATCGCCCCCATGCTCTCGCCGAACCATACCACCTTGCTGTCAGGGTGCTGCTCGCGGACGAGCTGGGTAAACGCAAATAGATCCCGATACCAATCCTGTGGATCTCCGATGTCCCCGCGGCGCTCGTGGATCGGATCGCTCCCCTGGCCGCGCACTTCATAGGCATACAGCCCCGTCTTCGGCTGGTTTTTCAACAGGTGGTTGCCCAAATTCGCGTAGTCGATCGAAGCTCCGCAAAATCCATGGATCCCGATGATCACCACGTCCTGTTCCACTTCCTTGGAAATCCATTTGCGGTAGCCGAACGAATCCCCCTTGGCACTCGTTTGGCCCGGGTAATTCACCATCGTGTATTGGGGCGCACAACCACTGAAGAGGACGACCGCCGCAAGGGCGATCCATCCACTCCACACCGGAACTTTCCTTCGAATCACGGCGTAAGTTTCTCAGAGAATCCGGAAATTGCAATCCTTGAAGCGAGGGTGCCTTGGGAAAAGGAAATGACGGAAACCAAACCGCAGATGGATGGGGATGAACGCCGATCAAGAGCGATAATTTTGGATTTCCATCCGCGTCCATCCGCGTCCATCTGTGTCCATCTGTGTCCATCTGCGGTTCAAAAATCTTAATCTGCCAGTGTCGGCCGCACCGCCCACCGGGCGGACGAGTGGGCGGACCGGGCCGGATCCGCCCTACCTTGTCAGCGGAAGCAGAGAAGGTGAAGACGTGACAACAAGGTCCCGCCTCCTCATTGCCCTTTAATCTCACAGAAATCCAAAAATTTTAATATTCATTTGCCCGGATTCGTATATTAAGGCGCTTGCTTTAGAACAAAGCGTTTATGAAAACAACCTCCCTCGCCGTTTCGGCGTTTTTGGCCACTTACCTGGCCGCTTCAGGAGCCCCGCGGCTCGTCGTTTCCACCCCATCCTTGACTCCGGAATCCACGATTGACCTCGTGCTCGATTCCCCTGCCATCGCCACCACGGAGTTGGGAAAAACCGTTGATAACACATGGCTCGCGATCCAGCCCGCCCTTCCCGGCAAGCTGCTTTGGAAGGCCCAGAACATCGCGAATTTCATTCCAGATGCCGCGCCAGCCATCGGCACGAACTATACTTTTTCGCTAACAAAAGGCCACCGGCTTCTCGATGGCACCAATCTAACGGCAGGAAAAATCACCACCCTCGCCAGCGAGCCGTTCCGCATCCAGCTCGCAAACGCGCAGAACCGCTGGGCATCAGACTACTCGCCCTCCTCCG
>Ga0105048_10016889_pt1 | contig 11270 bp, 7 predicted proteins | sample MAT05_FD_78382 | JGI IMG/M metagenome (GOLD analysis project Ga0105048, IMG submission 78382) | Freshwater microbial communities from Lake Fryxell liftoff mats and glacier meltwater in Antarctica - MAT-05 | ecosystem: Environmental > Aquatic > Freshwater > Ice > Liftoff microbial mat | place...
GGGCGGAAGCGTATATTCTTCCGGGTACGACACTTTCAGATTGTGCTTATCGTGGTGGCACCCGACCAACAGCACGAGGATCAGGCCAGCCGAAGCAAACATCGTGCGGTGCATACGCACTCCCAACAGAAGGATTCGTGTATTCGTGCGGTATACCAACAGCACCGAACGCCGCAAGCCGAAGTTATGAGACACGTCGTGCCAGCACGCAGGGCAAGCCAGCGCGTCGGGATAACGGGAGGGTGTGGTTCAATCGCCGCCTGCTTTTACGGCTTTCTCGAAGAGCGTGGGGGTTGGAGACTCGCAGTAACTTTAGTTCGTCGTCGAGTTGGGCTTTCTCGGTTTGCTTACAACTCAGGACGAACGCGGTGCTGAGGCACTTCATAGCCGAAGGAATTGCGGGTGTTCCACCGAGGCAACGCAAACGGGCACAATCGTAGAAAAACTTCGGGTCGGACATTCCACCGAGTTCTTTATCGAGGATGCCGTTGACGGCATTATACGCGCGGGTGGGAGTTCCCGCATACGCGTAAGCTGTTGCGTCAAATCATTCAGAAGTGAGCAATCCACACAAAAGCGCAAAGTCAAAAAATCCAAGGCGATGTGACGTAAGTCAATTTCGGGAGGTGTCGCGAAGTTGCCTCCAAATGATGCGTAGGTACCCCGTAGGTATGGCGTAGGTAGACGTGGCTTTTGCCCGATGCGAACCGATCCGACTCGACATAAACCACGATGAAAGTTCATGATACCTCAGACCACCTCGAAACAGATCAGCGATTTGCGATCAAAAAGTGGCATTTTGAGTCGCCAAAAATCAAAAAACACCCCAAAAACCGGTTTTGTAGCATCACGAATTCGGACTTGCGTCGATTATGAGAACGCGATTTTAGCGAAATCCGCGGTGAAATCGCGTCACGCTTATCAGTTCTTTGGCTTGTCGGCAGGTGGTGTTTCGCCTTCCTTCGCTGGTGGCAGCGTGGCTTCCTTCGGCATCGGCAACGGTATTGTGAACGTCTGAATCTTTTTGGCCAGTTGGTTCGGTGCGGTCGTTATCAGCGAGTAGACGACGGCCAGTTTCGCCTTGATCTCCGGTGCCGGTTCCGCTGCCAATTGAACGAGAACCTGCTGAATGATCGGCTCGGAGGTCAGCTTGCTGTACGTCTGCACGTGTTGAATCGCGGCTTCTGCGGCTTTCACACGCAGGTTCACGGGGCGAGTCGGATTGGCGGCCACTTTCACGAGTTCTTGTTGTGCGGTCGCAGTCGGGATTCGCGCCAAAGACTCCGCCGCAGCTTCCGCGAGGTCATCGTTCGCCAACGACTGAACGAAGGCCGTCTCGACGGTTTTGATGTCGTAACCAGGAAGTTCGCCCAACGCCAGTTTCCGCAAGTAGTCAATCGCCAGTTTCGCGGCCGCTTTCTTCTCTGTGGGGTCGCGTGGCATCTGCGTCGGGTCGGAGAACAGCACTTTTAAGTCGTTTTCGAGGGCATAGCTGGAATAGGGCTCATCGATTAATGTGACACCTGCGTAAGGCTTCACTTGTTTCGCAACCTTCGCGCGGGCAAACGGTTCCAGGCTCGGGGTGCGTGCGATCTCCAGTTCGGTGGGGTCCATCTTCAGGCGAATCGCATCGAATTTCTTCGTCAGTTCCGGAGTCAACGCCGTTTCCAGTTGCCCGATGAGCTTGTTCAACGATTCGAGTGGCACTTTCATCGCAGTGGGGTCGATATCGACCTGATTGCGAATCAGTTGCGTGTAGTTCGCAAGATTCTGGATCGTCGATGGTGCGGATTCCACTGTCGGGTCGTACTCGGCGACAATTGCCGCTAAAGTCAACTGCGGCAGGCGCAAATCGAGCCGTGAACGAAGTTGCGCGTTGATGACGATGTTGGCGGCATCCGTGATTCGCATCGTGCGAGCGAGCCGACCTTCGTAGATCTGGCGGAAGATCTTCTCGCGGTCGTCGGTGTTGAGTTTCCGATCGCGGTCGGTGTCCTCTTTCGGCTTGCGGCGGTCGAGAATCAGCGGTGCGGGAACGGGGATATCGATACTTTCCGTTGCGGCAATTAACGCCGCAAGCCGGAGTAATAGCGCTTCAAGGCCAACCGGTTTCGGGTTATCTGCCGACGCGACAACGGCCACTGGACGGCGTGCAATCTGTTGCGATGCGGAGATAAATGCGAGCAGGTCGTTCAGTTGCGGTTCGACGACGTGCTGATCGACGACGAGCAGATCGAAATTCGACGATTGCCCGACTCGCTTCATTAATTCTCGGCCCGTGGTCGTTATTTCCGTGTCGTAACCGAGGCTGCGGAGCAAACTCGCGATGCGGTCGCCACGTAGAGTATTCGAATCGACGATGATCGCTTTGCCTTTGGTCGCATTCGCCCCAGCATCTTGGCCGGCAATCGTGCGGCGAAGCACATCGACAATCGCGGCATTTGCACCGTGATTCGTACCTACTGGCATTCGCAGAATCGCCACAGCGGCGGCAAGTTGTACGCGTGGATCGGGGTAGCTCATCGCCCGCACCAGCACCGCAGGCCGGTTGATTCCCGCTTTCAATTGCTGGGTAGCCGCCAGTTTCTCCGAACGGTCGCCGAGAGCTTGGATCGCCCCTGTAGCAAGTGCGGTTCGGTTCTCAAGAAGTGCGTTTTCGAGGATGTTCACCAGCGTGGTGGATGGTGCGGAGGCGAGCAGTGCGTAAACTTCCGGTTCGGCTTTGGCGAGATCGGCAAACTTCGCACGCTCAACAGCGCGTTCGGTGGCGATGCTCAGGAAACGTTCTTGGGCGACTTCATCCGTCGGGTTTCGCTCGATCGCCCAGCGAAGGTACTTCAACCCATAACGCTCTTCCGCTTCGCGTAGTGTGATTTCGGAAGTCGCCATCGTTTTGGTTTTTACATCGTAAGACCACAACTTGACGCGATTTTTGACCGTATCGAGGCCAGCAAACTGAGACTTGTGCGCGTAAAGGGGTTCCGACAACTTCACGAGTTCTGCAACTGGCTGGCGACGCTCGTAGTTGTCGCCCGTGAGGCCTCGTAACAGGTTGATCGCATTGTCGCGACGCAGTGTGGCGGTATCGCCAGGCGTCGAGGCGAGGTACCACAGTAGCGGCATGATGTTCGTGTCGGTTTTGCCAATCAAGCTGATAATGTCGGATCGTTTGGCGATCGCTTGCAATAGGCTGCTCTGAATATCGTCGGGAGTCGATTCGGCTGCGATCAAGAGGCCGGGAATCGTATCCGAACCGAGTTGTGTTACCGCGAGCATCGCACCGGCTCGGAATGCGGGGTCGCTGTCCGTACGGATATTGTCCACCAAGTATGGCACAACGGCGTCGCCGCTGCGCTTCAGCTCGGCAATCGCGAAATCGCGTTCTTCCGTGCTCGCTCCAAGATTTAGCACGAACTTTGCGATCCGTTTCGGGTCGCGTAACAGCTTTTCGTTTGCGGTCAAAGATGCCTGAACGATGCCTTCAAGCGTTGTCGCTTTGAATTCGGCATCCCGCTTGGCATCGGCGAACCAACGGGGCACGTTCCGCAGACCCTGGAAGGTCGTGGGGCCGTATTTCGTCTCCAAATTCAGGTAATCCTGATCAGTTGGCTTGAGTGCGAAGAAATCTTTGAGGAGTTCCGCAGCGAGTTCCTGGTTGCCGCTACGCAAGATGTCGCGCGATTCGCGGAAAACGTCCGCGGGTTTCTTCGCGGTGGCGGCAGCGGGCTCTTGTGCGACAACCATAGTTGCCTGCGCGAAGCACAACAGTACGAACGGAGCGAAAAGTCTCACCGGGTGTTCCTCCAGAGGGCACCGTCGTTTGCTGGTCTTCTAAGTCAATTCGCAAACGGTCCGGCGGTTGCGTGCGCGCCCGGACACCTAGTTCCCATTGTGCGCGTCGCACTCAGGTTAAGCAATCCTCTTCGCACGCTACCAAATCGCGAAATGTCTCTCGACGACGGATCAGGCGGTGAGTGCGGCCTGTAACGAGGACTTCTGCCGCCCGAACCCGCGCATTGTAGTTCGACGACATCGACATTCCGTATGCACCGGCGCTGAACACCGCGAGCAGATCGCCCCGTTTCATCTCGGGGAGGTTCCGGGCTTTCGCCAGATAGTCCCGCGAGTCGCAAAGGGGGCCGAGAACAGCTTGCTTTCTCGTACCGGCGATTTCGGCTTCAAAATCGTCGGGTCGTTCGGGAACGGTCGAATCCGGGTGTACGGGCCAGATCCGGTGGAACGAGTCGTACAGCGTCGGGCGGATCAGGTCGTTCATGGCCGCATCTTGAATGACGTAATGCTTGCCGCCCGTTTCTTTCGTGAAAATCACGCGGCTAACGAGTAACCCGGCATTTCCGACAATGAAGCGTCCGGGTTCGAGCACCAGCCGACAGCCGGTTTCTTCGACGACGGGCAAAATCGCTTCGGCGAAAGCCGTTGCGGGTAGTGCTTCTTGCTTGCGGTAATGGATGCCGAAGCCGCCGCCCATATTGAGGTACTTGATCGCGTGCCCCTGATTCCGAAGGGCATTAATCAACTGAACCGCCTTCTCGCCGCCTTTGCGGTACGGCTCGGCAGACAGAATTGGCGAGCCGAGGTGCATGTGTAACCCGACGATGCCGATGTTCGGATTGCCGACCACACGCTCCGCCACTTCCAGTACGGTGTCGATATCCAAGCCGAATTTGACGCCTTTGACGCTCGTGACGGTTTTCGCGTGCGTTTTCGGAGGCAGGTCCGGATTCACTCGCAGTGCCACCGGAGCGACTTTGCCGAGCGACTTCGCTACCGCACCCAGCGCGTGCAGTTCGGCTTCGCTTTCGACGTTGAACAGGAAAACGTCATTTTCGAGAGCGTATTTCATCTCCGCATCGGTTTTTCCGACGCCAGCGAACACGATCTTCGAGCCGGTCGAACCTGCGTGGAGGGCCTTGTACAGTTCGCCGCCGGAGGTGACATCGAATCCGCTGCCGTGCTTCGCCATGAGGCTGCAAATGCTTAAGTTACCGTTGGTTTTAACGCTGTAGCAGATGATGGGATTCGCCGATGCGAACGCATTCTGGATCTGCGTCAGGTGGTGAACGAGCGTCGCTTCGCTGTAGACGTAAAGCGGCGTCCCGTACGCTTCGGCCAGTTCTTGAACGGGTACGTCTTCGCAGAACAGTTCCCGGTTGCGGTAGGCAAAGTGATCCATATCAGACGAGGCTCGCAGTGGGCGTTGGGGTTTCGTAAAGTCATCTTACACCGCTCATGAGAGGGTGTCACCGCAGTTATGGCCATTCCGAATCGACGTAAGTCCGAATTGTGGAGGCTCGAAAACCGGTTTTTCGGATGTTTTTTCGGTTTTGGAAGTCCAAAAAGTCACTTTTTTGATCGCGATCCACTGATTTGTTTTCCGTATCTTGAACTTTTACAGTGGGTTACGTCAATTGCTATCGCTTTAAGAACAGGCGCACGTACCGACATTTTGACGACGTTAGACGACCGACACACGACATCAGGCGACATTTTGGAGACACTTTCAGACACCTTCGCGAAATTGACTTACGTCACATCGCCTTGGATTTTTTGACTTACTGAATTCGTGTGGATGATGCAGTTGCAGATCTTGTGGAGAGTTTTTGCGCAAGTCGTAGGGTGAATGTACGTTCTCGTGCATCGAGTGGTTGCTGTGTTGCCGAAACGAGGATGGTTCCTATGGTTGATAATCGCAAACTGGCTACGAAATCCGGCCAACCTTCGCTCGCCGAACTGACCAAACGTCACGTCGCAACCCGTTGTCAATCGACGGAATCCGAAACGGATACGCAAGTCGAACCCTACGAAGTCGTATCGGGCTTCATGGCCGATCTCCAAACGACCTGGTCCGAAGCCAATCTCGTCAATCGCTCGTTCGGCATCGTGGAAAAGATCCCCGCACCCGCAGACTGGTCGAGCTACGTTCGCCGGCTGTCGCCTACGAATTACCTCACGTTGAATATCGGGCACTTTCCACAACAAGTGTCCGATCTCGGTAGTCTTATCGCGAAAACGGGCAAAACGACGCAAGCTGCACAGTTAAAGTTGAACTCCCCGAAGAACGTGACGGCGAGCACGGCACTCGGCTTTATGACTGTAGCCGCAATCTCGCGGTTGTCCGGTGAGTACGCGAATGCCTTCCAGTCGCTCGATGAAGCCGCGAAACTCGCGGTCGATGAAGGAACTCGGCTTGCGATTCAGAACGAACGAGCGGGCACGCATCTGGCGAAAGGCGAAACCGAAGTGGCGGTGCAACTCTGGAGCAAAATGCCTGTGTCGAACAGCGTGGCGCAGTTCAATTTGGGTGTCATTTCGCTGTCGCGAGGTGAAAATGCGGAAGCTGCCGAATATTTTCGCTCGGTGACCGGCCAGTTTCCGAGCCAATCGGGTTGGAGCCACCTCGCCGACCTATATTTATCACTGGCAAGCATTTAAGTCATTTTCTCACGTTTAGCAAAACGACGTAATGAACCGCAAGCGTCGGGAATATCGACAGTGTCGGCTTTCTCTGATGGTTCTCATTCGACTTTGTGTTGTACATGTCAGCACAATGAGCTAATAATTTGACGTTCCGCCGTGTGGCAACTTCAATGACTGGGCGACGTTGAAGAGGTCTGCGGCGGAACATTTTTATTGCTCGATGCTGAAGTCGTTTGCAATTCCTGCCAAGTCTGCCAGAAAATACACTCATTCTATTTTGAATTTGTAACCGAAGTCGTGAGACTTCTGATGCAGCGACATTCTGCTTACCGAAGTCGCACGACATCGACCACAACAGAATCACTTGCCACGACCCCGTGGCTATCATCACGACCCTCATTCGCAAAAGGCCTACGTCCATTCCTCGCTAGCGAGGAATGTTATTCGTGCCAGCCCGCAGCGCAAGCAAGGGTGCGGGCGGGCACGATAGATGGATGCCATCACTCAAGTAAATTTCGAGAAGATAATGCAAAACTCGGCCACTCGGCCCTTGCGATTCGCAATTCCCTCCAAGTATGATGGAGTATCATGGAGTATCACTCGAACCTCACGACGCATTCCGCCGTCGTTAGTTTCGACGATGCGGACGGATGCCACTTGTCCGTCACTCGTCGGCTTCGAGAAAGGGGGATGGCACATTATGAGTTCCGTTTCGCACTCGCCGCTCGATTCGAGCGTGTTGGTCCTGAACAAGATGTTCATGGCCGTACATGTGATCTCCGTACGGCGCGCGTTCTGTCTGCTTTGCAAAGAATTGGCTGAAGTCGTCGCACTCGAAGAAGGTACGTTCAATAGTTACGACTTTACGAGTTGGCTGGAAGTCAGCGCGTATCGATCTAAAAACTTCCGTGAAGAAGACGACGATTGGGTTCGCACGACCGATTCGGAAATCCAAGCTCCGCGAGTGATACGCTTGTTGGATTACGATCGCGTTCCCAAGCAGACTGTGAAGTTCAACCGCCGGAACATCTTTGCACGCGACCACAATCAGTGCCAGTATTGCGGCAAGAAGTTCTCGACATCGGAACTCAGTTTGGACCACATCATCCCACGCAGCCAAGGTGGGGGGACGTCGTGGGAGAACATCGTCTGCGCGTGCGTGAAATGTAATGTGCGAAAGGGTGGTCGAACTCCGAAGCAAGCCAATATGACGCTGATACGCAAGCCGGAGAAGCCGAAACGAAGCCCGATGTTGAATATGAAGTTGTCGCAGAACAAGTACCGTTCGTGGTCGTCGTTCCTCGATAACGCCTATTGGTCGGTAGAACTGAAGTAGCAAACGCGGTGAGTGACGGATCACCACGGAAAACGTCGCGAGCCGGAATGCACTGCTCGTACTTTTCCGTGGTCGATTGCGTTCTTATTCGTCTCATTTCTGTGAACTCACGAACGGTTTCTTCAGGAACGCGATAAACCGGGGAACATCGTTAATTTTCCCTTCATCGTAGACATCGACGACGCGAATGGTGCCATCGGCCAGCGGTTCGAGAATCGCGTAGAGCGGTAGTTGGCTCGTACCGAAGGCATCGCTCTGGAAACGGCCATTCACCTTGGCCTCGGCATCGCGATCAAACGGTGGGCTGCGGAAAAAATCGATCGGCACGCCATCGGTGTAAAGTCCGACGAGCGTGTATCGCCGCAGCAGTTCATCGACTTCTGGCATCGGGAAGACGTTCTTTTCGTTGAGCTTGCAGTTCGTACACGTCTCACCGGTGAAGTCGATGAAGATGTAACGTCCATCCTTGCCGGCCATCATTCGCGCCTTGTCGATGGCGGCCGGCAGGTCCGCGCTCCACGGCAATTCTTTCGCGCCTTTCGTGGCCTCCGGCAACAAAAACGAATCGACCCACGCATACACCACGCCGTTCGGACGCTGGTTCTGGCCATCGCTATTCTTGAAAATCGCCGGTGCGAGATAGACGCCAATGCCGAGGAAACCGAGCGCGAACATCAACCGCGTCACGCCGACCGTTGGCTTCTCTTCGTCGTGCGGCAACCGGAACACATTCAGCAAGTACAACCCACACGCGATGGAGAGTGCCACCCACGCAGACAGAACGAAGTCGTAGGTGAAGAGCGTCACGGGGGGCCAACGGACCTCGGCGGTTCGAAGAAATTTGAGCGCTGCTGCCACTTCGAGGAAGCCCATCACCACTTTCACGGTGTCGAGCCAGCCACCCGAGCGCGGCAGCTTTTTGATCAGACTCGGGAATAGTGCGAGCAGGAAAAACGGCGAGGCGAACGCGGCGGAGAAAGCGATCCCACCGGCAACGAGTTGCGGCAGGCTGAACTGCCCCGATGCTGCCATGCCCGCGAAGCCGCCGAGGAACGGGGCCACGCACGTGAAGCTGACAATCGAGAACGCAATCGCGCCGAAGATCGTACCGAGCATTCCGCCGCCACTGCGTTTCTTTTCGGAGTAACGGAGCAGGAACCCCGGTAAACTGATGTCGTACATGCCGAACAAACTGAGTGCGAAAAACAGGAACAACCCCGCAAGGAAGATGTTCATGTACGGGTTCACGCTCATCTGCTGGAACACCGAAAGCAGCGCGATCGCGGACACACCGAGCACTGCGATAATCGTCAGGCTGTAAACCGTTGCGAGCCGTAACACCTGGCGTGGCGATTGTTGGCCTTGCTTTAGAAACAAGCTGACTGTGATCGGGATCATCGGGAACACGCACGGAGTCGCCAGCGATATCCAGCCCCAGACCGCAGCCGTTATCAGAAATGCCCACAGGCTGTTCGACGGGAGTTTCGAGTCGCCTTTCGTCAGCTTCGACTGCACCTCTTTCAGTGCGTTCTCGTACTCTGCCGTGGGAATGGGTGTCTTCTGGATTAGCCCGCCCAACTTCGGCATCACGGTTGGCGTGTCCACAACGACTGTTGCGGGTGACAGCGGGATGTCATTAAAGAACGAGGCATATTGCGGCGGAACTGCATCTGCGGGGCCAGCAAGGATTTCAATCTCGGCCGATGGTGCGAGGTCGCTGTAAAAGCAGTTGCTGTCGTTACACGCCTGAATACTCGTACCCGAAAGGGTAATCGTTCGCTTCCCCGCCAACGCTTTCGGCGAAACGATTGCCTTGAACTCCCACGTGACGGGTGCGGAATAGTAAAGATCGGTTCCACCGAGCGGGTTCGGTTTTTCCTTCGCTCCGTATGGGTCCGTCACGGGTTCGACAAAAACTACGTCCCCCGCGGCGGGAAGTTTAATCTTGCTCTTACTGAGTTGATTCGGTGGCGGATTCGCGGGGTAAGTCCAGCAACCGGGCTTCGGCGAAACGGTGAGGCGGTACGTGACGAGTTGGCCGGGCTTCGCTTTCGCAGGAACGATCTCCGATGTCATTGTGGCGACACCGGCGAACGCGTTGGCCTTCTTCGAAGACTTCGAGGGAATGAGATCGTCGAACTGCGCCCGAACGGGCATTGCAACGGTGAATAACGCAAAGGCAATAGTCGCGATCGCACGCATTAGGAGATTCCCAAGTAAATGAAGACCTACGGCCCGCCATCACAAGATACGCCCATCGCACGCATTGCCTTACACCCCCGTTATACTTCGAATCGCATACTGTGCAGGATTGGGGTGCAGAATTTCTTGTACATCTCTGCGTACTTTGCGACCTCTGTGGTTAATGTTTTGTTCGTGGGTTGTTGATCGCTGCCCGAATGGCGAAATCGGTCTTATACCGTGCGGGCTTTCAACAGGGGTTTGCCGAGAATCGAATCGCGTTCGGTGACCGGGCCGTCTTTGGCGTCGCGGCTGATGTGCCTGGCGAACATCTCGAACTTCGCATCGAGATCGTCGGCATGATGCAAAATCAGTACTTCGGCAATCATCGGTAATCGCGGTGAACCCCATGCGGGCAGGCTGAGGTGCGCGAGCACGATATGTTCGAGCAGCAACAACAGTTCCGGGTTCAGTTCTTCAATCGATTTTCCCGCATCGCGGATGATGTCCCGTGCGAGCGGGATGTGGCCGATGAGGTATCCGGGCACCGACATTTCGGGTGGCTGGCCGGGTAACGGCACGATGAGTTCGGCAACGCGACCGATGTCGTGGAGCGCTGCGCCTGCGAGGACGAGATCGCGGTTGAACGGCAACAACTCGGGGAATCGCACCATATATTGATCTGCGAGCCAGATGCAGTTCCGCAACACGTTTCGCACGTGTTCGAGCCAACCGCCGGGAAACGGGTAAAACTGTTTTGGACTGGCTGGCAAGGCTCTGAGCGCGTCCGCATTTGCGTTCAGGATGCCGAGTACCAACACCTTCAGTGGCGCGTCTTTCAATTCGGCATCGAGGATCGCGAGCAAATCGGCGAACATTTCCTCCGAGTCGAACCGCGAGCGTTCGTAGAAATCGGACTCGTTAAAACCGTCGTCTTTGTCGGCGGGTGTCGCAAGGCGGGCGTTGATGATGTCGATCTGCGGCCCGTAGCGTTCGTGTTCGCCGAAGGTGCCGCGCAACTTGTAGATACTGCCGATAGTCCAGTCTTTGTCGCACTGCGGGAAGAGCGTCGCGTCGGCCCAAATTACGCTGCCGACGGTCCGGTGCATGTTGCGAAACTTGCAGTTGTAGAACGGCTTTTTGTCCCGCGTCGTGTTGCGTACTTTCTCGGTGAGCAACGCGAAAAAATCGGCAGGCAGTTGGCCCGGTTTTAACTCGTGCAGTTTCACGACGGGCAGCTTGACCATATCGGAAACCTCACGGCATCAGGTTGTACAAAAACGGTGGCCGCGACCAATCCCACAGTCGCCACGGA
>Ga0105048_10016890_pt1 | contig 11270 bp, 9 predicted proteins | sample MAT05_FD_78382 | JGI IMG/M metagenome (GOLD analysis project Ga0105048, IMG submission 78382) | Freshwater microbial communities from Lake Fryxell liftoff mats and glacier meltwater in Antarctica - MAT-05 | ecosystem: Environmental > Aquatic > Freshwater > Ice > Liftoff microbial mat | place...
GGAGAGTTCATGCTGCTTGGCCCATTGGGTATCATGCTCGAAGCGGGAGCCGCAGCTCCGCTGACGAGGTACCGCTTCTTTATCGAGGGGACCGAGCGTACGCTGTTCGAACAGCCGCCAGTCTGGATTCAGGGTCGGGCGGGTATCGCACTGCACTTTTGGTGAAGGATTGAAGCGCTCATCACATGAAACAGACGAGAGAACCGTCTGGGACGTCGCAAGCGTTCATCGGCAGTATGGGCAGTACGTTTGGGCAACGTTGCAGCGTATGGGTGTACCAGCAAGCGATCTGGACGACGTCATGCAAGAGACACTGATCGTGGTTCATAGAAACCTCCACCGCTATGATCCGGAAGCCAAGATATCCGCCTGGCTGTTCGGCATCTGTCGGCGGGTGACGGCGGGATATAGGGCACGAGCATTTCGTCGGCATGAGCGGCTCACTGGCACCTTGCCCGAGATTCAGCAGGGTGAAACGCCAGAAGAGATCACACGCCAGTTGGAGGCGCGGTCGCTGATGGAGTCGATCCTCGAACGGCTCGACCCAGAAAAACGAGCTGTTTTTGTGATGTTCGAGGTCGAGGAGCTGGCTTGCACCGAGATCGCGGAACAGCTTGGTGTGCCAGTGGGGACGGTGTATTCGCGCCTCCACGCGGCGCGGCGTGAAGTCGAGACAGCGGTCGAGCGACTTCGCAAGGCCGAGGCAAGGCGGTCGGCATGAGTGATCCAGTGCGATTCGCTGAAGGAGGAAACCCCGAGCTGGCCGAGCTGGTGCGTGCGCTGCCGAAGACAAATCCGATGCCAGCCGGGACCGAGGCTCGGTTCGCTGAAGTCGCGGCAGGTCTGAGCGCCACCAGCGCCATTGCGGCAACAGGACTGGCGACGTTCAAGTCAGCTTTGATCGCTCTGGCGGGCGTGGGGGTGCTCGGCGGGGCCAGTGTGGCAACCTGGGCTGTCGTTCATCAAGAAGTTCGTGTGTCCCAACCAAACGGCTCCACCGCAGCTGTCGCGGCGCCCGTGACACCAAGAACTCCCGAGCCAGCTTCGCCCGATCGACAATCGCCACGGCCTCCAGCTGCGCCCGTTCGGGACCAACCCTCCGCGCCATCCGCGCCCGCGGCAAACTTATCGATGAAGGAAGCGCTGGAACAGGAGGCGGCGTTGCTGCGCGAGGCCCAGGTAGCGCTCGGAGCTTCGCCAGAACGAGCCCTGTTACTTACGCGACAGCACCGAGGCAGGTTTCCCGGCGGCAAGCTAGCTGCCGAGCGCGAACTCATCGCCATCGATGCACTCGTTCGGCTCGGGCGCCGCAGCGAAGCTGATGCGCTCGGGGCACGCGTGCTAGCCAGGGACCCCGAGGGCTTCTACGCGGAGCGTGTTCGCGGTCTCTTGGCCCGGTAACTCCCTCACGACTGAAACTGGCGGGGACTCACGCCAGCTTGACCTGGTTATTCGAGACGGGGCGCCTTTTCCACGAGGGCGACGACCTCGGCATGCAGAGCCAGTGAGTCGGTCGTGTAGAGTTCGATATCGGGCGCCAGCGCGCCAAATTGCGACGTTCCGTTGTTCGAGGACTTCCATTCTTCCATCTGGTTGAAGTAACTCCCTAGCGGCCCAAGCTGCTGCGAAGCACATAGCTGCTGGTCGCAGTCAGCGTGCTCGAAGATCCCCTCGCCCGCTTCAAGTCGCTCCTTCTGAAGCAGCAAGGCGGCACGATACAGGTTGCCCCGCAGCCGGTTGGCAATGTCGGCATAGCTCTTGGCAAGCGACGTCGCTCCCGTGGTGCCATCGTTGTGGATCTGGAGACGAGCAAAGTCGAGGAGGGGGTGCGCTGGGCTCTGCCCATGCCAGGAAACCACAAGCGGCGCGGAGGCCGGATTGGCCGAATTCGCTTCACTTTGAGCGCTCTGCGAGAACACGCGATGAAAGTAGAAGAACGGAAGGTGGACCTCGCGCTGTGTGAACTTTCCTACCCAATAATTGAGCTTGTTGTTGACCTGCGGTTCCGTTTTGAACAGCGTGGGATCGAAAATTTGCCCGAGGGTCATCCAGTGGTGGGCCATGTCGTCGGTCAAGCTGAGGAAGTCGCCGTCAGCGATATCCGATAGGCTGAGTTCGGCGGCGACCATTTTGGGCAACGTCGACGCCACCACGGGTCGGGCACTGTCGTCCTGGGGGTAGGGACACCGGCGTTCCGCGTTTTCTCCGCCGATCTTGAACCAAGGGTTCAGAAGCACATCGCGATCTGCGAACGGAAGCCGTCCCTGCTCGAACCAGCCGGGACGATCAAGTAGGGCCTGGCGGAAGAAATGTTGCATGACGAGCAGACCGCGGTACTTGGCGTCTGACACTTCTGCGATGAATCCACCGGCGCGCTCGTAGCCGCAGGCGTCGATGACCGGCGTGGACTCGACGAAACCAACGTCAGTGGTGCGTTCGCTCACTCCGCTCAGTAGGTCGAGCAGCGCCGCATCGGTGGGGTCTTGCACGTAGGCGTCCATCGACGCATACCATGAGGGATCCATGGGCACGTGGGGCACCCCGGCGAGGTGATCGTCGATCGTCCGGTGTTCCTCGCCGCGAAACTGGTCTTCCGTCCAGCGCGGGAGCGGGATGCCTATCCGGAGCCGTTTGAGGTCGATACCCGCCATCTCCGTCGCGAGGCGATGTGCGTCCTCGACAGTCCGTACTGTCCCTGTTGCCGCGAAAAGCTCGAGTCGCACCAACTCGCGCGCAAAGGCTTCATCTTGCTCGTCGGGTGTGTCACCGGGAAGCGGGGTGCCGCCGGGCTGAAGTGGATGCCAGGTGATATCGCACGGGCGAGTGATGTTGAACCTCCTTCTCTGAGCGTGCACCAGGTCGCGGACCGCAAGAGCGTCTTCGTTGGAGATGTGTGGATGAGCGCGCCTGAGAATATTCGCGTCGTCATAGGCGATGACTGCCAGGTCCAAGGCGTCCGGGCTATGGCAATTTGCGCACGCTGCACCTTCGGCATCGGGTTTGCGCCAGGCCTCCATTCCTCGCGTGTAGATCTCCTCCAACTCCTGCTCCGACCAACTCCATTCGCCGTCCTGTGACGCCAAGAGGGCTTCCCGCGGCTTGGTCGTTAATAACTCATAGTCATTCTTGAGTTCTTCGTCGGAGATCTCGCTTCCGTCAAACGACGGCATGTTCAGAGTCCCGTCGCGGACGATTTTTTGAAAATCCGTGAAACTCAAGGAGCCGGGAAGTTCCGGGAACTTGTCGCTGCCTTCCCCGGCGGTTCCGTGGCAGGCGCCGCAGGTGGCGCGAAACGTCGCCGAGAGCTCGGAATCGGATGCGCCGTTGTAGGCGGGGGCGACTGCCGTGGGGCAGTCGAAAATTCCTTGCGCGTCGGAAGGTTGCAGCCCCTCGGTAGGCCCGGCATCAACAGCCGTTCCACCGAGCTCACCCTGGCAAGCCCAAGCCCAAGGCAAGAGCCCCATGACGAACAACCCGCAAACTCTGAGGTGGGGAACCATACCTAGCTGATGCAGGCTGGACCGACGATCCTTCAATGAAAGCGTCGCATGCCGAAATGGCTCGCGGGAATCGCTCTCCGAGGACGGTCTTGTGCAGTCGGCGCTGCCTGGCCTGCTCGAGCCGCCGGAGCGCCTCCTCGGCCTGAACGCGTCCGGTCGCGTCCGGTCGCGTCACTTATCGTGCGCTTCGGGCCTCATCCGTACCTCCCTGCTCATGAGTGTGCCTACGCGCGCTACGCGCGTGTGCGTGTGTGTCGAGGCAGCCGGGCAAAGAACGTGGTCCCACTGTCGTCCTGCGTCTCGAACGTCAGCGTGCCTTCGTGAGCCAGCACGAGCTGCTTCGTGATGAAAAGCCCGAGGCCGAGCCCGGAAGACGCGCCGCGCCTTCCCTCCTTGAGCCCGCGGAACGGCTCGAAGAGCACATTGCGCAGCTCTGTCGGAACCGCGGCCCCTAAGTTGTGAACCGCGAGCTCGACTGCATCAGGCCTTCCCCCGTCGATGCGAACCTGCACTGGCGTGCCAGCGGGGCTGTGCTCGACGGCGTTGCTTGCCAGGTTGGAGACCACCTGGAAGATGCGGTCGACGTCCCAGGTCCCCGTCGTGTCACCAGTCGTCGCGACCTGGAAACGGTCCTTGCCCTTGACGATCTCTCCCAAGGCCTGGTGGACGACGTCGCTCAGGTCTACGACGACGGGCGCGAGGTCGATTCCGCCGCCAAGCCGCACGCGCGTCAGGTCGAGCAGTTGCTCGATCATTCGAGACATGCGCTTGCCGCTGGAGAGCGCCCGCGCGAGGGGCTTTCTGACTTGTTCGTCTTCGACACGGCTTAGGACGAGCTGCGTCGACATCAGCATGGCGCCGAGCGGGTTGCGCAGATCATGGCTCAGAATGGCCACGAACATCTCGCGCAGGTTCTCCGCTTGCTTTCGCTCCTCGATGTCGATGATGGCGCCGACCCACTCCACGAGCTCGCCACTATCGTCAAACACCGGGGCCATTCTCGCCTGCGTCCAGGTGTACTGGCCATCGGGTCTGCGGATGCGGCACTCGACCTCGTGCGGGGCTCGTTCCTTCTGAGCTTGCCTCCACTTCGCCGCGACCTGTTCCCTGTCCTCAGGGTGGATGGTGTCCAACCACCCTCCATCGAACCAATCTCGGAGCTGCATTCCCGTCAGCTCGCGAAAGCTCGGCGAATCGACCGCGATCGAGCCGTCGCCCGCGGTCGTCCAAACGGCTTGGCTCGTCGCCTCCACGAGGCTCCGGAAGCGCTCCTCGCTGCGCCGAAGCGCGTGACGCTGCTTCTCGAGCGTGACGAAGACGTCAACCTTGCTGCGTAGGACGAGGCTGTCGATCGGCTTGAAGAGAAAGTCGACCGCACCAGCTTCGTACCCCTCGAAGACGCGCCGCTGGTCTCGTGAACCGGCGGTGACGAAGATAATGGGGACGTGCCGTGTCTTCTCGACGCCACGCATGAGCGTTGCCAGCTCGAATCCGTCCATCTCCGGCATCTGCACGTCGAGGATGGCGACCGCGACGGGACGGTCGATGAGGAGCTCGAGCGCCTCGCGGCCAGAGCGCGCGGTCAGGATGTCGACGTCGTCGCGCTTGAGCGTCGCGGCCAGCGCGAAGAGGTTTTCCGCGATGTCATCCACGATGAGGAGCGTCGTTCTACCGGCGCGCGTCAACCTCTTCGGAAGCTCCTGCCCACCCGCTCCGGGACCACCCTGATGGCGGGCTTCTTCGTGCCCTGCCGTCTGGATCATGGCAGCCCCCTCTTTCGGAAAATCTTCTCCTCGGCGACGAAGGGCTCGAGCGCGGCTGCGCTGGACGTGAACATGATGGTCTCTTTGTCACCGAGCCCGAGGAATCCGCGCTGGCAAAGCGCCTCGACGAAGAGCGAGAGCGCATGGTCTTGGAGTGCGCGCTCGAAGTATATGAGCACATTGCGGCAGGAGATGAGCTGCGCCTCCGCGAATACGCTGTCGGTCGCGAGGCTGTGGTCCGAGAACAGGATCCGCTCCCGCAGCCTCGGCAGGAAGACCGCGCACGACGCGGTCGTAGTGTAGTACTCCGAGAGCGAGCCTTTGCCGCCCGCTTCGAAGTAGTTCTGCGAGAAGGAGCTGAAGCGCGCTAAGTCGTAGCTGCCGGCTCGTCCTTTCTCGAGGCTCGCCGCGTCGATGTCGGTCGCGTAGATCTGCGTGCGATCGAGGAGTCCCTCTTCAGCCAGGAGGATCGCCATCGAATACGCCTCCTCGCCCGTGGCGCAGCCCGCGACCCAGACGCGGAGCGATGGGTAGGTCGCGAGGTGGGGGATGACCCGCTCACGCAGCGCCCGCCAGAAGCTCGGGTCGCGGAACATGTCGCTCACCTGAATCGTGAGAAACCCAAGTAACCCGGCGAAGACACGCGGGTCATTGCGGAGCTGCAAGCGCAGCGCGGCGAGGCTCGTGTATCCGAGCGCGCTTCGTGCCTGCTCGACGCGGCGGCTCAAGGAGGGGCGCACGTAGTGCCGGAAGTCGTGGTGATACACTCGGAATATATCCTCGAGCAGGCTGTCGAGCTCGGCGTCGATGTTCTCCTCGAGCGGGTGCATGGTCCTCATCTCCCTCATCTGGGCATCCAAACGCGGCAAAGGGAAACGAGCTTCTCCACGTCGAGCGGCTTGGCGATGTAGTCATTCGCACCAGCGTCGAGACACTGCTGCCGATCGTCCGGCATCGCCTTCGCCGTGAGCGCGATGATGGGAAGGCCCGAGAGCCGGGGCTGCTTGCGGATCTCTCGCATGGCCGTGAGCCCGTCCATCTCGGGCATCATGATGTCCATGAGCACGAGGTCCACTTGATGATGGTCCGAGAGCTTCTCGAGCGCCTCCTTGCCGTTGCGCGCGACCTCGAGCGCTGCCCCTTTCGGCTCGAGGGCGCTCGTGAGCGCGAAGATGTTGCGGATGTCGTCTTCGACGATCAAGATGCGCCGGCCGCTGAATACGGCCTCGCGATCGAGCGCCGTGCGGAGCATTTGCCGCTTATCCTCGGGCAGATCGGCGGCGGACTGGTGCAAGAAGAGGGTGACCTCCTCGAGCAGCCGCTCGGGTGAGCGCGCGCCCTTGATGATGATCGACTTTGCGTGGTGCCTGAGGCGCTGCTCCTCATCGACCGTGAGCGCGCGTGCCGTATAAACGATCACGGGCGGGAGCAGCGTCTGGTCGGATTTGGCCACCCGGTCCAGGAAGTCGAAGCCGCTCGTCCCCGGCAGCATGAGGTCGAGCACGACGCAATCGAAGCGCTCAGCCTCGAGGCGCTCGAGCCCTGCCTCGGCGGTCGCGACCGAGGTGATGCTGACACCGTCGCTACCGAGGAGCTTCGTGATGGCTTCGCGCTGCACGTCCTGGTCTTCGACGATGAGCACCGAGCGCGCCTGGCGAGCGAGCTGCTCTTCGAGCCGGCGGAATGCGACCATGAGCTCGTCGCGTTTGACGGGCTTGAGCGCATAGCCGATGGCTCCGAGCTCCCGCGCGACCTGCTGGTAGTCATGGGCCGACACGATGTGGATCGGGATGTGCCGCGCGGAGGCGTCCCGCTTGAGAAGCTCGAGAACCGTGAGCCCCGAGTGGTCGGGGAGGCCGATATCGAGGAGGATAGCGGCCGGCTTGTACTGCTTGGCCAACACGAGCCCTTCCTCGGCAGAACGCGCGAGCAGACACTGAAACCGGAGCTCGTGCGCGAGCTCGCGCAGGATGCGGGCGAACCCCACGTCGTCCTCGATGACGAGCACGACGCGGGATGGATCGCTCAACGCCGCGCGATCGTCGTCCACAGGCGCGAGGGATCGCCGCTCAGCCCCGCGACCGTCATTCGGGCTCTCGGCGAAGTGACCGCCGCGCCTTCGCAGCGCCGCCTTACGCGCGCGGACCGGCAGCGCGACCGTGAACACGCTTCCTTCGGCGGGCGTACTCTCGACGCGGAGCTCGCCGCCGAGCAGCTCCACCAACTCGCGCGAGATCGAGAGGCCAAGGCCTGTTCCGCCATACTTGCGGTTGGTCGTGCCGTCCGCCTGCCGAAACGCGTCGAAGATCACCTGGTGCTGGTGCGCCGGGATACCGATGCCCGTGTCCTCCACCGAGACCAGCACATCGTCTTGTTCGCCAGCGCGGGCACGGAGGCGAACCGTGCCGCGCTCGGTGAATTTCACTGCATTCGAGAGCAGGTTCGTGATGATCTGCTGCAGCCGCACGCTGTCCGTCTCGATGCGTTCGGGACAGCCGGGTTCGAGCGCGACCGTCAGGTCGAGCTGTTTCTCACGCGCCAGAGGGGCAAAGCGCTGCTTGGCTGCTTCGAATAGCTTGCCGAGGTCGAGCGGCTCGATCGTGAGCTCTAGCTTCCCCGCTTCAACCTTCGACAGATCGAGGATGTCATTGATGAGGGTGAGCAGGTCGTTGCCCGCCGAGTAGATATTGGCGGCGTATTGGACTTGCTCGTCGGTCAGGTTCCCCTGCTTGTTGTCGAGGAGGAGCTTCGCCAGGATGAGCGCGCTGTTGAGCGGCGTCCTCAGCTCGTGCGACATGTTGGCGAGGAACTCGGACTTGTAGCCGCTCGCGCGCTCGACCTCGGTGGCCCTCTTCCGCAAGACGTCCTGCGTCGAGGCGAGATGCTCCTTCTGTAGCTCGAGCGTGCGCGCCTGCTCCTCGAGTTGGCCGTTCGTCTCCTCCAACTCGACCTGCGATGTTTTGAGCGCCTCCTGGTGACTCTCGAGCTCTTCGTTGGCTGTCTGGAGCTCCTCGTGTTGAACCTGCAGTTCCTCGGCTTGACGCTGCGTCTCTTCGAGCAGCTCCGCTTGGCGCTGGCGGTACTGCGCCGAGCGGATGACCATTCCCACCGAGGACGCGACGGTGTCGAGCAGCTCACCCGTCGCTTTGGGAGGGGCAGAGAAGAACCCGAGCTCGATGACGCCGTTCACCGCGCCGTCGGCCAGCGTGGGCAGCAGGCAAAGCGTCCGCGGCTTGGCGGCGCCAATGCCGGAGCGCACGTCGATGTAGCCATCGGGAAGGTCGTTCAAGAGGACGGCGCGGCCGTCGGCAGCGGCCTGGCCGACGAGCGTCTGCCCGGCGGCGACGACCTCGCTTCTTGGGTCGAGAGACTCGAGCCCGTGACCAGCCACGCGGACAAACGACCCGTTGCCGTTGCCGACGTAGAGGCTCCCGACCTGCGCACCGAGATACTCGGCGAGGAACGAGAGGACGCGGCGGCCCTGCTCGCTGACGTCCCGCTCGCCGAGCATCTTCGCGGAGAGCTGCACCTGTCCTTGGTCGATCCAGTCTTTGAGGGCGATGCGCATCTTGGCGCTGATGAGCTGACGGCCCGCGAAGCCGAGCGCGATGAGCACCGCGCCGCCCAGAGACCGGTTGACGCGAGCGGCGGTGACGAGCGCCTCCACCGGCGGCGGAGGCGAGTACGCGTAGCCGAGCGCGAGCAGTGCGGTGCAGATAAACCCTAGCGCCACGGGCAGAAGAGGGCGGGACGTGAAGAGCGACAGGGCGAGCGGAATGAAATAGAGCACCCAGACCGACAACCCGAGGGACGTGGAGAGGTCGAGCCCGAACATCGCCGCCATCGAGACAGCGATGAGCACGACAGCCCAAGGCCGTTCGTCGCCAGCGCGCTTCATGGTGCGTCCCGCAAGTGCCGACGGACAGCGTCCCGCAGCAGTCCAAGGTCGAGCGGCTTCCAGAGGACGTCCGGGCCTGTAAGCTGAATGCGGCGCTCAGCCGTGATGAGCAAGACAGGGATGGCGCCAAGGACTGGGTCGCGTCCCAGCTCGTCGCGAAACTGCCATCCGTCCATCACCGGCATGACGAGGTCCAGGACGATCAGGGACGGCCGCGCGCCCTGTGCGCCGCGCAGCATGGCGAGCGCTTCGGCGCCGTCGGCAGCGTGAGCGACCGAATAACCCTGGTCGGACAAGTACTCGCCGACCGTCTCGCGGAGCACCTCGTCGTCATCCACGACGAGGATGGTGGGCCCAGGCTGCACGGTGAGCACAGGCGAGAGCGGCTCGTTTCCAGGGCGCTTCCGCCCACCGCTGCGCATCCACGCATCCACCTCCGACAACTTCAGCTTCCACAACTTGCCGATCTTCTGGGCAGGCAAACCGCGGTTCTCGATCCAGCGGTAGACCGAGTCCTTACGGACTCCGAGATACTCCGCGATCTGCTCGATAGAGACCCAGGCTTCAGCCGCGTGGCCGTCTCCGAATGGCAGTGATGTCGGTGCTTTCCACATCGGTGGAGAGTTTGTACGCAACCCTGTCACTCCGTGCAATAGTCGATAAAAGTAGAAAATACGCGCTCGAGGGCGCCTGTTCACCGTCAGACGGGACTCGAACTCTGGTTCAAGGGCGGCACCAGCCTCTCGAAGGGCTACGACGTCCGCTGCTCCGAGGACCTCGACTTGATGGTTCTGCGCGGCGCTGTCGCGGGTCTGCCCGCCGTGTCGAACTGGACCAGCGCGAACAAGGGACCGATCGCGGCGAGGCGTGCGTTCTACGAGGCGCTCCCCGGAGCCTTCGTCATCCACGCCGTGATGGTGGAGATCGACGCGAAGGCGCAGGACAAGTAGGCGCGCAGCATCAACCTCGTGGGGCGCTACCCGGGCGTGATGCTCGAGCAGGTCTCGCCGACGATGAGCCCCTATGTGTTCTTCGAGATCGGCCGCGCGCGCGTGGTGCCCTTCTTCGAGAAGCCTCTCACCTCGTTCGTCCACGACTGGCTGGAGCGGCGCGACCAGCTCGGCGGGTACACTGACAACCGACCTCGCGCCGTGCGGTGTGTGCATCCATTGGTGACGCTCCTCGAGAAGCTCGACGCGCTCTCGCGAAGGTACGCCCGCGAGACGCTCGAGCCCGACGGCTTCGCGCGCCACTACGAGGACGCCGCTCACGTCATCCGCGCGCTGGCCAGCCTACCTGCCGCCCCGCAGTCGCCGCGCGCGCTCGCCGACGAGATGCTCGGCGAGAACGATCTCGCTGCGATCCCCAGCCCAGACGAGCCCGCGCTCGTGCTGGACGACGCCGCTCGTCGCACGGCGGTCGAGCAGGCTCTGGCGCGCATCAAGGGAATGTTCTGGGGGCCACGCATCCCAGTCGAAGAGGCCTGCGCGACGATCCGCGAGTGGATTCGAGAGAATCCTCGGATGAACAAACGGCTCCACGAGAAGAATCGCGTCGGCGAGTTCAAGGAGCGGCGAGGTAGCCGCAAGCTTAGAGGTAGCCGCTCAGGTAGCCGCCTCTTTTTCTGCCCTCTCGCTTTGCGCTGAAGTGGCTTGTTTTTGGGCTCCGCATGGGAAGCGACTTGCGAACCACTCTGTGCGGTTCTTTTCGGGACAGAGCGGCGAGAATCGCACCGTCCATCAGAGAGCGAAAGGCCGAGATTCCTGGTGCTTGAGCGCGCCCATCCGGGACGCGCATGGGGCCCCACTCGCGACTCGCGGCGCTGGCCGCGTTCAACGGTGCGAGCACCGTCCGGCCCGACGAAGGCCAGGTCGGCGCCCACGTGGCCCGCTGGCGCTCCGTGGGCGGCTCGGGGAGCAAAGCCCACCGCAACGGTGGCCGCGTCGCTCACCGACGACGCGCAGCCTCCTCGGCGGCCACGGAGTCGCGCAGATGCTGGAGAGCCGACTTCGGACGGCTCGTCGGCGCGCAGCGCGCGAGGATGATCTTCCAGCCGTTCCGAGCGGCAGCCGCCTCCGCGACGATGCCGGCGACCTCGGCAGGGTCGAC
>Ga0105048_10016892_pt1 | contig 11269 bp, 11 predicted proteins | sample MAT05_FD_78382 | JGI IMG/M metagenome (GOLD analysis project Ga0105048, IMG submission 78382) | Freshwater microbial communities from Lake Fryxell liftoff mats and glacier meltwater in Antarctica - MAT-05 | ecosystem: Environmental > Aquatic > Freshwater > Ice > Liftoff microbial mat | place...
ATCATCGCCTGAACCGCGGTCTCCCAGTTGCTCCGCTCGACGAGAGCGAGGAAACCCACCTTGCCGAAGTTAATGCCGAGTAGTGGGACGTCCGGGTACGTGTTCGCGGTCCGCATCATGAGGCCATCGCCACCGAGCACGATGATGGCATCGACATCGGACCGGTAAGTGGACTGCAGATCCGATTCCAGCACCACGGTGCATCCCTGAGCGATCAACCAGTTAGCGATCTCCGGTGCGAGGGCAGACGCTTCATCTTTACTGTATGCGGCAATGAGTCCCACCTTGCGAATTGCGGGCGACGTTGGCTCGGTTGATTCAGAACGAAGAGTCATAGAGTGCTGGCTCCATCTGCCGATTCTGTCCAGGGAGGTGTCAGGTACGTTGCCGTGTCGTCTTCCGCGCGGAAGCGATAGAGCGCTGCTGGACGATGGCTGCCATCGCGCCGCTTCTCTTCCGTTTGCGTGAGGATACCCGAGGCGATCATCCGTCGCCGGAAATTTCGTTTGTCGAGCCGCTGGCCCAGAATCGTCTCATAAGCGCGCTGCAATTCAGTGAGTGTGAAATCAACGGGCAGCAGGTGAAAGGCGATATTGGTGTATCCGAGTTTTGCTCGAAGACGGAGCACCGCGTAGTCGATCACCATTCTGTCGGTTTCGCTCAAACCGGTGAGCGACCCAACTTCGTGCCAGGAGATGTCACCCGAATCTTCTGGAGCACGATCGGTGGAAATGAGCGCGATGTAGCTCACGATGATCGCCCACTGCTTCTCGAATTCAAGAACACTCAGTGTGTAGAGCTGTTCAAGGTAGTGTTCGGGATGTTGACTTGTTGCGTGAATGATCCGGCGAGCAGTGGCGTCGAGGGACTCACCGAGCGTCGGCAAATCTCGTGGGAGACCAGGACGCCCCTCACTGTTCGTGACTGCCGTTAGAAGTTGGTTACCGGCGAGGGTGAAGAGCACGGACCGGACATCGACCGCTGGATGGATTACTACTGGGCTTGAAGGTTCGCGGTCGATCACCGTTGCAGTGCTGGGTTGTGGCCGCGTATCCGTCATCTCAAGACCCTTATCAAGTAGTCCCAGCGAACCCGGGTCCTTGTCGCGAGTGTACGTGACCACAGAATGACGCACAATTGCGGGCGCGCAGTTGCAGGTGCGGTCCGGCAAAGCAAACTCGTGCCAAGTGACCTGCTCAATACTGGAATGAGAAGAGGCAAACAATGAGTCGTACTGGAATTGTCGAACAAACGGGAGTGGTGGCGGTCGTCCGCCTGGACGATCTCTCCACGGCAGTCGATCTGACCAAAGCCCTGATCGAGGGTGGAGTCACGTGCGTTGAGTTCACGTTCACCAATCCTAAGGCGGGTCAGGCAATTGAAGCCGTCCGCGCCGCAGTCGGAAAAGAAGGGTACATTGGCGCGGGAACGGTGCTCGATCCTGAAACGGCAAGGATCGCGATACTGTCCGGGTCCGAGTACATCGTCACCCCGACCACGAAGCGTGAAACGATCGAGATGTGCAATCGCTACGGTATCCCGACGGTCATCGGCGCCTTCACATCGACCGAGATGCTGACCGCTCAGGAGGCGGGTGCAACGTACATCAAGGTCCATCCGGCGAGTCTTGGTGGACCAAAGTATTTCAAGGATATTCTCGGTCCACTCCCGCAGTTGAAACTCATTCCCTCCGGGGGAGTAACCCCTGAGAATGCGGCCGACTTCATTCGGGCAGGAGCTGTCGCCGTAGCGATGGGGAGCAACCTGGTCGACAAGCAGACTGTCGCCGATCGGAAGTGGAACGTTTTAACGGTGCGAGCCAAAACCCTGATCGCTTCGATCGCGGCCGCCCGATCCTGACGACCTTCAAATGTCGATTCTGCAGCGCAGTGTGGTTGAGAGGTTCTGATACGGCCGCTATGCCCCGTTCATCGTTTCATGGGCGTAGCGGACCGCTTCTTCGACACTCATTTCGGAGAGGACGACGTGACGCACGATGCCATCGGCGTCGATAAAGATGTGAGTCGGAAAGTTGTAGATGGGATAGGCGTCGCGAGTGGCTGAACGGTCTGGATCGGAGAAGATCGGAAAGGTGACGTCGTTTCTGGCGGCGAAGAGCGCAGCCTCGTATGCGGGTTCATCCAGACTGATCGCCAATAGAACGACGCCTTCCGGAGCCAGAATAGTGTATGACTCCTGAATTTCCGGCATTTCCGCGCGGCAAGGTGGGCACCACGACCCCCAGAAGTTCAACCAGACCGTTTTCCCGCGCAGAGAAGAGAGCGCAACTTCCTCGCCCAGAATATTCGTGACCGTGATATCCGGGGCAACCTCACCCGCGCGGGGTAGCAGTTTTTGATTGACACCGCCCTGCCCGAGACTGTCGAGGCCTTGACGTCCCGCCAGGAACCAGGCTGCTACGACAATGGCCAACGCCATTCCAATGCTGGCAAAGATGGGACGTGAGGGTTTGGTCCGACTCGGCGTGGGAGCGACGGGGTTTTGATTCACACTAATCGACTCCGCCATAGGCGTGCAGGCCACCGAAGAAGTAATTGCCGTAATAGGTGAAGATAACTGCGCCAAAACCGAATATGAGAATCCAGGCGCTCCGATTTCCGCGCCACCCGCGTAGAGTGCGCGTGTGGAGATAGACCGCATAGACAAGCCAGGTGAAGAGGGCCGATGTCTCTTTCGGATCCCACGACCAGTAGGAACCCCATGCCTCATGCGCCCACACTGACCCGAGGATGAGAACGAGCGCAAGCATCGGGAATCCGAATGTCACCGAGCGATAGCCGATGTCATCGAGCATATTCGGTGCTGGAAGCCACGCGATCTTCTTCCGGCTGGCGATCAGGTACAGCACGGCCGCTGCGAACGAAACCGCAAAAGTGGCGTAGGAGATGATCGCCGCCGAAACGTGAATCGTCATGAGGGGGCGGTTTTGCAACGCCGGGTTGAGGGCGTCGACCTCACGCATCCGATCAGGCAGCATCCAAACGTACGCGACCATGCCAAAAGCCACCGGCATGACGATGGCGCCAAGTTGTTTGACACCATACATGCGCTCGAAGATCAGGTAAATCAGTGTGATGGCGAGAATGAATGCCAGAGAAAATTCGTACATGTTGCTGTACGGCCCGCGTTCCGCGACGATCGTGCGGAAGAGAACCGCAAGTGCTTGAAAGAAGACACCGAACCAGGCGAGCATCGTCGCGAATCGGGCCGCACTGCTGGGACCCGGCAGGTATTCAGCTGATGTGGCACTAAAAGTTGATCCTTCGGGCGTTGCCACCGAGGATTGACGCACCCCCACTCGGCCCATCGCGAATATGACATATGCAATCGCCGACAGACCGATCGAGATCGATGCGGCCGCAAAGCAGTAGAACGAGAGTTTGACGAGACCTTCCATGTGTCAGTTCCTACTTCACTTCAACAATCCGCAGGGGCAATCGAGCTTCCGTCGGATTTCATAACTCAGGTAATCGTTTGCGCCGTGACCGGTCGATCTTCGCCTGCTTCCTCGTCCGGTTCCGACGTTCGACGATTTACGACAGGTTGCACGTCCAGAGCTCTGGCGATCTCATCGACCGCATTCTCAAACTCACGCTGTCCACTCCAGTCGCGTTTGGCGAGTGGGGCGAACGAAGCGGTGACTCCATTTGCGGAATCCTGCGCCGGTGCAATGATGCCGCGTATCCGCCGATGCGGAAAGTAAAAGACAACGCCAAGACCGGCCACCAGCAGAAATGATGCGGCCCAGAAGATGGGCATTCCTGGATTTCGTCCAACCTGTAGGAGTGAAAACTGCCGTTCGCGGAGGAATTCGACATTGAGTCCATTGAGTTGGACAATATCGCCCTGCCCGACAATCGAACTCGGCGGCATCACGCCTTCGGGGAGATCATATGGTCGGACCTGAACGAAGACTTCACCACTTGTGAGATTGAGCGTGTCGAGTTCCGGCATGTTGTTCGGATTTGTGTCCGGACCTATCACGTGGAACGATGCATTTGCAATGGGAAGGTCGATGATTCCGGCCGGCGCTTCGGGATTCAACTTCGATTGATAAAGGCCGATCGGAATCGAATCGTTGTAAATCTCCCGACCCTGATCGTCCGTAATTCGGACGGAAATCGCCTGACCGAAACTCGACTGGTAGATCGTGACGCCTTCGTAACTCAGCGGATGGTTGACCGTGATCGAACCCGACTTGACTGCCTGCCCGTCCTTGTAGACCACAAGCTCACTCTGGTACTCGGTCGCCTGCCCGTTTTCCAGATAGGTGTCCTTGAAATCTGTCAGGCCGACCGAAAGGCCCGTGCCATGGCCAACGTTCTGGACTGAACCTTCTGCCACAACGAAGGATTGCTCGCGAAAGCCATATTGCGCTCCCACGATTCCTCCGACGAGCATCAGAATCAGGGCGAGATGAAATGGGAATGTGCCAAGCTTCGAATACTTGTTGCGGTCAGCATAGAAGTGAACTTCGCCATTTCGTTCAGCGGTGATGACCCGGTGTTTCCGCTTGAGAAATGCAGCGGTAACCGCTTCTGTCGTTTCCTGCACGCTTCGGGTCGGGGTAAACGTGGCGTTGATGTCCGCGTTGCGGATGAAGCCGTGACTCGTGAGGATCGTTGGGTGAGCGATAGCTTTCCAAATGCCGGGAAAGCGGTTGATCGTACAGATGGCGATCGCGACCGAGATAAGGGTCAGCAACAGGATAAGTATGAGCGAATGGAAAACGTCCCAGGCGTACCAACGATCGACGATACCCCGGGTTGCGGGAACATGCGTGGCAATCCACTCGGGTACCGAGCTGCCGCGAAGGGTTCCGATGAGCACGAGGATCACGAGCGCGATGATTTCGTAAACCGCAGCGCGAACTGAACAGAAGAAACGCCAGATGCGGTCGACAACAATCTCGGCCAGGGGCCGACGAGAGACTTTGCCTTGGAAGGTCGCTTGCGCCATTGAGTGCTCATGAAGTCGCCGTGGCGACCTTAGACGGTTGGCTCCCATGGAGTCCAGGGAGCGGCTGCGACGAGACGTGTAAAAAACTGCTGGTAGATACCGAGCACCATCAGGAGACCGATGGCCAGCATCACCGCACCACTAAAGGAGGTAATCGACTCCAGATGCGGCCCGATCGACTTGAGAATACCAGAGGATGCCCCGAAGAACGCCACCAAAAGAAAAGGTACCGCCAGTCCTGCCGAATATATGGCCAAAAGTGTTGCAGCTCTGGTCACACTCGCTTCACCGGCCGCCATGGTCAGAATCGCGCCGAGAATCGGACCCGCGCACGGGGACCAACCGGCAGCAAAGGTGACTCCAACAAGAAACGACGAAAGAATTCGGCTCTTTCCGGGTGCGGTCACATTCAGGCGACGTTCTGTCAAGAGAAACGGAATGCGGATCAATCCGATCTGGTGCAGACCGAACACGATCAGCATCAGCCCGCCGAGCCGGACAATCCAGAATCGATTCGATGACACTACAGACGCTGCTGAAACAAGGGACCCGGCTGCCCCGAACGCGACTCCTACCAGCGTGAAGACGACGGAAAAGCCGGCCACATAAGCCAGGGCATTAATCATCAGTGTCCGGCGCTGCTGTTCCATCTCCTCAGGGTCAGCCGCTCCTGCGAGATGCGCCATGTAGAGCGGAATAAGCGGCAAAACGCAAGGTGAGGTGATCGAGAGGGTCCCGGCGATGAAAGCGGCGATTATCGAGACGTCAGGTGTCATACTTGAAACCTACCACCGTCTTGGAAAAAGCGTCAATTTCGAGGGAGGCGAGTCGGGAAACAATTCCGCACCCGGTGGTACGATTGAACATAATGATGCTACGCAGGCCCACTCTATGACCAATACCCGTCGTGACCGGATCTATCGAACCGATGCTCTTGTCGTTGGTCGCAGCGATCTCGGGGAGACTGACCGCATCCTGACCCTCTACTCGCCATCCCGCGGGAAGTTCCGGGCAGTGGCAAAGGGGATCCGGCGACCCCAAAGCAAACTTGGTCCGCATCTCGAACTCTTTCATCAATCCCGACTCATGCTCTCCAAAGGCCGTGAGCTTGATATCGTCACCAGCGCCGAGACAATCGACGCGCACTGGGCGCTGCGGACGGATCTCGATGCGTTTGGTTTCTCTTCGTATATCGTCGAATTGTTGAATCAGCTAACCGAGGATCGTCAGGAAAACCCTCAGGTATATGAACTCCTGATCCGGTCACTACACCTGCTTGCAGAAGGTGTCAATGGATTCGCGGTGGTGCGGCACTATGAATTGGTGCTGATGTCGCTTTTGGGGTTCCGACCGCAACTCGTGAACTGCGTGCGGTGCGGTGACGAGATTGTCGCAGGCGAAAACGCCTTCAGTTTCAACCTGGGCGGGTTGTTGTGCCCGCTGTGTCGTTCCTGTGATATCTCGGCGCCAGTGCTCTCGATCAACGCGCAGAAATACATTCGCGTGCTGGATCGATCTGGTTTGAGCGCCGCAGTTCAATTGCGACCAGACCCCGTGACGGCCCAGGAGATCGAGCGAACACTCTCCGGTTACGCCCGCCACTACGCGGAACGCGAATCTCGAAGCCTCGGCGTGATGAAGTCGATTCGTGAGTGGAGTCCCGAGTATGGGGCGCACTGACGGCGCCCCTTTGGATTTAGAGATCGACGAAATATGTGCTGCACGCTTTGTCCAGCAGATCGGGTGTCAGCGCCGGGGGAATGTTGTGATACCGGGCAATACCAACCAGGGTTCGAAGAATGTCACGAGGGTGCACTGAACGAAGTTCCCGCTTTGGTTTGACGTAATACTCGCGCAGCAGATACACGAGTCCGTTCTGATCGAATGGCACGTTGAGCGATTCGCATTGCCGCTGAAAGATCTTGCGGAAGTTCTCTACCGACGGATTGGTCACATGAATCTTGTTCTGGATACGGCGAAGGAAGGCCTCGTCGACCAGGTCCTTCGGTGCCATGTTCGTCGAAAAGACGATGAGCTGATCGAACGGAACTTCAACTTTCTTTCCCGTGTGGAGTGTCAAAAAGTCGATCCGCTTTTCCAGCGGCACAATCCAGCGGTTGAGCAACTGACGAGGCGAGACCTGCTGACGGCCAAAGTCGTCGATCAGCAACATACCGCCATTCGCCTTTACCTGAAGTGGTGACTCATAGATCCGCGCGAACTTGTCGTAGACGAGATCGAGACCCTCGAGGGTAAGTTCACCACCGGTAATGACCGCCGGACGCTTGCACATCACGTAGCGACGATCGAAATCGGGTCGGCCTGTCAATGGAACCGGTTCGTGGTTATGGAGATCGAGTACCTTGATGATCTGACCATCGACCGTAAAGGCGTAGGGAATGAGCACCGCTCCGCCGAGAAGGGGAACGATGTGTTCGGCGAGCATCGTCTTACCGTTACCTGGAGGGCCGAACAGAAAGAGCGATCGTCCGGTATTGACGGCCTGACCCATAGAATCGACCACTGACTCTTCGAGCACCAGGTCGGCCATAGCCGCGCGAACATCCGCCGGTCCAACCCGAACCTCGGAGATCGCCTGAGCCTTGATCACCGCGCGGTATTGCTCGATCGTCACCGGAGCCGGGCCGATGTACGTCGTCCGCTCCAGAATCTGGTGAATACGGACGACGCCTTTCGGGGTGATCGAGTACTGGTAGGCAAGTTCACCAAATCCATTGCTGCCGGCAACTTCGATCAATTCTTCGCGCTTGAGCACCATAAGTGACTTGTCGACCACGTTGTAGAACGGAAGACACATCTCATCAGAAATGGTTTGCGCGGTGATTTGGTTGTTGAAGTAGATGAACTTGAGGGCGAGATCGGCGATTGCCGCCAGGTCGAGTCCAGTCTGTTCAACCGAACTTGGTTCTCGCGCAACAACCGCGGCGGCGGGTGACTCAGCACGCTCGATGAGCCCGGTTGCCATCGGTATTCTTCGCTCCTGATGATGTTCGGCGCATCGCGCGCCGAGCAATAAAACGCCCTGTCGGCGAGGCGACTGCTGACCGCAACGGGATGCGAGCAGTACTGCCGATCTACCGGTTGCGATTAGCTTACGGGCGGGGAGAGCGCGTCACTATAGTGCCAAGGTACCGAACACCAAGGCTTCAATTGTCACTCTTCACGAAATTGATGGTGATTCAGGTACGTGGTATTGACGATACCGTCCTTTGCCGGCGGTGGCGACTTTTCAATCCAGCAACTCTGGTCGGTTGCGTCGTGTGTTGAGCAGTGATTGATCACGCCGCCACTTCTGGATGTTGGCGTGGTGGCCGCTTCTGAGAATGTCTGGCACCACATGGCCCCGAAATTCGAGCGGCCGGGTGAAGTGAGGATACTCGACCAGACCGTCTTCAAAGGACTCTTCGCCAATCGACGCGGCATCAATCACGCCTGGTAGGATGCGGGTGACCGCGTCGATGATCACCATCGCCGGGAGTTCGCCTCCGGTGAGCACAAAGTCGCCGATCGACCACTCCTCGCAATTGAGAATCAGCCGAACTCGGTCATCGATTCCTTCGTAATGACCGCAGATCAGTGCAATCCGTGGAGTCGATGCGAATTCGGACGCCTCTGCCTGAGTAAATGATCGACCGCCGGCACTGAGGATGATGATCCGCGCTGTCGTCAGTTCTTCGCCAAGAACCGCTTCGACTGCCTCAATGATCGGTGGCGCCTTCATGACCATACCAGCACCGCCGCCATATGGGGTGTCGTCAGCGGTGCGGTGTTTGTCGTAGGTCCAATCGCGTAGATCGTGAATGGCAATCTGAATGATGCCTCGATCCTTGGCTCGCTTCAGAATGCTTTCAGCCAGTGGGCTATCGAACATCAGCGGGAAGAGCGAGAAGATATCGAATTTGATGACAGGTTCAGGCATTTCCACCGATTCAGTCTCACTCTCAGTCATGCACGTTGCCGACTACTGAGTTCGATAATCTCCTGAGCTGCGCCCTCGAGCGTTGCAACGGTGAGATCGGGTACGCGTTCGGGCGGCGCGGGTGTTCCTCGTTTGAGCCAGACAGTTCTCATTCCTGCTTGACCCGCGCCATCGACATCGAAACGGGCCGAGTCGCCGACGTGAATACTGCCAGTAGCATCGGCGCCCAGCACCTTAAGGGTGTGCCAGTAGATTTCCGGTCGGGATTTGTAATAGCCACAACTCGCCGATGTGGTCACGACCTGAAAAGCATCCAGCATCCCAAGCTTTTGGAGTGACCATTCGAGAAAAGGGTGATGGACCGCACTGGAAACGACCCCGAGCGCGAGCCCACGGTTTGACAATTCCATGATTGTTGTCTGGGCGCCTGGAACGGCATGCGCGTCGTCGAGCGCTGACCGCATCAGGTGCTCGACTCCGGACGATATCAATTCGTCATCGACGGTGAGTCCCGCCTGATCGAGAACGACGGCAATGGAACGTTCAGCGCTAAGTTCGTGCCCGTGCTGAATGATGGCCAACCGGAGTCGACGGTAGGCGCGATCGAGTTCAGCGCCAATCTGTGGAGCAGCCAGAAATCCAGCATGTTGATTGTGCCAAGTCAGGAACGCGCTTGGAAAGTGCCTGACTTCAAGCTGAAACCACTCATCGCAGTGGACGAGCGTATCGTGGAAATCGAAGGTTATCGCATGACTCAAGGTGTGCCCGTTCGTTCAAAGGTCGAATCCCGATTCGACCTTAACACCGGTCAGCGAATGCGGCAACTGCGCAGTTGATCAGTCGCCGGGTGCGCGTACGCGCTCTCCAGCTGCATCAGCCTCCGGCAATGGTTTTGTCATGGCGACGCGGAAGGCATCGACAACCTGAGGATCGAACTGGGAACCGCTGTTTTTGACGATTTCTTCGAGCGCGATCGAGAAGGCGAGCGCTCGGCGGTACGGGCGATTGGAGGTCATTGCATCGAATGAGTCGGCTACCGCGATGACACGAGCGCCAAGGGGAATCTCGTCGCCGGCGAGCCCATCCGGATAGCCTTTGCCGTCCCAGCGCTCGTGATGATGCCGAACGATATTGGCGCTGTGCCGGTAAATCCCGAGGTTGCTGACGATGTCTGCGCCAATCACAGGGTGTCGCTGAATCTCCATCCGCTCTTCATGCGAGAGTGGACCGTTCTTGAGAAGGGCAGTGTCCTGGATGCCGACTTTGCCGACATCATGGATCCGGGCGGCCTCAATCGTGATCAGTTTGAGGCGGGATGGCACATTAGGCATCTCGTCCAGAATGAGTTCGGTGTATTCCATCACTCGCGCCGAGTGGTGATGCGTGTAGGCATCGCGCACTTCCAGCGCATCGGTGAGACTGGCCATGGTCGCCAGAGTCTCCTGTTCGACCTTCTTCAGAGTTCGCAGTGCCAGGTGGGAACCCGCCAGCGGCACAGCCAGAATCAAAACGCCGAAACCACTTTCGGCGGCGGTGATCGGCACGAGGCTTCCAAGCATCGGGAGCGAGACGAACACGAACGTTCCGGAGAAGTTCGCTCGCCACATACCAATCGGGGTCTCTCCCACGACCGGCGCCACGATCACGGAGAGCATGCCGAGATTGGCCACCGTGTACACCGTTGACGCGATGATCGTGGCAACCAGGGCGGGCATGCTGTCGATTGGACTGTCTGCTCCGTTGGCGATTGCCCAGTAAACGGCGCCGGCGCAAAAGGTCGCCAGACCGAGATTCGCGCTGTTGACGATGAGTTGGACGGGGCGGAGTCGATTGCAGACATCAACGATCGAATTGGCCGCAATGACGACGATTGCAGCTTGCAATGGATCGAGCGTGAACGCCGTTCCGAGCGAGAGAATCGCTCCTACTGATACGGAGAAGTGAAAATTCCGGTTGGGAAAGTCGATGCGGAACCACTCGGCGACCGCAATCATGATGAAGAGAATGATACCCGTCTGAGCTTCCCGGGTGTCCCAGGAGAGGCCATTGCGAAGGTACGAGCTCAGCAGGACTCCCACGGTCAGGGAAACCAGTATCCACACATAGATTCGTGTCTTGAGGGGAATACTCTTCATCCGCGCCCCATGGATTCACGGTCCAGTCTGGACCAGGGTCACTACCCGATCGGCCACCGCCGAAGGGGCCACGACCCACTTGGTTGGCAGTATAGCGACCGGATTTCGCGTGAATAGCGGGACTGGGCGGGAAACGGGGAGGTATTCGAAGCAACGTTACTTGAGTACCATCGGTCTGGCGAAAGTACTGGACTGAGTAAAGAGAAGCTCCAAG
>Ga0105048_10016893_pt1 | contig 11269 bp, 11 predicted proteins | sample MAT05_FD_78382 | JGI IMG/M metagenome (GOLD analysis project Ga0105048, IMG submission 78382) | Freshwater microbial communities from Lake Fryxell liftoff mats and glacier meltwater in Antarctica - MAT-05 | ecosystem: Environmental > Aquatic > Freshwater > Ice > Liftoff microbial mat | place...
AAGTGGTGGACGAGATCATCGCCTGACAGCCTGTTGAAATGGCCTCACGCGAAGGACGCGAAGGTCACAAGGGCCGCAACGCCTTTCGGAGATAGCGCACTTGCGCGGCGGGCTGGGAATGTAGCGCCGACGACTCGTCGGCATGCGCGGCGGGAGGGCGCGGTGAGGAGGGGTCCTCTTGCGATACGATTTATCCAGACTGATTGCCGGAAAGCAGGGTGGCGGTGGGGTTGCGTAGCGTAGCTCTCCCGAGCTGCGCGGGGGGTTCCGTACGTGAAGCCTCGGGTTGCGCAGCTCTGGAGAGCTACGCTACTTCCCAGTCACGCGCCGCCATCCAGCGGCAATGCCTTTCGGGTATTCGCAGTCTGAATCCCAACGGGATTCAAGATGCGCGCGCCATTCGATTCCCTTGCGCCTTGGTGTCGAATTTCCGAAAGGCATTGGGGCCGGAGGTGAACCGTGCGATTCGAGCCGCACACTTGCTGTCTGCCGAATCATGAGCCGGGCTGCCAATTCCTCCACGAGTGGCGGGAGGACATCGTCGCAGGCGCGAAGGCGCATCGGAGCGGTCCGATGGTCGAGTTTCGAAAGGGCGCGGAGAAGTGCCGGCTGGATGAGATCGTGATCGGGAACACATCGGAGCAATGACCCGTCCGACGGATGGACGCGCGTCAGCGGGACTCCCGCCTGGGGGTGGCGTTCGCGGCGGTCGGCACGCCGGGTTCGTCGAAAAGAAATGCCTGCTCGGCGTCCGTGGTCGCGACGGCACGACGATGGATGGATGCCCTCGGCGCGGCTCCGGGTTTCTGGGTGACGTGGCCGCGACGGAGGTCGGTCTTCGACCTGCCTTGGGGGTGAACTTGGTCAGCCATCACATGCGTTTCGCCGCGGCCTGGACGATCGGATCGTCGATCACTTTGCTCCGCCGGTCTGCTCCTTCGATGAGGCAGAGCATGGCGAGTTTGTTCACGCTGCGGCAGATGCCGCCGGAGTGTTCGTGGATCGCGCGCAGGGCGGCGTCGGTAAAAAGCTCGGTGAGGCGGCCTGCGGTCATCAGGCGGAATTTCATGTACTGCGCGACTTCGTCCTCGGTGAGAGGCTGGAGTTCGCTGCGCAGGTAGATGCGGTTGCTCAGCGATGCGTAACTGGTGTGTTCGAGGCGTTGCGCGAGGCGCGACTCGCCGAAGAGCAGGCAGGTGACGAGTTTTTCCTGCGGTGTCTCGATGTTGCTGATGGTCCGGACGATGTGCAGGCAGTCCGAGGAGAGCAGGTGGCATTCATCGACGATGATGACGAGGCGCTGGCTCTGTTCGTGGAGTTCGATGATGTGGTTGCTGAGTTGCTTCACGAGATCCTGCACGCGCGCGATGCCGACGGGCAGGGCGAGATTCAGCTCGGAGAGGATTTCGCGCAGCAGCCCGGTCTTGCTGAGGCCGGGGGTGACGAGCACGAGCACGACGCGGTGTTTCGGCTCTTCGAAATGCTGGAGCAGAAGCTGGCTCACGAGCGTCTTGCCGGTGCCGCTGGGGCCGGTGACCATGCCGAGCGACGCGCGGAAATCGACCGCGAGCGTCATGCTGCGGAACGCCTCCGAGTGGCTGTCCGTGCGGAAGAAGAAGGACGGATGCACGGAGTCCGCGAAGGGATTTTCCTTCAGGCCGAAGTAGCTGACGAAATTTCCTGCGGGCGCAAATGGCACGATGCCCCGGCCCGCTTGGGGCTCCGGAGTTGGAGCGCCGACGATGAGGTCCATGAGGGCATCCGCATCGGACTTCAAGGCGGCTGATTTGAAGGGGTTGATCGGTTCGGGGTCGTGTGGTTGGGCTGTGGTACTCATGGGTGGCTCTGTGGTTGATTGTGAAAGGATTCCCGGTCTCACGCTGCGACGTCGCTGCTTTCACTCCCGGCACGGGCTGTCTGGCCGGCGTGGTTTGCGTCGATGAGCCGGGCGGCGATCGATGCGATGCGCCGCGCGTTGACGTTGTCGGGATCGATGAGCATCAGCGGACGGCGGCTCTGGGTGGATTGTTCGAACGAGGGGTCGCGTTCGAGGAAGCCGAGGGTGCCGAGCGAAGAGTTCAGGAAACGGTTTGCACATCCTGCGATGCGGTCGAGGACGCGGGCGGCCTGGTGCTCTTCCTCGGCGTTGTTGATGAGGACATGGACGCGTGTCGCGAGCTGGTTTTCGTGGACGAGCTTGATGACGCCGTATGCATCGAGCGTGGAGGCGAGGCTGGGCGTGGCGAGGACGATGGACTCCTGCGCGAGGCCGAGGAAATGGGTGACGGCTGGAGCGATGCCCGCTCCGGTGTCGATGACGAGCACGTCGAACTCCGAGGCGACGCGGAGCAGTTCGCGTCCGAGCGCGTCGAGCACCGGAGCGCTCAGGTCGGCCATGCGGCTGATTCCCGATGCACCGCAGATCATCTGAATACCGGCGGGTCCGGGCGTGATCACGCTGTCGATGGTCGCGCGTCCGTCCACCACGTCGAGCAGTGTGACCTGCGGGTTCACTCCGGCGAAGATGTGGACGTTCGCCATTCCGAAGTCCGCGTCGAAGAGCAGCACCTTGCGTCCGAGTTGCGCGCAGGCGACGGCGAGATTCACGGCAAACGTCGTCTTTCCCACGCCGCCCTTGCCACTGGTCACCGCGATGATGCGGGTGTGCCTGGCCGCATTGTTCAATTCCCCGCGAACCGTCGTCACCGAGACCCGGTCCTTGAAGAGCCGGTGATGAATCCAGCGGATCAATTCATTCCGCCTGGCTTCCAGCGATTCATCGTCGGAATGGGGGTCGCCCAGAAACTCGCTGAAAGTTTTTTCGATGAACTGAATCTGTGCCGGCTCGATGACTTGGGAAATGGCGCCGGCTTCCGTTTCGGGTTGGGGCTGCGTTGGGTTCGTCATTGCGGATGAGGATGATGCTTTTGCGACCGTGGGACGGCAGAATGGATGATCGCCCGGATAACCACAGTATATGGTGGTGATAATTTCACCTTGACCGCTACTAATGGAGTGAGAGGCTGCCAGAGTCAAGCTCGATGGAGGAACTGGCCGGCAGTCCGCACGAGAATGCCAGCCCCATGCCCACGATTCGATTTTACTGCGTCATCTGCGGGACGTCGCTCCAGGCACCGTCCGATGCGCAGCATGATGTGATGGAGTGTCCATCGTGTGCGCGGCATGTGCCGGTGCCGAGGCTCGCGAAATTGCCCGGCGGGCTCACGGGTTGCCTGCCGGTATTTCCGCCGGACGTGATCGAGGTGGCGGTGAAATTCAAATGCACGAGCTGCGGCAGACGGCTGCGAGCCGACGCGCGCTGGGAAGGGCGGGTGGTCACCTGCCCCGCGTGCAGCGCGAAGACCGGGGTTCCGCGCTGGTCCACGGTGCAGAGCTGGTCGCGGACTGCGGAGTCCGGGAAAGAAGGCCCGATCCCCGATGCGGCGGTGCGTGGCGATGCGAAGGTGGCGAGGCTGAGCGCCGACGAGATCGACTTCTTGAGCGGGCCGGGATCGAAAAACTCGGGGGCGGCTGCCTAGCGTGATGGTAACCCGCTACGTCCGTCCCGACAGCGGTGAGACCGTTTGCCCCTCGTGCGGGGTCGTGATCAAGGCGCCTCCGTCGCCGCGTCGGCGTCGCGTGCAATGTCCGAAATGCCGGGAAGTGGTCTTCATCGAGAGTTCCCGGGCAAGCCCGCCAGAGCCGTCCGCCGCACCCGAACAGGCGACGGAGTCGGCGGTGGATGAACGCAGCCGGATCGAATTACTCGAGGGACGTGTCGCGGCTCTCGAAGCGGCGCTGCGGGGATCGGTGCCAGTGAGTCCGGCCACTGCGGAGAAGAAGTTGCTGTGGGTCGGCAGCGGCCCGGGGCAGACGGCGGATTTTTCGCCGGAGCAGGGCAGGGTGCTCATTCACAATCTCGGCAGTGTGGGCAGGCAGGCGATCACCATTCGCATGCCGGCTGGTGATCACGTGGCCCGCGAGCATGCGGAGTGGTTCCGGACGATTTTCGAGCGTGTGGGCTGGGCTGTCCTCGGGCTGGAGGAAATCGCCGCGGAGGCCGCAGGCAACGGACTGTCGCTGGCGGTTTCGGAATTGCCTGTCGCGAAGGAGGCCGCTGCGACCTACCTCGCGCTGAAGGCTGCCGGCTTCGAGCCGATCTCCGTCCTCGATTCCACGCTCGGCGACGGAACAGGAGGGGAACCCGCCACCATGGCGCTCATCGTTGCGGCGGGGAAAGTCGGGTAGCAGGCTGTGCCGGATTCGGTTCGCATCGCGTGGCGCATGCCGGTAGAAGCTGGCCGAATGAGCGCATCCCAGTCCCCCAGAACGTTCCCTTTGTTCACGGGCCGTCGCGCATTTGTCCTGCAAAGTGTCGCAGGGGCGGTCGCATCGTCGTGGTGTGTTGCCGACGAAACTCGCGCAGGCGACCAGCGGTTTGCGCCCGCTGATTTTGTTGCGGTTCAGAAGGGCGATCTTCCGATCATCCTGTCTGCTCCGCATGGAGGGCTGATGGAGATTCCCGGCGTGCCGGTCCGCACGGGCGACGGATTGAAGAAGGGGCCGAGCGGATTTTTCGCGGGGCGCGACGTCAACACGGAACTCCTCGCCCAGGCGTTGGCAAAGGCGATCGGAACGAGGCTGCGGAAGGGTCCGTATTCGGTCATTGCGAAATCGCACCGGAAGTACGTCGATCCGAATCGTCCGGTCGAAATCGCGGTCGAGAATCCGCAGGCGCGCGCAGTTTACGACGTGTATCACCAGAGGATGGCGGAGTTTTGTGACGAGGTGCAAAAGCGTTTCGGCCGCGGTCTGGTGCTCGATATTCACGGCCAGGGATCCGCACACGACACGGTGTTTCGCGGCACGCAGAACGGTCGCACCGACGCGATGCTCGTGAAGCTGTTCGGCGCAAAAGTGCATGCCGGTCCGCAGAGCCTCGCGGGGTTGCTCGCGACGCGCGGCATCCGGATCACCCCGACCGACGACGGCAAGGAGCACGAAGGGTTGACCGGCGGATACATCGTGCAGACGTACGGCGCGCGCGAGGGGATCGGCGCGGTGCAGTTGGAATTCGGCGGGGACTTCCGGGCGAAGGAAAACATTGATGCCGTCGCGCCGAAGCTGGCCGACGGGATCGTTGATTTTGCGAAGCTCTACCTTCTCTGAGATCCGAAGCCGGAGGAATAGCGCGGCCTTTTTTGGGCGGAAAACCGACCTTTTATCGAGGAACGGCGGCGGCGGACGTCTGCGGGGTCTCGGGCGGTTTCGCGACCGGCGGCTTTGGCCGGACTGTCCTGGTCTTGGGCGGCGGCGGCTCCCATTCGCCGGTGATTTCGATCGGGGTTCCCGGCTCCACCCACTCGAAGAAACGCCTGGCCGGGTTGTCGCCAGTGAGCGGGACCCGGATGCAACCGTGAGACGCCGGATGATCGGGAACCGAGCTGAAGCCGTGGATGAAATAGTTCCCGTTGACTTGCACGCTGAAGGGCATCGGCGCGTTGTCATACAGCCGCGAGTAGTGGATCCGCGCTTTGAAACCCGCAGTAAATTTCCCGGAGGGTGTGCGCCTGCCCATCCGCCCCGTGCTCACCCTGGTGCGCAGGAAGATTTTGTCCCCCTCGTAGGCGATGAGTTCCTGCGCGGTCTTGTCCACGATGACTCGCTTCGCCGCGACCGTCGGGCCTGTGGCGGTGAGCGTCCGGGCGCACCCTTGCAGCGTCAGGGCAATGAGCAGCAGGAATGGCCGCAGGAGGCCTTCGATTGCACGGTTTCGCGCCGGTTCGGAGCAGTTCGCCTTTGCCATTGGTGGTTCGTCCTGCCCACCCATCGCACGGAGCTTGGAAGACAGCAACCCGGCGCGTCATCGGGTGGCTATCGACCTTCCACCGTGTTGCCCTCGCCGCCGCGATCTTCGATCGCGCGGAAGCCGTCCTTGCGCCGCGCGTCGTCGATGAGGCAGGAGCCGATTCGCGACTTGCGCACATTTTCCAGCAGGATGCCGACGCCGTCGCTGTCCAGGATGCTGCAACCGGTGACGAGGAATCGTCCGCAGTTTTTCAAATGCAACGCGGCCGGGTGCTCGCGGACGCCGTTGATGTGGATGCCGCTCAGCGTGCAATCCACGCAGTCGCGGAAGATGACGCCCTGTTTCGGCTTTTCCTTTTGCCAGAGTTCGTAGCGCGGGTTGCGGTCGAAGACATTTCCAGTCACGGCAATCGCGCTGCTGTTTTCAACGAGCAGGTCGTGGTCGAAGCCCTCCCAGAATGTGTTCCCGAGAATCGTCACGCCGCGCGCGTGCTCGATGTGGACGTTGATGCGCACGTCGCTGAAGACATTGGCCGAGATGGTGACGTTGCCCTCGCGCGTCTTCCCCTCGCCAGACTCGGAAGTGACGCGCTTGTCGTCGCCCGGGCCGATGATGTGGACGTTCGCGCTGCCGGGCGCCTTGCCTGTGTGCTGGAGCGTGCAGCCGCTGATGGCGACCTCCGCGATGGAGCCGCCACGGCTGTCGAGCGTGACGTTCGCGGAAGGCGCGGCGTCCTTCGCATCGGTGGCCATGTTCGCCTCGATGTCGCAACCCGCGATATGCACGTTCCGCACTTCGCCGCCGCGCGAGACGATTCCGCCGCCCGCGCAGTAGCTGATGTGACAGCCGGTGATGTTCGACTGGTGGAGGTTCACCGCGTCGTAGAAAATCCCGATGCCGCGGTTTTTGTAGAGGTGGCAATTCGACACGATGAGATTGCGATTCCGCTGCACGATATGGATCGCGTGGCGGCAGTCGCGGATGTTCACCCGCGTGATCGTGAGCTGCATCGTCCCGCTGGCCTCGATGCCATCCGCGTCGGCATGTGCGCCGACGATCTCCAGCCCGTCCACGATCGGCATGCGCTGCCGCTCCAAGACCTCGGGTTTCACGCTCAAGGGATCGGCCGTGCCGCCGTGTGTGCCGATGAAATGAAACGCAGGCCCCGCACCCGCCATGACGATGCGCGCCGTCCCATCGCCGACGAGCGCGACGGGGCCATGCTCGTTCAGGTTCACGACGATCGTCTTCGTCAGCCGGTAGGTTCCTTTTTCAAAACGCACCGTGCCGGAATCCGAGTCCACGGCCTTTTGAATGGCGGCGGTATCATCCGCCTTCCCATCGCCGAGAGCGCCGAAGCTCCGCACGTCGGCGGCGATGACGAGCGATTGAAGGCAGAGGACGAGCAGGGCGGGGAGCAGTGGAGCCATGCCGCCGATGGAGCCAAGCAGGGGATGCTTCTGCAAGCCCCGAGACAGGCGCAATTTTTTTCCTCGGCGGTTGCAAGGCGCGCAGCCCTTTGCTGATATCCCGCCCCTCTCAAACCCAAAAACCTCCTCACTCTCATGGCAAAGAAAACTCTCAATGTCGGTCTCGTCGGATACGGCTTCATGGGCCGCACGCATGCGCACGCCTATCATAATGCGGCGCAATTTTTCGACCTCCCGCTCACGCCGGTGCTGAAGGCGGTGTGCGGTCGCGACGGCGCGAAGGCGAAGGCCTTCGCGGATAACTGGGGCGCGACCATCGTGGAGACGGACTGGAAGAAGCTGATCGCGAACAAGGACATCGACGCGATCGACATCGTGACGCCGAACGATTCGCACGCGGAGATCGCCATCGCGGCGGCGAAGGCGGGCAAGATGGTGCTCTGCGAAAAGCCGCTCTCGCTCGACGGCAGGCAGGGTCTCGAAATGGTGAAGGTGATCGAGAAGGCGAAGGTGCCGAACACCGTGTGGTATAACTACCGCCGCGTCCCCGCCGTCACGCTGGCCAAGCAGATCATCGACTCCGGCAAGCTCGGCAAAATCTTCCACTACCGCGCGAACTTCCTCCAGGATTGGACCATCTCCGCCGACCTCCCGCAGGGCGGCGCAGGTCTCTGGCGGCTCGATGCAAAGGCCGCCGGCAGCGGCGTGACGGGCGACCTGCTCGCGCACTGTATCGATACGGCGATCTGGCTGAACGGCCCGCTCAACGACGTGACCGCGATGACGGAGACCTTCATCAAGAAGCGCACGCACACGGCGACGGGCAAAGTGCAGGAGGTGAAGATTGACGATGCCTGCACCTTCATGGGGCACTTCGCGAATGGCTCGCTCGCGCTCTTCGAAAGCACCCGCTACGCGCGCGGCCACAAGGCGCTCTACACGCTGGAGATCAACGGCGAGAACGCCAGCATCCGCTGGGATCTGCACGACCTGCACCGGCTGCAATATTTCGACTACCGGGACGAGGGCATCGTCCGCGGTTGGCGCAGCATTCATGTGACTGACGGCGATCAGCCCTACATGAAGAACTGGTGGGTGCCCGGCCTGCAGATCGGCTACGCGGAGACGTTCACGCACCAGGTCGCGGACTTCATCCGCGCCGTCGGCGAGGGCAAGCCCTGCCACCCGACCTTCCGCGACGCGCTGGAGACGCAATACGTCTGCGACGCCGTCCTCAGTTCCGCGAAGAGCGGCAAGTGGGTGAAGTGCAAGCACGCGTAGGCGGCGAGTATTGCAGCCGTCGGCGCAGTCCATTCGCCATACAAATGGGGTGTGATTGAAAGTGAGTCGTGGATGAGCAAAATGGCGTCCGAGCGTGGCGCCAGCCTTTGGACTGCGCGCGGCTCGACGCCGCTTTTCCCCCGCCTCGGGGCTGACGCTCAAGTTCGCCGTTGCCCCGCAAAGCAACCCAGCGCCTCTCCTCCGCGCGGCGCATTCCGCGATTCCGCCCATCTCGGCGCATGACGCGATTCCGCCCATCGCTCCTCCGCAAAGCCAAAGCGGGTCAAGCCCCCGCAGTCCAAAGCCTCGCGGCACTCGCGCGCCGCCCGGCTTTGGCCGGCAAGCAGCCTTTGGACTCACATGGAATCACGCCCACACGTCTGCCGGTGCGATCTCACCGCTTGAAATCCGGCTGCCCGGCCATCAGCATCACGAGCATCATGAAAGCTCTCCTGCGATTTGGATTCACCCTCGTTCTCACGTGCGGCGCGCTTGTTGCCGCAGATACAAAGACAGCAGCCGCGGCTGCAGCGTCGCACAATCTCAGCCAGTTCAGGCTTGGCGAATTCATCACCGGCCCGCAGGTCACGCTGGCCGATGCGAAGGACAAGGCTGTGGTGATCGAGGCATGGGGTGTCCATTGCGGGCCGTGCCTGGCGAGCCTGCCGCACATCGAATCGCTCGCGAAACGCAACAAGGGCAAGATGCTCGTCTTCGGCGCGCATTCGCAGAATGCCAGCGACGAGGAAGTGAAGCAGGTCGTGAAGAAGAACCAACTCAGCTACACGATCACCAAGGGCGTGAACGGACCGATCAACTTCAGCGGCATCCCGCATGCGTTTGTCTTCGACACGGCCGGCGCTCTCATCTTTCACGGGCATCCGGCGGACAAGGACTTTGAGAACGCGGTGCGCAAGGCCACGCGGGGTGCGGTCGCCAGCACTGGCAGCCGGCCCGCGAGCGGGCTCGACGCTCTGAAGGCCCTGCAGGCGAAGTAAGCTCGCGGACGATCGGGTGGTGGAGCCTCTTGTTTTGCGCGATGGCGGCAACTGACAATTTCCCTGACGGCTCAAGGCCGCGCATCGTCGTGCTCGACGGGTTCACGATGAATCCGGGCGATTTGAGCTGGGACGTGTTGCGCGCGATCGGCGAGTGCGAGATTCACGAGCGCACGCCAGCCGCGGACATAGCCACGCGCGCCGGAGCGGCGGACATTATCCTGACGAACAAGTGTCCCCTGAAGCGCGAGACGCTCGCCCTTTTGCCGCGCCTGCGCTTCATCGCCGTGACCGCCACCGGCGTGAACGTCGTGGACCTCGAAGCTGCGCGCGAGCGGGGCATCGTCGTCAGCAATGTCCCCGCGTACGGCACGGCCTCGGTGGCGCAGCATGTCTTCGCGCTGCTGCTGGAATTGACCCAGCGCACCGGCCATCACGCGCGCACCGTGGCGGACGGACGCTGGAGCGCAGGCGCGGATTTCTGCTACTGGGATTTTCCGTTGGTGGAACTTGCGGGACTGACGCTCGGCATCGTCGGCTATGGCGAGATTGGACGCGCCGTTGCCCGCATCGGACGCGCCTTTGGCATGAACGTCCTCGCCGCCACCCGCACGCCGCGGGAAGGTGAGCACGGGATCGCATTTGCCGGAATGGACGAGGTCTTCAGCCGCGCCGATGTGGTGACGCTGCACTGCCCGCTCACCACCGAGACCGCCGGGCTGGTCAACGCGGGGCGACTTGCCTCGATGAAGCCGACGGCATTCCTCATCAACACAGGCCGCGGCCCGCTGGTCGTGGAAGCCGATCTCACGGAGGCGCTGAATAGCGGTCGCATCGCAGGAGCCGGTCTCGATGTGCTGTCGCTGGAACCGCCGCCGGCTGACAACCCGCTGCTGCGGGCGAAGAACTGCATCATTACGCCGCACATCGCGTGGGCCACCCGTGCATCGCGGTCGCGGCTGATGGATGTCGTCACGGCCAACGTGCGTGCCTTCCTCGCGGGCCGCCCGCAGAACGTGGTGAATTCCTAAAATTCAAGGCCGCTGCGCGGCAAAGGCGATCCCGGGTCGAATCCGGCATGGTTTCTGCACATTAAGTCGATCCGGCGAAGAAGCGGCCAATGGCCGATTTCAGCCCGCCACTCCATCGACTTGTGAATCTTTGCCTCGAAAATCCGTCCGGCTCCTCGGTGAGTTCCGAAGCGACTTGCCCTATGCCGGCCGATGTTGTCGCCCCATCCCCGGCAGCGAGCGAGGCGGCCGACGTTCCCGTCCAGAATCACGCGAGTGCCGCGGTGGCCGCAAAGGGGCGTGTGCTGCTGCTGGAGGACGACGTATTCTTTGGGAAGATCCTTTCGGATTGCCTGACGGAGATCGGTTGCGAAGTCGTAGAGGTGGAGAATGGCGTGGAAGGGGTTCGCGAGGTGATGGCGAGAGATTACTCGCTGATTCTCTGCGACCTCATGATGCCATCGTTACGGGGCGACCTGTTCTATGCCGCGGTCGAGCGGATCCGGCCAGGACTTTGCGACCGGTTCATTTTCATGACGGGGAATCGTGAGGATGCGTGGGTGCAGGAGTTCATCAGAAAAGTGAACAGGCCTCTGCTGTGGAAACCTTTTCGTCTGACGGATCTGTGGGAAGCGATCGCTCTCCACCAGGCTCTCAGCACGTCCCGTAATGCGCCCGCGAGTAACCCCGAGAGCGTGCCAACAAGTGCGCCCGAGATCGCGCCCGAGATCGCGCCCGAGA
>Ga0105048_10016895_pt1 | contig 11268 bp, 10 predicted proteins | sample MAT05_FD_78382 | JGI IMG/M metagenome (GOLD analysis project Ga0105048, IMG submission 78382) | Freshwater microbial communities from Lake Fryxell liftoff mats and glacier meltwater in Antarctica - MAT-05 | ecosystem: Environmental > Aquatic > Freshwater > Ice > Liftoff microbial mat | place...
GTGCCAGGGCCGGGGCGATTGGTGTCGGGCGAGATGAACGCGCGTGAGGGCGCTTTGGCGGCGCAGTGGCTGAGGCTGCACACCGTGTTGCCGTGCCACTACATCACCACCGATCACCCGTTGGTGGCACCCGACCTGGCCGACTTCCAGCAGCATTTGGATAACGCTGCCGAGCAGGGTGAACCCGTGCCGCTGAGCATCGTCATGCAGCCGGGCGATGTGCTGACGCTGGATGAGGCCGGCCGGGTGATTGAGCACGCGTCGAGGTGATCGTGACAGTCGCATTTGCTAGGACGGCAGATCGTGCACGTGACACGTTCAACGTGCACGATCTTTGGTGGGCGTAATACTTTTGCGCCGCTTACGCCAAAAGCATTTTGAGGAGCAAATTGAGTCGTTGACAAAATTGTGCTTTGCCGACTACTAAGGCGATACCCTGCCTTGCGGGGACACTGGGGTGGCCGACCGTGTCGGCGATGCAACACAACCCGATCATTGCCGCGTTTTCCAAAAAGCTCCGCAGCACCTACATGCACAACGTTGCGATCATCATCGCGGCTATGCACAAACTGCTCCGATTGGTCTATGGAGTCATTAAGAATGGCAAACCTTTCGATGCCCATTGGAATGCGATGACTTTGGTCGCAGGGGCTTGACAATCAACACGGTATCTCAGCCCAACCTATGTAGGTGTCATTCCCCTTGACACTTTCCGGGGTTACTGCAAGGCCAGAATTCATTTGTGTTGCGCCTCACATTGAAGTGCATCCCGCGACGTGAGTGCAACTCATTAAGAAAGAGCATAAGGAGTCATTGAAAGTACAACCCCCATTCTCTTGCAAGAGATCAAAATAGAGACAACATTTATAGAGAATGTTGTCTCTGTGCCGTTCGCTAAGCGCTCAGTGCGCTCACCAAGGCTTTAGTGTTGTAACGCACTGCATCGATGTAGGTGGCACCTTCACTACCGGGTTTACCCAGCGCGTCTGTGAATAATTCCGGTCCTACCTCTACACCCGCTTCCTTAGCCACACGCTCGACCAAGGCTGGGTTGGCCATGCTTTCGAGGAAGATCGCCTTTGTGCCAGTGCTCTTGATCGCATCCACAATTTTGGCAAAATCGGCCGCCGAGGGCTCACCCGCTTCGGTCGAGACCGAAGCGATGACGCTGCCGATGATCTCGAAGCCATACCGGTCGGCGTAGTAACCCAGCGCATCGTGCGAAGTCACCAGCTTGCGCTTCTCTTTGGGTAGTTTGGCGATCTCGGTCTCCACCTCAGTATCCAACGCCTCGAGTTTCTTCACATACGCCTCGGCATTGGCCGTATACGTCGCGGCATTGGCCGCATCGGCCTTGATCAACCCAGCCTCGATGTTCTTCACCATCAGGATCGCGTTGTCCACGTTGTGCCAGATATGCGGGTCGGTCTCCTTCTGGCCATTCTCTTCTACCACGCGCGGCGTCACGCCTTCGGATACAACCACCCGTACCGCTTTAGAGCCGGAAGCGGTGTAGAGGTTATTCAGCCACGATTCAAATTCCAACCCACCTTCAAAAATCGCTCCTGCTTCGGCCAGGGCTTTGCTGTCCGAGGGCACGGGTTCATATGCGTGTGTGTCACCCTCTGGCCCCACCAGTGTCGTCAATTCCACATTGTCGCCGGCGATGTTCTTCACAAAGTCGCCCAGAAAGCTAAAGGTGGCGATGACCTTGAGCTTGCCGGTCGTCGCTGGTGCGGCCGTGGATTCTGTTGCGGCAGTTGTGGGTGAGGTCGCTTGTGGTGCCGCTGCAGGCGGTGGCGTTGCGCATGCGCTCAACATCAACACCAGTGGAAATGCCAGTACGGCGAGTCGCTTCAATATCTGTTTCATACATTTCTCCTCAATCTAAATTAAATCTAGTTGGATCAATTTCTTAGTGAGAGTTATTCTCAGTAAGTGTGCTACCATTCTAAGGCATACTGAGAATGATTCTCATTACGAAAAGTCTAATATTGTGATGACAGAGATACTGGCTGAGACCTTGATTCAGGAACTGCGCAAGACGGGTTGCCGAATCACACAGGCTCGTCTTGCTGTCGTGGCGGTGCTGGCTCAGTCAACCCAGCCACTGAAACCGATGGAAATCATGTCTCAGGCGCGCAGGTCTTATCCATCGGTGAATTTGGCGACGGTGTATCGCACATTGGATGTATTGCAAGTGGCGCAGTGCGTCAGTCGGGTCCGGCTCGACGCTGAAGCTTCGGTGGTGGTGGCGTGTCACCGTACAGCGTTACATGTGCATCTCATCTGTCGCCAGTGCCGACAGGTGATGGAGTGTGATGTTGCCCTACTGGCGGCACATGTTGAGCAGGCCATGCAGACGGCCGGCTTCACGCCGCAGTCCAGGGCGATCGAGCTGGTGGGCTTGTGCAAAACCTGCCAACAGGAAGTCGAACCATAAGATGACGACAAAGATGACTGAAAAGATGACTCAAACAATGGAACCGAAAATCAAGAAACTACCCGTCACTGTGCTGTCTGGCTTTTTAGGTGCGGGCAAGACCACACTGCTCAACCATGTCTTGAACAACCGCGAAGGCTTGAAAGTGGCCGTCATTGTCAATGACATGAGTGAGGTCAACATCGATGCGCAGTTGGTGCGCGACGGCGGTGCGCAACTTAGCCGTACCGAAGAGAAGCTGGTGGAGATGAGTAACGGCTGCATCTGCTGCACCTTGCGCGAGGATTTGCTGGTGGAGGTGGCGCGGCTGGCGCGGCTACAAAAGTTTGATTATTTGCTCATCGAATCCACCGGCATCAGCGAGCCCTTGCCCGTAGCCGAAACCTTCACGTTTGATATTGGCCCTGGAAGTGCCGCTGATAAGGATGCTGATGAGAGTGTGGAAGGCGAAGTGACCTTGAGTGACTTTGCGAACCTCGATACCATGGTGACCGTAGTCGATGCCTACAACTGGCTGCGCGACTACGACGCAGCCGAGGATTTGCAGAGCAAGGGCATGGCCGCTGGCGAGGATGATGAGCGCACGGTGAGCGATCTGCTGATCGAGCAGGTGGAATTTGCCAACGTCATCGTATTGAACAAGCTGGACAAGGTGACTGAGGTTGAAGTGGGCCGGCTGGAAGGCGTTTTGCGCAGCATCAATCCTGATGCCAGGATCGTGCGCAGCCAATTTGGGAATGTGCCCCCCAACACAATTTTGAACACCGGTTTGTTTGACCTTGAAAAAGCAGCTCAAGCGCCTGGCTGGCTCAAGGTGATGCGCGGCGAAGAAATTCCGGAGACTGAAGAATATGGCATCAGCAGCTTCAGCTATCGGGCGCATCGGCCGTTTCATCCAGGGCGCTTGTTTGAGTTGCTCAACGTGCATTGGGACGGCGTGCTGCGCAGCAAGGGATTCTTCTGGCTGGCCACGCGCATGAACGATGCAGGGCTGTGGTCGCAGGCTGGCGGCATTTTGCGGGTGGAGTATGCCGGCAGTTGGTATGCCGCCACACCGAAAGCGGACTGGCCGCAGCAACTGGAGCTGGACAAGAGTGTGACCGAAGGCTGGGACGACGAATTTGGTGATCGCCGACAAGAGCTGGTGTTTATCGGTGCAGACATGAAAAAAGAAATGCTGATCGAGGCCTTGAACACCTGTTTGCTCACCGATGCCGAAATGAAACTGGGACCCGCCAGATGGAAGAAATTCTCCGATCCATTTCCGGCGTGGCACTAAGCGCCGCACGGTCAGGAGCTTGTATCTATGACAGCGAATACAACGGGTTTTGATGAGGTCGAGGTTGCGATTGTCGGTGCATGGATCAATATGACGCTGGTGGAAAAATCTTTTGATACGGACGAGGTACCAAGTCTGGTTACTCAAGGACAGCGGGACGAACACCATGGCTGATGTCATCGTGATCGGCGGGGGAGCGGCCGGGATCGGCGTGGGGTTGGTGTTGCAGGCCCTGAACATTTCATTCACCATTTTGGAGCGAAATGAAATCGGCTCCAGTTTTCTGCGCTGGCCCAGAGAAATGCGGTTTATCTCTCCATCGTTCAACGGCAACGCTTTTGGGTTGATGGATTTGAACAGCATCGCGTTGCAAACCTCGCCGGCTTATTCATTGCGAACCGAGCATCTAAGTGGCGTGCAATATGCGAACTACTTAAAAGGCGTTGCCGGACACTGGAGCCTGCCAGTTCAAGAAGGTATCAGTGTGCAAGACATGGTGTTTGAGAAGGGCTCTTTCCATTTGAAAACCAGCGCGGGTGAGCGGACCAGCCGCTTTGTGATTTGGGCCGCTGGCGAGTTTCAATATCCCAAACTCAACCCTTTCGTGGGTGCAGACCTGTGCATCCACAATAGTCACATCGAAACCTGGGCTCACGTCAAAGGCAAAGAATTTGTAATCATCGGCGGCTATGAAAGCGGTATTGATGCGGCCATCAATCTGGTGAAGTTGGGCAAAAAAGTGCGGGTAATGGATGGCGCAGGCAAGTGGCAATATGATGATCCTGACCCAAGTATTTCGCTGTCACCCTATACCAAGGGACGGCTGCGCACAGCGTTGCAAACCGGCCACTTGGAATTGATTGCGGATGCGCGAGTGCAGTGCGTGGAGAAGAACGGCGCCCGATGGGCCCTTCGCACTGAAGCCGGCGACTGGTATGAAACGCCAACCCAGCCCATCCTGGCCAGCGGTTTTCACAGCAGTGCGCAGGTCTTGCCGCACTTGTGGGCGTTTCGTGCCGACGGGATGCCCGAGCTGACTGAGCATGATGAAAGCACGGTGACACCGGGCTTATTTTTGTGTGGACCCAGCGTGCGACAGGCCAGGCATATCTTTTGCTTTATCTACAAGTTCAGACAGCGCTTTGCTGTGGTCGCAAACCAGATTGCGCAGCGCTTGAAGGTGGACACCACGCCGCTGGACCGCTATCGCAAAAGCACAATGTATTTGGACGATTTAAGTTGTTGTGGCGAAGACTGCGCCTGTTAGATTCGTCAGCGGTGAAACGAACTATCTATGCAAACGGCTATTCGCTCCCACACCATTGTTTTGGCCGGCCTTGAATCGGCCGGAAAAAGCGCTTTGTTCCGCACCCTTACCGGTTTTGCCACCGGCGATGAGCTGAACTTTCGCGGCAGCACGGTGGTCTGCCGCAGTGCCCCCGTGCGCGAACTTAATGGCGACGTTGTAGACACGCCGGGCATCCGCGTACAGGGTGACAGTGCCACCACGCGCACGGCACTTCAAAAGATCAGCATGGCCGACACAGTGGTGCTGGTGGTGCGCGGCACCAATGCGCAGGCCGAATTGGAGTCGCTCCTGAAGGCGCTTGAGCCGAGTTTGCGCCATCACAATGTCGCGTTGGCCATTACCTTTGAGGACAAAGCCGATAGCCGGTTACGCCGGCTTAGTGAGCATTTTCAGGCGTTGCTGGGAATCCCCGTCGTCACGGTCAACGCGCGCGAAATGAGCTCGGCGCAACGTGGACTCGTCCTCGACGCCATCCGACGCGCACAACCCATCCACAAGCCTCCCGCATTAGGTGCGGCCTTTGTGGGTGTCAATGACATTGCGGTGGTGCAGCCGCCCCTCACGATTTTTGAGGACAATCGATTTGGCGCGCTCGCCGCAGTCATCACGCTGCTGCTGATGTTTGCGGTGCCGGTGGCCGTAGCCTACTTGTTTTCGCAATGGGCCCAGCCCATCGTGGATCAACTGGTCATCGGCAAACTGATGGATGTGCTGGCCCCGCTACTCGTCAGCGCGCCGTTCATTCACTTCATTCTGGTCGGCAGCTACGGCATCATCACACTGGGTTGGTATTCATTTTTGTGGGCGTTTCCCGTCGTGCTGTTTTTGGGAATCAGCGTAGCCCTGGCCGAGGAAACTGGCGTGAAGGATCGCATCACGGTTGCGCTGGATCCCTGGCTGCGCAGGATAGGCTTGAACGGACGTGACTTGATCCCGGTGTTGAGCGGCTTTGGCTGCAATGTGGTGGCGGTATTTCAGAGCCGCAGTTGCAGCGCCTGCACGCGAAAGGCGTGTGTGTCACTCATCGCCTTCGGCAGCGCATGCAGCTATCAGATTGGCGCGACGCTGTCGTTGTTTGGCAGCGCAAAAGCACCGGCATTATTCGTCCCCTACCTGTTGATCCTATTCATCGTGGGCGCGGTTCACACCCGCGTATGGCACCGACCGCTGGCCGAGGCGGCGGCACTTCCCCTCACCGACCGTGCCTTTTTACAGCGGCCTACGTTGCGGGCCACTATCTGGCGGGTGAGTGCAGTGGTGAAGCAGTTCTTGCTGCAAGCCATGCCCATTTTTATTCTGATCTGCGCCATTGCCACCCTGTTGCAATACTTTGGGGTACTGGATGGGATTGCAGAGGGAGTGGCACCCGCATTGAACTTATTTGGCTTGCCGGGCAATGTGGCCGCTGGTGTGATTTTTAGCATCGTGCGCAAAGACGGCTTGCTCGTGCTCAATCAAGACAATGGCGCATTGCTGGCTACGCTGACAACGGGGCAGGTATTTGTGCTGGTGTGGATGGCCAGCACCATGACCGCATGCATGGTAACGCTGTGGACGATTCGCAAAGAGTTGGGGGCGATATTTGCGCTCACCGTGGCCGGTCGGCAGATGTTGACCTCGCTGCTGAGCACGCTGATTATCGCGTTGTTGGTTCGGTTGATGAAGATGTAGATGAAGATGTAGATGTAGAGGGTTTAAGAAAAATTCTTTCAAGGTTTGTTCGTTTGTTTGTTGATACAGAGGTATTTATATGAAAGTCGCTTATATCTTTAGCACGTCGGGGCATACGGCCAGCTACAAATTGGGCAAGATGATTTTGCCGCAACTGGAGCGGGGTACCCATGGGGCTGATGTGGCTGGCATGTTCTTCTTCGACGACAACACGTATGTCCTGCAAAGTGGCAATCTTATCGGCGAGCGTCTGGCAAAGGTGGCGGCTCAAACAGGCATGTTGTTGATGATGTGCGACCAGTGCGCATTGGAACGATTGCTGGCCGAAGGCGAACCAGGCCAGGCAAAGCCGATAAATGTCGTGGACGGCGTTCGGGTAGGTTGCTTCCCGGATTTGTACGCCGCGTTAGCCCCGGCCATGCCCGATCAAGTGATTACGCTGTGACGAACTAACGATGCCTATGTATGTATATGGCTGCGGCGTTTGCGGCATTGAGGTGCAAGAGCGCCGAAAGATAAGTCAGATGAACGACCCGCTGGCCTGTCCGCTGTGCGGCGAGAATTGTTCGCGCTCCATCACCGTGTTCAGCATCGGCAGCGGACTGAAAAGCGAACCGACAGCGCACTCCCCGACCCATGTTGCGCCCAAACGTGACCATCGCGCCGGTTGCCCATGCTGCGTGCCGCGTGCCAAAAAAGCAACAACGCCGGAACCAACACGTTGAATTTGGGTTCAGATGAAATCAGGCGGAAAGAGAGATCAGTGACTTCATTGAGGCGCAAATAATCCTTGACCGGAGATAGCAAACAGATGAGCAAAAAATTGAAGCAGATTCCGATCACAATTGTTACCGGCTTTCTGGGTGCGGGCAAAACCACATTGCTCAATCACATTTTGCACAACAACCAGGGGCTGCGCATGGCCGTTCTGGTGAACGATTTTGGCGCAGTAAATATTGACAGTGAGTTGATTGATGGCGTTGACTCCGTTGAGGGCGAGAGTATCAGCCTGAGCAATGGCTGCATCTGCTGCACCATACGCGATGACTTGTTGAACGCTGTCGTTAACGTGATCATGCGCGACAACCCACCGGAATACATCATCATTGAAACCAGCGGCGTGAGCGACCCCTTTGCGGTGGCCGAGACCTTTCTGATGCCTGCTCTGCGGCCCTATGTCACCGTCGACAGTATCGTGACGGTGGTTGATGCCGAGCAACTGATGGACTTGCGCGGTGACCAGGAATCGCTGGCGGTGGATCAGATCAGCGCCGCCGACATCATCGTGATGAACAAGGTGGATTTGGTGGACGCCATTGGCTTGTCAGTCTCTCGCTCGTTCATTCGAGACATCGTGCCGGCCGCGCGCATTCTGGAAGTGACGCACGGTCGCGCACCGCTGGAACTGCTGCTGGGCACCGGCCAGTACGCCATCGAAAAGCTCCAGATGCGCGAGAAGCGGGATGTGCATACCCATGCGGTGGATGAGCCGGGTGATCATGCGCACGAACACCACCACGACGAGCATGATGAGGAGGATCATCACCATCATGAACACACCGACCACACGCTGGTGTTCAATACCTGGATGTATCAGGCTGATGAACCCCTGGTTTACAAAGCGCTGTGCAACGCGATTGACCAATTGCCAGCCACGATCTTTCGGGCCAAAGGGTTTGTGCAGTTGCAAGAAGCGCCGGAACGCAAAGCCACCGTGCACATCGTGGGCAAACGCGCCATGCTGGTATTTGGCGGAAAGTGGGGCGTGAAAAAGACCAAGACACAGATCGTCTTTATCGGTACGCATGGCGGCGTGGATGGCCCCAGACTGCAATCCTTGCTGGATGGCGCACGTGCCAGCGTTGTTGAGGCGGGCAAAGGCGATAATATCCGTGAGGCATTGAGTTGGGTGCGTAAGATGTGGCCGGTCTAGAATCATCGACCCATCATCAGGACGCAATCGCAAATGCAAAACCACATCTCTAATGATTGCAGAACCCCTGTCCATCTCCCTGACAGCGCTGTGGCGACACCGCCATCTTCAGCGATCTCAAGCTCATCGGCGAGCAGTATGCGCCGACGATTGGCTGCGTCGGCATCACCAATCCCCAGGAGATTCAGCATCGCGTGCCAGGGCCGGGACGATTGGTGTCGGGTGAGATGAACGCGCGTGAGGGCACTTTGGCGGCTCAGTGGCTGGGCGTGCACACCGTGTTGCCGTGCCATTACATCACCACCGATCACCCGTTGGTGGCACCTGATTTAGCCGACTTTCAGCAGCATTTGGACAACGCCGCCGAGCAGGGTGAACCCGTGCCGCTGAGCATCGTCATGCAGCCGGGCGATGTGCTGACGCTGGATGAGGCCGGCCGAGTGACTGAGCACGCATCGAGGTGATCGTGACAGTCGCATTTGCCAGGACGGCAGATCGTGCACGTGACACGTTCAACGTGCACCTGCACGATCTGGCCCCCTTCCTCAACTGCAAGTGTAATGATGGTAGAATCCTGCCCCGCAAAGGCACCTGTGTTTAGCTCGCGATGCCGCCATCGGCGTCATTGCCGCGGCGTCTGAGTCACTTGAGAGGGTGGGTTGGATCGCACAGGAAATAGCTGGTTTGCGAAGGAAAATAAAATGGCTCTCACCATCCAAGAAAAAGAAGAAATCATCACCAAGTTTGCGACCAAGACGGGCGACACCGGTTCGCCGCAGGTCCAGATCTCCTTGCTCACCAAGAAGATCATGACGTTGAACGAGCACCTCAAGACCCATAAGCATGACGAAAGCTCACGCTATGGTCTGGTCAAAATGGTCGGCCAGCGCCGCCGCCAGCTCAAATACCTCGCACGCACCGATCAAGCCGCCTACCGAATCATCCTGGGCCAGCTCGGCCTGCGCAAGTAGCTTCAGTAGCCGCTTTCGCCGATTTTTTTGTGGTATAAACCTCACGGGTCGCAAGACCCATGAGGTTTTTTCGTTTTTAGCCCAGGTGAGCGAAGGGCGTAGATGTTAGAGGACAACGGCCGAGGGGAGGAATTGAGAATGAAGAATTGAGAATGAAGAAAAGCGGAACTGCTGTCGATGCTCTGCTTTTTCTTCTTTCTCAATTCTTAATTCCTAATTCCTCCCTTCAGCCTGTGTCCTCTAACTTCTAACCTTCCCCACCCAAGGCCTTCGGCGTCGGTTGCCGTTGGCGTGTTTAGATGGCATTGTCCTGGCCCAATTGATCATTGATACGACGACCTGTTGACCAACCTGAATTTCAGCGTTGGCTTTTGAGGATTAGGTTAGTCGGCCCCGCATGTTCCATCTCACCCCACCGCCCGTCCACCACCGCTAGAAGGCGCAATTGCGGTGCCCAGAAAATGGCACAAGGATACTAGGATTCATGGATACTTCTTTGATCGTTCCGGTGAACAAGCCGGAAAATCATGTCTACACCGCGCGTGTCGGTGAGACCGATATCACAATCGAAACCGGCCGTCTGGCCCGTTTGGCCGGCGGCGCGGTCACAGCCCGCATCGGCGACACCATGGTTTTGGCCACGGCCACCATGTCCAAGTCGGTGCGCCAGGGCATCGATTTCTTCCCCCTCAGCGTGGAATATGAGGAGCGTCTGTATGCCGCCGGCCGCATCCCCGGCAGCTTCTTCCGCCGCGAAGGTCGCCCCGCTGAAGCCGCCATTCTCATCTCGCGCCTGATCGACCGGCCCATGCGCCCGCTCTTCCCCGACGACCTGCGCAACGATGTCCAGATCATCATCACCGCCCTGAGCCACGATCAAATCAATAATATTGACGTGCTGGCCATTAATGCGGCCAGCGCGGCGTTGTGCATCAGCGATGTGCCGTTCACCACGCCCGTCGGTGCCGTGCGCGTCGGCCTGATCAACGGCGAGTTGGTGTTCAACCCCACAATCCCAGAGATGGACTACAGCGACTTGGACTTGCGCATTGCCGCCACCAAGGACGCCATCGTCATGGTGGAGTGCGGGGCCAACGAAGTCGATGACGAGACCATGGTTCGCGCACTCCGCGCCGGCCATGAGGCCATTCAGGATATTGTGGCCGTGCAAGAGCAGATGATGGCTGAGATTGGCAAAACCAAGATCACCAGCTATGCCAAGTTCGGCAAGAACGAGACCTTCAACACCGCAGTGCGCGAGGCCCTGGGTGGCCGCATGTCCAAGGTGTTGGGCGACGACTCGTTGGAGAAGGCCGAGCGCCAGGCCGCCATCGACCTGCTGGAAGGCGAGGTGGTGGCGGAGATGCATAGCATCGGCGACGTGAATGCCGATGAGTTGCACGCCATCGTCAAAGACTTGCAGGCCGAGCACGTGCGCGAGAAAATTTTGCGCCAGGGCATTCGCCCCGACGGCCGCACCCTCAAGCAGATTCGCGCCATTTGGTGCGAGGCCGGCGATCATCTGGCCCCGCGCACCCACGGCGCAGCCCTGTTCACCCGCGGCGAGACGCAGATCCTGTCGCTCGTGACGTTGGGTAGCAAGGGCGATGCGCAGACGCTGGACGGGCTGTATCCGGCCGACGAGAAGCGCTATTTGCACCA
>Ga0105048_10016896_pt1 | contig 11268 bp, 10 predicted proteins | sample MAT05_FD_78382 | JGI IMG/M metagenome (GOLD analysis project Ga0105048, IMG submission 78382) | Freshwater microbial communities from Lake Fryxell liftoff mats and glacier meltwater in Antarctica - MAT-05 | ecosystem: Environmental > Aquatic > Freshwater > Ice > Liftoff microbial mat | place...
ACGCACGTTCTAAAAATGTCGAAAATCCTCCTAGAAAACGGGCAAATGTAGGGACGCGCAATGGCGTGTCAGCGAATTTATGCCTACAAACGGACGCTACATTGGTCGTGCGTACACAGAAAATCGCGTTTTTGCGCGCTGATCTGGTCAAAAATTAGAACAGATTTTTAATGTGACATTGGCGAAGATGCTGTTGGCGAATCAAAATGGGAGATGATCCGTAGGGGCGCAAGGCATTACGCTCCTACAAAAAAAGACACGCCGACCCTAGATAAAATCGATTCGCCAACAGCATCGGCGAACTAGTTAAAGAATGCCCTTAAGCGTATTCGCGCTAGCGCACCAAATAGCACGCCGCGTGCTGCCCATTCGCAGTCACGATCAATGGGGGATCTTCCGTCTTACAGTGGTCAATTTGTGCGGCAGGGCAACGCGGGGAAAAACGACACCCTCGCCCATTCCAACGAGTGCTAAAGATATCCGACTCTAAGCTGACGCGCTCTAACATGCGCTGATCGGGGTCAGTGGATGGGATATCCGCCAACAACGCTTGGGTATACGGATGCTGAGGTGACTTAAAGACCTGATCGACTGTCCCCCACTCGATGATCTTACCCAAATACATCAGCGCGGCTTGATCACACATATAGCGTACAACGCTCAAATCGTGCGTGATCAACAGATACGTCAACCCCAAGCGTTGTTGCAACTCGATCAGTAGATTTAACACTTGTGCCTGTACCGATACATCTAAGGCTGAGGTCGGCTCATCCAAAATCAGCAAACGCGGATGCAGGATCAAAGCGCGCGCGATCATAATACGCTGGCGCTGACCCCCGCTGAACTCGTGCGGAAAACGGTTGAGGTACTCGGCAGGCAACCCCACCAGTTCCATCATTTCAACCACGCGCTGATCCAATGCCGATCCCGTCGCTCGTCCATAAATGATCAATGGTTCCCCGATCAATTGCCGCACAGTCATACGCGGGTTGAGGGATGAAAACGGATTTTGAAACACAATCTGGATGCGTTCTCGGATCGCACGCAGATCGCGATCCCGTAACTTGTGGAGGGCGATCCCGTCAAAAATCATCTCCCCGATGGTTGGTTCGATCAAGCGGGGGATCAACCGTGCCAGCGTGCTTTTGCCAGAGCCGGACTCGCCCAACAGCCCAAAGGTCGAGCCTTCGTCTATCGCCAGCGAGACATTATCGACCGCGCGCACCCGCCCGCCAAAGACTTTGGTGAGTCCGTTGAGTTCTAATAGGCTCATGCCCCTGCTCCTTCATCCGCATACAGCACACAAGCGACTTGATGCCCCTCGCTCACGGTCACCATCGGCGGCACCGCAGATCGACAGCGGTCGGTCACATGCGGGCAACGGGTATGAAAGCGACACCCGCTGGGGGGATCAAGCAAGCTGGGCACATTGCCCGCCACCCCTTGCAACGAACCGCGCACATGCGTTCCGTCGGGAATGGCTTGCATCAGACCGCGCGTATAGGGATGCTTCGGATTGCGCAGGATGTCGCGCGTTGCCCCGCTTTCGACCACGTTGCCGGCGTACATCACCGCGATTTTATTGCACAACTGCGCCACCACGCCGATATTGTGGGTGATCAACATCACCGTCAGATCGATCTCGCGCACTAGTTCCGCGATCAGCCGTAAAATCTGTGCCTGAACCGAGACATCCAGCGCGGTCGTCGGCTCATCCGCGATCAATAATTCCGGTTGACCGGAGATCGCAAGGGCAATCAGCACCCGCTGGCGCATCCCCCCGCTGTATTCATGCGGATAGGCGTAGATCCGTTTTTCAGGTTCGGGAATACCCACACGGCGTAACAATGTTAATGCGCGCTCCAATGCCGCGCGGCGCTGCTGGCGGGCGCTGGGCATCCACCCGCGTATGAAGCCAGTTGCGCCGATGGCATTTTGCCGCGCGAGAATCGCATCCACCATTTGCTGTTCGATGGTGAACACGGGATTTAAGCCCGTCATTGGGTCTTGAAAGACCACCCCGATCTGTTCGGCACGTAAGACGCGCATGGTCTCGGCATTCTTGGTCAACACATCTTCGCCGTTGAAAAGGACCTGTCCCTGGGGATAGCGAGCGGGTGGCTGGGGCACTAAACGCGGAATACTCATCGCTGTGACCGATTTGCCGCATCCGGTTTCGCCCACTAGTCCGAGCAGATCGCCTTTGTGAATCGTCAAGTTCACCCCATTCAAGACTTTGGCGACGCCATCAAAGGTGATCATTTCGCAGTACAAATCGCGGATTTCGACGAGCGGCGGCATCAGCGCACCGTCGCATTCGGATCGAGCAGATCGCGCAAGCCATCCCCCAACAAGTTGAAGCCCAAGACCGTGATGAACATGAATAATCCGGGGAAGGTGGAGTACCACCAACCATTGGGGATGAAGCGCCGTCCTTGCGAAATCATCGATCCCCAATCAGGGTCGGGCGGTTGTACGCCCACGCCGATGAAACTGAGCGAGGCAATCGCCAGCACCGCGAAGCCAAAATCCATCGATGCTTTGACGATGATTCCGGTCAGCAAGTTGGGGAGGATGTGCCGAAAGATAATGCGGCTGTTGCTGGCACCCACTGCCCGCGCGCCAGCCACGAAATCCTCCTCGCGGATTTTGAGCATCTGCGCCTCGACAAGGCGGCAGTATCCGGGCCACCAAGTGAACGACAACGCCAACATCGCGATCTCAATCCCCCGCCCCAACGCTGCCGAAATCGCCAACGCCAGAAAAATGCCGGGGAAAGTGAGCATAATATCGGTAAAACGCATGATGACTTGGTTGACCCACCCGCCAAAGTAACCCGCTAACGCCCCCAAGACGACGCCGATGCTGATGGCAACCGTCAAGATGATGACGCCGACCGCAAGCGATGTCCGCGTTGCCCACACCGTGCGCGAAAACACATCCCGCCCATAATCATCCGTGCCGAACAAATGCACTTCGCTGGGCGGTTTCATGCGGTTAGCAGGATCGAGGCTGCCGGTCACATCATCAGGATACGGAATCCACAAAGGCACGGTGATCGCGATCACGACCAGCACGACGACGATCACTAGCCCGATCAGCGACAATCGATTGCGCATGAACCGGTAAATACCGCGCCGCAGGTCTTTCAACTGGCTGGCATTCTCCGTTCGCCAACGCGCAAAACTGTTTGGGGTGTGCGACACGCTACTCATGAGGACTCTTTCTTGGGATTCATTTGAACCCAATGCGTGGGTCAATCCGGCGATAGACCAAGTCCGTCAATAGATTGACGACCACGATCACGCAGCCAACGAACAGGGTTGCCCCCATGATCGGTTGAAAATCCAGTAGTAGTGCCGCCTTCAACGCATATTGACCGATTCCGGGCCAGTCTAAGACGTATTCAATCAGGGGTGCCCCCCCCAATTGATAGCCAATGAGGAAGCCCAACATTGAGACTGTGGCGATCAAGGTGTTTTTCATCAGGTAGCGCATCCAGATCAGCCGTTCGGGGATGCCGTTGGCGCGTGCCACCCGCACGAAATCTTTGTTCATCATATCCAAAAGGTCACCGCGTAGCTGCCGTGTGACGACCGAAATCACAAGCAGCGACTGACAAATCGCCGGGATGATGATATAGCGGAGGGCTGTGCCGAACCCAGATAGGTTGCCGCGCAGCAGGGTATCGACCAACAGCATCCCCGTGATTATCTCTGGGAAGTCAGCACGCGGATCAACTCGTCCACTCACGGGCAGTAACCGCAAATTCTGCGCCAGCACGATTTGCAGGACGATGGCGATCCAGAATACGGGAATGCTACCCGCTCCGATGGAGAAGAAGCGCGCCCCATGATCAGGGAAACGATCGCGCCAACGGGCGGAGATGATGGCAAGTGGGATACCGATGCTGATACCGATGATCGTCGATAAGATTGTCAGTTCCAAGGTCGCCATGAAATAGCGCACGAGATCAGGCCCAACTGCGCGGCGATTGCTGATCGAATACCCCCAGTTGCCTTGTATCAGCCCCCCCATATAGGTGAAGTACTGTTCAATCAGCGGGCGATCTAGCCCAAAATCGGCACGCAACCGCTCAACTTGCTCTGGGCGCGCTTGGGGACCCGCCGCCAATTTGACTGGATCGCCCGGCACAATGCGCGCAATCGTAAACGTGAGAATCGATAACCCGATCAGTACGACGGGGATGAGCAGGAGTCGGCGACCAAGATAACGAAGCATAAAATCCCGTTTATGATTAAAGTCGGGCGATAAAACACAAGGGTGGGCGAAACGCCACCCCTGTGCATAAAAAGTTGAGAAATTTAGCGGTCTTCAGGTCGCGTCATCAATCCATAGACGCCAGAAATCGACGCTGATATCGCCGAAGTAGGTGAAGCCCTTGACGCGATTGCTTAAACCCAACACATTTGGCGCGACGTACAACGGCAGATCGGGCGCATCGGCGGCGATCATCGATTGCACCATCACAACGATTTCTTCCGAGCGGGCGGCGTCCACGGTCACGCGCAATTCATCCAAGAGCGCATCCACTTCGTCATTCTTGTAGAACGAGCAAGCTTGGTAGCTGCCACCGGTGGGACGATCCCAACTCTTGCTAGAATACTTCTCGATCAGCCATGTATCCGCCAATGGGGGGAACTGATCGAAGATGAAGGCAATCGGCGCGCCGCCGGCTGGAACCGAGCAACCACCGACAATATCGGGCCAATTCTTGGGTATGAGGTTCAAGGTGATGTTGTACGCGCGGAGTTCGTCCAGCAAGATCAAGCCGGCTGCTTCTTCAAAGTCGAGACCCGACACATACACGAAATCGATGCTGAAGCCGCCATCTTTGTATGGCGAGGCGTCCAATGCTGCGCGCGCCGCTGCGGGATCATAGGTATATTGCGGTTCGGCGTTGGGGTCGTAGCCGGGGATGCCTTCTGGGATCGGACCCGTCATCGCATTGACGAAGCCGAGTTGCGAATCGGCGAAAGCTTGACGATTGAAGCTGTAATTGAGAAACTTGCGGAAGTTCAGATCCGCAGTGGGACCTTCCTGCGTGTTGTATTTCAAATACCCACCCAAGAGACCGAAATTGACCGCAGCGGCAATACCAGCCGTGCTGTTGATCTCTTCGACATCGGTCACCGAGATCGTATCGGAAATGTCGAAGTTGCCAGACAACAAACCGCTCTTGCGGGTGCCAGCGTCTTCCGACTTCTGCCACACTACGCCCGAAAGCCGCCCGGCACCGGGCCAGCCTTGCCAGTAATCAGGCACCGCTTCCAATTCGTAAACCGTGCCCACTTGCCAGTTGGCAATTTTGAAGGGACCGCTGCCTGCTTCGTGATCAACCAACCACGCCGCGCCCTCGTCACCATCGACTTCATTGGCGGTGGCAATGGCTTCGCTGACAATCGGTTGCTCTAAGAACGCCAGCAGCCGGTCAAAAGCCGGATAGGGCGTGGTGAGCGTCATGACGACGGTGGTCGCGTCGGGGGCGGTGACGCCATCCACGCTTAAATAGGCGCTCAACAAACTCGAGCGTTGACGTTGAAACCGCAACGTGCGTTGGTACGAATAGACCACATCCATCGCGGTCAAGGGGGAGCCATCATGGAACTTCGCTTGATCGGTGATGGTAAACGTCCAAACGCTGGCGTCCTCGTTGCTGCTCCATTCTTGGCATAACCCCGCTTCAATGGGTTGGGGCCAACCCCCTTCAAAGCGGAAGAGCCGATCATACAATTGGCGCATGATCGCCGAGATCGAATAATCTACTCGGTCAGAGGGGTCGATAGTTGCCACATCTTGTCCACCCCCATAGATCAGCACCTTGGGATCGATCTGCTTCAAAGGGCTAAGGGCAGCAGTCGAGCGCAACGCGGGGGCATATCCCAACACAGTACCAGCGGCAGCAGTGGCACCTAGGGTGGTGAGCATTGCCAAAAATTGACGGCGGCTCATCCGCCCAGCACGAAATTCAGCGATAAGATTATTAACAACAGGTGGCGTCATTCAGCAGATCCTCTCGAACTTTGGCGAGATAGCAAAACACTGCTTGCACGTTTCTAAATGCCAGTGTAACCTATTGTAATATTCCTTGTCAATCGATTACATACACCAATTTGCGGGGTAATCAGCATGGTGCAATCTGACAATAATGACGCCCATATCGCCCGAATTGAGGCATGGCGTCAAGACATGGATGCCCAAATGCGCGCGCCCGATCCATGGGGATGGTTGGCAATTGTCGGTATGTACCCGCTGCATCCGGGGCGCAACCATATCGGAAGCATTGCCGACAATGATGTCCTTCTGCCGGCGGGGGCGCCCCCACAACTCGGTTTCATCGATTTCCAAGAGGGTCGTGGAACGCTACAGGTCACGACCGACGCCATCGTGTCCGTTGACCATCACCCGATGCGGCAGGCGGTACTACGCAACCACTACGAGGCGGGGGGCATGTCCGTCGTGCGCGTCGGCGCGGTCAGCTTTGGGATCATGCAATGGGCAGAAGACCCCTACAACGTGCGCGTGTGGGACGCCAATAGCCCCAAACGGCTCAATTTCCCCGGGCGCGAGTGGTACCCTATCGACCTTGACGCCCGCGTTGTCGGCAACTTCACCTCGTCTTCATCTGGGCAGTCGATGACCGTCGCGCACACCGGCGGCGGGACTCAAGCATTACAGCATATCGGCACAGTGGCATTCACGCTGTACGGTCAAGCCTTCCGTTTTGAAGCCGCCGCTTCCGAAAAAGGTGCAGATTATGTCTGGGTCTTGGCGCGCGATGGCACTAGCGGCAAGACCACCTATGGTGCGGGTCGATTTTTGCACGCCCTTCGCTTAAGCGATAATGAAGTCGATCTCGATTTCAATCTTTTCTACCACCCCCCCTGTGCCTTTTGTGACTTCACCACCTGCCCTATGCCTCCGCGCAGCAACAGTTTTCCGTTTCCTTTGGAAACAGGGGAACGGTTTCCATGATTCCATAAGTAGTCCGTCAGGAAAGAGCCTCAAGAAAAAAGATTGAACGCAAAGACGCAAAGGCGCAAAGAAAAGAAGAAAAATAGTGCCAGCGCAATCTTCAATAACCTTCTTGATGGACTACTAGCGTAACTTTTCATCCTTTGAATTTGGTCTTTCAGAAAGCAGGATATATGAGAATCGGTATCGATGTAGGCGGCACCAACACCGACGCGGTCTTGATGACTGGGCGCACGGTTGTAGGGTGGGCAAAATCTCCGACCACGCGCGATGTCAGTAGTGGCATCACCAATGTACTGCAAGCGTTACTCGCCCAAACCCAAGTCGCCCCCCAAGACATTAGCGCGGTGATGTTGGGGACGACCCATTTCACCAATGCCGTCGTCGAACGCAAGTCCCTCAGCAAAACCGCCGTCATCCGCATCGGCTTACCGGCGACGTCGGCACTGCCCCCGTATATCGATTGGCCCGAAGACCTCACCGCGGCGTTGGGCGGGGTTTACTATCTGGTACATGGCGGGTATGAATTTGATGGGCGTCCAATCGCGGCGCTGGACGAAGATGAAATTCGCGAGGCGGCACAAAAAATCCATGCCTCCGGAATCGATTGCGTCGCCATTTCCTCCGTGTTTTCGCCCGTTAATCCCGATCAAGAGAAAAGAGCGGCGGAGATCGTCGCCGCCGAAATTCCTAATGTCAAGATCAGCCTGTCGCACGAGATCGGGCGCATCGGCTTGTTGGAGCGCGAAAACGCCGCTGCCATGAATGCTTGCCTCTCGCATCTCGCTGTGCGTATCGTCCAATCGTTTCGTGATGCCCTTGCTGGGTTGGGCATACAAGCCCCGTTCTACATCAGCCAAAACGACGGCACCCTGATGAGCGCCGAGTTCGTCGAAAAGTATCCCGTGCTGACCTTCGCATCGGGTCCCACCAACAGTATGCGCGGCGCGGCATTCCTCTCGGGCTTGAAGGATGCGGTGGTCGTCGATATCGGCGGCACGACTTCGGATGTTGGGGTCTTGTCACAAGGTTTCCCGCGAGAAGCATCCATCAGCGTGCGCATCGGCGGCGTGCGCACCAACTTTCGGATGCCTGACGTCCTTTCGTTTGGGTTGGGCGGCGGTAGCCATGTTAAAACCGAGCCACTGGAAATCGGGCCGCAAAGTGTCGGTTATGAGATCACCTCGCGCGCCCTGATCTTTGGCGGCAATGATTTGACCACCACCGATATCGCCGTCGCCGCTGGCATGGTCGATATCGGCGATAAGAGCCGTGTAGCGCACTTAGAGTCCGATCTGGTGGTGAGCGCCATCCGCCGCATGGCAGAGATGATCGAAATCAGCGTAGACCGCATGAAGACGACGGCGGGCGCAGTGCCGGTGATCTTGGTCGGGGGTGGGATCATCCTCGTTGGGGATAGCCTCGCCGGTGTCTCGGAATTACACCGCCCAGAACATGCCTCCGTCGCGAATGCCATCGGGGCTGCCATCGCCCAAGTGGGGGGTGAAGTGGATCGCATTTTCAGCCTTGACGCCATCCCTCGCAACGAAGCATTGGAACAAGCCAAAGCCGAAGCCCGCGCCCGCGTGTTGGAAAGCGGCGCGCTGCCCGACACCATCGAAATCGTTGATGTCGAGGAAGTGCCGCTTGCCTACCTGCCGGGGAGCGCGACTCGTATCCGGGTAAAGGCAGTTGGCACCTTGGCGGTCGATTAATCATGTGGTCATTGTCGCACGACGACGTAGAAGCCATCGCCATCGGCGCGGGGATACTGGGCACGGGCGGGGGCGGCAGCCCGTACTTAGGCAAAATACGGATGCAACATTTGCTCCGGCAAGGCTATACCGTGGATATCATCAGTCTTGATGAACTTGCCGATAATGCGCTCACCTGCGAGATCGGTTGGATGGGTGCGCCCACGGTCGGCGTCGAGAAGATCCACGCGGGTGACGAAGCCCAATGGGCGTTGGCAGCGCTCGAAAAATACGTGGGGCAACCACTCGACGCGATTTTGTGTTCGGAGATCGGCGGCAGCAATTCTATCGCCCCGCTCGAAGCCGGCGCACTGACGGGCAAGCCGGTAGTCGATGGGGATGCGATGGGGCGCGCCTTCCCCAAAATGCAAATGAGTACCCATTTCATCGCTGGGGTAGCCTGCACGCCCGCCGTATTGGTGGATGAAAAAGGCAATGCCATCCTGCTCAGCCATATGACCGACTCCTTCGCGCTGGAACGCTTCACCCGTGATTTGTGTGTGCAAATGGGCTGCACTGCCATGCTGGCGTTGCCCGTCATGCGGGGAATACAAGCTAAAGCCACCTCTGTGCCCGGCACCATCACGCTGGCGCGCCACGTGGGTGAAGCCGTGTTGGCGGCACGCGCCAGCAAAGACTCTGTGGTGGCAGCCGTACTCGCTATCACCGGTGGCATCGAACTGTTCACGGGTAAGCTGGTGGATGTCCAACGACTCACGGCTCGTGGTTTTGCGCGCGGCGAGCTGGTGTGCGAAGGACTCGGCGCGGATCGCGGTGAATGGCTGCATATCGCCTTTCAAAATGAGAATCTCATCGCGTGGCGCGGCGGGCAAGCCTCGCGCGATCAGGTCGTGGCGTGTGTGCCCGATTTGATTTGTTTGTTGGAGACGGACACTGGGGAACCCATCACCACCGAGCAATTGCGCTATGGGTTGCGGGTGACTGTCCTTGCCATCCCGTGTACCGATCAATTTCGCACCGAAGCCGCCTTGAAGATCGTTGGCCCATCGGCGTTCGGCTATCATGATGTGATTTATCACCCCCTGCCTAAACAAGCCGGCATGGGTATTCAATAAAACGACCCGAAGCAATTCATTATGGAGCATGTTTGATGCGACGCATGATCGGCATTAAAGAAGTTGAAGATATCGCGTTGGGAGCCGCAGTCTTGGGGACGGGCGGCGGGGGTGATCCTTATGTTGGCAAACTGATGGCACAACAAGCCATCCGCGAACACGGGCCAGTGGAGCTAGTGACGGCTGATGAAATGGCACCCGAAGACATGTCCGTCGCCATCGCGATGATGGGTGCGCCCACGGTGATGGTGGAAAAAATACCCGGCGGTAATGAGTGTGTCCAAGCCTTTAAAGCGGTTCAAAGCTATGTGGGCAAAGAAATCCGTTACATTTATTCCATCGAGGCGGGCGGCATCAATTCGACCATTCCCATCCGTTTGGCGGCGCAACTCGGTTTGCCGCTGCTCGATCTCGACGGCATGGGGCGCGCTTTTCCCGAAATTCAAATGGTGACGCATAATCTCTTTGGGATCACCGCCACTCCCTTCACGATGGCGGACGAAAAAGGCAACAGCGCGGTTTTGGCGACTATCGATAACCGCTGGATGGAGACGTTTGCGCGCGGTATCGCCGTGAATATGGGCGCGACCGCGCACATCGCTTGTTATGCCGCTACCGGCGCGCAACAGCAAGAATCCGCCATCCATGGCACCATGAGTCTTGCCGAAAATATCGGCAAGGCGATTCGCGAAGCCCGCACCGCTCATACCAACCCGATTGCCGCTATTCAACAGACGACGGGGGCGTTCGTCGTTTTTCACGGCAAGCTGATTGATGTTCAGCGACGCACCGTAGCCGGCTTCGCGCACGGATCGGCTGTCCTAGAAGGCATCGGGGCACATAGCGGCACGACGATGAATATCCAATTCCAAAACGAAAACCTGATCGCGGAAACCGATGGGGAAGTGATCGTCAGCGTGCCCGATTTGATCACGATGGTGGAAGAAGACACGGGTGAACCGATCACTACCGAGCAACTGCGCTATGGCTTCCGCGTGCTGGTGTTGGCAATGCCTTGTCACCCGCACTGGCGTACCGAACAAGGTTTGAAAGTGGTGGGCCCGCGTTACTTCGGTTACGACACCGACTATGTGCCTGTCGAAACCCGCTTCGCCTAAAGCCCAAAACGACCTACCTGCTGCTGAGGGTGGGGGTTGCGGGCAAGGGTGCCTATGGGAAGCACCTTTATGGGTAACTACTACGCCGATGCTGTTGGCGAATTGATTTTATCTAGGGTCGGCATGTCTTTTTTGTGGAGGCGCAAGGCATTGCGCCCCTACGGATCATCTCATATTTTGATTCGCCAACAGCATCGGCGTACTACTCAGGTATAGAAACAGAATAAAATAAACAGAGAGGCATGAAAACGTGAAGAAAAAAGGGAAAATACCCCTCGAAACGTGGATGTAGGGGTGGATTAGGCGCTTGTCAATCGTTTGTTA
>Ga0105048_10016897_pt1 | contig 11268 bp, 14 predicted proteins | sample MAT05_FD_78382 | JGI IMG/M metagenome (GOLD analysis project Ga0105048, IMG submission 78382) | Freshwater microbial communities from Lake Fryxell liftoff mats and glacier meltwater in Antarctica - MAT-05 | ecosystem: Environmental > Aquatic > Freshwater > Ice > Liftoff microbial mat | place...
CCCGAAACTATTGCCACAGAGTTACCCCTCCCAGCTTTTACCAAGGGCAGACCAGAGCAATTCAGCGGGATTGAAGTAGTAGGATCCGGTATTGATGGCAAAGCCTTGAATCAAACCCTAACTGATTCTTGTTTGGATGACCCGGCGATCGCTCATTATCAAGAACAAATCCAAGAACAAATCCAAGAACAAATCCAAGAACAAATCTAAGCATACTCCAGCTAAATTACCAGAGAAAATCCATGAAAACTGCCGTTATATCCTGTATCCATGCTAACTACGAAGCCCTAAACGCTGTCCTCTCAGATATTGATCGTCAACACGCTGATAAAATTTACTGTCTAGGAGATTTAGTCGGCTATGGCCCCCATCCTAATGCTGTGGTAGAGATGATCCAAACCCTAGATATTCCCACTTGCCAAGGTTGCTGGGATGAAGATGTGGTGGAGGGCTTAAATGCCTGTGAGTGTAGCTACCCTTCAGTTTTAGCCGAGAATCGGGGACGGGCGGCTCATGAGTGGACAGATAAAGCTATTTACCCAGAGGTCAGGGAATTTTTAGCCCAATTACCCCTGAGCTTGCGGGATGAAAACCTTTGTTTTGTCCACGGTAGTCCCCATAATCAGCACGAGTATCTCTTACCAGATATGGATGGATTTGTTGCTCTAGAACGAGTGCTATCCACCGGAGCAGATATTTTGTTTTGTGGTCATACCCATGTGCCTTATGTGCGATCGCTCGATGGTGGTCAGTTACAAATTAAGGTCACCCTTCCTGATCAAATTGCCACACCCCAGACCTTTTCTGCTCCTTTAAAACGCATTGTTAATGCTGGATCTGTGGGAGAACCAAGGCACGGCAGACCTAATGCCACCTACGTGATCTACGACAGTGAGAGCGATCGCATCACCCTTAGGGAAGTAGAGTACGACTACCAAAAAACCTGTGCAGCAATTATTGATAAGGGCTTACCCGCAATTTTTGCTTGGCGCTTAGCACAGGGTTTGGAGTTTGCAGAACGAGCAGAAGACCCCACTCATATTTGTGAGCGATGATCTCAGTTCTTTCAAATATCCCCCGACTCTCCCATTCCTTGTACCTCTGCCTCCGATAAACCCATAATCTGAGCTACTTGGGCGATCGGCATTCCCCCTTGCCGTAGTTGCTTTACAGCTTGTTGTAGCTGAAGTACCGCCTGATCAGCCCGATGTCTTTCACTTTCAGCCCTTCGCTGTTCCATTTCAGCCCGATGCCATTCACTCTCAGCCCGATGCCGTTCCATTTCGGCCCGATCCCGTTCAGCTTCCATCAATTCAGCCAACTCTACAGAAGAGAGAAACTTTCTGCCATCAGGACGATAGATTTCTAGTTCTTCCCCACCACGTCTAGCAAACCTAATTCCCAATCTAGGGCTAATCCAACCTAGCAAAGTAGAAATAGGCTCTAAAATCTTTCCTTGCCGGAGCCATCCTTGTAACTTGTCAGTTTCTGGATCGTAAATGTAATATTCTTCTACGCCGTAGGTTTGATAGAACCCCAACTTGACCTGCATTTCTCGAACACCTCTTTTAGTTTTATTGCTAGGAGAAAGAATCTCAAACACAACTTGGGGAGGCGTGTTTGCTTCTTGCCATTGACGATAAGAACCCCGCTTACCCTTGGGTCGCCCAAAGATAACCATCACATCGGGAGCTTGCGATCGCAGGGTAAAATCTTCTGGATTAGGTTGACTTGCTTGTTTGGGATACCACAGTAGATCGGCAGCAATAAAGACTTCTGGCTCGGAGGCAAATAGTATTTCTAGATTTTCTTTGAGGATGACAATCCAACGATACTGCTCGGTATTTTCAGCCATGGGTTTGCCATCACTTTCTGGGTATAGATCAAGGTCGGTTGGTGCGATAACCCCGTCTTCGATAACCCCATCCTGGAGTAAGGGAGCCATAAACTTTACCTCAAGGTGCAAATATTACGTTGAAACTATTGTCTTATCCAAATCGATAGCCAAAGCCCCGGACTGTCACAATGTATTGAGGTTGGCTAGGATCTATTTCTAGCTTCTCCCGGAGCCAGCGGATATGCACATCCACGGTTTTTGTATCCCCCATGAAGTCCGCTCCCCAAACCTGTTCAATCAGTTGTTCCCGTGACCACACCCGGCGAGGATAGCTCATGAATAGTTCTAGGAGCTTAAATTCCTTGGGGGAAAGATTTGCTTCTTCATCCCGGACTGTGACCCGACACTCTTTAGGGGAGAGGGTGACATCTTTGAAATTTAGGAGAGGAAATTGTTCGGGGGTGACTAGGCGTTGGCGGCGGAGTAGGGCACGGCAACGAGCAACCAACTCTTGCATACTGAAGGGTTTGGTGAGATAGTCATCGGCGCCTATTTCTAAGCCTAAGACGCGATCGCTCTCGGTTCCCCGCGCACTAAGAATTAAAATAGGAATCTGATTTCCTTGATACCGTAACAACCGACACAAATCCAAGCCATTGATCTGTGGCAGCATGATGTCTAAGATAACTAAATCAAAACTATTTTCCAGCAAGGAAAGGGCTTTTTCTTGTTGCTGAGGTTGCAGGAGACTGAGCGCATGATCGCCACTGGTAGTAGTTACCACTTCATAGCCATCTTCTTGGAGAGCTAAAGCTACCATTTCTCGGATTAGTTCTTCATCTTCTACCACTAGCACCCGGTTCTTCAAACCCATCAAAGCGGTTGGGGCAGGCTTGGGCATTTCTAGGCTAAGCATAAAAATAAAAAAATTATTTGTTGGGTTTCTATGCCAAGATCTACACTAAAAGACTCCTCTTAGGCAAAGATCTCGTTATGTTATTACATTTAAGCACTTGGACTGAAGTAGAAACTTATCTTTTGCAATCTAGAGGCATAATTATACCCATTGGCTCTACGGAACAGCACGGGCCCACAGGATTGATCGGGACTGATGCCATTTGCGCTGAGGCGATCGCTAAAGGAGTTGGATCTGCAACGGGGGCGATCGTAGCTCCGGTGATCAATGTGGGTATGGCTCTTCACCACACAGGGTTTCCCGGCACAATTAGTCTCCGCCCCAGTACCCTAATTTTGGTGATCCGTGACTATTTAACTTGTCTTACCAAGGCAGGATTTCAGAAATTTTTCTTTCTTAATGGCCATGGTGGGAATATTTCTCCCTTGAAGGCAGCTTTTGCAGAAACTTACGAACACCTTGCAGATTTGCAAATTCCTCACGCCGAGAAAGTTCAATGCCGAATTGGTAACTGGTTTATGGGAGGCGGTGTTTATAAGCTAGCCAAGGAACTCTATGGCGATCGCGAAGGTTCTCATGCTACCCCCAGCGAAGTTGCCCTGACTCAATATCTCTATCCCGAAGCGATCAAGCAGGGAGAATTAGGAACCCCAGCTAGCGGCTACGGCATTTATAGTGCTGCGGATTTTCGCCGCCGTTTCCCCGATGGACGGATGGGATCGCACCCCAACTTAGCCACCCCAGCCCACGGGGAGCAATTTTATCATCTCTCGGTGAAGGAACTAACTAATAGCTATCTAGAATTTTTAGCAGCAGAGTAGCCGTAACCCATCAAAGCCATTGAGAACGTGGACATACTCACCAACCTGAAGGTGCAGTGATTCTCCTAGCGTCACCGCTTAGTATCTCTGGTTCTACGAGTCCACTTAAATTAAATTCCTTGCGGTATCTAATCCAGAGATGGTTCTCTCCCCAGACTTTTACTCCATTGCAGAAGTCTGTTCTCAAATGCCCTTCGATACAGTTCAAAACCTAAAATACTTGGTTTCTCTGGTACTTGTTGCATAAAAATTTTACTTAGCAGTGCTTTTCCTGCTAGAACTCTCTATCTTCAGTTTTCAGGGTGCGTTGCCTTGCGGCTCCTGGTTTTTTAGTAATGTTGAATACCCTATCCTGCTACACTTTACTTTAACATGATATTGATTAAGGTCCCCGAGAATGGCGGGGCTTGATACACAATTTTTCGGTAAAATTAGGGTATATCCTCATTATTTTTAATTCTAATTTTTAATCCTATGACTCAGCGTGATGGTTTTGGTAGTGGTTTTTTGCTAGGGGCGATCCTAGGTGGCGTGGTTGGAGGCGTATTGGGGGCGATCGTGGCGGGCGATCGCTCTCCTGAGTCTGAAGAATCTCGTTTAGGTAAAAAGTCTGAGGGTAAGAGTTTCCGCGCCAGAGCTAGAGAACTCAAGGCTGAAGAAGGAATCGAAGTTGCTCGTCGCAGCTTAGAAGACAAAATTGCCCAACTCAACTCCACCATTGATGATGTTCGTCAGCAGTTAGGCTCTACGAATGGCAGTATGAGCAATTCTGAACCAGATTAAGGCTAAAGTAATAAGAGCGAAGTAAGGCTGCCCTGTATGGAGCATTTTACTTGAGGAAAGACACAATTAATTGTCGAAAATTAACTCTACAAACTACTTGTTAAGGAAGAAATCATGGCAAACCCAACAGTTTTTTTTGATATTACGATCGGCGATGTTCCAGCAGGAAAGATTGTCATGGAACTATACGAAGATGTGGTTCCTAAGACAGCAAAAAACTTCTTAGAACTCTGCACTGGAGAGCATGGATTTGGTTATAAAGACTCTGGGTTTCATCGGGTAATTACGGGTTTTATGTGCCAAGGGGGAGATTTTACCAAGCATAATGGTACCGGCGGAAAATCTATCTACGGCGAAAAATTTGCTGATGAAAATTTCAAGCTCAAGCACGCCGGATTAGGTACTTTATCTATGGCTAATGCTGGTCCTAATACTAACGGCTCTCAGTTCTTTATCTGCACAGCAGATACTTCTTGGCTAGATGGCAAGCACGTAGTTTTTGGCAAGGTAACTGAAGGACTTGAGGTAGTAGAAAAAATTGAAGCTGTTGGCTCTAGAGCTGGAACCCCAAGTGCTAAGGTTGTGATTAGCGATTGTGGAAAATATACAGCTTAATCTTTTTCTTTAGATTAGTATTTTTAGCCGGATAGCAGTTGGCAACCAATTGCAAAGTGATGAATTATAAAACGTCCTAATCAAAAGTTGGGGCGTTTTGTGATTTAAAGTTTTAATGATTTAAATTTGATCGCAATTCTATTTTATTTCTTGTCTATTCCGTGGGTAGGGCAAGGGGGAGCAGTGAGGGAGCGATCGAGCCAACCTGCGGCTTGATTAAATCTTGCTAGGGCTTCTTGGGGTTGATCTTTAAGGAGAAATACCAAGGCTGCGGCGGCTTGCTCACCAGATCTAGCTGGACGGTTTGCTTGGAGACGATGCCAATCCTTGGGGGTAATGGCAAGGCGATCGGCTAAAGCTTGAGCAAGCTCTAGGGTTGTTAATTCTTCTAGGGTCTTAGAAAGTTGGCTAAGGGGAGTCATAAGTTGAGAGAAAATCTTGGGTACTTAAATATCATAGCAATCTCCTGCTGACCTAAGAACTTACGATTCCTGACCATTGGACTTTTTTTTGTTTCTCTCGACGGTAGGAAAAGAAATATTCGGGCTGCTGGAAAGTGCAGTGGGGGGCGATCGCAATTTGCTCTGGGTTAAGACCCAGGTGTTTCATTTGCAGAATATTAACTAGACGCACATCCAAACGAACTCTGCCGGGATTAGCGTCTGGCAGAATAGGGGAATTTGGTAGATCCATCAAAATCGTGAGAATTTCTGCTGAAGAAAGGTTAGCAGCCGGATCAACAAGGCTAGAGCCAACTTCTGCGCCAACTTGAGTGGAAACTTGATAGACTTCCCCCGCGATCGCTGGGCCGAGAGCAATCACCAAGTCTTCTTTTTGGCTACCAGCCTGAAGGAGTTGATTAATAGTTTCTGGGATGATTCTCAGAGCAGTCCCTCGCCATCCAGCATGAACTGCGGCAACTTTCCCGGTGGTGCGATCGCCGATCAACGCCGGAGTACAATCAGCACTACAAACCCACACCGCTTCCCCAGCCTCCGTAGTCCACAAACCATCTGCTTCATCCCCCTCCGTAACATCAGCCGTAGCTAAAACTCGGTTCCCGTGGACTTGCTTCACTCGGTACACCCGTGCCTCTGGTTGCAGAACTTGTACCATTTCTTCAGGCAATTGGGGCGAGAACTGTTGGGTGAAAAAGCCATGCTGCCAATCTTGGAGCAAACTACAACGCAAATAGGGCAAACCTTGCCATTCTTGCCAAAGCCATTGATGATTCTTCATTCCTGATTTCTGATAACTGATTCCTGATAACTGATTCCTGATAATTTTTAACTGCTCACCGCAACTACTAAGCCTTCCCTTGCCATAAAACTTTGGGGGGCGATTTCTGCTACTTGGAGAGCAACTTGATCAAGAAAATCATCGGTGTGGTTAGGTTCGTGGTGGAAAATTGCCACCCGTTTTACTCCCGCTGCATCCCCCACCCGGAGAGCTTCTTGCCAAGTAGAGTGTCCCCAGCCCACTTTAGGAGATTTGGGATTATGGTATTCCTCATCGGTATACATGGCATCGTAGATGAGCATATCGGCATTCCTAGCTAGTCGCATCACATTCTCGTCTAGGTGGTCTTCAAAGTGTTCTGTATCTGTGCAGTAAAATACCGAGTAACCATTCCAAGTTACTCTATACCCCATAGCTCCATTAGGATGATTGAGGGGGGCAGTTTCGATCGTAATATCCTCTACCTCAAAAGTTTCCCCACACACAAGATCATGGAACTTGATATCTGCCCGAATTTGTTCTACTGGCACTGGGGAATTAATATGCAACACCCGTCCTTGGAAATGATCCTGCATAGAAATACCGGGAGTTGGTACTGCCCCATGAATATGAAGACAATTCCCTTCCGTAAAAGCTGGAGTAAAAAAAGGCACTCCTTGGATATGATCCCAGTGATAGTGGGTAAAAAACATATGGGCATCGATCGGCATTTCTGGTTTTAGGCTCTTGCCTAACATCCGCAACCCAGTCCCGCCGTCAAAAATTAAGCGCTTGCCCCCAATCCGCATTTCTACACAGGAAGTATTCCCGCCGTAGCGAATGGTATCACTGCCGGGAGAAGGCACACTGCCCCTCACCCCCCAAAATTGAATCAAAAATTCAGAGTCCATCATACTTTCCCTAGCTCACTACTTACTTAATACTGAAATACTGATTATTTGACTAGTCGATGATTAGAATACTAGCTAAACGGATACCTAAAACTTTGTACCACATTGTCCTTGATGCCGGAGTAAATGATCGCACAGAACGAGAGCTATCATGGCTTCTACCATGGGTACAGCCCTAGGCAAAACGCAGGGATCGTGACGACCTTTAGCAGCAAGAACGGTTGACTCACCTGTACTTGTAACCGTAGGTTGTTCTTTACCTATAGTAGCAGTTGGCTTAAAGGCAGCTCGTAAAAGGATATGCTCTCCGTTACTTATACCCCCCTGGATGCCGCCGGAGCGGTTAGTGGTAGTGCGAATTTGTCCTTGAGAGTCAGTATAGAACTCATCATTATGTTCACTTCCTTTCATCAAAGTTCCGGCAAAACCAGAACCAATTTCAAAACCTTTGGTGGCGGGCAGAGACATAATTGCCTTTGCTAAGTCTGCCTCTAGTTTATCAAAAATTGGTTCCCCTAAACCTTTTGGCACATGACGAGCTACGGCTTCAACTACGCCGCCGATCGAATCTTGTTGCCGTCTTACCCCCTCGATCAATTCAATCATTTTTTCCGCCGTTTCCTGATCTGGACAGCGGACAATATTACTCTCTACCTGCTCTTGGGTGACAGTATCAGGATCAACTACTGCCTCTAAGTTTTGGATGCGTTTTACGTAGGCAATAACTTCTACTCCTGCGGCTTGGTGAAGAATTTTTTTGGCGATCGCCCCAGCTGCCACCCTGCCAATAGTTTCCCTTGCCGAAGATCTGCCACCCCCCTGCCAATTGCGAAACCCGTACTTAGCATCGTAGGTAGCATCAGCATGGGAAGGGCGCTAGGTTTGTACCATCTCTGCGTAGTCTTGAGAACGGGTATCTTGATTTCTGACCAGGATCGCAATCGGGGTGCCTGTAGTTCTGCCCTCAAAAATACCGGAAAGGATTTCACAAGTATCGGCCTCTTTGCGGGGAGTGGTAATCTTACTCTGCCCCGGACGGCGGCGATCGAGTTCCTTTTGAATTTCTTCTCCAGAAATTTCCAATTGGGGCGGACAACCATCAATTATTACCCCCACACCACCCCCGTGGGACTCCCCAAAGGTGGTAATGCGGAACAGATGCCCAAAGGTACTACCCATAATTTTTGATTTTTATTTGATTTCTATTTTATGTAATACGCAAGTTTATAGGAAGCCAGATAGCGGAGAAATTTGTTAACGTATCTTTAGATCATAGACTAACCTAACTTGAGTAATTTGTGCTATCCTTACTAAGGGCTGAAAAACCAAAGATTTTTTAGAAAAATTATCTTAGGGCCATAGCCTCGTCAACGGGTCGCTAACTCAACGGTAGAGTACTCGGCTTTTAACCGATTTGTTCCGGGTTCAAATCCCGGGCGACCCATTTTTCCGTAGCGAGAACTATAGTTATGACTACCCTAACTTTTAGGGCCCAGAGAAAACTGCGTCTTCTATATCTTGGCGGCTTAGGGAATATTTAAAAGCCCGTTGAATATCTCGCCCACTTTCTCCAGCCCGGAGGTAGGTTACGGTTAATTCTTCCAATTCTAGATAAAGTTCTGCTTGCCAGTTTGATTGTTCCACTCGCCAGCAGTGTAGTTGTTCCCGGTCTTGTTTGCAGCCCATTTGGGTCAACCATCGCTCAATATCTGGCAGGGGATGATTGTACATCGGTGTATCAGCACTAGGAAGAATCATAGAATTTTATTTGTGTAGGGGTGTAATCTAAATTGAAAAAATCAAGGAATATTTATCAAGGAATGTTTATCAAGGAATGATTGAGGATGATATTTCCTAGAAAATCACTTTATTTCTGGGGCAGAAAGTACTAAAAAGTCGGGCATATAAGAGGATAAGTAGTTACCTTGGTTCGATTGTGATGGATTTGATTGTGATGGATTTGATTGTACTGAATTTAGCCGTACTTGATTGTAAGGCAATACTCCTGATTGCAATGGCTTTGAGGTATCTATAATTTCCACCTTGGACATGGTTGTATGGCCCCTAGTCAGTCCTAGCCCGATCGCCAAAATAAGACACCCTGCAAGAGCTAATCCTAAAAATAATAAGGCTGAGATTTCTCCTGAAGAGAGGGGGCGATCGCTGGGATCAAGATAGGCTGAGGAACGGAAAGGTTTGGCTTGATTGACAGGGATATTTAGATCTGTTGGGGGTTGAATAACGTGATATTTGGAGTAGTTGAGGGATTGGTCGTAGAGCGATCGCCTTTCTGGGTTACTGAGGGCAGCATAAGCTTCATTAAGTTTAAGAAACTTAGCGGTGGCGACCTCTTGGGGCAAAGTAGTAGTATCCGGGTGGTAACGCTTACTCAGTTCCCGGTAAGATCGGCGAATTTCTACCGGGGAGGCGGAAGGATGTAATTCCAGCAAGGAATAATAACTGGCAGGATTTCCTATGGATTGATAGACACGTTGTTGGCTGCGATCGTTCACCACTACCTACCCGGATAAATATCTTCACTTAAACTTTATCTAGTATACAACACCAAAATTGCCTACTCACTAAATAGAGCAAGAATTTCAAATCTTTTTATAGTAATCCTCGCGATCGTAAATCTCTCACCTTAAATTTTGTCGCGGGTAAAGTTTAAGGTCAAAAGCTCTGCTAGATTTGATTTTTGCTTTGCGTAGGGAAAGGACAAAGACACCTAGGCGAGATGCAGTAAGGTATAAAAACATAAAAAAATATTTGTGAAACATCCCGACTTGCGATCGAGGAGTTTCACGGATCAAATAGGATGGCTGTTAGGATGGCTGTGTGTTATGTTAATTTTTGCAATTGTATGTTAGAGCGCATTACGCTTAAATAAGACCCAATGCACTTACAAAGTGCTGTAAATGTAGTTGAGAAGGACACTTAAGGAGCTAGTTATGATCGATGCAATTCCAGATGATGTTAAATTTGCCATGCAGTTTTTCCACCCGGTGCTGATGTGGACATTGTTGGGTATTTCTTTCTACGCCCTGTATTTAGGTATTCAAATTAGAAGAACCCGGAAAGCCGAGGGTGAGAAGAAGAAAGAGTTAATTCAAGGTAAGTTTAATCTTAAGCATTTTCAAGTTGGTTCGATCGTCCTCCTGTTGATGGTAGGGGGCAGTATTGGCGGCATGGCAGTTACTTATATTAATAATGGCAAGCTCTTTGTTGGGCCCCATCTGTTGGCTGGATTGGGTATGACTAGCCTCATTGCTGGCTCCGCCTCCCTATCTCCCCTAATGCAAAAAGGCAGCACTTGGGCAAGATACACTCATATTGGCTTGAATGTGATTATTATGGGCTTGTTTAGCTGGCAGGCTTTAACTGGTGTCCAGATCGTCCAGAAGATTCTCGCCCCAACTCCTTAGATCAGTTAACAGTTATCAGTTAACAGTAGGGTGGGCAAAGCCCACCTTACGAAACTACAAAGCTAGGCGATCAAATGTAGGGTGGGCAAGGCCCACCTTACGAAACTATAAAGCTAGCCAAAAATTCGCTACTAGCCAAGAGCCGCATATGGAACCAATCCATCCCCCCAAGCAGATAATGATCAGTTGCACGATCGCTCTGCCCAGACCTCCAAAGGAACCTGATTCTGGTAGTCCGGTGCGGCGATCTTCTAGCATAATCAGGAATTCGTAGAGACATCCCCCACCAACGCCCAACAAAACTGCCCCGCCGATCGCCCCTAGGGGAATTAACAGCAAACTCCCCACAAACCCAAACCGCTCGATCGCTCCCCAGAGAATGAGCACCCAAGGACTGACTATTAAGACCCCACAGAATAGACCTAAAATTATATTCAAGTCTTACCCCTTAATACAGACTACCTGCTTGAGGGTTGCCACAATCTCTACGAGGTCGGCTTGGTTTGCCATGACTTGCTCGATCGACTTGTAAGCCCCCGGAATTTCATCAATTACCCCATTATCTTTGCGGCACTCCACCCCAGCAGTTTGTTGAATCAGGTCATCTAAGGAGAAATGCTTCTTTGCCTTGGTTCGAGACATCTGCCGCCCCGCCCCGTGGGAACAGGAACAGTAGCTTTCATGATTGCCCTTGCCTTTGACAATAAAAGATTTCGCTCCCATAGAGCCGGGAATGATTCCA
>Ga0105048_10016898_pt1 | contig 11268 bp, 9 predicted proteins | sample MAT05_FD_78382 | JGI IMG/M metagenome (GOLD analysis project Ga0105048, IMG submission 78382) | Freshwater microbial communities from Lake Fryxell liftoff mats and glacier meltwater in Antarctica - MAT-05 | ecosystem: Environmental > Aquatic > Freshwater > Ice > Liftoff microbial mat | place...
GCCAGGATGCGTGCCCGCCCCTACAAGATACAACCCCGGCAGGTTCTCTGACTGATTGTGCGGACGGAAGTAGGCCGATTGCACCAGCGTCGGCTCGATGGAGAACGCCGCGCCGAGGTGGCTCGCCAAGCTGTCGCGGAAGTGCAGTGGCGTCAGTGCATGCTCGACGACGATGTGCTGCTCAAGGTCGTCCATCCCGAACTCGTCAGCCAGGATCTGCACGGTACGGTTGCGGATGCGGGCGTTTGCTTCGGGCCAGCGGACATCACCGGCCAGATTCGGCACGGGCACCAGCGCATAGACACTTTCGCCGCCCGGCGGCGCGAGGCCAGGGTCGGTGCGGGTGGGGGCGTGCAGGTAGACGGCAAGGTCGTCCTCCAGCAGCCGCCCGCTGAAGATGGCGTCTACCACGCCGCGATAATCGCGCGGCATCAGGATGGTGTGGTGGCGCAGGTGCGGGTACTCGCGGTCCAGGCCGAGGTACAGCAGGTAACAGGACATCGAGTAACTGAAGTCGTCCATGCGGCGGCCGGTCAGCCGGCCACGAAACGCCGGTGGCACCAGTTTCGTGTAGGTGGTGTGCGCGTCAGCGTTGCTGACGACCGTCTCGGCCGGTAGATGCTCGCCGCCAGCGACGCGCACGCCGGACGTGTGCCCGCCGTGAGTCGTGATCTCCACCACAGGACTGCTGTACCGAATGGTCCCGCCCAGGTCGGTGAACAGGCGGCCCATCGCTTGCACCAGTGCGTGCATGCCGCCCTTCGCGAACCAGACGCCGCCTAGCTGCTCCAGGTAGGGCACGATGCTGTAGATGGCGCTGGCGCGGAACGGGCTGCCGCCCAGGAAGAGCGGGTGGAAACTCATGATGCAGCGCAGGCGCGGGTCGCGGACGTAGCGCGAGACGAAGCTGTACACGTCGCGGTGGGCACCGAGCCGCACGAGTTCGGGGGCAACCTTCGCGATGTCGCGCCAGGACAGGAACGGCCGCCGGCCGAGCTGCTCGAAGGCCCGCACGTAGATCTGCTCGGTATCGACCAGAAAGCGGCGGTAACCGGGCAGGTCGCTGGGGCTGATCCGCGCTACCTCGGCCTCGGGCGGCGTACACAGACCGTACCGGCCGGGCACGGCGGCGTCGCTTGCGGCTTCGTCGGCGGCAACGGGCTTCGGGCCGTAGTCGAACCGGGTGCTGTCGCCCCGGAACCGAATCTGGTAATACGGGCTGAGGGGGATCAGATCGACATCGGCGTGCACATCGCGGCCGGCGGTCGCCCAGAGGTTTTCGAGCAGATGGGGCGCGGTGATGAGCGTCGGGCCGAGGTCGAAGCTGTAGCCGGCGTCTTCAAGGAAGCCGGCACGCCCGCCAAGCTGGTCGCGGCTCTCCACCAGCGTCACGCTGTAGCCGCCGGCCTGGAGACGGATCGCCGCGCCGAGGCCGCCGAGGCCGCTTCCGATGACGACGGCGTGTGACGATGCGGCGGTCACAGCAGCACGTCCGCAAGCTGCTTCGTGGCGTCGGGGACGGTCGCCGGTTCGGCGAGTACAGTCGTGGGTGGCATAGCTCGATCTCCCCAGAGGCGGACCAGCGCGAGCGATATCAGTGCCTCGTACCCCTTTGACAGCCGCGAGACCACGGCTCGCCGCTGGAGTACGTCGTAGTCGTTCGCCTCAATGGTGTTCAGAATGGCGCGATACAGGCGGCCAGCAATGAGAATTGCAGGGCGGGCATCTGGCGGCAGCAGCCAGACCCCCGCCAACCCGCGCGCGTAATAGTCGCGCGCGCGGGCAATCTGGAAGCGCATCAACGCACGGAAGTCGTCGTCCGGCCGCCCGTTCGCGACGAGCGCACGCAGCCGCTCGGAGCAGTACCCGAACTGCGCCATCTCGTCGGCGGGCAGGTAGAAGCGGTCGTTGCGGACATCGGCCCCAACGTCGCGCAGGATATTGGTCAGTTGCATGGCAATGCCGAGGTCGCAGGCCGCCGCCAGGATCTCCGGGCGGCGACCGCCAAGCAAGTGTGACATGGCGAGGCCAACCGTCCCGGCTACCAGGAACGAGTAGTGGCGCATGGCCTCGAAGTCGGGGATGTTGACCGGCTCCAGGTCGGACGCCAGGCCGTCAACGAGTTGCCTCAGGTAGATGGGCGGCAACTCGTGCTCCGCGACGACCGCGCGGAGGGCGACGGCTAGCTCGCGCGGCTCCGGCAGCACGGTCAGCGAGTCCATGCGGAGCAGCCACGCCCGCCAGGCATCCAGCAGGTTGCGGATGCCAGCAGAATCCAGCGTCGCTTGAGGCTCATCGACAAGGTCGTCAAGCAGGCGGCAGAACGCGTAGAGCACGACAACAGCAGCGCGCTGGTGCGCCGGCAGAAAGCGCGCCGCCAGGGCGAAAGTGCGGGCCTTCTTCGGCAAGAGGGCGGCAAGCTCCGGGGACAGCGGCGGATGGCGGAGTAATCTCATGAGCGCACGCGACTCCCTCTGCTGCTGCGGATGCCTGACGGGCGCTGCCCTCGGTGATTGTAGTCGCGGACACCCGTACTGTCAACGGATTGCACGACTTTTGCAGATGCTTGTGCGGGCCGGCTGGCGGTGCGAAGATGCGTGCGAGCCACGCCAGGAGGCTACCACGTTCTGGAGTGCCAGTTCATGTCGTCGCCGTCAACGAACGGCTTCATGTCCATCACATCGTCACGACCGGTCCGCAATGGGGCCGAAACATGAGCTGAGCAGCGATGCCCTTTGCAAGATCAGTGCCCGCGCGATGGGCGGGGCGAAATCGCGCCTACCAGCACCACTGACGGCGGCGCGTGCTGTCTACTTGACTTCGGTCTCGACGAACACGACATCAAACGGGTTGTCGTTGATGACCTCATGTTCGACGCCCGCCGTCCGGAAGTACGCCTGTCCCGTGACCAGCTCATTGAATGCCTCGCCCGTGGCCGTCACGACGCGGAGGCGGGCAGTCGTCAGTGGCACAACGACGTAGTCATGATCGTGGCGGTGCCAGCCGGTCGTCGCGCCCGGTGGAAACCGCGACTCGGAGACGTGCACGCGGTCGTTGTCGATCTGGACGGTCTGCGTGGAGCGCGGACGGTTCTCGGACATGGCACCCTCCCGGCTTCGGCAGGCAGTGGCCCGCCGGTGCCGGACAGTGTGCACTATGGAGAGGAGCCAGGAGGCGTACGCCACCCCTGGCTCCCCGATTCTGTCCATTGCGTGTGCGGTGAGGCTGGCCTGTCCGCGCCGTGCTCAGTGTGAGGCGGGCTTGCCCAAGACAAGCCCCTACGATGCAGCTGACTCCTCGGCTCAGCGCCCCCGCGGTCCGACCGGCCGCGACCCGCTATTCCGCACCACCTCAACCTCGCCGTCTTCGTCGCGCGTCACGGCAATGGACTCCGCGTACCAGACATCGTCCTGCTGGTAGACCACGATGGCCCCGCAGGCGTCGGCAGTGGTGGCGGGGTCGTAGTCCGGCATGGCGGTCGTCTTGATGTGGATGATGCGGCCATCGTTGACCCCGGTCCCGTATACCCGAAAGACCACCTCGTCCTCGCCCACGGTGATGACGCAGCCGCGCAACACCATGCCCTGCGCTTCGTTCGGTGCTTCGTTTGGTGCGGCCTGAGCCGTCGCGCTGCCTGGAATCAGGGTGGCAACTGCCAGGAGCAGGCCGCACGCTGCGCTCGTCAATCGTCGCTTCATGATCGTGAACCCCCGTGTGATCTCGTGTTGGTGGTCGGTGCCCGATGACCACCTGAGCTCAGCACAGGGGGCAGATATCAACACGCATTGACGCGCCGGTCACGAACCTGTGAACGTGCGACACACAAGCAGGCCGCCCACGCCGAGGGGCCGAACTCCTGGCGTGGGCGGCCTCCGAACGCCCGTCAGGGGCGGTGCGGCGCTAGAAGACGGCGATCGGGTTCACAGGCGAGCCGGTGACGGTGGGCAGGCGCAGCGGGTTGATAGTAATGAGGAACTCCCAGCGATTGCGGGCAGCGCACGCCTCCGACAGATCGTCGAGCCAGGCGTTGTCGAGGAACCAGAGGCCCAACCCCACGATACCGATCTGGTGGACCGGGTTACAGAAGCGGTCGTATCCGGTCGGCTGCACGTCGTTGCCGGTGTCCGAGCCGATCATGGCGATGCCGCGCTCCTTGAACAGCGGCAGCAGTTCAGGGAGCGGGCCGGCGCTGCCCTCCACGTTCACATCGACGGCCCCGGTGCGGTCGCGGTGGCCGAGTTGGCCGGTCCGCAACAGCAGCACGTCGCCCTCTTCGATCTTGAAGCCGCATGCGCGCTCGGCCTGCTCAATGTCGTCCAGGCCCACGCCGTCTCCCCGCGCGATGACCTCGACGCCCCGCAGGCGGGCTGCGTCCACCAGCACGCCGCGCGTCACGATGCCCTGCTTTGCCGCCAGCACGTCGTGGCTCAAGGCACCCTCGCGGCTGTCCACTAGTTGCGACGAGACGCCGTTGTAGATCTTGCCGTCCCACATGAAGTGGGCGAGGCTGTCAACGTGGGTGACGGTGTGCCCGTGGAATACCAGGCCGAAGTAGTCCGAGGCTACCTGTCGGTCCGGCCCCTCGCCGGGGCGGAACTTGTCGCCAGCACCGAGCATGAAGTGCTGCGGCGGGCGAGGCGTATCGGCGGCCGCTGTCCAGGAGACATCGCGGGCACAGCTGACCGTCGCGCCCTCCTGCACCAACGCCAGGGCGCGCTTGGTCTTCTCGGCCGACAGCAAGTTGAGCGTGCCCTTCTGGTCGTCGTCGCCCCAGCGGCCCCAGTTGGAGAGGCTCTGCATCCACTCCAGGAGCTGTTCGGGGCTGGGCTGGCGGGTGCTGGTGGCGGCCGGATTCGGCATGGACATGATGATGGTTCCCCTCCTGCACGAAGGCGGCGGGCGTGCCAACGGCCCGGACCGCCCCGTCTGAGGCATGGTAGCGCAGGGCGAGCAGTCGAGCCGTGAGCATCTGAGCGTGTCGTGGTGCGATGCATCGCGCCGATTACGTCAGCGACGGCTCGGCCCTGTCGGACGCACCGTCTTTTGCCGGCAGTTGACCGTCCTTTGACCCTGTGGTAGCATCGGGCACTCGGCGTCACGAACGATCTGCCTGCCCGTCGACCAGCTCCGTTCGCGACTGACTTCTGGTCGGCGTTTCGTTCCCCTGGTCCCAGGAGGACGCACATGACAGACATGCCCGCACCGTTCGCCCGCAGCGGCCGACCGTATCTCCGTGGACGTACCATCAGCCGCCGGTCGGCGCTCGTGTCGCTGCTTGGCGGCGCGGCAGCCCTCGGCCTGGCCGCCTGCGCCCCGACCCCGCCGCGCAACGAGACGAAGCCCGCCGCACCGGCTGCCCCCGCTGCAACCACCGCCCCGGCCGCGGCGAAGCCAACCGAAGCCGCCAAGCCGGCGGAAGCGGCGAAGCCGGCCGCCCCGGCTGCGGCTCCAGTGGCCACCACGGCGCCCGCTGCTGCCGCACCAACGGCGGCCCCGGCCGCTGCCGCCAAGCCTCAGGCTGCCCCGGCTACCGTCAAGAAGGGCGGCGTCCTCATCATCGGCGCGGATGTCAGCCCGGTCGGCCTCGACCCGGCCCTGACGACAGCGTTCTCGTCGGTCGCCATCTACGAGCAGATGTATTCGAGCCTCGGCACGCTGGACTTCGCCACCAATAAGGTGAAGCCGGACATTGCCGAATCGTGGAAGCAGGTTGAGCCGAACGTCACCGAGTTCAAGCTGCGCCAGGGCGTGAAGTTCCACGGCGGGCGCGAGGTCACAGCTGAGGACGTGAAGTACACGTTCGACCGGCTGATAGACGAGAAGCTTGCCGTGCCGCTGCGCTCCTACCTCGGCCCAGGCGTGGCGACGCAGGTCGTGGACAAGTACACCGTCCGCGTCAAGAACGACGCCGTGTATGCGCCGCTGGTCAGCGTGCTTGCCGATCGCCGCCCGACCGCTATTGTGGACCGCGAGGTCGTCGAGAAGAACGGCGACCTCAAGAACGCGGACGCTGGCAGCGGCCCCTTCAAGCTGGTGGAGTACACGCCGGACGTGAAGGTCATTCTGGAGCGGAACGGCGACTACTGGGAGAAGGATCTCCCGATCCTGGAGCGCATCGAGTTCCGGATCATCCCCGAAGAGACGGCCCGCCTCGCCGCCATCCGCGCCGGCGACGTGGACATGACGATCCTGAAAGACCCAAAGAACGCACGTTTGTTGAAGGACGACAAGAACGTCAACCTCAACGACGTGCCGAGTTTCTGGCGGTCGGCCAGCCCGTTCAACATGACGAAGAAGCCGCTTGACGACGTGCGGGTGCGGCAGGCGATCAGCTACGCCATCGACCGCCAGGAGATCATCAACACCGTCCTGCTCGGCGATGGCGTCCCGACTGGCCCGTTGCCGCCGGGCGAAGGCGAGTGGGCGATTCCTGTCAACGCCGAGAACTTCCCGACCTACACCTACAACCCAGACAAGGCGCGTGCCCTCCTGAAAGAGGCGGGTGCCGAGGGGTTAAAGATCAGCATTCAGGCTGCGCCAGCGTACGCGCCGGACATCCCGACCGCACAGGTGATGCAGGCGCAGTTGAAGAAGGTCGGCATCGACCTGCAGATCCAGCAGATGGAGTGGGCGGCCGTCCTCCAGGCGCAGCGCGACGGCAACTTCGACCTGAACCTGACCTTCAATACGAACCGCCCTGACCCGGACACGTACCTGAGCGTGGCGCACAGCAAGTTCGGCCAGAACTGGGGCAAGTACGCGAACCCCACAATGGACGAGTTGCTCGACAAGGGTCGCACCACCACCGACCTTGCCCAGCGCAAGCAGGTGTACTCCGACGTGCAGAAGCTGTTCGCGACCGAACTGCCCTACCTGTACCTCTACGTCATCAAGAATTACGAGCCAGCCCGCCAGCACGTCAAGGGGTACGTGCCGATGGCGAGCGGGTACCGTCTGGCTCTGAAGGAGACCTGGCTCGACAAGTAGCCGCGACGGTTGCTGTTGCCGCCCCCCCCAATCCCCAATCCTCAACCCCCTCTCCCGGTTGCAGGTTCAGATGGGGACCGTTGCCTTTGCCCAACATATCCGAGGCGTCGCCACATCCATGTCATGCTGAGGTATCCATGCCCCTTCGGCGCACGACGGACGATGAAACTCACCGGTTAGCCCTCTCTCCCGCTTGCGGGAGAGGGGGCTGGGGGTGAGGGCTGCGGCCCGCCCACCGTCATGTTCGAGGGAGATCCTTCCACCCAACCACGGGGCCCCTCCGCTGCGGCGAGATCCTTCGCTTCGCTACGCTAGCTCAGGATGACAAAAGAGGGGGTCGGGACGCTCTCCCGCTCCACGCATGAAAGGTGGTCATGACGCGCTACCTCATCCGGCGCGCGATCCTCGTCGTGCCGGTGCTCTTTGGCGTCTCGGTGGCGGTCTTCCTGATGCTGAGGCTCATTCCCGGCGACGTCGTTGACGTCATCCTGGGGACCGAAGGCTCGGCCAGCCCTGAACGCATGGCCCAACTGCGGGCGATGTTCGGGCTGGACCGACCGTTCCACGAGCAGTATCTGAGCTGGATCGGCGGCCTGCTGACCGGCGACCTCGGGAAGTCAATTCGTACCAGCCGTCCGATCCTGCCCGACATCCTGACGCGGCTGCCGGTGACGCTCCAGTTGACGGCGATGGCGATGGGCCTGTCACTCTGCTTCGCGCTGCCGCTTGGGGTGCTGTCGGCTGTGCGCCGGCACACCCGCTCAGACTTGTGGATTCGCGTGCTCGGGCTGATCGGCCTGTCGATCCCGAACTTCTGGCTCGCCACCATGATGATTCTGGCAGCGTCAACCTACGCGCGGGGCATCCTGCCGACCTCGGGGTTTACGCCGATGTCGCAGGATGTCTTGGGCAACGTGCGTTCCCTGTTGCTGCCGTCCATCGCGCTGGCGGTCGCGAATATGGCGATCCTGATGCGGATGACGCGGTCCAGCATGCTCGAAGTACTGCGGCAGGAGTACGTCACCACGGCGCGCTCGAAGGGGCTGGTTGAGCGCGCCGTGGTCTATCGGCATGCGCTCCGCAACGCACTGATCCCAGTCGCCACCATCGCCGGTGTGCAGATAGGCTACCTGCTCGGCGGTGCCATCATCGTGGAGCAGATCTTTGCGCTGCCGGGCGTCGGCACACTGATCCTGAACGGCATCATGCAGCGCGACTACCCGGTGGTGCAGGCCGGCGTCCTCTTCGTGTCGGCCTGCTTCGTCATGGTCAACCTCGCGGTGGACGTGTTGTACGCCTATCTTGACCCCCGGATTCACTACGGATGAGCCGCAAGGTGCGTGAGTCGCATGGCTGAATCGACAAGCACACAGGCAGCAAATCCGCCGGTGGCTGGCACTGCGGCACCGGTCCTGCCGTCCGTCCGCAAGGTGCGGCGCAACGATACCTTGCGGCGACTGGCGAAGAACGAACTGGCGGTCGCCGGCGGCATCATCCTGGCGCTGGTGATGCTGGCGGCGATCTTTGCGCCGTACCTCTCGCCCGAAGACCCGTTGGAGATGAACCCGACGCTGCTGCTCCAGCCGCCGAGCGCCGCGTACCTGCTCGGCACCGACGAATTCGGGCGCGACATCCTCAGCCGGGTGATCTGGGGCGCGCGCATCAGCCTCTATGTCGGTGCGATCTCGGTGACGATCGCCGTGTTGGTCGGGGTGACGCTGGGGCTGATCGCCGGCTACTTCGGCGGGCTGATCGACGACCTGATCGCCCGCGTGCTGGACGTGGTGTTCGCCTTCCCGACGATCCTGCTGGCGCTTGGCATCGTCGGGATGCTCGGCCCAAGCTTGACGAACACGATGATCGCCATTGGGATCGTCTACACGCCGGTGTATGCCCGGCTGGCCCGTGCCACGACGCTGGCCGTCAAAGAACGCGACTTTGTGGACGCGGCCATCGTCTGCGGCGCGAACAGCTTTCGGATCATCCTCCGCCACATCCTGCCGAACGTGGCTGCGCCACTCATCATCCAGACCAGCCTGAGCCTGTCGCTGGCGATTCTGGCCGAGGCGTCGCTGTCGTTCCTTGGCCTGGGGACGCAGCCGCCTGATCCGTCGTGGGGCACGATGGTCAACACTGGGCAGCGGCTGATTGAATTGTCGCCGTGGCCGGTGGTGTTCCCCGGCCTTGCAATTGTGCTGGCAGTCCTGGCCTTCAACCTGATTGGCGACGGCCTGCGCGACGCGCTGGACCCGCGCATGCGCTCCTGACCACGCTGTGGCTCGCCGGCGACGCGATGTCGCTGCTGACGTCGGATCGCTTACTACATCGCTCGCGTGCGCGCGCCTCACGGGCTGCGACGGCAAGACGTTGCCGACTCTGGTCGCATGATGGGCGGCAGGGTGGACGTGTGGCAGGGAGAGGCGCGCTGCAGCGGCCTCCCCCCGCCACCATGGGCGCGGTCGGGCAGGCTGCCACGGCGGACTTGATGCTCGCCAGGTGCTCCTTCGGGTGCCCGATCACGGACCCTTCGATCAACGACGCTGTGCTCCTCTCTCCCGCTTGCGGGAGAGGGGGCCGGGGTGAGGGTGTGCAAGTAGTGCCGCCAGCTCAGGAGGCGGACGTGCAAGCGGGGCAGTCGCACGAAGTCGGCGTGAGTTCGCCCCCTGTTGCTGCGATGGCGAGGCGCTCCAGGAAGTAGGAGTGGCCCGCGTTGTGGTCGGCCACGGCGTCGGCGGGCAGGCCCAGGTGCTGCAACCGGACGATGGTGCCATCGCCGTCCGGCGTCAGGTCAACCTCGATGCGGGTGCTGCCGGACGGGATTGGGTGGTTCGGCTCATCCCAGCCCCAGGTGTAGGCGAGCCGGCGGTTCGCCACGATCTCGAGGATCTCGCCGCTGCCACTGTGCTTACCCGACATCAAGATCTGGATCTTGCCGCCGACGCGTGCGTCCATCGACACGACCGGGCCGAGCCAGAGCGCCATGCGGTCCGGCTCGGAGAGGTAGCGGTAGACGATCTCGGGGCTGGCGGCGATCCGCATGGAGATGTCCACGGTGGGACCAGGTGCGCGGGACGTGGCGGGCGGCGCGCTGTTGCTACTCGTCATGTGCGTGCTCCTCACGTGCTTCAGCTTCAGCCAGCTCCTTCAGCACTGCCAGCCGATCCGTCCAGAACTCCTGGAGGTAGGCCAGCACCGCCGACATCTCCTCTGGGCGCGCCTGATACAGCCGCCGGGTGCCCTCGCGCCGCTCGGCAATCAGGCCGGCCTCTTTGAGGACGGCGAGGTGCTGCGAGATGGCCGGCCGGGTGACGGCGAAGTGGGAGGCGACTGCACCGGCGGACAATTCGCGGCCCCAGACAAGGCGGAGAATGTCGCGACGGCGCGGTTCTGCAAGAGCGCGAAGCTGAGCGTCCATACCCACATATGTTAGCATGTGATTTCGTAAGCGTCAATTGACAAAAGGGGGAAGATTGGGCGCTGTTCGCGGCATCGTCGGGTCGCGGCTGCGCCGACATTGCGCGCTGCCCGATGGGCCGTAGATGTCATTCCCCCCGCACCGTCAGTTTTCGCGCTGCGGCAACGCTGTGCCGTTCGGGCGCCGAAACGCTAGGCCATCACCGGAATTCCGCGGTTCGCTCCACGAGACGTGACCATCGCCGCCCGATGTTCGTTGCCGGCTGATGTGAACTACTACGTTGCGGGCAAACCGGCTATCCTGTCGCCGGCCCGCCTGCGAGGGCCGCGCAGTCAGGGCAACCCCGACCAGGAGGGCTCGTTCTCCGTATGCGCTACCGTGTGGGCATTGATATTGGCGGCACGTTTAGCGACCTCGTCGTCATGGACGAGGACGGGCGTGTCAGCACCCTTAAAGTCTCGTCTGCGCCAGATCAGGTGATTGGCGCGCTGGTGCGCGGGCTTCAAGATCTCCAGCAGCAGGCCGGCCTCGCGCCCGTAGACGCGCTGGCCGTCGTCCACGGCACCACCGCTGCGACGAACGCCATCCTGGAGTATCGCGGCGCGCGGACAGCCCTCATCACCACCAGAGGTTTCCGCGACATCCTGGAGATTCGGCGGCTACGAGTCGGCCGGCTGTACGACCTGGGGTGGGACAAGCCCCGGCCGCTGGTGCCGCGCCGCTTGCGCCGCGAAGTGCCGGAGCGCCTTGACGTTGCCGGCGCGGTGGTCGAGCCGCTCGACCAGGACGAGGCCGAGCGGGTGGTAGAGGCGCTCCTGACCGAAGATATCGAGGCGGTGGCGGTGGTGCTGATCCACGCCTACGCC
>Ga0105048_10016899_pt1 | contig 11267 bp, 12 predicted proteins | sample MAT05_FD_78382 | JGI IMG/M metagenome (GOLD analysis project Ga0105048, IMG submission 78382) | Freshwater microbial communities from Lake Fryxell liftoff mats and glacier meltwater in Antarctica - MAT-05 | ecosystem: Environmental > Aquatic > Freshwater > Ice > Liftoff microbial mat | place...
ATGAAATTTCGTTGGGGCATTCTTTTCTTAATTTTCTGCAATATAACATGCGTTTATTGTTTTTTAAATAGCTCCATACCCTGAAGGAATTCTAAGGAAATCAAAAAAAATATTTACCTTTAAACCGTGAGTTATTTTCAACCAGATAAAATTAAAATAGGCGTATTGGGCGGTGGACAACTGGGTCGAATGATGATTCAAAGCGCTATTAATTACAACTTATATGTGTGTTGTTTAGACCCTGATAAAAACGCACCATGCAAAGCCATTGCTCATGAATTTACGGTTGGCAGTTTAACGGATTATGACACGGTATATAAGTTTGGAAAAGATAAAGATATCATAACGATTGAAATTGAAAACGTGAATGTAGAAGCGTTGTTTGCTCTACAAAAAGAAGGAAAGAAAGTGTTTCCTCAACCCGAAGTCATTGAGATTATTAAAGATAAGGGCTTGCAGAAAATGTTTTATCAGCGTAATGATATTCCAAGCCCTGATTTTTTTCTTATTGAAAATAAAACTCAAATTGAAAAATACAAAGATTTCTTTCCCTTTTTCCAAAAAATGCGTACGGGTGGCTATGACGGCAAAGGCGTTGTGAAGTTAGGCCATCCCAATAAAATAGAGCATGCCTTTGAAGTGCCTAGTGTATTAGAACGCTTGGTTGATTTTGATAAAGAAATTTCAGTGATTATTGCCCGGAACGAAAGTGGAGAAACGAAATGTTTTCCTGCGGTTGAATGCGAATTTAATCCAGAAGCGAATTTAGTGGAGTTTTTATTTTCGCCAGCTACTATTAAAAAAAGTGTTGATAAACAAGCTACAGATATCGCGATTAAAATTGCTGAAAAATTAAATATCGTTGGCATTTTAGCGGTGGAATTATTTGTAACCAAAGATGGTAAAGTATTAGTGAATGAAGTGACTCCTCGCCCACACAATAGTGGTCATCAAACTATTGAAGGAAATATCACATCACAATTTGAACAACATTTAAGAGCCATTTTAAATTTACCATTAGGAGATACGAGCATTATTAAACCAGCAGTCATGATTAATTTACTCGGCGAAAAAAACTATGAAGGTGCTGCAAAATATGAAGGCTTAACAGATGCCATAAAATACAAAGGCGTGTATGTTCATTTATATGGAAAAACAACCACGAAGCCTTTTCGTAAAATGGGTCATGTGACGGTTATTGATGACGATTTAAATTTGGCAAAAAAGAAAGCTATCACCGTAAAAGATTTAATTAAGATAATTTCATAGCAATACAACTTGCGACTAACAACTTATAAAAAAATGATATGGTAGGAATTATAATGGGAAGCAGCAGTGATTTAAAAATTATGAATGAAGCCGCTGATTTTTTAAAAAAATTAGATATACCTCATGAAGTAACCATCGTTTCTGCTCATCGTACTCCCGATCGTATGTTTGAATATGCGAAAAACGCGCATAAAAACGGACTTAAGGTAATTATTGCTGGAGCAGGCGGTGCGGCGCATTTAGCAGGCATGGTGGCATCTCTTACTCCTTTGCCAGTTATTGGCGTGCCAGTGAAGTCAAGTAACTCCATTGATGGTTGGGATTCATTACTTTCTATTGTACAAATGCCAAATGGCGTTCCAGTTGCAACTGTAGCGGTTAATGCCGCTCAAAATGCTGGGATATTAGCGGCTCAAATATTGGGTTGTCAAGACAAAGCTATTTTTGATAAACTCCTTTTATTTAAAGAGGAATTGAAAGAAAAGGTCATGAAAAGTTTGGAGGAACTAAAGAAGTAGGGTATTGCATGGTTACACTACAATTTTAAGATTCATTAATTCCCCTAACCTTTATCTTTACTAACCCAATTCAATTGGTATTACTCCATTTTCACTAATTTATAAACCATTTCTTGGTTCTAGGGCTGTAAGAATTTATTAGTAAACAAAAAAACCTTTTTGCTTTCACAAAAAGGTTTTTTTAAAAGGTTGCAAGAAATTAGTACTTAATTATTTTTTTCGAAATACTGTAATCTCCATCTGATAACTTCACGAAATACAATCCGTTTTCTAATTGACTAGCATTGATGCTAATTTTATTAGTCCCTTTATAAGCAGTTATCTTTTCAGTTTTAATAACTTTACCCTGTATGTCTATAATTTCAAGAGTAAATGTTTTGTTATCTCTTGCGTATAATTGCCCTTCTAAAAGATTATTAATGGGATTAACTAATTCCATATCAAAACCATTGTTTAAAGCGCTTAATTCCATAACAGAAATTACAGGGCAATTCACTGTGTTTGTTACAGAAATATCTGCATCCCAACCATAAGTTGTGACAGTATTAGTAGCATTTGAAATAAAGTTAAAGGTCAGGCAGCCACTTGGATTAGTGGTGGTCCTTTTTGCAATAACAGGTGCTTGATTATCAACATATTTTCCACTTCTAATAAATCCAGAAAGAGTATCAGCCGCATTATAAATTTTAAGCTGATCTCCATCATTAGCTAAATTAAAAGTTAAAAATTTAGCTCGAACAGAATCGCCTGCCACCTTTGGACAAAAGGTAGTCACACTATTTTCGTTGTTTTTGTAAGTGCCGGTTGTACCCCCCGTATCATAAAACTTTCCAAAACAAAGAACATTTGTTGGCCCTCCTGTATTATATACTTTTTTGGCACATTTAGAAGTGATTGTAATGGTTGCCTCCCAACCTTGCGAACCGACAGTTGCAGTCGCCGCTGATTTGAAATGAAATGTTAAACATCCATTTGATGAGATTACAGGAGCATTTGGTCCAGAAACCCACGCATACGATCCCATAAATCCTGAAAGGGTGTCTGCGCCGTCATACACTTTTAATTCGGTCAAACCTTTATCAAGCTGAAATGCATTAAAAGTAATTTTTACACAACTATCAGTAGTTGCCGAACAAATTGTCGTCACAATGTTTTCATTGGGCGCATATCTTTCTGTAGCTAATGAACCTGGTCCGCCAGTATCTGTGAAGTTACCAGCATCTGCGGAAATAGTGCCGCCCGGATTTTTATAAATGGTTTGTGCTGATAATAACCCTCCTATAAAAATAGAAGCTGTAAGTAAGGTTTTTTTCATGTTTTTAGATTTTTGCAAGAGCAAAAACAAACATTATGCCGTTTTCAAAAAACAATCAGCTTAATCAGGGTTTTTTTATTTATTGTGAAATGTGTTCGTTCTGCTAAAATGTCAAATACCTTTCTACCTTTTTTATGGTAGATGTTTATACTAAGCAAAAAAGTACATTTATAGACTTGTACTATGTTAACACTCGACAATTTAAAAATAGGTCAATCGGCCACTATTAAAGAATTTACCGATACCCTTTTATCGTTAAAGCTCTCAGAAATGGGCTGTTTTCCAGGAGAAATCGTAAAATTAACTCATATTGCACCATTCGGCGATCCTATAGCTATTGAGGTTGCGGGATACCAATTAAGTTTAAGAAAACAAGAAGCACATACAGTTGTTATTCAGAAAATATAATCGACTCTTTGTTTGACTATAAAAAAAATAGTATTTCTGTTGCTTTAATTGGCAATCCAAATTCTGGAAAATCAACACTTTTTAACGCTATCACGGGGTTAAATCAAAAAACAGGCAATTATGCTGGCGTTACCGTCGACAAGCATTATGGCTATTATAAATACAAAGCACAAGAATATAAAGTGACTGACTTGCCTGGCACTTATAGTCTTTTTCCAAAATCTATGGATGAGGAAGTAGCATGCAATGCTCTATTAAGTGGAGAAGAGGACATAGATGTAGTCGTTATTGTATTAGATTCTTCAAATTTAAAACGACACTTATTATTAGCGAGCCAAGTTCTTGACATTAAGAAACCCTGTGTGTTGGTGTTAAATATGATTGATGAGGCTCATCAAAATAATATCGTCATATATAAAGAAGAGTTAGAAAAATTATTAGATGTTTCGGTGATTGCAATTAATTCCAGAAATAAAGAAGGCGTTCAGGAATTAAAAGAAGCGATTACAAAAGCGAAGCCGTCAAACGCCATATTTTATAATATTAAAAAGCAAGCAGAATTATTTCCGTTGGCAAAAACATATCAAGATTGCCTGAATTTGAAATTCGACATCCATGATTCACACTATGAATTATTAAAACAATATGAATTATCGGACACCATTTACAGATTTTCAAAAATTAAATACATCCTTGCTAAATGTATTAAACAACCTGAGCATATAGACAAAAGCTTAACATTAAAATTAGATGCTGTTTTTACGCATAAAATTTTTGGTTTTGCCTGTTTCTTTTTAGTGTTATTTATCATTTTTCAATTTATTTTTTACATTGCCGAATTCCCAATGACCTGGATAGAAAATGGTTTTGCAACATTCATGAATGTCGTATCATCTCATTTACCAAAAGGTCAATTAAACGATTTATTAGTAAACGGCGTTTTAGCAGGTATTAGTGGCATTGTCATTTTTGTTCCTCAAATTGCCCTACTGTTTTTTTTCATTGCCATATTAGAAGATACAGGTTATATGGCCCGAGCGAGTTTTATTTTAGATAAAGTGATGCGTCGTTTTGGATTAAATGGTAAATCGGTAATTCCCATGATTAGCAGTGTGGCTTGCGCTGTACCTTCTATTATGAGCACTCGCACCATTACCAATTGGAAAGATCGTATGATTACAATACTCGTGATACCATTAATTAGTTGTTCGGCGCGTTTACCAGTTTATACCTTACTCATTAGTATTATGTTTGTTGGGGTACATTCCGTTGGCATTTTAAATTATCAGGGATTGGTGTTAATGGGAATGTACATTTTAGGATTTGCTTCTGCATTAATAGCAGCGCTTATATTAAAGTTTGTTTTAAAAACAACTGAAAAAAGTTATTTTATTATGGAGTTGCCCGTGTATCGCAAACCTCAATTTCAAACCATTATACTATTAGTTTTTGATAAAGTAAAAGTGTTTTTGTTTGATGCTGGTAAAATCATTGTGACGATATCTATTCTCCTTTGGTTTTTAACGAGCCATGGTTCTAATGATGTGATGGAAAAATTAGAAGCAAAAGCAAAAACAAATAATACAAGTATTGAAAATTTAAATGCGCAAAAATTAGAAGCTTCGTATGCTGGCACAATAGGAAAAAAAATAGAACCAATTATAAAACCACTTGGCTTTGATTGGAAAATTGGCATTGCTCTCATAACATCATTTGCAGCAAGAGAAGTTTTTGTGGGAACCATGGCAACCATCTATAGTAGTGGTGATTCAGAAAACACGGAAACTTTGAGAGAAAAATTAATGGCTGAGAAAAATTTTGAAACACAATTGCCAACTTATAGTAAAGCAGTGTGTTGGTCACTCATGATATTTTATGTGTTTGCGATGCAATGCATGAGCACATTAGCCACTACTTATCGCGAAACCAAACACTGGAAATGGCCAGCAATACAGTTAGTTTTTATGACTGGACTAGCGTATCTTTCTTCTTTTTTAGTATATCATATTTTAAGTTAACACACATTGAACTATCTGCAGCTTCTTCATCAAAGTATTATCGCCTCTGTATTAGCTGGCAATGAAATTTTAGACGTGTATAATACCAAATTTGATGTAGAGTATAAAGATGACAAGTCGCCTGTGACATTAGCGGATAAAAAAGCGGATGATAAAATCAGAGAACACTTGCAAGAATTTAATATTCCTTTTTTAAGTGAAGAGGGTCATCATCCTGATTTTGAAATTAGAAAGCATTGGTCTAAACTTTGGATTGTTGATCCCTTGGATGGAACTAAAGAATTTATTAAACGTAATGGTGAGTTTACAGTTAATATTGCACTAGTGGAAAACAACAGCCCTACTCTAGGCGTTATTTTCTCTCCTGTATTTAAAGATATTTATTTTGCAGCAAAAGACATAGGCGCCTTTAAAATTAATGGAAGCATTTTTTCTAATTACATGCACGATATTAAAAACGTGAGTCTGGAACTATTATTTTCTTTAGCGCAAAAACTCCCCATCATAATCGATAGGAAAAATTATGTAGTCGTAGCGAGTCGTTCTCACATTAGTAAGGAGACTTTTCAACACATAGAAAGCCTAAAGTTAATTCATAAGCAAGTCGACATTGTTACAACTGGTAGCAGTATTAAGATGTGTTGGGTAGCGGAGGGAATTGCGGATGAATATCCTCGTTTTGGATTAACGATGGAATGGGATACTGCTGCTGGGCAGGCCATCTTAACTGAATCTAATGCTTTGCTCATTGATCTGGAAACGCAATTGCCTATGATATATAACCGAGCAAAGTTATTGAATACTTGGTTTATGGCTAAACGTGGATGATTGTGTGAAGAATTAAAAAGAATCTCGCTTTAATTCTCATTTGCAAAAAGAGTAGAATGCAAAATCCGCTATCGCCGCATCGTTTGCTGCGGCACTTTCAATAATTGTTCCGTGAAAAAAATACGTTAATAACTTTTCATTATAGTATTCCATATCGGATTATATTTGCCCCAATAAAAGTAAAATAAAATGAATTTAGAAATGGCTTTAGAAAATATTACGACAGAAGTAAAAAACGACGTTTTGATTATTACAATTAATCGTCCCGATAAATTAAATGCACTTAATAAACAAACTATTGAAGATTTACACGATACTTTAGTAGAAGCAGAAAATGACAAAAGTATTAGAGCTTTAATTTTAACAGGTGCTGGAACAAAAGCTTTTGTTGCAGGGGCTGATATTGCGGAATTCGCTAGTTATAGTGTGGAAGAAGGTCGCGAAATGAGTTCGATGGGACACTTCAAAGTTTTTAATTTTATTGAAAATTATTCGAAACCAATTATTGCGGCCGTTAATGGATTTGCACTTGGCGGAGGATTAGAGTTGGCTATGGCTTGTCACATAAGAGTGGCTAGTAATAATGCTAAAATGGGTTTGCCTGAAGTAAGTTTGGGAGTAATACCTGGTTATGGTGGCACACAGCGTTTGGCTCAATTAGTTGGAAAAGGAAAAGCATTTGAAATGATTATTACCGCAGATTTAATTAATGCAGAAGATGCGTTAAATTGGGGTCTTGTTAATTATGTAACAACGCAAGAAGAATTATTGAATAAATGTTTTGAAATTTCCTCGAAGATCACAACAAAATCTCCTACAGCTGTTAAAACCGCTATTAAAGCAATTAATGCAGGATATAATAGTAAACGAAATGGCTACGAAGTAGAAATTGAAGAATTTGGTAAATGCTTTGCCACCTATGATTTTAAAGAAGGAGTCGACGCATTTTTAACGAAAAGAAAAGCTGATTTTCACGGTAATTAAATTCTCCCAAATCTAAATAGGTTGGTATAATCATTTGTAGACTATAGAACAGTCATTATAATGGATTTTTTTTCTTTAGAGATTGTATTCAAAAAAATGGGATTTGTCGTCAATTTTAATTGTACGATGCGAAAATAATGCAAAGTCTATATACATTATTGATAGACAGTAATTTATTTACAATCTTTTTTTTTGATAATTGTCACATACCACTATCTTTGTGCTAAATTTAAAACTAAAAAACAATGTCAGACATTTCATCAAAAGTAAAATCTATTATCGTAGATAAATTAGGTGTAGAAGAAAAAGAAGTAACGCCAACTGCAAGTTTCACAAACGACTTAGGCGCAGATTCTTTGGATACTGTAGAATTGATTATGGAATTTGAAAAAGAATTCAACATCGCTATTCCAGATGATCAAGCAGAAAAAATTGCTACAGTTGGAGATGCAATCTCTTATATTGAAGCAAACGCAAAAAACTAAAAAACGAATTAAAATTTATTCTGTATGCAATTTAAGCGCGTAGTAGTTACCGGACTTGGGGCTGTAACACCTTTGGGCAGTAATGTTAACGATTATTGGACGAATTTAGTTAATGGCGTTAGTGGATGTGGTCCTATTACGCGTTTTGATGCAACAAAATTCAAAACCCGTTTCGCTTGCGAAGTAAAAGGGTTTAAATTAGAAGATTACTTTGACAGAAAAGAAGCTCAACGCTTAGATGCCTTTTCTCATTACGGAATAGCAGCTTCTGTGCAAGCAGTAGCGGATTCGGGAATAGATGCTGAAGGAATCGATAAGAATGAAATTGGAGTTATTTGGGGTTCTGGTATTGGAGGGTTAGACACTTTTCAAGCAGAAACGTTTAACTTTGCAAAAGGTGATGGTACTCCTCGTTTCAATCCATTTTTTATTCCTAAAATGATTGCTGATATATGTTCAGGACATATTTCTATTCGTTTTGGATTAAGAGGTCCAAATTTCACAACTGTTTCGGCATGCGCCTCATCAACTACTGCTTTAATAGATGCTTTTACTTATATTCGTTTAGGTAGAGCGAATGCTATAGTAACAGGAGGGTCAGAAGCCGCAATTAATGAAAGTGGTATTGGTGGCTTTAACGCCTGTCAAGCCATGAGTACTAGAAATGATTCGCCTGAATCAGCTTCTCGTCCGTATGATAAAGAACGTGATGGTTTTGTTTTAGGTGAAGGTGGTGCCGCATTGGTATTAGAAGAATTAGAGCATGCTTTAGCACGTGGCGCTAAAATTTACGCAGAAGTGATTGGTGGTGGAATGAGTGGCGATGCTTTTCATATTACTGCACCTCACCCTGAAGGACTAGGCGCAACCTTAGTAATGCAACGCGCATTAAAAGATGCAGGAATTTCTCCAAATGAAGTAGATTATATTAATACGCATGGTACAAGTACTCCATTAGGCGATGGCGCTGAATTAAAAGCTATTGCCAATATATTTGGAGAGCATGCTTATAACATGAATATTAGTTCAACAAAATCAATGACAGGGCATTTGTTAGGCGCTGCAGGCGCTGTAGAGGCCATTGCAACTGTATTAGCCATAAAAAATGATATAGTTCCTCCAACTATTAATCATGTAAATATTGATCCAGATATTGACCCAAAATTAAACTTAACGTTTAATAAAGCTCAAAAACGTACAGTGAATATTGCTATTAGTAACACCTTTGGGTTTGGCGGACATAATGCCGCTGTGGTTCTTAAAAAATACATTGCTTAACGTATTGTTTTGATAAAATTTTTATCAGTTTTTACACCGCTCTCTCAACAAGACAAAGAGTTAAAAAACACGCTTAAAAATATTTTAGGATTAAATCCTAATAACCTCGCATTGTATAAACAAGCGTTTAGACATAGCAGTTTTTCTAACGAGATTTCAGAACATTATCAAAGTAATGAACGCCTTGAATTTTTAGGCGATGCTATTTTGAGCGCTGTTGTAGCAGAATACTTATTTAAATTATTCCCAAAAAAAGACGAAGGCTTTTTAACACAAATGAGAAGCCGAATTGTGAATGGTCAAAATTTATTTTCATTATCTAAAAAATTTGGATTTGATATTCTTCTAAATTCGCGCTTAACAAAAAAAGAAAAGCTGAGTTCGTCTGCTTATGGCGATGTATTTGAAGCTTTTCTTGGCGCTATTTATTTGGATAAAGGATTTGAAGTAACTAAGAAATTTATTTTAATCAACATCATTAAATCACACATAGATATTACCGAAGTTGTTCAAAATGACACGGATTATAAATCGCAGTTTCAAATTTTAATGCAGCGGCAAAAAAAAATATTTGAATACACCGTAGTTAATGAGCTGCTTGCTGGCAAAGAGAAGATATACACGGTACAATTATCTATTGATGGCGTTGCTCAGGCAACCTTCGATCATAAATCAAAAAAAGTGGCCGAACAAAAAGTGGCTCAGCTTGTTTTAGAAAAGTTGTCGAGCGAATAGTATTCCTGTTATTGCTCAAAACATGTGTTTTGAGGCTGATTATACAATTATAACTAATATCTTTTAGTCTATTAGTAGTAATTTTAATATTATTTTTTATTAACGATTTCTTATGTTTATTAGTTTTGCCATCAGTCGCCTTTCTTCTACCACAATTTCAAGATTACCTGTTAATGCGCGATTTAGCGGTAATTTAAAACTTATTGTAGTCTGTGGTAAATCATAACAGTACAAATATATGTATGAGAGGTTTTATCGTCATACATTAAAGGTCTCACTTACTTTATGCTGCATTTTTAATTTCTCGTTCGCCTCGATAAATAAATGGATAGAAATTACAGTAGCGTTAGTTTTTATAAACAATGAGTTTTTTATTGACACTATAATTTTTACCGCTCAACAGAATAAAATACGTTCCATTGACTAGATGAGAAATATCTATACTGGTTGTATTAATAAGTTTGTTTTGTTCGTACAACACATTGCCTAGTACATCCATTATTTTTATATCCATAGGCTCTTCATTATTATTTTTAATGGTTATATGGTTTTGTGCTGGGTTTGGGAAAATGCTTACTAACTGCGAATTAAATGTAGCCTCATTAACAGAAAGAATATAATCACAAGCAGTTGTGGATGATTTTACACTTAATTGATTATCATTATAGCACCTAAAAGACATAACACTAAATTGATCAAGAATAAAATCAGAACAATGTTTATATTGCTGAGGAATTTTTTTATAGCCAATGCGTTCAAAAATTGTATCAACTCCAATAAGGATATTCGCTCTTGGCAAATTTACATTACCATAACAATTCTTATAATTTATTTTCCACCATTTTAAACGTTGTTGTTGTATTACAGTTGTTCCAGTATCTGTAATTTCTACATAATATTTTTGACACGACTCGTCTCCCCTTGGATAGCACCTCCATTTAGAACCAATAGGCCCAAAATAAATTAACGTATCTCTTGCAATGGGTAATTTAATATCATCACTATTAAATAAAACAAGATTATTTTGAAATGATGTGTATATATGTGCGTAAATAGTATCATCTTCGGTGTGCAAATCTGCTGCTATTTTATTAAAAGCAATACCATTCACAATAGTATCATACAAGTATGTTTGTTTAGCGTAGTATTGATGCCTGGGTTCCCTCAAATAATTATTTTCTGGATAATTATAATACTAAGTAGAGTTGGGAACACACCATAATTGAGCTTTAACATAAAATGAAAAAAAAGAATCAAAAAAGCAAATATATTTTTATTAATTTTCATTTCAATTATTATTTTTAATGGTTATTCTTTAATAAGATGTTTGATGAAACAAAAAGACAAAAATACACAGTACATAGTTGGTGTTTCGCTTTATTAATAGTACTAAATTTATTAATACTTAATAAATCTAAAATATTCATTA
>Ga0105048_10016900_pt1 | contig 11266 bp, 9 predicted proteins | sample MAT05_FD_78382 | JGI IMG/M metagenome (GOLD analysis project Ga0105048, IMG submission 78382) | Freshwater microbial communities from Lake Fryxell liftoff mats and glacier meltwater in Antarctica - MAT-05 | ecosystem: Environmental > Aquatic > Freshwater > Ice > Liftoff microbial mat | place...
GAAATCTCACCCCTCAACGGCGAGAGCGAGGGGTTGGTTCGGCGACTGCTTGCCTGCACGCCCAAGGCCACTGGGCTGTACATTCCGGTCGATCATTTTTGCGGCGCGTTCTTCCGGGCGCTGCGCGAAGCCGGAAAGCATCCGACGCGCGATTTCGAGGCCATTCTCGGCAACTACAATCCAGTGATTTATCACAATCTCGACCACCTTCCGGCGGCCATCGACGTGAATCTGGCGCTGCTAGTTCGCAAAGTGATCGATCACCTCCTCTGGAGGATCGAGAACCGCGATGTCGGTGGCCGGATCGGACTGACCATTTCGCCTCGATTACTTTCCCGCGGGGATTCGTCCGCCGCTCTCGCCAAATAACCCAAACCACCCGTCAGCTTCATTTTTCCCAACGATCCCCTCCCGGGGTTCACCTACGGAAACTACAAAACATCCATAAGCATGAAACCCACCCCGCATAACCCACTTGACCGCGCCAGGCATCTGCTGGCGATCGGTCTAGCGGCATTGCTCGTCGCCACCTCGGCCTCCGGACAGACACCAAGTCCCGATGCCGTTCGCCGCCTCCAAGAGGAGAACGCTGCGCTGCGGAAACGCATCGCCGAAATGGAAACCACGCCGACACCCGTCGCTCAACCGACGGCTCCGGCACCCTCCACCGCTCCAAGCGGATCGGCCCCAGCCCCTTTGGTAACTCCCGAACCCGCCGATCGAGACACCATCGTGCTGTCGCCGTTCCAAGTCAGCACCGAGAAGGACTATGGCTATCTGAAAACGAACGCGGCAACGGCCACACGGATCGGTACGGAAATCCAAAGAGTCCCACTCAATATCTCCGTCATCTCGTCGGAATTCATTCAGGACACTCAACTCAGCGATATTCAGGACGTCCTGCGCTATCAAAGTTCTTCCGCAGGTGACACCCGTATGGGCGTCTTGCAGCCAGCGACCGGTTTTACACCTTCCGGCAATATGTCGTTGCGCGGCTTCCCGATCAATTCGCGTCTTCGCAACGGACTGCTCCGCTACAACAACTATACGCTCGATAACGTCGATCGGGTGGAAATCATCAAGGGACCGGCCGCTGTCTTCTTCGGTCAGGCCTTTCCCGGTGGCGTAATCAATTATGTGACGAAGAAGCCGGAATTCAGAAAGATCCCGACCACGTTGCAATACTCCTATGGCGGTTACGACACACGCATGGGATCGCAGAAGGTGAAGCTGGACCAGAATACTGTGTTATCCGATAAGGCTGCGTTGCGCATGGTCGGGGCGTGGAATAACGTGTTGGGGGATCGGCGATTCGAGTTTGAAGATGGCTTCTCCTTCACTCCTTCCGTCGCATTCGTGCCTTTCAGCGATGGACGGCTCCGGATCACGGCCGAGGCCGAATACACTCGCCGGGAACGCAATCAGGACGACACGTCTTGGTCTTACCCAGCCGGTTGGTTCGCAGCCTACGCAAGCCCGACCCCAGCGCTGATCGCAGCAGCTCCCGCCGCGGTGTCGGGCGCCGCCGATCCTGTGGCCGCATACCGCGCCCGCATCTTCGCCGGTCCAGGCAACTGGATCGTCGATCGCCGTATCGCCGAGAATAACCCTAACCTCGCCCTTTGGAAGGACTCTCTGCAGCACGGAGCTTACTTCACCAATCGCGCCGGCCAACGTGTTTATGACGAGAAGTTCAATTACTACGGCTCCGGAACGGCGTCGGACGAAGAAAACGCCGTATTCTCGATCACGACCGAGTACTCGCCACTCCCATGGCTGGATATCCGCCATGCCTACACGCTGGAAGACTCGAAGTACCACGAGACGAAATCGAGCGCTTCGCCCAATGCCGACGCGATCACCTGGCAAACGCTAAACGGTGTGCTGGAACGCGACTATATTCAGGAAGTCAATACGAACCAACTCGATCTGGTGTTCAAGGCCAACGTCGCGGATATCGACAGTAAGCTGCTCGTCGGTGGACTTGTACGCGAAGCCTACAACACGTTCACGGGAAATAACGGTGCGAACCTTGCCGGTACCGGCCAATTTCCGTTCTTCGGAAACTTGCCCGGATCGTTCGACAAACTCGACGAAGGGTACGTCTCGCCGATTCCCGCACAATTCCGCACCACGACGTTCGCGGGCAATTTCAATCAGGAGTTTGTCCGAAATCGCGCGGGCCAAATCCTCAGCCCGCCGCAGATCTTTTCGCTGTACGATCCAGGGGTTCACCCGTTCCCGGACATTCGACGCATTACCGAAGTGTCGCGCGGACTCACCGACCACAGTCGCCCGAAACGCGAGGAATGGTATGTCAACTATCAGGCGACGACATTGAAAAACCGCCTGACGGCCATGGTCGGCTACCGGGAGGAAAAGCAGTCGACACCCGGTCAACTCGTGAAGGCAAACTCGCCTTGGTTCGAAGTGGGCGACTTTGCGTTGCAGAACATTGCACAAGCGGACTGGGCTGCGTACGGTTTGAGCGCGATCTTCTCTCGCCCCCGGACCACCAAGGGAGATTCCAAGATGGCTGGCGCGTCGTTTGAGATCGCTCAGAACATCAATCTCTACGCCAGCTATTCCGAAACGTTTCTCCCCAGCGGCGTCACCTTCCTGGGTGGCGATTACGATCCCGCGACCGTTCGCCAGCGGGCTACCCTCCTCGGGTTAAATCCCGAGACCGAGATTGCCCGTCTCGCTCAACAAGGCGGCTTGCGCGAGACCGTGAACGAAGCGGGTAAAAACATGGAAGCCGGTGTCAAGACCAGTCTGTATGACAATAAGTTAGTCGGCACCTTCTCGGTCTTCCGGCTCGAGCGCGCTAACCGTACGGTCGACGATCTTCCACGTCAGTTGCTGGAGCCGCTTAATTTCACCGGCCCCGGCCTGACCGGAGCGAACGCCCGTATTGTACGTTGGTTCTCCAACGATGCGGTTGAGCGTACGGAAGGCGGAGAGTTCGAGGTGATCTGGACGCCCATCAGAAATTATCAAGCGGTCATTTCCGGATCCTGGATGTGGGACGCAAAGACCGTTTCCGACGTAAGCGTCGCAAAGACCGCGGTTATCTCTCCGATTTTGTTTGGCGAACGTCTGCCCTTCGTGCCCGAATATCGGTTCAATATCTGGCAAAAGTATACGTTTACGGACAACGTGATCGGATCGTACGGTCGCGGTCTGTCGATCGGCGGCGGGTTCCGCTATTCCAGCGAAATGAATATCTCTACCCGAGATATGAACTTCAATCCTCGCACGGGCGGATTGACGGCTGGCGACTATGTCGTCTTCGATGCGCTCGTTAACCTGCCGTTCGAGGTCTTCGGTTATCGGATGAACTCCTCCCTCAACCTGAACAACGTATTCAACAAAGAATACTCGGAAGGCGGGTTTAATCTCTCGCCTCCCCGTTCTTGGTTGGTGTCGGTGGGTATGCAGTTCTAATCCGCCTAAAAGTCGGTTGCTTAGAAAGGCGGGAGCTTCGCAGCTCCCGCCTTTTTTGTGTCGGTCACGCGAGTAAAGTGACCCCGATCGGTAACCGAACAAAATCCTTTTTGAACGGAATGAGCGGGGGTAACAGACTCGACAACGAGTCCGCTGTTTGCCGGAAAGGCTGCAGTGGCGGTCGGGGATGTCCGCCTGCAGCTTGGCAGTCTACGGCGTCATCGGGATCGCCTCGCTCGTGCTGGGAGGGGTTCCGATCGAACGCACGCCGCTTCCGGCAACCGAGATCGCACCCGCCCGTTATAACCTGAGTGCAGGGGTCTTGCTCTTTGCACTCGGGCTCGGACTCCGGCGGCTGGCAGCGTCGCAGCCCGCCGCACCATAAGCACACTCCGGCTGAAGACAGAATACTATCGACAGTTCGACGTCGACCCCACTCTGGAGGTACCGGGCGAAGGGAAACAGAATCGAGCGGACGCCTAACGCGGCTTCCAGAAGCTGGATTTCGCTCCGCATTCCCGTCCACTGGCAGCAGACGAAGGAATCGCCGAAAACGGAGCCCAATTGGCGGCTCTGAGCCGCGCCCGAGGTATCGATCGCCTCATTTACGAGGGCCTCGCTTTGATCTGGTGCGTGCTCATGTCACCCGGAGGCACGGTCGACATGCGAGGTTATGAGTGTCTCTGTTCGACCCTAAAAGAAGCCGTTACCGCTGTCGACAACCGGGAAACCGCCCGGGAGGAACGCGAAAAATCCAGGCGTTAAAGCGCGTCGCGCTCGAGTTCGGATTCGTTTTCAGCGTGCCAAATTTCTGAATACACTACGCGAAACTCGCGCTGGGTCGCTCCAATCGCCTTAGCCCGAGCGGCACTCGCCACCCGAACGGCAAGGGTTCTCAGCGACTTTCAGGGAAAGGGTCCTCCGATGGAGGGCCACGCTCTGTCGTGGCCGGGACTGCGCGCGACCGCGCGCTGCCAACTTCGTGTGGAACTACACACTTTGCATGCACTGCGGGTAACCTCGGAAAATCCCGGCCCACCCTTCCAAGGAAATGCCAAAACGGACACGATCGGAGATTTTTTCGAACTTTCCTGTTCATCCCTTTCCCCTCTCCGTGTTAAGCTTCCCCATGGTATCGCATCCAACGTCCTGCGAGGCACTCCTCGCTCGCCTGGTTTCATTCGATACGGTCAACCCGCATTTCGGTGGCGAAGCGGACGGGCAAAGCCGATTGGCCGAATATCTCGAAACCCTCGCAGCGGCGTGGGGCATGGAGTCTCGCCGCTGTCCGGTGGCGCCCGGGAGCTTCAATTTGTCGGTGACGCTGCCGCCGCTGGAAGGTGCTCCCTGGCTCTTGTTCGAGAGTCACCTCGATACCGTCAGCACCGGCGGGATGATCGTGCCCGCCCTCGAAATGACCGTGGTCGGAAATCGCCTGCACGGACGCGGCACCTGCGACACCAAAGGCTCCGGCGCCGCCATGCTTTGGGCGCTGCGCACCTACGCCCAGCGGCCCGATCGCAAACGAAACGCCGGACTGATTTTTTCCGTCGACGAAGAGTCCGGAATGGCTGGAGCCCAAGCCTTTGCCGCGAAAGAGCTCCCCTCGTTCAAGAACCTCCTGGGAATCGTCGTGGGCGAACCGACCCAGCTCCGCCCGGTGGTCGCCCACAACGGTGCCTTGCGCTGGCGAACGATCGCCCGTGGCGTCGCCGTCCATTCGGCCAATCCTTCGAAGGGGCGCTCGGCGATTCGCGCCATGCTTACCGTGATCGACGCTTTGGAAACCCGGATGATTCCGCTGGCAAACCGCGACGACCCGCTCACGGGCCGTGCGGCCGCAAGCATCAATGTGATTCGTGGGGGAACGGCGGTGAACATTGTTCCCGATTATTGCGAAATCCTCTGCGATCGCCGCCTCGTTCCCGGAGAAACCGCGGCGCAAGTGCTCGCCGAACGCGATGCCGCCCTAGCCGGGCTGGCGGTGGAGCACGATCAGGAATACCTCGCACCCCCGCTCCCGCCGGAAAACTCCGCACGCCTCCATGCGTGGCTGCGGCCGGCCTTCGCCGAGCGCGGGCTGAGCGACACCGCCACAGGCGCTCCTTACGCCACCAATGCCAGCCACTACGCAGCCGCAGGGGCTCAAGTGCTCGTGCTCGGCCCCGGCGATATCTCCCAGGCACATACCCGAGACGAGTACCTCGACCGCGACGCACTCGCAGCGGCCAACGCGCTCTATCTGGCGATACTGCGGCTGCCGTGATCTCCGGCGAGGCGAGTCCGGGAATCGACCTCCTTGCCGCAACTTCCTCAGCTCTAAATTACTACGTGAGCGTCAGCCTCCCCGTTGACACCGGTTTGACGTGCGCACTATCCTCAACGGATGGATAAGCCCGTCTATACGCTGGAGTTCGAGAAGCCGCTCCGCGAGCTGAGTGCGCAGCTCGATCAGCTGCGCCAGCAGTCGCTCGAGAACAATCTGGATGTGGCCACGGAGATCGCGGCGATCGAGCGGAAGATCGAAGCGACGCAACGGGAAATCTACTCCGGGCTGACGTCCTGGCAGCGCGTGCAAATCGCCCGTCATCCCAAACGACCCTACGCCTTGGACTACGTGGCGGCCATCTGCGAAGGCTTTCAAGAATTTCACGGCGACCGTCAATTCAACGACGATCGGGCACTCGTGGGAGGAACCGCTTTTTTCCAAGGACAAGCGGTGATGATCGTGGCACAGCACAAAGGGCGCGACACCAAGGAAAAAGTCGCCCGCAATTTCGGCATGCCCCAGCCGGAAGGATACCGGAAAGCCCTCCGCTTGATGAAAATGGCCGAGAAGTTCGGGCTTCCGGTTTTTTCCTTTATCGATACTCCCGGTGCCTATCCCGGTCTGAGCTCCGAAGAGCGGCACGTGTCCGAAGCGATCGCAGTCAACCTCCGGGAAATGGCGATGCTCAAAGTGCCGACGATCGCCGTGGTCGTAGGCGAAGGCGGTTCCGGCGGTGCGCTCGGGATTGGCGTGACGGACCGCGTCCTCATTTTCGAAAACAGCTACTACTCCGTGATCTCTCCGGAAGGCTGCGCGGCGATTCTCTGGAAAGACGCCGCCGCCGCGCCCAAAGCGGCCGAGGCGATGAAAATCACGGCCGATCACTTGAAACGCTTCGGTGTGGTCGAGGAAATCATCCCCGAACCCTACGGCGGTGCCCACAACGACCCCGCGCAAACCGCGGCCGCGCTCAGTCTTGCGTTGCGGAAGCACCTCACCGAACTCCGCGCTCTCTCTGTGGAAGACTTGTTGGAGACGCGTTACACCCGACTCCGCCGGCTAGGCCTCTATGAGGAAGCCGGCGTCGTGCATAGCTGAGCCGGTACCAAACCTCCCCGTAGCCCCCCGACGGAGAATCTCCCGAGAGAAATCCGATGGGCGTTCTATTCCGAACGAGCGCGACGCTCCCGAGGAGGTCTCTCAACCAGGCGGAAGCTCGACCGCGAGAGTTTGGAGTCCGGCCTTCAGGCCGTCCGGAGATTCTCGGACGGCCTAAAGGCCGGACTCCAAACGCTTTACAGTGCAAGGTGCTGAATCGTTGCGCTGCGAGCAATGGTTGTTGGTTTGCGATTTTGGCAGCGTCTTTGGGCGCAATCCCGGCCAACGGAGCGTGGCCCTCCACCGGTATCGCTCTCGCCATGGAGGAGCCCCTCACTCAAGGCCCGAACACGTTCGCCTGGAGGACGCGGTTGCCGCTGCCGCTGATGAACGTCGATTTGCCGCTTTCGGTATCCAAGATAGCGAGACGGGGGCCGCCGGACAGGCGCTGGGTGTAGACCAGGTGGCGTCCGTCGGCCAACCAGGAGGGCTCCACCCCGTCCGGGCCCTTCGAGACGGTGCGCGTCGGCGTCTTTCCGCTCAAGTCGTGGACCGCGATCTGCAATCCGCTGCCGATCCGCACGGTGAATGCGATCAGGTTAGGATTTCCGCGACTCCAATCCGGCTCTGTGCAGTAGCGGCTGAGATTCGTCGCCAAACGACGGGGGGTCCCGCCGGCTGCTGGCATGATGTAGAGTTGCGGACCGCCGGCGGCGTCCGACTCGAACACCAGTTGCGAACCGTCGGGCGAAAAGCAGGGTCCGGACTCGCCTGTGCCGGTCCGGGTCCGCCGGGACACCTGACGGCCCTGCGCATTGCTCACGTAAATCTCCGGGTTGCCCTCGCCACTCAACACCATCGCCACCTGCTGACCGTTGGGACTATAGCGAGCGCTCATATTCGTGCCCTTGAAGCTGACGAACGTCGTGCGTTGCAGGCTGCCGAGGTCGATCTGAAAAATGTCGGGAAAACCCGTCTTGAAATAGCTCGTATAAAGGATCTTCGAACCGTCGGGCGACCAGCGCGGAGTCATTGCCTGCGAATTGTCACGGGTGATTTGGCGATTCTCGCCGAAAAACAGATCGCCGACGTACACCTCCATCTTCCGGTTTTTTTCCACGATGAACGCGAGCTTGCTAGCGAAAAAACCTTTCAATCCACTCGTCTTCTCGACGGCGAAATCGGCTGCACGGAAGAGGGCATTGCGGGTGCTGGTTCCCGAGAACGTTTGCGAAGCGAAGGGCACCGTGCCCCGTGCGATGTCCACGCGAACCTGGTTGGCGGCGACGGGAGCGAAGCGAATGTCGAAGGCCCCGCTGCTCGTTACGGGCCGATAGCGTCCGTGCGCCGCGAACGCGACTTTAGCCAGTTGATCGAGTTCCGGAGTACTGCCGGAGATCTGCACCGCGATGGTTTTTACGTTAATTCCGACCGTAATTGGGCCCAGTTCTTTGACGGCTTGTGCTCGCGCCGTGAACGCTGCGTACGCAGCGCAGGTCAGACACAGAAAAAAGCGGAGGGATTTTTGCATCGAGAAAGTTCGTGAATGACGGTATCGTGTGAGAGGCATTTCTATTTACAGCCCCGGCTCTCATAACAACGTCAAAACCTCTCCGTTCCCGAAAACCTGAATTTCCCTGTGTCACCCGACGCCCTTAAAGAGCACCTGAAGCAAGTAAAGTATCCCGGATTCAGCCGCGATATCGTTTCGTTCGGGCTCGTACGCTCGGCAGCGTGGATCGACGGGACGGTCAAGGTGGCTCTGAGTCTCACCACCAACGACCCCAAAATCCCTCTTTACCTCAAAACGGAGGTCGAAAAATGCCTGCGGATCATCCCGGGAGTGAAGGACATCGTCATCGATGTCGCGGTTCAACCCGTACGCACCCCCGCACCCGCCTCGGCAGCGGGACAAAACGCGGGCAAAAGCGGGACCTCCCCCAAGACCATTCGCTTTGCGGTGGCAATCGCCTCGGGGAAGGGCGGCGTGGGCAAAAGCACCTTTGCGGTGAACCTCGCATGCGCGATGGCCCAAGTGCTTTCGGCGCAAGGCCAGCCCGGCCGCGTGGGTCTGATGGATTGCGATATCTATGGACCTAGCGTTCCCCTCATGATCGGTGCGCAGGGTCGACCCGAGATCGAAGGCGAGACACTCGTTCCCCTCGAGGCCAATGGCGTCAAGGTGATGAGCATGGGTTTCCTCGTGGACGATAATACGCCGGTCGTCTGGCGCGGGCCGATGATCATGAAGACGATCCAACAGTTCGTACAGAACGTGAAATGGGGCGAACTGGAAATCCTCCTCGTCGATCTGCCGCCCGGGACCGGCGATGCTCAACTCTCGCTGGTGCAAACCCTCCCGCTCGACGGTGCGGTCATTGTCACGACGCCGCAGCCCGCGGCGACCAATGTCGCACGCAAAGGCGCGCTGATGTTTCAAAAAGTGAACGTTCCCCTGCTCGGCGTGGCGGAAAACATGAGCTGGTTCGTCGATCCGAGCGGGCAAAAACATGCGCTTTTCGGCGAGGGCGGCGGCGCGCGCACCGCGGACTCGCTCGGAACCGTGCTCCTCGGCCAAGTTCCCCTTGTCCCGGAAATCCGTAGCGGGGGCGATAACGGTCAACCCTTGGTGGTGTCTTCGCCGCAACATGAAGCGAGTCGCGTTTTTCGTTCGATCGCAGAAAGCATTCTCCATCGCTTGACGCACCGGTGAGACTCCGTCCATGCGGTGCGAAATTGTAATTCCCCGGCAAGTGGATCCGTCTTCGAGCGAGGGTTGACAGACTAGCGACTCACCTTAATTTTACTTTTGCTGACAACTATGACGCTCGCGAACGTATGTATTCGTGTGGACCTTGCTCACCGCCTGACTTTCAGGCCTTGGTGTCCTCGGCGCTGTTTGCGGATCTTTTCAACCTCCTGATGCCGCCGTGGTCGCTATGACATCCTCTTCGCACCCGTCGGAGCAGTCCGGATCCCGCGACTTCGTCAAACATTCCTCGTTATATCAGGAGTTTCTCGCCGAACGGGAGGAAATCTTGAAGCACAAGTGGATTGAATCGGAACGACTTGGCTACGACATCGGTTTCGAACGAGCTTTGCTCGATTGGATTCGAAAGCACCGCGAAAGCTGGCGTTCCGCCCGTCGAGCCCAAGGCTCTTCGTCCCACGCTGCCCGCAAAGACACTCAAGCCGCTCTCCCCGCGCGAGGGCCACTGTCGCCCAACAAACGCTAACGCCAAAGCGCTCGTCGACTGGGTATAAAAAAACCGGGCTAAGGCCCGGTTTCGTTTTATGCGGCGCGGAAAGCACCGCGGACCGCTTACTTGATCTCTTTATGTAGCGTGTGGCGTTTCAAGAACGGGTTGTACTTCTTCTTCTCGATCCGCTCCGTCACCGTTTTCTTGTTCCGGCGCGTAAGGTAGCGGGAAACGGGCTTACCCTCTTTGCGGGCTTCGGTGCATTCTAAGGTGACAACTTCTTGCATGGTTTTGAAAGGTTAAAGGACAATCAGATAGGGTCGGTCAGGCCGGAGCAACCTTAAAAATAAAGGCGAGCGGAGGCCATCGCTCGAATCGACTACCGTGCGCAGTCCGACTAGGCGGTCGTGGGAGGGAACGAGGAATCATGACCCTCGTTCTCCGCAAATGGAGGGCCACGGTCCGGAGTCTGTCTCGAAACGCGGCGGAAGCTCGGACGATAGAGTTTGGAGTCCGGACCTTAGTCCGTCCGCAGAAATTTCGATCGGTTTTCGGACGGCCTGAAGGCCGGACTCCAAACGCTTTTGCAATGCGGTTCCCGGCCGACAGCGAGCACGACGACTGTTGCCACCCGAAGGCCGGACTCAACCCGGCGCCATCCTCCGCTCGGTCAACGGCAACATCACGCCACGTCGGAAGAGATTCACCTGCCCGGTGCTGGAAGAGACGACAATGGAGATGCAGTCGCTCGCCACGCTGATGGCCGCGGCGGCCGCGTGCCTGCTGCCCAGTCCGCTGGGTAGGGCATGATCCGAATCGGTCGCCTGGATCAGGCTGCCGGCGGAAAGGACCACGCCATCTCCTCGAATGACGAAGGCGCCGTCGATCGAGGAAAACTCCTTGATGGTTTCGTCCATGAACGGATTGAGGATATTGCGGTCCTCCTCCTTGTAACCATAAAATGGATTCAAGACGAGCGGCTTGATCAATTTCTCCACCTTGGGCGTATCGCCGACGACGAAGAGGCAGCCCACCGGACGACCTTCGCGCCCCTCGACCGCCAACTCGGTGGCAACCGCGATGACCCGCTCGAGCACTTCGGGTTTGACGTCCTGCGGAAGCAGTGCCGCATGGCCGGTCAGCAGGGTTTGAAATTCGCGCTCCACGTCCACCACCACGAGCGTATCGAACTGATTGCTGCCGGTGATGCCGCCGATGCAACAGACCCGGTCGTTGAAAGAAATAATCCCGC
>Ga0105048_10016904_pt1 | contig 11263 bp, 12 predicted proteins | sample MAT05_FD_78382 | JGI IMG/M metagenome (GOLD analysis project Ga0105048, IMG submission 78382) | Freshwater microbial communities from Lake Fryxell liftoff mats and glacier meltwater in Antarctica - MAT-05 | ecosystem: Environmental > Aquatic > Freshwater > Ice > Liftoff microbial mat | place...
CCGAAGATACCGAAGGTATCAAAGGTATCGATTTATCGAAGGTATCGATTTATCGATATCGTCGAGCGAAGCCGAGACGATCTACCGTCATGGTGAGCGGAGCCGAACCACACCACACCACACCACACCCCTTAATCCCCTACAGCAAACTTCCGCATCACCCTATTCCCATTAACCTCCAACCGCAAATAATAAATCCCTGAATTCAAATTCGAAACAGGAATAGTGACCGACAAATTGCCGGCATTATTTTCCGGATTAGATTTATAAACAGATCGGCCAAGCTGATCAAAAACGGAAATATTTAATGGTCCGCTTGAATTCGTATAGGCGGAAAGCGTTATCTCATCAACTGCCGGATTGGGTGCTATAGAAACATTAAATATTCCTGATGCAATTTCATCAATTCCGGTACTTGTTCCTGTGGTGAAAGTAAATTTAAGTGAATAAAATCCCTGTGTTACTCCGCTGGCACTTCGAACCCTCCAGTAATACAGTGTGTTTGGATTCAATCCGTTCACCTGTTGCGTCGTACCGGTTAGGCCGGCAGTGTTGTAAATCATCGATGAAACAGTAAAGGTGCTGGTAGTAGAAACCTGTAATGTGTAACTATCAGCGCCGGCAACTGCCGACCATTCAAAAACCGGATTTATAACAATGCCTGTTGAGGAATCGGCCGGAGTGATTAATGTGGCTGCAGCTGTTGCAGAATTAAATGAATATACATTCGAAGAAATGCTTTCATGCCCGCCGTTATTGGATTTAACACGCCAGTAGTAAGTAGTGTTACCAAGTAATGTTGGAACTGTGGTAGATGTGATGCCTGCGTTGCGTGCAATGTCGATCGTTGAAAAAGCAGGATCAGTGCTTAATTCAACGGTGTACATTACGGCGCTGTTTACCGTTGACCACACAAATGATTGTGTGTTTAAAATTCCTGTTGCGCCATCGGCAGGTGCTGTTAATGTGGGAGCATCCGGAACACTGTCGTTGATGCCGGTATAAGTGACAAACATTTCAATTTTTTGTAATGGCACATCATTGGCATCTCTTGGTGAACTTACAATGCTGTCGACGATGTTTATTCCGGAAGTTACTTGTCCGAAAACTGTATAATCTCCATCCAGAAAGGTAGCACTGGCGGCACACACATAAAATTGTGAGTTGGCACTATTTGGATCTGTATCGCGAGCCGCACCAATTCTTCCACGCAAGTGCCGCACCACACTAAATTCTGCAGGAATAGTTACCTGCCACGGCTGGCCTTGTCCCCATGTTGAAATTGGACCATTAATAGTATTCGGATCGCCACCTTGAATTACAAAACCCGGAACCACTCTGTGAAATGCGGTACTATCAAAAAATTGATCATTCACCAGACTGTCGAAATTCTGTACATGCATGGGCGCAATGAGAGGGAACAATTCAATGTTAAAAGTTCCCAAAGGATTACCCGCCCTGGTAGTGGTGATTTGATATTGCGGCTTATCGATTCCGGCCTGACCTATTACCATTTGCGAAGTCATCACTAAAATCCAGAATAGTAGATTTTTTTTCATTTTTATATGTTTGTTTTGAATTTGAGAATATAAATGTAGGAATTAATTTTTAACCCTTTAGAATTATTCCGAAAATGAACTTCAATTCTATGCGTTTTGGAAGAAAATTTCGAAATATTTTTTAATAATGTACTCTTTTGTTACCTTTACTTCAGTTAATCCAAACCCGCCCCAAACATATGAGCAAACGGAAATTATTTTTAGTTGAAGATGATCCTATTTTTGCAGAAATGCTGAAAGATTATCTTAAAACCAAACCACAATGGGAAGTCTCCTATTTTCCCAATGGCGAGGATTGTATCCGCGAAGCTTATCAGGAACCCGACGTGGTTATAATTGATTATCATTTGGATAATTTAAATGCCGCCGGTATGAATGGGATTGATACTATGGTAAAATTAAAGAAAACCGCTCCTCTGGCACATTGCGTTTTTCTCTCCGGTCAGAAAAGATATGGAGTAGCACTTCAAACCATTTCTCATGGTGCGGAAAACTATATTTTTAAAGATGAAAATGCTTTTAATGAAATAGGAAAAATCCTAGATTCTTTACCGGCTGATTGATAATCAGCGATTTGAAGATGAATTTTGTAGTTATTTGTGGTTTGACGGTATTCGTCCTAATAAAGAGGAATCTTTTATTTGGCTAGTTTTTTAGTAAGCACTGCTGTATTGCAATATGCTTATTTTCAATTTATTTTATTTAATTTTACATCCGACAGGCATTTTAAAGCCTGTAAAAAATGGATGCACCGTTAAATCAAATGGCCACACTAATTAAATTGCGTCGTAAGGAGTTGAAAATAAAACAAGAAGACCTTGCAGAAATAACGCAGGTTGCACTCCGCACCATTCGCGACATGGAAAAGGGTATTGCAAATCCTTCAGCACAAACGATGCAAAAAATAATGGGTGTTTTAGGCATAGAATGGTTATTTCAACTGCGCAAATGAATAAATCCTACTACGCCGCGCCTAGGTGTCCGGGGACTTTGAAGGATGGGTTTGGTTCCTACAATCCTTCCACCTTGCGATCGTTGTTCAATGGCAAGAGTGTATTTCATGTTTTGCCGGAGCCTGCCCTTGGCTCCGCATGGGATAATGCTGCTGTAAACGAACCTCATTTTGGCGAACAACAATGGTACAGAATGCATCTCAAAAAAAATGTCTTGCTTCCCGATCCTCGTGGCAGTTGGATGTTAAAAACAGTTTTTTCGGGTTCCGGCAATGTAAATTTTCCCCTCGAGCAAGCCGCTAACGAACATCTTTGTCTGCAATTGGCTGCTCAGGTTTTTGAATTGGAAACTGTTCCCAATGCGCTTATATTTTTCCCTGACGGTCAACCCGCCTTTATTTGTAAATATTTAAATAATGTATTTCCACAAAATAATTATCTCGGAGGTTATGTCGATTTTGCGGAATTGATGGGTGCTACCTACAAAGAAATGTCAGTAAGAATGATGCGTGAATATTCCTGTCAACATCTGGCAGTTCTTATTGATAAATTAGTTTCAGCATCCTTAATTGCCAAAGAGCGTTTTTTTGCGCAGGTAATTTTTTCCTGGTTAGTATCTAACGGTGATGCACATTTGAAAAATTATGGATTGGTTAAAACCGATCGTTCCGATTATGTGATGGCACCCATAATGAATGTGATGTGTACGCAAATTCATCAATCAGGTCCTGAGATATCTGCTCCGGGTGGATTATTTTCAGGCGATCGCAACACCCCTGAGTTTCGGGAATACGGTCATTATACCAGGAATGAATTTTCTGCTTTTGGAGCAAGAATAGGATTGCTTCCTAATCGCGTCGATAAAATTTTAAACAAATTTGTTGAAGGAAGAATTTTGGCAGTTGAGTTAATGGAAAAAGCTTTTTTGCCTGAAGAAGTTAAAAATTCTTTTCGGTATTTTTTTCTCGAAAAACTTTCACGACTTTAATCAACAACGTTAACCACTGTTGTGAAAATAAAAAGTAGTCAGATTAATTTTAGGACGTCAACCAGGTAACAGCTTCGGTGATATCTACAAAATAACGTGTTTCAAAATTAGTTACCGGTTCCGATTTATCGACTATTCTTTTTACAGCCGAATTGTTAAAGAAATCTAACGAAGTTACTATCGCCATTTTTCTGATATGGGTTTCAACAATTAAAGGATACCATACTTCGGTGGCCCAATCCTCATCACTAGACAAAATTACCTGCATCATTTTCAGGTTCCCTAACCAGTGTTCAACCTGATGTTCTTTTACCAACTCTAAAGCGGCATTCAATCCCTCTCTGAACTGCTCCGAGGTTGCATAGCCTTTCCATTTCAAATGAATCAGTTTGCTCTCTGCCTGATGATAAATAGTTAAAAAACTTTTATCAAATATTACGTCCGTTATCGTCATCACACCACAAAAGTATATGGAACATCCTTTGTTATTTTTAGGATTTGGTGAAGGCTTCAAACAACTTTGTGTACTGATACCTCAGATGGGTAAATGGCTTTTTTCACTGCTTAATATTTGATTCATAAACAGTTTTGTAGTAATTGTACTACAAGCCTTGTGTTTGAGGCTCCTCAAGTGCTTTGCATTTGTTCATTCCTGTTATTTAAACAGTTTAAAACAGGCGATGTTTCCCTATAGGGTGCGGAATCGTTACTTTTGTATCCCGAATTTTCCGGAAACTATATGAATACAAAAGTTAGAACACGTTTTGCTCCGAGTCCTACCGGGCCGTTACATATGGGCGGGGTGCGGACAGCACTGTTTGCCTTTCTCTTTGCTAAAAAGCATCAGGGAGATTTTTTACTACGAATTGAAGACACCGATCAGAACCGTTATGTAGCTGGTGCTGAGGAGTATATAATCGAAGCCCTGCGCTGGTGCGGAATTCAAATCGATGAAGGCGTTCCGGTTGGAGGCCCTCATGAACCCTATCGTCAGTCGGAAAGAAAACAGTTAGGTATCTATAGCAAATATGCAGAGCAAATGGTAGCTTCCGGACATGCTTATTATGCTTTTGATACTGCCGAAGATTTGGAAAATATGCGAAATCGGCTTATTAGTGCCGGTGAAGTTGCTCCTCAATACAACGGAACTTCACGTAATTCAATGAGTAACTCCTTGACGCTTAGTGCAGAAGAGGTAAAATCTAAACTAGAAACCGCCGTTCCTTTTGTGATCCGGTTAAAAATGCCTCTTGGCGAAGATGTTACCTTTACGGATATCATTCGTGGTGAGGTATCGGTGAACTCCTCTTTAATAGATGATAAAGTGCTGCTCAAGTCAGATGGTATGCCTACCTATCATCTGGCTCATATTGTTGATGACGTTTTGATGGAAATAACGCATGCCATTAGGGGTGAAGAATGGTTGCCGTCGGCACCTGCACACATTCTGATTTATAGGTATTTGGGTTGGGAAGATAAAATGCCCCAATATGCGCACTTGCCACTTTTGCTGAAGCCCGATGGGAATGGTAAGTTGAGCAAGAGAGATGGTGATCGGTTGGGATTTCCTGTTTTCCCACTTAATTGGACTGATCCGGCAACAGGAGAAGTTTCATCGGGTTATCGTGAACGAGGTTATTATCCTGAAGCATTTGTAAATATGTTGGCATTGTTAGGATGGAATTCAGGAACAGAGCAGGAAATATTTTCAATGGATGAATTAATAAATTCGTTCTCATTTGAACACGTTCACAAAAGCGGAGCACGATTTGATCCTGAAAAAACTAAGTGGTTTAATGAACAATATTTGCGCACTCAACCGGTTAACGAACTCGCTTTACGACTCAAAGATGTAGTCTTGAAGCAATTTAATATCAGTACTAACGACCGGCGCATAAGTGAAAAATTCTTACACCGTGCTGTAGAACTACTCAAAGACAGAGTGCAGTTCGAATCGGAGCTTTCCGAAAAAGGTATTTATCTTTTTGTAGCTCCTGTTGAATATGACCCAACTGTGATCACTAAAAAGTGGAAACCGGAATTGTTGCCATTCTTCAAAGAATTAGTGTTAGCATTAAATGTAATTTCAGAATTCAAAATAGCTGATATTGATGCAACCATTAAAGCCACTGCTGCATCTAAACAAATCAAGCCCGGAGAAATTATGCAACTACTGAGAGTATTAATTAGTGGACAGGGTGGAGGTGTTGATTTATTAGGGATGATGGAGTTGCTGGGAAAAGATGAAGTCATTCAGAGATTGGAAAAAGCGCTGTTACAATTTTAAGTATCTAAAATAAATCTAAAATCATAAACTCAAGAAATTACAAATACTATCACTGTCCTTCAGTTCGGTGCAACTCATACGAACATCGGACTTCAGATCGGTGCAACTCATACTAACACCGTCCTTCAGTTCGGTGCAACTCATACGAACATAGTACTTCAGATCGGTAAAGAAAAAACAATAAAATGGAAAAAGGTCCTAATTTTTTAGAAGAGATAGTCGCCGAAGACGTAAAAAACGACAAACACGGGGGGCGTGTTCTCACCCGCTTCCCACCTGAACCGAATGGTTATTTACATATAGGACATTCAAAAGCAATTTGCCTGAATTTCGGACTTGCTAAACAATTCGGTGGCCAAACCAATTTACGTTTCGACGATACCAATCCTGTTACAGAAGATACCGAATATGTAAATAGTATTAAAGAAGATATTAAATGGCTCGGCTTCGAATGGACCAACGAGTTTTATACATCAGATTATTTTGAACAGATTTACGAGTTCGCCTGCACATTGATTAAAAAAGGGTTGGCTTATGTCGATGACAGTTCCGCTGAAGAAATTGCAGCTATGAAAGGAACACCAACGGAGCCCGGGAAAGATAGTCCGTTCAGAAGCAGAAGCGTTGAAGAAAATCTCGATCTCTTTACACGTATGCGCAACGGTGAGTTTAAGGATGGCGAAAAAGTATTACGAGCAAAAGTCGATATGGCTTCTCCGAACATGCACCTTCGTGATCCGCTCATGTATCGTATCAAACATGCACATCATCACCGCACCGGAGATGCGTGGTGCATTTATCCGATGTACGATTTCGCTCACGGACAATCCGATTCAATCGAACAAATTACCCATTCAATTTGTACTCTGGAATTTGAAGTGCATCGTCCCTTGTATGATTGGTTCATCGAAAAGCTTGGAATTTTCCCGAGTCATCAATATGAATTTGCACGACTCAATCTCAACTACACGGTGATGAGTAAGCGTAAATTACTTCAACTGGTCAACGAAAAACATGTTGATGGCTGGGACGATCCCCGAATGCCAACCATCAGTGCATTGCGTCGCCGTGGCTATACGCCGGAGAGCATCAGAGAATTCGCCGACAGGGTTGGAGTAGCACGTCGCGAGAATATTATTGATGTTGGGTTGCTGGAGTTTTGCATACGCGAAGATCTTAACAAAAATGCATTTCGTGCGATGGTTGTAATGCACCCTGTTAAACTAATTATTGATAATTATGCTGAAGGACAAACAGAAATGCTAAAAGGTGAAAACAATCCGGAGAAAGAAGATACGGGTTTTCGTGATTTGCCGTTTAGCAGAGAGTTGTGGATAGAACGCGAAGATTTTAAAGAGGTGACCGAGAAAAAATATTTCCGTCTGGCTCCGGGTTTGATGGTGCGATTGAAGAGTGCGTATATTATAAAGTGCGAATCGTATGAGAAAGATGCATCGGGAAAAATTACAGAAATTCACTGCACTTATATTCCGGAAAGCAAAAGCGGCAGCGATACCAGCGGCATAAGTGTAAAAGGTACACTTCACTGGGTGGAGGCACATCATGCAATTCCGGTAGAGGTGAGGTTGTATGAGCGATTATTTAAAGTAGAGGATCCCTCGTCGGAAGAGGGCGATTTTAAAGATTACATCAATCCAAATAGTTTAGATATTATTTCTGCTGCAATGGCTGAGCCCTCATTAAAAAATGCAGTTGTTGGCGACAAATTCCAGTTTCTAAGAAAGGGATATTTCTGTGTGGATAAGGATTCTTCACCGGGAAAGCCCATTTTCAATCGCACCGTTACCCTCAAAGATACGTGGGCCAAAGAATCTAAAAAGAACTAAAACACCACAACCAGCTTATGTTAACCCGTATTTCAATAGAAGGAATTGAATGCTTTTCCCATCACGGCTGCCTTGATGAAGAGGCTAAAATTGGTGGGAGGTATATGGTTGATGTACATATCGATAAAGATGTAAGTCGCTCGGTCGACAACGACAATTTGAGTGATACCGTAGACTATGTTCTTGTTAATGAAATAGTTAGAAAGGAAATGGCCATCCGTTCCAAACTCATAGAACATGTAGGCGGACGCATACTTAAATCCTTAGCAGCCGAAATAGAGGGAGAAAAGTCTATCGAAGTGAAAATCACCAAGTTCAATCCGCCGGTGAAGGGAAGTGTTCCCCGAACATCCATAACGCTCAGGGAGCAATACAGCTAAATCAAAGGGCTTTTGTAACCCTCACGGGAATATTACCGTAAATGGGCAAAATGAAAAATCCTGTTATTTTCAATTTTAAATTATTAACTTTGCATTCCTAAAAAAATAGGGTCGTGTGGCCGAGCGGTTAGGCTGAGGTCTGCAAAACCTCCTACAGCAGTTCAAATCTGCTCGCGACCTCAAAAGGGATTCAGAAATGGATCCCTTTTTTTATTACTGCAAAATCTCCTACAGCAGTAAAATCCCAGCCCGGCAGTCACCAAAGGTGTACTGCGGGGTGCTCGAGAGCTTGAAGAGGTTTTTCGTTTTTACTCCAGTCGCATGTGGTAACCGAAGCGAATTAATTCGTAAGCTAAAATAATGATAAATGTATCAATATCAGCTAGTAAGGTAGTCGAGTTTCAAGTATAAAGCATTGAATTAAAAAAAATTTATTTTTGCAAAGTATTTAGAATCAAAACTATTTCTAATTAGTGTATTCAGCATTAAAGTATTTTCTATCTTCGATCTAATCAACTGTTTTCCTTTTCAATCGTCAAACTAATATTTACAAAATGAAATTAATTTTTGGCCTTTTGCTATTTTTTTCCATCATTTCAACAAATGCTTATTCGCAGTGGAGTAAACTTCCCGGTCCGGCTGGAGGGGTTTTTTCCGACATAGAAAGAGTCGGAAATGAAATCTGGTTGAGCTCTATAAGTGGTTTATATATTTCGCAAAATGAGGGATTGACATGGCATAAATCAAACTTGGTTGATAGATATGTTCATGATGTTATTGCCTTTAATGATACTATAGTTGTTTTGTTTGCAACTATCGATGTAAATGGAAATTTCGATTATAAAAACAAAACAATCTCAAGTTTTAATGGAGGATCCAGTTGGCAAGCGCCATTTTTATTTAACCAAGGGAACCTTACCGGGGACAAAATATTTAAATCATCCAAGTGCTTATTCATAGAGATGATTGGTGGTTATAGGCAATCGTTTGATGGAGGTTTAACATGGAGTACAATGAGCTTATACTTAAGTCGATTGCTATCAGATAGTAATATGGCCCTTGGAATTGATTATTCTGGTAATCCTGATAAATATTATTTTTCTGAAAAGGGGGAACACGAATGTTTTTAATCCTGGATTTTCAACTAATTTACAATTAACCATAAAAAATTATGGAAATTATAGCGCAAATCCTCAGGCTAAAATGTTGCTTGACACAAATTTACTTTATGTGAATGCAACCCCCTCTCCAAATTATTTTTCAGGAGACACTGCTATTTGGAATTTGGCACCATTAAATTTTCTTGAACAGGCATCCATTCAAGTTGAAGTTCAAACAATCCTGCAAACACCTTTGGGATCTTTTGTGACTGCCAAACTGGAAGCATGGCCAGTATTAGGTGATACACTAACTTTCGATAATTTTGCAAGTTTACGTGCAGAGGTGGTTGGTTCTTTTGATCCGAATGATAAAACTTGTCTGCAGGGGAATATTTTTACTCCTGCTGAACTTCAAAGTAATTCTCCTTTGGAATATGTAATTCGTTTTCAGAATAAAGGAAGTTTTCCAACCGCATTTGTACTCATTACTGATACTTTGTCTTCACTTTTAGATTTTACAACTTTTAGAATGATATCTTCCAGTCATCCTTGTAGCTGGTCAATTAACGGATTTGGAATATTGGTCTTAACCTTCAATCCATTAGCCTTGCCACCCGAAGCCACTGATCCATTAAATAGTCATTGATTTTTTAAATATTCTATCAAATGTAAAAGTGGAATTTCAATTGGAAGTGCAATCGATAATTCTGCCTCCATAGTTTTCGATTTTAATCTTCCAATATTTACCAATACTGTTACTACATTGATTTCAGACACTATTCCTTTGCAGATTCCTGAAATGGTTCCATCAATAGTTCATCTTACTCCTTATCCTAATCCTGCCAGAGATAAGATCTTTATAAAAAACCTAAACATTGCCAGGGGGGAAACTATTGTAGCGCAAACATTCAACATACAAGGTAAATTAATATCTGTGGAAGTCATTAACACCAATCCGGCTAATATTGATATTTCAGAAATGAGAAACGGTTTATATTTTACAAGACTATTTTCTGAGGGAGGAAAGAATTTAGGAACTTTCAAGTTCATTAAAGAATAGTAGCTTTAAACACTAATCTTGTTATTGAAAAGCTTTTAAATTTGCTATATCTCTTTAACTAATTTTATTTTAGTTGATATTGATTCTAAAATTATTTCATAGTTGTAGCCATTATTAAAATTTAAAATTTACCGCACAACCGTTTAGTCTCAAAAGAGATGGCCTTTTTGTGGATACATGAGCTTGTCCGGAAGCGTTTGCGACAACAATCTGCTTCTGGACGAAACAAAGAGGGTATTGCGTTATTTTATTTTGATAATTAATCTTTTAGTAAGTATTTTAAGTTGTTTCTCTAACCTCAATTCGTCCTTGTTTATTCTATTTAACAAATCTGGAGCATCATATCTCAATGTAGTCAAAAGTGATTTAACATTGAATGTGTCATGCCACTCGCCTATTTTTCCTTGAATTTTATTTAAATCTTTTGTATTGATATTTAATTTTAGAGCTACAGATTTTGGAACCAGTTCAGAGAAATATAAAAGTTGTTTAATTTGTTTCCTTGCTTTGTGTATTTTTTTAGGTTTGCTAAAATCCTTTAGTAGAATAGTGAAGATAGGCTTTAATTTCTTAGCAAAGGTTTTTTCGATAAAGACATCTTTAATCGGATTAAAATGTATTGAACTCTTTTTTTTATTTTTGCTGATATCAACTTTGCTTTTATCGATTTTTGAAATGAATTTTAAAACATGTTGCTTCCTGTTTTGATCAAGCTTTAAAAGTAAAGCAGAATTTACACCTTTAAAACCTTTCAGTAAAACTATGCCTACATCCAAATCGCGGATAGCGCCAGATTTTCTGAAAAATTTATTTAACTGCTTAAACTCATGGAAAACTTTATCATTTTTCCAATGAGGTGTTATAAACTGAAACATTGATTTCAGCTTCTTAATCTTCACCCTGAACTTATGCAAATCTTCTGCCTTTTCTGATTTCCGAAAACGATTAAGATAGGTAAGGGCAGAAGTAGTATTAATTACGAAATATTTTATTTGTTTTGATCTGGTTAACATTGGAGGGAAGTAAATTGCTCTCAATTACTAATCTGCATTAAAAGTAATAATAAAAATGGAAAAGTACAACATTTAA
>Ga0105048_10016906_pt1 | contig 11262 bp, 8 predicted proteins | sample MAT05_FD_78382 | JGI IMG/M metagenome (GOLD analysis project Ga0105048, IMG submission 78382) | Freshwater microbial communities from Lake Fryxell liftoff mats and glacier meltwater in Antarctica - MAT-05 | ecosystem: Environmental > Aquatic > Freshwater > Ice > Liftoff microbial mat | place...
CTGTGCACGACCCGGCCGTTCTCGTCGAGCACGACGACGGCGCGTGCCGCGACCCCGGCCAGCGGGCCGCTGGTGATCTCGACGCCGTACGCGCCAAGGAATTCGCGGCCGCGCATCGTCGACAGTGCAATGACATTGGCGAGTCCTTCGCTGGCGCAAAAGCGCTTCTGGGCGAAAGGCAGGTCGGCTGAGATGCACAGCACGACGGTATTGGCCAGGCTGTTCGCGCTCTCGTTGAACTTGCGTACGGACATCGCACAGGTCGGCGTATCGATGCTCGGAAAAATGTTGAGCACCTTGCGCTTGCCGTCGAAGCTCGCCAGCGAAACGTCGGAAAGATCTGTGCCGACGAGCGAGAACATGGGTGCCTGCTGCCCGATTTGCGGGAAACTGCCGGCGATCCCGATCGGGTTGCCGCCCAGTGTGACTGTCGTTTCCATCTCGATTCCTTGTGGTTGTGGGTTGCGTGAATTATTTGAAATGTCCAGGGTCCAGCGTCTTATTGGTCAGCGCGCCACTGCAAAAGTTCGGACCCTGCCGTGTAAGCGGTCCTTCGTTCGGCGTTCACCGCCCTCGTCAGCGCCGCCATCGCCGACAATGTCCGCTATCATCGCGGGCTAACCGTTTTCTGGAACGCTTATGCGCAACGATGGGCCTGTCGCCGTCCGACTCACGGACTATACGCTGCCAGCCTGGCTGGTCAGCACCGTTCATCTGGACGTCGATATTCGCCTCGACGAGACCTTCGTCGAGGCGACGCTCGCCTGCGTGCGCAACCCGGCGGTGACCGGTGAGGCGCCGCTCGTTCTCGACGGCGAGGAACTCGAAACGCTCGCCGTGAGCATCGACGGCCGGCAGCTCGCCGCGGACGCCTACCGCCTGAATGCCGAGCAATTGATCGTCGATAGCGCAGCCGACGCCGTGACGCTGCATACCCGCGTGCGCATCCGGCCCGACCGCAACACGCGGCTCTCGGGGCTTTATCGCAGCCGCGACGGTTACTTCACGCAGTGCGAACCGCAGGGCTTTCGCCGCATCACCTGGTTCATCGACCGGCCCGACGTCATGGCGCGCTACACGGTGACGATCCATGCCGACAAGACGAGCTTTCCGGTGCTGCTCGCCAACGGCAATCCGCTCGGCAGCGGCGATGAGGCGGACGGCCGCCACCATGCGAGCTGGGCCGACCCGTTCAAGAAGCCCTCGTATCTCTTCGCGCTGGTCGCCGGGAAACTGGATGTGCGCCTCGATAGCTTCCGCACACAGTCGGGGCGTGAAGTGAAACTGGCGATTTACGTCGAGCCGGGCAAGCTCGACCAGTGCGCGCACGCGATGCTCGCGCTCAAGAAAGCGATGCGTTGGGACGAAGAACGCTTCGGGCTTGAATGCGATCTTGACCACTACATGATCGTCGCCGTCGGCGATTTCAACATGGGCGCCATGGAGAACAAGGGGCTCAACATCTTCAACACCAAGTACGTGCTGGCGCGCGCCGATCTGGCGACCGACGTCGATTTCGAGAACATCGACCGCGTCGTCGCGCACGAGTATTTTCACAACTGGACGGGCAACCGCGTCACCTGCCGCGACTGGTTCCAGCTCTCGCTCAAGGAAGGGCTGACGGTTTTCCGCGACCAGGAATTCGGCGCCGATACGCACAGCCGCGAGAGCGCCCGCATTCGCGAAGTGCGCGGCTTGCGCGCCGCCCAGTTCCCCGAGGACGCCGGCCCGATGGCGCACCCGGTGCGCCCGTCGAGCTACGTCGAGATCAACAACTTCTACACGGCGACGGTCTATGAAAAAGGCGCCGAAGTCGTGCGCATGATCCAGACGCTGATTGGCAAGGACGCTTTCCGCCGCGGCATGGATCTCTACTTTGCGCGCCACGACGGGCAAGCGGTGACCTGCGACGATTTCGTCGCGGCAATGGGCGACGCGGCCGGCTTCGATTTCACGCCCTTCATGAGCTGGTACAGCCAGGCCGGGACGCCAAAGGTCGCCGCTCACGGCGCTTACGACGCGAGCCGTCGGCGGTACACGCTGACCCTCGCGCAGAGCGCGCCGAGTGCCGGAGCGCCTTATCTGATCCCGGTCGCCGTCGGCCTCGTCGGCGCGCACGGCGACCTCGACCTTGGCGCCGACGCGCCGGCGACGACGCGCGTTCTGCAGCTGGCCGAGGCGCAGCAGACCTTCGTTTTCGAGAACGTCGGCGAAGCACCGGTGCCTTCGCTGCTGCGCAATTTCTCGGCGCCGGTTATTCTCGACTTCGCCTACACGCACACCGAACTCGCCCATCTGCTGGCCCACGACAGCGATCCGTTCAACCGTTGGGAGGCCGGCCAGCGGTTGTTCGGCGAACTCATCCTCGGTGCCGCCGAGCGCCTCGCGCGCGGCGAAGCGCTGGCGGCTATCGCCTGGCCGACGAGCGTCGCAGACGCCGCACGAAAAATCCTGCAGAGCAGCGCCGCGCCGGCTTTTGCCGCCGAGGCGCTGACGCTGCCCGGCGAAGCGACGCTCGCCGAGCAGATGGCGGTCGTCGATCCCGAAGCACTGCACCTGGCGCGTAGCGCGCTCGCGCGCTTTATCGCGCAGGGCGTCGAAAGCGAGTTGCTCGGCGTCTATGCGGCACTGGCGCCGAATGAGCCCTTCCGGCCGGACACGGCGCAGGCCGTGCGCCGCCGGCTGCGCAACGTCTGCCTTGCCTATCTCAACGAACTTGATTCCGGCACGCATCTGGCACTGGCGCGCCACCACTTCGACGCTGCCGACAATATGACCGACGAGTTTGCTGCGCTGGCCGTGCTGGCCAATTCAGTGGTCGCCGGCAGTGATGCAAAGTCGGCGCTCGCGGCCTTCTATTGCGAATGGGCCGACGAAGCGCTGGCCGTCGACAAATGGCTGGCGGTGCAGGCGGGAAGCCGCCTGCCGGACACGCTGGCGCGCGTCGAGCGGCTCACCCGTCACCCGGCGTTCGACCTGCGCAATCCGAACAAGGTCTATGCGCTGCTGCGCAGCTTCGGCGCCAACCACCGGCATTTTCATGCGGCGGGCGGAGACGGCTACCGCTTCCTCGCCGGGCAGATCGCCGTGCTCGACCCGATCAACCCGCAGGTCGCGGCGCGGCTGGCGCGTTGCTTCGATCGCTGGAAACGCTTCGATACGCTGCGCCAGAGCCATGCCCGGGCGGCGCTCGAATCGCTTTGTCAACAGCCGGCGCTCTCGCCGGACGTCCGCGAAGTCATCGACAAGGCTCTGGTTTGAAGGGCGGCGCTGTTAGCGCAGAGTACTTATGAAAGCGACACGTTCGTCGTTGGCGTCGATATGCTCGGCGAGTTTATTGTAGAGTTCGGAAACGTCTCCTGAATCGTCGGCTGCCCGCTTGATCAGCACCTTGGCGAGCGGTCCTATGTAGTGTGCCAGGCGCTTCTCGGCGGCAGCCAGCGTTGCCGGGTCGAAGACGAACGCCTGCTTGTTGTGCACCGTTACCGGTGTAAATACCTGATCGGAAGGTAGCGACTGGCGGGTCCAGTTGAGCCCTTGGATATGACGCCGAAAAGCGTCACGGTCGACGCCCTCGGGGACGTTCTCGACGAGCAGCGAAACGAAGGCTTCAATGGTTGTCGCTTGCAGCAGGCTTTGGCGCACCAGATGCCCGGCCACCGGGCCAACCGAGCGCGCCAGCGAGCCTTCGATTTCGGCGAGCATATGCGGTCGTAGCAACAAGGCTTTGAGCGAACTGCCGGAGAGTTCCGCGTCCGCCGTTGCTGCGCCGGGCATTTGGCCTGGAGCAGACGTTTCTGCCGCAGTTGCTGTCGGTAGACTCTTGATGAAAGCCGAGGCGAGCGCGTTGGCGAATTCGCGAGCGCTCTGAAAACGCTCGTCGGCGTTCTTGGCGAGCGCGCGCGCCAGCACGACGTCAAAGATTGGCGGCAGCGCCCTGCCTACCGACGACGGCGTCGGCGGGTCGATGTGCAAAATCTGGTGTATGACCGTGGCCGGCGTGTCGGCGGCGAAAGGCGCGCGACCGGTCAGCAGTTCGTAGAGAACGACGCCGGCTGACCAGAGGTCGGCACGGCCATCGGTCGGCGAACCGATCAGCTCTTCGGGCGAGATGTGCGTCGGCGTGCCGACGAACATGCCGACCTGGGTGATCGACGAGCTTTCGATGCGGGCCACGCCAAAATCCATGATCTTGATTTTAAAGCCATCGAGCACCATCACGTTGGCTGGCTTGATGTCCCGATGCACCACGCCGTGCCGATGCGAGTATTCGAGCGCTGCCAGCAACTGCTTCATCACCTCGTAAGTGTCGATCCGTTCGAGCGGCTCGCGCATGAGTTCGCGCAAGGGTTTCCCGGCGACGTATTCCATAACGATAAACGCTATACCATCCTGCTCGCCGTACTCGTACACGCTGACGATGCCCGGATGCTGCAAGCGGCCGGCAGCCTGCGCTTCGCGCTTGAAGCGCGCGAGCGCGGACAACTCGGTATTGCTGGTTATATGCTCGGCAAGTATCGTCTTGATCGCTACCGAACGTTCGATAAGCGGATCGTAAGCCTCGTAGACCGTACCCATCGCCCCACTGCCGAGCACGCGGCGAATCGGATACTTGCCGATGCGCTCCGGCACGGCGATGGCGTCGGGGCTCATCGCTCTATCAGCCGGATTGCCTTTTGCAGGCTGCGTCGCATGCGATTGAAAGACTTCGCGAGCACCCCGATCTCGTCGCCGCTGCGTCCGGCGAACTCGGGTACGTCGAAGTCACCGGTCGAAATCCGGTCGGCGGCGTTCGACATCGTCGTGATCGGCCCGATGATCAACAGCGAGAGCATGACGTTGAGAACGATGAATAGAACCAGAAAGACGCCGGCTAGCGATAGCATGAACGTCGCAAAAGTTCGCTGGGCATTGGCCAGGGGCACCGACATCGGCACCGAGACGACTTGGGCGCCTATGGTTTCCATATGCTTCCAGCCGAAGCCGTTATTTGCCCCGTACACCCGGATCATCGACGCCGGCGCCACCGACGGAACGCTATGGCAGGCGAGGCAAGCCGGATCGCTGATCGTGATTGGCCGGGCCAGATACAGCATGCGGCCGGTCGGCGTGTCGCGCTCCCCGGAGATTTCCCGCGCGTTTTCGTCGGCGCGGAATTTCTGCACAATATCGCTTTCCCAATCGACCGCTCGGTCGCGGGGGTTGGTCGGGTTGAGCGTTGCTTCCTTGTAAATGAAGTTGGGGTATTTGCTGCGTAATGTCGTGAAGATTTCAGTCGCGGCGTACGCCGGAACCGTCTGGGGCAAGAAGGTCTGGCTCGATTGCGCATCAAGCAGCGGTTTGATCTGTTTGATCGTATAGCTGCGTACCGATAGTGCCGATTCCATCATCAGACCCGCGTTGCGCAAAGTTTCTTGCTGGGCGTTCTGACTAAGCAGTCGATTTGATAAGTACGCGGAAACGGCGAGTCCGGCGGCAAAGACCAGCGACAACACCAAATTGAATTTAAGTCTCAGTCCCATGCAGCGCTCCCGGCAACAACGGAGGAACCCTCGCCTGACGTATTCGGTGCTCGCCAACTGCCAAATCGTAAGGGTTTATTAACGTGGCCATATATCGCAGAATACTAGAAGCATAACTCAGACACTCGACGCCCTCCATGCGTTCAATCGACCGGCAAGTGACGCCCGAATCGACGGTGCGCAATGAGTGCTTGTTTTTTTCCCGCGCCTGGTTTCTAATTGCTTTTCGGATTTTCGCCTTCGTGACCATGCCTTCATTTGACGCCCACGTTTTCGGACTGCTCATCGCCCTCGCGATGACGGCCTCGCTCGCGTTCGTCACGCTCCTTACCCGTGCAAAGGTCGTAAGCGTAGTACGCGGTGTCGTAGCACGCGTACCGTCGAGGGCCGGAAGAAGATAAGTCGAAGCAGACCGCAAATTCCAAAACCCCCGCCGGTGCCAACCGGGCGGGGGTTTTTCTTTTGGCCCTCCCGACCGGTCAAACCGCCAACAGCAGTCCCATGAAGGAGATGTCGATGTCGAATAATCCCAGCGAAACCCTGAGCGGCGCGCAGATCGTCGTGCGTCTGCTCGAACGGCAAGGCGTGCGAACGCTGGCCGGTATTCCCGGCGGCGCCATTCTGCCGTTCTACGACGCCTTGTCGCAATCCGCGCTGATCAGCCACGTCCTCGCGCGCCATGAGCAGGGCGCCGGCTTCATCGCCCAGGGCATGGCGCGGGTGAGCGGCCAGCCGGCCGTCTGCCTCGCCTCGTCGGGCCCGGGCGCGACCAACCTGCTGACGGCGATCGCCGACGCCAAGCTCGATTCGATTCCGCTCGTCGCAATCACCGGCCAGGTCGCGACATCGATGATCGGCACCGACGCCTTCCAGGAAGTCGATACTTACGGCCTGACCATCCCGATTACCAAGCACAACTTCCTCGTCGCCTCGGCCGAGGAGTTGCTCGACGTCATTCCGCAGGCTTTTCGCCTCGCCGCTTCAGGGCGCCCGGGCCCGGTCCTCGTCGATATCCCGAAGGACGTGCAGAACCAGCGCATCGAGGTCGGCGAATGGCCGGCGCCTGGGCGCGCCGATCCAGTCGCCGCGCCGTCCGCGCAACTCGTCAGCGAAGCGGCGGCGATGATCAACGCCGCGCAGCGGCCGATCCTTTACCTTGGCGGCGGCGTCGTCCACTCGGGCGCATCGCTGCAGGCTATTCAGCTTGCCGAAAAGGCCGGCCTGCCGACGGTGATGACGCTGATGGCGCTCGGCGCGATGCCGGTCGATCATGCGCTCTCGCTCGGCATGCTCGGTATGCACGGCGCCCGGTGCACAAATTTCCTGCTCGACGAATGCGATCTCTTGATCGCCGTCGGCGCGCGTTTCGACGACCGGGCCACCGGCAAGGTCGCCGCCTTCTGCCCGCAGGCGAAGATCGTCCATATCGACATCGACCCGTCCGAGCTCGACAAGATCAAGACCGCGCACGTCGGCATCTGCGGCGACGTGCGCGCGGTGCTCGACGCGCTGCTCGACGAGGTCTGCGCCAGCGGGCGCGCCGACTGGCTGGCACGCGTCGGCGAGATGAAAGGCGCGCATCCGCTGCGCATGCCCGGCATCGACGATTTGCGCACGCCCTACGGACTCATCCGCGCGGTGGCCGATTGCCTCGACGATGAGGCGAACATCGCCACCGACGTCGGCCAGCATCAGATGTGGGTGGCGCAGGCTTATCCGCTGCGCCGGCCGCGCCAGTGGCTCACTTCGGGGGGCCTCGGGACGATGGGCTTCGGCCTGCCGGCGGCGATCGGCGCGGCGCTCGCCGAGCCGCAGCGCATGGTGGTCTGCTTTTCGGGCGACGGCAGCATCCTGATGAACGTCCAGGAACTCGCGACGGCGGCCGAGGAGGGCGTGAACGTCAAGGTCGTGCTCATGGACAACGCCTCGTTAGGTCTTGTCTTCCAGCAGCAGACGCTGTTTTACGGCGAGCGGATTTTCGCCTCGAAGTTCAAGGGCAGCCCGGACTTCATCAAGCTCGCCGAAGGCTTCGGCTGGCAAGCCGTCGATCTCGACACCGCGGCCGATCCGCGTGCTGCGCTCGCCGCGGCGCTCGCAGCACGCGGGCCGACGTTCATTCACGCGAGTATTGAAATGCGCGAGCAGGTCCTGCCGATGGTGGCGCCCGGCGCATCGAACAAAGACATGATCGGAGGATGAAATGAATTCAGTGACCAAAATGGAAAGCCGGGCGCTGTGCCGAGCGGTGCTCGAGCTTGACGTCAACAACCACGCCGGTGTCATGTCGCACGTCGTCGGCCTGTTCTCGCGGCGCGCTTACAACGTCGAGGGCATTCTGTGCATGCCGGTCGGCAGCGGCGCGATAAGCCGCATCTGGCTGATGGTCAGCGAAGATGCGCGGCTCGAGCAGATGGTCAAGCAGCTCGAAAAGCTCGAAGACGTCCTGACCGTGCGCCGCCACGGCGCCGAGCACGAGGTCTTCGAACGGCTCGAAGAGTTTTTCTGCTAACGGCGGGGTGATCGGCGAGCTAAGGGTCAGTTCTCCGGCGTCGGTGCGGCGTCGGCGATCGGCGGCCTGGACTTTGTCGGCCCGAGCGAAATCGCTATACCATGCGAATCAATGGGCGGGCCGGGACCGGCTGCCGAAACCGTGTGCGGAGGAAAAATGCGGCTGCTGCTCGTCGAGGATGATCCCATGATCGGCGCTAGCGTGCACAGTGGCCTGCGCCAGGAAGGCCACACGGTCGACTGGGTGCGCGACGGCGCGGCTGCCGAACTGGCGATTGCCAACGGCGTCCATGAGATGATCCTGCTCGACCTCGGGCTGCCGAAAAAAAACGGACTCGAGTTGCTCGCCAGCCTGCGCCGTAAAGGCGTCGTCATTCCGGTGCTGGTCATCACGGCGCGCGATTCGATTGCCGACCGGGTCAAGGGGCTGGACGCCGGCGCCGACGATTACCTGGTGAAACCTTTCGACCTCGACGAGTTGTCGGCGCGCATCCGGGCGCTGATGCGGCGGCACGGCGGTCGCGCCTCGCCGCTGATCGAGCATGGCGCCCTGTCGCTCGATCCGGCGACGCACGAGGTATATCTCGACGGCGCGCCGGTCAATCTCTCGGGCCGCGAATTCGCGCTGCTGCACGCCTTGCTTGAAAAGCCCGGCGTCCCGCTCTCGCGCGCCCAGCTCGAGGACCGGCTCTACGGCTGGGGCGAGGAAGTCGAAAGCAATGCTGTCGAAGTGCATATCCATTCACTGCGACGCAAGCTCGGTGCCGGGTCGATACGCAATGTCCGCGGCGTCGGCTATCTGGTGCCTCGCGCATGATGTCGATCCGCCGCAATCTCTTGTTTGCGCTACTCGGCGCCATGACCATTACGCTGCTGATCGGTGGCTTTGCGACCTACCGCGCGGCGCGAGACGAAGCCAATTCGCTGTTTGACTACCATTTGCAGCAGATCGCGCTGTCGCTGCGCGACCAGACGTTTACCGCCCAGACCGAGGCGCTGGCGAGCGACGAGGACCTCAATTTCGTGATCCGCGTGTGGGACCCGAGCGGCCTGCGCGTCTATTATTCGCGAGCGCACGAAGCTCTGCCTGAACTGACGCGACTGGGCTATTCGACGTCGCAAACGAGCGAGGGCGACTGGCGCGTGTTTGCCATCCAGTACCGCGCCCAGACGATCGCCGTCGCGCAGCCGATGCGCGTTCGCGACGGTCTGGCCGCGACGGCGGCATGGCGGACGCTGCAGCCGTTTTTCGCCGTCCTGCCGGCGCTCGGCCTGTTGATCTGGTTACTCGTCGACCGTGGCTTGCGGCCGCTGTCGCGGCTTGCCCGCTCGCTGCAGGCGCGTACGCCCGATTCGCTGGCGCCGCTCGATGAAGGCGAAGTGCCGGAAGAAGTGAAACCGTTGACCGGCGCGCTCAACGAGCTGCTCGCCCGGCTGGCCGCCGCGCTCGCGGCGCAGAGAGCTTTTGTTGCCGACGCGGCGCACGAGTTGCGCACGCCGCTGACTGCGCTCGCGCTGCAGGCCCAGCTCGTCGAACGCGCAGCGTCGGCGAGCGAGCGGGCGGCGGCGCTCGAAGAACTGAAAAGTGGTCTGCAGCGCAGTACGCACGCCGTCGAGCAGTTGCTGACGCTGGCCCGCCAGGAACCGGGCGCCGGGCAGTATCATTTTTCCGAGCACAGCCTCGCCGAACTCGCACGGATTACGGTCGTCGACTTCGCCCGACTGGCCGAATCCAAAGACATCGACCTCGGCATGACGCAAGCCGACGACGCGGCGCGGGTACGCGGCGACGCCGAAGCGCTGCGCATCCTGCTCGCCAATCTCGTCGGCAACGCGGTGCGCTATACGCCGGCCGGCGGCCGCGTCGACGTCGCCTGCGCTGTCGACGGCGGGCTGCCGTTCATCGAAGTAGCCGATAGCGGACCAGGAATTCCACTCGCTGAGCGCGAGCGCGTTTTCGACCGCTTCTATCGGCGGGGCGTTGATAGCGCCGGGCCCGTCGGCAGCGGCCTCGGTCTTTCGATCGTGCGCTCGATCGCCGACCGGCACGGCGCGGCGGTGACCTTGACCGATTCGGAACTGGGCGGCCTTCGCGCGCGCGTCGTCTTTGGCGCTGCGAAGGTGTGATTTTCGTTCCCGTTGCGGCGCAGCGATGACTCAGCAGGGGGCGGGTGATAGCACTCCGCCGCGCCTGCCCGGTTTATCCCCGCGCCTGTTCAGCGACGAAGATTTCGACGCGGCGGTTCATCGAGCGACCAGCCGGCGTGTTGTTGTCGGCGACCGGTTCGCGCGAACTGTGACCGTCGATGCTGATGCGATTTCCCGCGACGCCGCGGCCGACGAGGTAATCGCGCGTCGATGCGGCGCGGTTGACCGAGAGCGGCGCGTTCACCGCGTCCGAGCCGGTGCTGTCGGTGTGGCCGATGATGCGCACCGTCGTCACCGGGTTCTGCGCCAGCGTGTTAGCCAGATTGTCGAGGATCGGGCGCATGTTCGGCTTGATGTCATAGCGGCCCGTATCGAAGGAAATGTCGCTCGGAATTGCCAGCTTGAGCTGATTGTCGCTCGTCTGTGTGACGCTCACCCCGGTACCCTGAGTCGCTTGCTCCATCGTCGCTTTCTGATCCTGCATGCGCTGCGACCACAGGTAGCCGCCGCCGGCTCCGAGCGCTGCGCCGATCGCCGCGCCGGTGGCTGCGCTGCGGCCGCCGCCGGTGATGCCGCCGAGAATGGCACCGGCGGCGGCGCCAATGCCCGCGCCAGTCCCCGTCGTGCGTTGCGTTTCACTCATGTTGGCACAGCCGGAAAGCCCGCTCACAGCAACAGCGCCGGCAGCCAGGATACTAAGAATTTTCTTCATGATTGGTCTCCGTGATCGAAATCAGTCTAGGGGTCGAAGGGGTCGAAGGGACTGAAAGTGTCTGCCGTAGTTTGGCACAACGTCATATTCGAAAACGCCGCATGGTATAAGTTCAACGGCTCTGCACCTGCGGCGTACTTGGCCTGTAAAATATCCGACTTAAGCACGATGTCAGGCAATGACGCGAGTGCGCGACTAACCGGCGTGCCGCAGCGCCTGCGCGATACGGCGCAAATTTCATGACTCAATACAGGGGAATGCAATGAAAGTACTGATCACGGGCGGCGGTGGTTTTATCGGCAACCGGCTGGCCAACGCAATTTTGCAGCGCGGCACGCTCGCCGACGCCGCCGGCAAGCAGACGGCGATCTC
>Ga0105048_10016907_pt1 | contig 11261 bp, 11 predicted proteins | sample MAT05_FD_78382 | JGI IMG/M metagenome (GOLD analysis project Ga0105048, IMG submission 78382) | Freshwater microbial communities from Lake Fryxell liftoff mats and glacier meltwater in Antarctica - MAT-05 | ecosystem: Environmental > Aquatic > Freshwater > Ice > Liftoff microbial mat | place...
CGCTGGCCCCAGCGCTCGAGGTGGATGTACGAGGAATTGTACGTCGTCACCGTCAGCGGTTGGAAGTCGTAGTAGCCGCCGCCCAACAGGCCCGCCTCGATGCCGAAGAACTTCGATAGGTCGGCGTACCACTGGTTCATGAGCACGATCGTCGGCACCACCACGAGCGTCGGCCGGTTGGCTTTTTCGATGGCCATGGCCGCGAGGAACGATTTGCCCGTTCCCGTCGGCAGCACCACGACGCCGCGGGCGCCGGTGTTCCACCACTCGTGCAGCCCCTCGGATTGGTGGGGGAAGGGCTTGCGGTCGGTGGTCATCTTCCAGCCGGTCGGTTTGTTCTCCCAACCGCGGGCCGTGTCGGTGTACGGCGTTTTGTCGCGCCGGAGTTGCTCCACGATGGCCCGGTAATAGCGCCCTTGGGCTCGATACGTGGACGTGCGCGGATCGAACTTGACCCCCGGCAGGGTGGGGAAGTCGAACTCCGGCGGGCCGCCCGTCAGCAATAGGGTGCCCCGGTCGTAGGCGATCTCGACGGGTGTTTCTTCAGGCATGGGAATTCACTCGTCGGTGTTTTCCGGCATCCCGCCGAATCCTTCCGGCTTCTGCCAGACGCTCATCACGGCCGCTTGGCCGAGGATGCGCACTTTCAATTCCCGCGTCGCTTTCCAATCGAACGGTTTCACGGCGGCACGCAGGTCGTCTTGCTCCGCTACCAGAATCACGGCCCGTCCGCCCGGCTTCAACACGCGATCCCACTCTTTCGCCAAGTCGACGTAAAGATCGGGGATCTGCTCCGGCTTCAGCAGTTGTTTGCCGAAGGGCGGATTGCAGATGATCCGATCCACCGACTCGCCGGGTAGCGGCAATTCCATCGCGTCCCAGCGCTCGATGACGGCGCCGCCCCGGTTGCCGAGGTTCTCCTTGGTGCAGTAGACGGCGTTCGGGTCGATGTCGCCGCCGAGGTATTTCACGTCGCGCATGCGGCGCTGTTCGCACAGCGCGATGGCTTCGGCGAGGATCGTGCCGGCGCCGCACAGCGGGTCGAGCACCGCCATGGCGGGGGCGATCCCGGCGAGTCGCACCATCGCCGCGGCGACCGTCGGCCGCAGCGACGCGGCGACGTGGTCGGTCTTGTAAGTGCGGTGGCGCATCGTGCGATCCGACAGCCGCAGGCCGCTGACGGCGGTCTTGCCGGTGATGGTCATCCAGATTTCGAGCCAGGCGTTTTCTTCCGCGGGCAACCACCCGGCGGGGATAATTCCATGGAGGCCATCGGCCATGGCGTCGAGCGCATCGACGCGGCGGTAGCCGTGTTCCCCGGTCATTTGGGCCACGAGGTGGAAAGTCGGTTTGCCTTTCACCTTGGGCCGGACGCTATGATGGAGGCGGAAGAGTTGCGGCCAGTCGGGCTTCTTGGCAGTCCACTTCTTGATCTGTTCGAGGTCGTTGGCTTTGTAGGTCAGCGAGCCGGTGCCCCAGGCCAAGAGGTAGATGTCCTCGGTCGTGCGCAGTTTCAGCACGTCGGCGTCGATGGAGCGCAAACGGAAGACGACGACGCCGCGTTCCGTTCTTTTGATCTCACCTTGCAAATCGCGGGTGATTTCATCGGCGGCGATGGCTTCGAGACCGGGGTGGACGTGGGCGTAGAGCGCGGGCAATTCGGCATCGGCATCGGGCGGGCGGCGGGCCACAACAAAACTCCTCGGGACGGAAGGTTCATTGTAGCAGGGTTCGGATTCGCCGAATCCGTCGGAGTGTGCGGAACGTATTCCTTACAAGCCGTACTTCAAGTCACCGGGCCGACATTCGGAATGAATCCCGGTGACGCCGAAAAAGATTTCCGATAGATTCGATAAGGATCGTCGGCGGCGGGTTCGCTTTTCACCGTCGACTCATCGGTGCGACTCTGTGCTAAGGCTGAGAAATCAGGGAGAACACTCTGCGAATTTGAAGACCGATCCGCCTGGGGCACGCGCGCCGGCGGGGAAGTCGCCGCGAGCGAATGACGCGATTCACTCTTTGAACATGGCAGCGGCCTCGGCAGCGGCGGCCGGAGCGGCTTCGGGCTTCATCGCCGATTCGCCTGTCGGCACAGTGCCTTCTGCACCCAAGACGGGGCTGGCGGGGGCATTCGGCGCCGCGTCATTCTCCCGTTTGCTCTGATAGATGAAGTAGCGCCACAAGAGGAACAGGATGATCGGCACGCCGACAACGTAGACCAGTGGGTTGTCCAAGTAGCGGTGCAGCCGTTCGATCAGGCCGATCATGAAACTGCCGAAGAGGAAGAACAAGCCGACCCCGACGATGCCGTAGATCACATCCGCGAGGATGAACTTGACGATCGAGTAGCGCGACGCCCCGGCGATGAGGAAGACGCCGGTACGCAGCGGCGGCAGGAATCGGGCGAGCACTAAAAGCTTGAATCCGTGTTGGTGAAAGCGACCTTCCAAGCGTTCGCGCCGTTCTTTCTTGAGGAAGCGCTGGACCCACTTGAGTTCGAACAACCGCTTGCCCCATTTCCAACCGACCCCGTAGAGCACGAGGTCGGCGCTGAGAATTCCGAGGCTCGTGACCAACCATGCCAACGGCCACCAAACTTGGCCGTGGGTGCTCAGGCCCGCAGCGTAGAGTATGCCCGCTTCTTCCGGCACCGGGGGAAGCCCGATGCCGGTGAAAAGCATCCAGCCGTAGATCGACAAGTAGAGGAGCAAGTCTTCGACATCCATTTCAACCCCCAGCCGGGGGTTTGGACTCCACCAATTTGGGGGTTCGAACCTTCGGCATTTTCATCTCTTGATCCTTGTCCGGCCGCGGCTTGGCTTCGAACGGGCCGACCGACACCGCTTGGCCAGATTTGATCGATTCCTTGATGGCATCGATGATGATCATGTCGATCAGGCCTTCACGGCCGTCGGGTTCGACCTCGGAGCCCTCCAGAATACAATCGGAGAAGTACTCGATTTCCGCACCGACTTGATCCCGCTCTCGGAAAGTCTGGCGCGTTTCTCGTCCGTCTTTCCCCGTCAGAAGGAGTTCGATGTCGGACTGGAAACTGTAAGCCGGGTCGAGGCGGAGATCTCCGGCCGTGCCGATGACGCGGTATTCGGAGACTTTCGCTTCGCCGAAGCCACAAGAGAACGTGGCGAGGCGGTTCTCCGGGAAGCGCAGCATGGCTGTGACCATTTCCGGAACCTCGGCGAACTTTTTCCCGGGTTGGCTGGCGGTGAACCCGAAAACCTCGACCGGCTCCGCTTTGAACGTGTAACGAGCCGCGTTGATGCAATAGACGCCCAAATCCATCAGCGGGCCTCCCTTCAGGTCCCCATCGAGCCGGGAATTGTCTTCGTCTTCGATCATCTGGCAATTGATTCCAACGAATAGTCGGGGCTCACCGATGTCACCGGAAGCGATTCTTTCCACCACCGACAAGTTCGCCGACTCGAAATGCAACCGATAGGCGGTCATCAATTGAACCCCGCCTGCGCGGCACGCGGCTAGCATATCCCGGCACTCTTGGGCATTGGCCGCCAACGGCTTCTCGCAAAGTACGTGGACATTGTGCTTCGCGGCGCGGATCGTATATTCGCGATGCATCGAATTCGGCAGCACGATGTAAACCGCATCGATATCGCCACTGGCCATGAGGCCATCGTATTGGTCGTATGTAAACGTCGATACGCCGTACTTATCGCCGAGTTCTTTCTGTTTCGTCGGATCGCCCGAAACGATGGCCTGGAGCTGCGAACTTTTGGAGTTCGCAAACCCTGGAAGCACGGCTGCCTGGCCGAACCAACCGGCCCCGACAACGGCGTACCGGACTTTCTTCCGACCGAACATGGGGAAGTCTCAAAGGAACATTGGCAATAAGCCCGGATGGATTGGCAATTGGCATGCCTATCAGTGAGAAAATTGCCGACTTCTTTTAGCGTCTTTGGCCAGATACCGCCCCCCCATGAGGATCCGGTAGGGAATGTGGAAATGAAAGTGGATTGCGGAGACAAGGCAGTGAAGACGGTGGGGATCGAACCCACGACCCGCTCATTAAAAGTGAGCTGCTCTACCGGCTGAGCTACGTCTTCCCGAACCGAAAACATATCTTAGGGCGAGCGTCCAACATTTCTAGCCGACTCGCCCCGTTTTTTCGATAATCACTTCACCTTCGCAAGCCATGCCTTCCACGCCGTGTCCAATGTATCCGGATTGTAATCGGCCACTTCCAAGGCTTGTTCCAGCGTCGGGTTTGGGCGTTCATCGCTCGGCTTGAAGCCGCTGAGCACTTTGGTGAACTTCATCGGGTCGGGCCCGGACATCAGGAACTCGATGACGCTGATCGCCACGATGTCGGTCTCTTTGGACTTCGCTTCGCCCCATGCGTCGGCGGCTTTCCATGCCTTGCCTTTGGCGATCAACCCCTTGGCCTTCAACCGGTAGGCCGCGAACTTGGCCGCGTTCCCCTCGACCCGCAGCGCCATCAGTTTCCCGAAGCCGGTGGTGACCCACGTCGGCAGCGCCACGGCACCCGCCGTCACGCCGGCTTTGACATTCAACAGCGCTTCCGAGACAGCCGCGCCGACCTCACCCGCCGTCTCGGCTTCGGTGAATTTCGAATCCGCGTCCAAGCCGACCAAGATGTACGGCTCCTTGCTGCGGACCTGCACCGAGGTCGTATCGCCCGGATCGGGCTTGCGCTGCTCGACGAGGCGCACGAACGTGTTGAAATCCTTGCGCTCGGGCAAGAAGAACACCGTCAGCTTGCCGGCCCACGGCGAATCGGTCGGTTCGAACTTCAGCGACTTGCGGGCGAGTTCGAACACCCGCTGCACTCCGGGTGCCAGCGACTTCGCTTTCGCATCGGGCCACGAAGTGTACACGAGCAAATCGGCCGATTCGATCAGCGTCGGTTTCAGCAGCCCGGATGTCGTCAGCTTCTCGGTGGCCGCGTCTTTTTGCGGCTTCACCTCGGCGGACTTATCGGGCTTGTCTTGGGCGAAGGCCGAGCCAGAAATGGCCAGCGCCGCCAAGCAAGTGAAAAACTTCATCATGGAGAGCAACCTCGGAAAGGGATCGGATTCAATCGGCCACGCGCTTCACCAAGTCCCCATAGTAGTCGATGCGCCGATCCCGGAAGAAGGGCCAATTCCGCCGGATTTCTTCCATCCACTTCCGGCTGCACGTCACCGTGATGATCTCTTCCTTCGCCGTGTCGCCGAGCTTGAGCATCCGACCGAACGGATCGCTGACGAACGACCGCCCCCAGAATTCCAGCCCGTCGCCCGTGAGCTTCTCGTGGCCGACCCGGTTGACGGCACCGACATACACGCCGTTGGCGATGGCGTGGCCGCGCATGCTCGTCTCCCAAGCGCTGTGCTGGGCATCGCCATACTCGGCCTTCTCGCGCGGGTGCCAGCCGATAGCCGTGGGGTAGAAGATCACCTCGGCCCCCTGCAGCGCCGTCAACCGCGCGGCTTCCGGGTACCACTGATCCCAGCAGACGAGCGTGCCAACCTTGGCGTACCTCGTGGCGAAGACCTTCCAGCCGAGGTCGCCGGGCGTGAAATAATACTTCTCCAAGAACATCGGATCGTCCGGGATGTGCATCTTGCGATACATCCCCAGAAACGTGCCATCGGCATCGTGGACGGTGCTCGTATTGTGGTACACCCCCGGCATCCGCTTCTCGAAGAAAGACCCGACGACGACGACGCCGTGCAACTTGGCCGCGGCGCCGAGTCGATCCGAACTCGGCCCCGGCACCGGCTCCGCGAGATCGAAGAGCGCGGTGTCTTCGGTCTGGCAGAAGTAGGGCCCGGTGAAGAGTTCCGGCAGGCAGACAATCTGCGCCCCGGCCTTCGCTGCGTCGCCGATTGCCGCCTCGGCCTTGAGCAGGTTGGTCTCGCGGTCGGCATCGCAGCTCATTTGCACGAGGCCAAGGGTGAATGTGTCGGACATCGGAATTCCGGAGTGGGGTGACGCAGCGAATTGTATTTGCGGGTCTAGAATCGACCGGGGATGAACGGTCTTCGCCCCGAAGGGAACGACGTATTTCAGAAACCCCGAGTGTCAACGCAGAGGTTCGCGGTCGCATGGACTGCCGCCCGCCGCGAAGCCACAAGAAATGCTCAAGGTCAAAACTCTTTCCTGTTGGTTATAGTACGCCTTAACCAATGTCCAAATTTGGAGTTCAGCCATGCGACGTCTACCCCGTTCCGCCTTCACTCTGATTGAGCTTTTGGTCGTCATCGCCATCATTGCCATTCTCATCGGCCTCCTTTTGCCGGCGGTGCAGAAGGTTCGGGAATCGGCCGCCCGCGCCCAATGTACGAACAACCTCAAACAACTCGGCTTGGCGCTGCACGGCTTCCACGATGCCAACCAAGTCTTTCCCGCGTCTGGGTGGACGACGACCGGGCCGGGCAACCCCGCCGGGAAATACGTCGGCTGGCGGCCGCTCACGCTGCCGTACATCGAGCAGGAAAATTTGCAGAAGCTCTACAACTTCAACTTGAACTGGTGGGAAGGCACGAACCCGACGGCGGGGGCCGTGCCGGTGAAAACCTATCAATGCCCCAGCGTGCCGCAGCGGAACGATGTGCTCAGCGCCGTGCCGAAGTCCCCCCGGCCGGCGCTGATGTTTGCTAACGCGCTCGCCCCGACCGACTACGAAGCGATCCTCGGCGTGCAACCGGCGGCGATCAATCCGCACCTTCCCACCGCTCTGTACTCGACGGGCAATCGCTTTTCGGTGATGTCGCGCAACTCCCGTACGCGGATGACCGACGTGACCGACGGAACCTCATCGACGATTCTCGTCGTCGAATGCGCCGGCCGGCCGCTGGTGTTCCGCAATCGCTCGGCGAACTCCGCCTTGACCAACGATCAAGGGATCGGTTGGATCGACAGTGAAGGCCCCTTCAGCCTTGATGGCGCGTCGGCCGACGGCGGTGCCGAAGGTTGCGGCCCGAGTTGCGTAGGTGCGATGAACAAGAAGAACGACAACGAACCGTACAGCTTCCACAGCGGCGGAGCGAATGTCTTGTTCACCGACGGCCACGTGCAATTCGTGCGAGAGAGCGTACCGCTTGCGGTCTTCGCTGCCCTCTGCACGATGAGCGCCGGCGAAGTACCGGGCGATTACTGACGGCTCAGGTGACGTTGCCGCCCATGAGATAGGCTCGCAGATCGATGAAGATATCGGCGCAGCGGTCGCGCCATTGCTTGTCGCCGGTCAGCGACGGATGCGACGGATGGAATAGGACGTGGATGCTGAGCTTGTTCGGCTGCTTCGGATCGTGGCAGTGCAGCTGGAGTTCGAGTTCGACGGGGCCGGTGGCCCGGCGCGAGAAGCTGAACCAAGCACCCGATCCACCGCCACCGCGGGCTTTGTGCAGCAAAACGCGGACCAGTCGTTGGGTGCTCTCGAGCACTTCTCCGCCGTAGTCTTGCACGAAGCCGCGCAGCTTCATCAGTGCGATCGACTCCGGCATCCACGCGTCCATCTTGAAGGGCAAGGCCAGCGATTCCCGCGTATGGCCGTCCCGGCCGTTGTAGCTGAGGGCGGGGCCGGGCGTTTGCGGCGGAGCGCTCACGCGCGCCGCGGGCAGTGTCTGCACGCCGGTGCGGATCGCCACCACGGCCGGCGTCCGCGACTTCGCCGCGATCACGCCCGTCGGGGCGTTTTCCAAGCGCAGTAGAATCGCGTCTTCGCTGATCTCTTCATCGCTGTCCATCGGGCTTTTCGGCGCCGCTTCCGCGAGGCCCGGCAGTCGGTGCCGGGAATCGGCTTTGGCTTGCTTCAGCGCTTTGTCGAAGGCATGGGCCAATTCGCGGGCCGATTGGTAGCGGTCGTCCGGATCTTTGCTCAAGGCCTTGCGGATCACGGCTTCCACGTACGCGGGAATCCAGCCGTCCAACCCGAGCTGTTTGAACGTCGGCGGCTCCTCGGTCGCGTGCGCCAAGAGCACGTCCATGCTCGACGTGCCCAAGAACGGCACCCGCCCGCTGAGGAGTTCGAAGGCCATGATGCCGACGCTGTAGAGGTCGCCGCGGTGGTCGAGCACTTCGCCCCGGATCTGCTCCGGGCAAATGTACGCCGGGGTGCCCACGGCGAATTCGACGGTGGTATCGGTGACCTTGCGCGACGACACGTCTTCGAAGGTTTTGGCGAGGCCGAAGTCCATCACCTTGATGCGCTCTTTCGGCGTGTCCGGGTCGATGACCATCAGGTTCGCCGGCTTCAAATCGCGGTGGATGATCCCCTCGTCGTGCGCGGCCTGCAAGACCTCGCAGAGTTGGCCAATGATCCGCCCGACGCGGGGGGCAGTCATCTTCTTGGCTTTTTCGAGCAAGGTCTCGAGGTTGCCGCCCTTCACGTATTCCATGACGATGCACGGCCCGGCCGGGTCGTTCAGCGACGCGTCGTAGAGCGTGACGGCGTACGGATGGTGGAACCGGGCCATCAGCAGGGTTTCGCGTTCGAAGCGCTTGCGGAATTGGCCGTCGGCGGCGATGTGGTCGTGCATGACCTTCACGACAACTTGCCGGCCGAGGTCGGTTTGGCGGGCCAAATAGACCCGGCCCATGCCGCCTTCACCGATCTGCCGCTGCACTTCGTAACGCCCGAGGAAGGTTCGCCCGATCATCTCGCCCGTCCGGAAGGAATGAACCCAGCCGAATCCGCCGTACGGGAGCCTAGTGCGCTTTTCGGGTCGCGGCGCGACGGAAAAAAGACCGTGGCGGTTATGCCCCCCGCAGTTCCGTCGAACTGATGTCGAGTCGAAAATCCTCTTCCGACAAGACTTCGAAGAGATCGCCGGCGTCGGGCCAAGTGCGGAACAAGCCCGCAGCATCGATGCGACCGCCGACGACGAACCGGCAGCCCCGTCCGCGGATCGTTTGCAGACTCGCATCGCGGGCCGCTTCGCCGGTGTAATATTTTGCGTCCAGTAGCCGAATGGCCGTGTCGAACCCGACCACGAACAGTGCGCCGGGGAAGATCGCCGACTTCTCCTCGAAGATCGCAGCCCGCGTCACCCAGATCGGCGCATAACCGCGGAACTGCGCGGCCCGTGCCGCCACGATGTCGTCGGGCAATTCCGGTTTATCGACGTTTGTCCGACTCAGCTCGAAGTGGATCGCGCGGCCGTATTTCTGCTCGACCGCCGCGGCCAAGGTGCGGTGCCCCTCGTGGAGCGGGTTGAACGAACCGGGCAAGATTGCCAACGGCTCCGGCAGAACCGCATTCGACATCGAGCCATCCGGCAGATGCAATCGTACTTCGCGCATGGCCTGTGGTGTATGCCGGGGGCTTCCGTAAAACAACGGTTGCGAATGACGCTCCATCACGGGTGACGCGTGCGGATTTTGTTCCTCGGAGACATCGTCGGGGCCCCCGGCGTCGCCGCCGTCAAGAAATTGCTGCCCGGGATCCGCACGGCTGAACGGCTCGATCTCGTCGTCGCCAACGCGGAGAACGCCACCAACGGCTCGGGCCTCAGCCCGAAAGATTATCGCCAACTCCGCACCGGCGGCCTCGACGCCATCACACTCGGCGACCACATCTACAAGAAACAGGAAATCGCCGAGGTCATGGCGAGCCCGCGCGAACCGATCTGCAAACCGGCGAATTTTCCTGCGGACGCGCCGGGGCGGGATCGCATCCACCTGACTGTCAACGGCCTGTCAGTCGTGGTGATCTCGCTGCTGGGTCGGACCTTCATGCGGCCGGTCGATTGCCCGTTCGCCGCCGTGGATCGGGTGTTGAAATCACTGCCCGACGGGCCGAGAATCGTGCTCGTCGATATCCACGCCGAGGCGACGGCGGACAAATACCTGATGGCCCACCATCTGAAGGGCCGGGTCACTGCGGTCCTCGGCACGCACACGCACGTACCGACGGCCGACGAGCAAATCTTGACGGGCGGCACCGCCTTCCAATGCGACGTGGGCATGTGCGGCCCTTACGACAGCATTTTGGGGCGCCGCATCGACCGCGTGCTCAGTACGGCGATCAGCTTCGTTCCGAGCAGTTTCGACGTGGCAACGGGGGATGTGCGCTTGTCCGGGGCGATCGTCGATGTGGACGCGATGGGTCTTGCGATGGGAATCCGGCGAGTGCAGTGGCGGGATGATGTAACCCTCTGAACGGGAGCAGCCGATGGAATCGGTCTATTTGATAACGACGTTCGACAGTTATTTAGTCGCCCGTCCAAGTCGCGATCTGCGCATTGCAGGACACCAGCAATCGACAGAGGAATGGTGGACGACACGCCAAAGTCTCTTCGATTGTTTCATCTCGCAAGTCGTGATCGATGAAGCCTCCGCGAGCAATGCAACCGAAATCGGAAAAAGACTCTCGGTCGTCGCGGGCCTCTCTGCGCTCGAAGTTTCAACCGACGCCGAATCCTTGACACAAGCCATCATGTCCGGCGGCATGCTCCCACCGCATGCCATTCGCGATGCGGCTCACGTCGCAGTCGCGACCGTCCACAGGATTGACTATCTGTTGACGCGGAATTGCGAGCACTTGGCAAACGCCCAGATCTCGCGAAGAATAGCGATAGTGTGCCGGCAGCGGGGGCACCGGATGCCGGTCATCTGTACGCCCGAAGAACTCATGGGAGCGTAGCGCCATGCGGGAAGACACAATCGTCGCGGAAGTCCATCGGACGCGTGAAGAACTTGCGGCCGCATTCGACTACGACGTGAAAGCGATCTTCGTGGACTTGCGACCGCGGCAAACTGAGCTCGGCGATCGACTCGTCCATCAGCGGCGGCTTACTGAACCGGACAATCCGAGCAATCCGGTTGCGAAAACACCATGACCCACTTCCCCGTCGACCTCGGCCCGCGCAGCTACCCCATCCGTATCGGCTCGGGGATTGTCTCATCCATCGGCGCATTCGCGCGCGAAGTGGCGACGAAGTCCGAGTTCGCGCTGATCGTCACCGATGAAAACGTCGATCCGCATGCCGAGGCGCTGGCGACCTCGCTGAAGTCCTCCGGGTTCCGCACTTCGACGGTGATCCTGCAACCGGGCGAGGAAACGAAATCGTTGACGTGGACCAACGAACTGTACGACGAACTCGCGGAACAGAACGCCGACCGTCGGACGCTCATCGTCGCCCTCGGCGGTGGGGTCATCGGCGATCTCGCCGGCTTCGCCGCGGCGACTTACAACCGCGGTTTACCGTTGTTCATGGTGCCGACGACGCTGCTTTCGATGGTCGATTCCAGCGTCGGCGGCAAGGTCGGCATCAACCACG
>Ga0105048_10016910_pt1 | contig 11258 bp, 8 predicted proteins | sample MAT05_FD_78382 | JGI IMG/M metagenome (GOLD analysis project Ga0105048, IMG submission 78382) | Freshwater microbial communities from Lake Fryxell liftoff mats and glacier meltwater in Antarctica - MAT-05 | ecosystem: Environmental > Aquatic > Freshwater > Ice > Liftoff microbial mat | place...
CGCCTAAAAGCTTAGTGTTTTTAGACTTTAGAAAATCGTAAGTAGCCTGGATATTATCTGTTTTTATTTTCGTACAAAAGATGCCCAAATCCCCAACCTGCGGCTTAAAAGCGGGAGGTTGCGGCGTGCGGCTTGTGTACTGCCAGATCTCAAAGCCGCCGCCACCCTTCATGTTGATGGCTAAAATAGCATGACGTTTGTGCGGTTTTCCACCGGTGTATGGCAACATGAGGTTTGCTTCTGCGGCTTCCTCAAAAATGGGAATATCCATGCCAAAATGGGAATTGTACCATTTAAAACCTGCGTGAACATTGGCTACCCCAATGCCAACCTGCTGGATACCGGAAATAATATACTTGCTCATAGTGACGCAAATATAATGTAAAAATAGAAGTTATGTAGTTGCGCGTAGAACGACTTTATTTGGTAAAAACACAAATTCTATTCGATGGTAATTTTGCGACTGAGTTTTTTTTGTGCAAAAGTTGCAGTGATGATAAAAGTTCCAGAGGAAAGATCGGCTTTGTTGAATTCAAAAAGTCCTTCTGCGTTTTTGGTCACCTTTAAATCCTCAACTATGGTTACTCCGTTTGTATTGCTCAGTGTTACCAGTATTTCTTTGACAAATGAGTCTGGAATTTTTAATTTAAAAAAACCATTGTTTGGGTTTGGGAAAATAATAAAACGTTCATCACTTGCATTTATTTCTACAACAACATTTTCAGAATAACTGCTTTGTTGATTATAATCTGTTTGTTTTAAGCGGTAGTATGAAAGTCCAGTGAAAGGCTGAGCATCTCTATAATCGTAAGCGTTGTTTCTTGAGCTAGTTCCTGCGCCATTTATTTTTGCAATGGCTTCAAAATTTTCTCCAGTTTGTGAACGTTCAATTGTAAAATACGCGTTGTTTTTTTCTGAAGCGGTGATCCAAGTAAGAGAGACAAAATCTTTTTTTGCTATGGCTTCAAATGAAATCAACGTTATTGGTAAAGGACTCGTAAAATAATTCCTTGTACCCAAAGTATAATATCCGTCGTTGGTAAGTGTAAGATTATCAAATTGAACTCTATCACCTGTAATGGCAGTTGCAGACGTTATTTCTGTCCAATTTCCGGTCTGTGCGGCTCTATAAAGCAGCACATAATCTGCCACAATTCCCAAGGTGAAAGTCCCCATTCCTCCATCGCTCATATCAAATTCAATGTTTGCATTGATATTCGCAGATGTATTCGTGATATCGACATACCAAATGCGCTGCCATCTTGCGAGGTTTGTTCCCGTAATACCGCCCACATCGGCGGTGATAGTGGTATTAGTAGCCACAGCATGGCCAGCTAAAAGATAATCACCATTATCTAAACCTGAATTGGCAGACAGTGTAAGTCCACCCGAAATAGAGGCAGAAAAGGATGAATTGGTTCCACTAAATTCTTGCCCAATGCCTGCCACTTCTCGGTCATAATCACCATTTCCAACATTATCACCAATATATTTATCGTTTGCGCTCAAAGCAATGGCATACTTTGCAGAGAGGTAATTGTCAACAATGATTCTACTTGCGTCGAATAAGGCCGTTCTGTAAATAATAATTTCAGACATGTATCCACCAAAAGGTCGGGGATCGGATGCATCTGTTGACCCGACCACTAATGGAGATGAATTGTCAGGAACCAATGTGTTACTTTCAGAAGAAGTAACATCTAAGTTTCCCGCAATATAAGTTTTGCAACGCTGCGCAGTTGCTAACGTTCCATCGAAGAATTGGTCTATTAAGTGATTATTATTCGCTAAAAAGCTTGATGCAGTGTTATAGCGATCGTTGTTTGTTTGTATGTCGGTGTAAAAAGTTGAGCCTGTAAAAAAGAATTGCATAAAAGATTGATCAATGGCTACTCCCGTTCTTTTAGAAACTACTACGCGGGCATTGTTATCTGCATTTTGAGGCCGGGTTACCATAAAAAAACTGTAACCTGAGGTATTATCCAGGAGAGGGGAATCTGGGCCCAAAAACTTGTCATTTGAACCAGCGCCATTCGTATTATCGAATTGTATGGCAGGAAAACCATTCATGATGTTTGTTGCGAAAGAAGGTTGCTGGGCGCTTACTGTTTGCGTAACGTTGATGCCATTCCCTGATTGATCGCTCCAGGAAGAAATAGCAGTGCTGTTTGTGGTGGACGAAGTTCCTGCATCTGCTTTGAGCCATAATACATTGTTGGCAGAAGTTCCTACACCAGCCGGCCCGGTTTGCGCGAGTAATCTGACAAAAAACGAAAGAAGAAAAAAGAAAAGTGAGGCCTTTTTAATCATAGTTCGAAATAAATAAAAAAGGGTTTAACTGGCAGGTTAAAACCTTAGTTCAAATATACCTAAAATGAATTGATTTTATTTTACGGTGAGCTTCTGGCCGCAGAGCCTGTTATAGGAGGAGGCGACAACCAGATAGCTTCCTTTGTTCAGAAGTCCGTTTGCATCGGTGGCGTAGAGGTTTTCAGTGTCACTTGTGATTTTGATTTTTGAAATGTACTCTTGGCCTTTGCTGTCTTTTAAAACAACCAGCACGGTTTTATCTTCTATTTCTTTTAATTCTGTTTCGTCAGGAATTTTATTTGTGCAAGGCGCAAGTGAACCGTCTTTATTCACCTGATAATTCACAATGACTGTTTCTGAGTAATAAGAATCGCCGGCATAGTCGGTTTGTTTTAAGCGGTAATAAGAAATGCCAGCGTAGGGACTGTAATCAATATCGGTATAGTCCATCAGGGTACTTAGTTTACCCGGACCTTTGATCATAACGGCTGTGCAGAAATTAACGCCATCTCTTGAGCGTTCGATTGTAAAATAGTCGAAACTTCTTTCGTTCTCAGTGCTCCAACTTACGATTACCTTCTTGCCATCGGAGAAGGCGCCAAATCTAATGGATACGGGAGTGGTAAACGGATTGATAACCGGCGTTACACCGCCAAACAGGCTAATACCCGCAACTTGCACTAAAAGCAGGGTAAAAATGAATCGTGAACTATAAGGCATGAATCAAAGTTAGAGCTTTTAAGGCTTCGGATATGCACATTTTTTCGACAAAGCCGGGTTCATATTCCCTAAAATTTCTCTGTCATTAATGTTAAATAGCATTTATCTTTGCGCGAAATACAATAACCATGTACGGTAAGCTAAAAGAACAACTTCAAACAACGTTATCAGAAATAGAAAACAACGGCTTGTTCAAGCGCGAACGCATCATCACCACTCCTATGGATGCTGTGGTGAAAGTAAACGGTAAGGACGTGATCATTTTCTGTTCAAACAATTACCTCGGACTTTCAAGTCACCCCAAGGTAATAGAAGGCGCAAAAAAAGCTTTAGACTCGCATGGCTTTGGAATGAGCAGTGTACGTTTCATTTGCGGGACGCAGGACATTCATAAAACACTTGAACAAAAGATTTCCCAATTTTTGGGAACTGAAGATACTATTTTATACGCCGCTGCTTTCGACGCGAATGGCGGGGTTTTTGAGCCTTTGTTTGACGAGCAGGATGCTATTATCAGCGATGAATTAAATCACGCGAGTATTATTGACGGGGTGCGTTTGTGCAAGGCACAGCGTTACCGGTATAAGAATTGCGACATGGCTGACCTGGAAGAACAGTTGATAAAATCACAAGCGCAACGTAACCGAATTATTGTTACAGATGGTGTGTTTAGCATGGATGGTTTTGTTGCTCCTCTGGATAAGATTTGCGACCTGGCTGATAAGTACAATGCCTTAGTGATGGTGGATGAATGTCACGCTAGCGGTTTTATTGGAAAGACGGGCAGGGGTACTATTGAAGCAAAAAACGTGATGGGTCGTGTAGATATTATAACCGGGACTTTGGGAAAGGCCCTGGGTGGGGCTATGGGTGGTTTTACTAGCGCGCGCAAAGAGATCGTGGATTTATTGCGCCAGCGGTCACGTCCGTATTTATTTAGCAATTCGCTTGCGCCGAGTATTGTGGGTGCGAGTATTGCGGTGTTTGATCTTCTTACAGAAACAACTACCTTACGTGATAGATTAGAATGGAATGTAAATTATTTCAAAAAAGGCATTAAGGCAGCGGGACTTGAGATTAGAGACGGAGACAGTGCTATTGTGCCGGTGATGTTGTACGATGCTAAACTTTCGCAAACCTTTGCCGATAAATTATTGCAGGAAGGTATTTATGTGATCGGATTTTTCTTTCCGGTTGTTCCTAAAGACAAAGCGCGGATTCGTGTGCAGTTAAGCGCGGCGCATGAACAAGCACATTTGGATAAGGCTATTGCTGCTTTTACAAAAGTTGGTAAGGAGTTGGGCGTGATTAAAGGATGATGATTAGTTCGTAATTATCTTTTTCTTTAATTTTATTAAGAAAAGAGTATCTTTGAATTTCATAACCCAACTATGAATCACATCTTTTTTTACTCACTCCTTTTTTTATTTTATTTTGAGAGTTCGTCACAGAACGCCGTTGATTCCCTATACGACTTTGATATTGCCAGCCAGGTGATGCGCGCTCATAAAAACGGATGTTATGATAAAGAGACGCGTGTATTTATTGAATATGCCAAACGAAATTTTTTAAAAGCCAAATACAATCTTATTTCAGTCCCTTTAGTAACTAACCCGGCTGGAAAATACAATCCCTCAGCAGTAGCTAGCCTTGCGTGTGTGGACGAGGATTTCGAGGCCTTAAGTGTTGGCACTATGTCTTCTACATCCTGGAGCGCAGGCCTCGGCACTATCGCAGGAGCGGGGAGCTGTGGCACTGTGGCTGCAACTTACACAAGTAATCCTGCCAACGCGATCGTTGTGGTGACTCCTTATACAGATCTTCTTTGCAACAATGTACCTCATTCTCCTTTTGGGGGAACGAAGGTTTTACAATTAAACAAAACCAATAACGCCGCAATACCATCCCGTGTGATTCAAACTTTTGCGGTGACGGCTGCCAACTTTCAGTATCAGTATGCTTACAAGGGTGTATTGAATACAAGGGGCTCACATAGCTGCTGCGAACAACCAGCACTCTTTTTTTAAATTTTACGACTGTTCCAACAATCTTATAAGTTCTCTGACAAAAACGATCCGGGAGCCCACATGCCCTGCTAATAATGTGGATGGGAATTTCTGGACAAGTTTAGGGGGAATTTACTATACACCGAACTGGGTAGTTAGAACCGTGGACCTGAGCGCTTATATTGGCAACTGCATCACAGTTGAAGTGAGTGCGATATGGTGCACGTATGGTGTTCATCAAGGGTACGTTTATTATGATGCTTTATGCGCGAATGCTTCTGCCAATCCGAATTTAATTTACATCAACAATGCTTCAGTTACTTCGCAAACTGCATGCGCCTTTTCAACTGCGCACTCTCCTCTACCGGTGGCTACGATTCTTACACCTGGCAGGGCCCGCCGGGAAGCGGCGTTTCTGGAAGCACACTCACAACGATCACATCATCCGTTTCGGGAACTTATTCCTTAAGCGCCCTGTCAGGTACAACCACTTATTCTCAAACTGTTAATGTTACCTTTTATGCGAGACCATCTATTACTGTTTCTGCGAGTACCTCACAGGTATGCGCAGGAACTACAGTAACTTTACAAGCGCTATCAGGCACACAAAACACATACACGTGGAACACAGGAGCGGTTTCCGAATCTATAACGGTTACTCCAATGAATACCTATATTTATACGGCAATGGGAACCAACCCTTTTGGATGCGTTTACTCGGTGGTTAAGACGATAACGGTTGTTTCGTTGCCGAATATTTCGATAGTTCCTGTTAGTCCTGTTATTTGCCCTACTCAAACTATTAATTTAGCAGCAATTTCCGACTATACGCCCTCCGCCTTTTTGTGGAATACTGCCGCTACTCAATTCAGCGTATCCATTAGTCCTTCTGCTACAGCAGTTTACTCGGTTTCTGCAACAAATAGTTTCGGCTGTGTCAATACACAAACCGTGCAGATTTCGGTTGCTGCGATCCCTCTTTTTCAGCTGAGTGCTCCCGCTCCGAGTATATGCGCGGGTAATGCTATCTCGATTTCTGCAACGGGTTCGAATATCACTTTTTACCAGTGGCCAACAACCAGTTCAAATGCAGCATAACGGTTTCTCCTTCTCAAACGACTAATTATGTGGTTACTGCTTTCAACTCTGCGAATTGCACCTACTCTATATCTATAACCATAGCGGTTCACCCTTTGCCGCAGGCAAGTATTAGTGCTTCGGAACCTTTTATTTGCGTGGGCTTGCCTTTAACGCTGACTGCTACGGGAACTAACATCCATAAATACCAATGGTGGGTATTCGGCCCTGATACAGCAGCTATTACATTTACTCCAAGTGTTAATACTTTCTACCAGTTAATAGTTACCAGCTTATATGGCTGTATTTCCACGGCAAGTTTTAATATAAGTGTTGTGCCTTTAGCCGGGGACCTCCAGATCGATTATTCATTCCCTTTCTTCTGCGCCGGAGAGCCCACAAGCCTTAGAGTGCTTCATGACAATATTCAATCCTATTTGTGGAGTACTGGTTTAACACTAACGCTTATTACTGTTTATCCAACCACACAAACCACCTTACAGTGTTGTTGGTACTGATATAAACGGCTGCAGGATAAAACGGAGTATAACACTTCAACCTGATGCCTGTGTTGGTGTTGTAAATTTAGAACGTGATAAAAATACGCTCGTCGCTTATCCCAATCCTGCGGAAGACCGATTGACTGTTAGGGGAAGTGCAAATGAAAAAGGAGAATTGATCGATATGTTGGGACAGGTTCTTTTAAAATTTGATTTAACGGCGGGTGAAGAACTCACACTCGATCTTAAAAAGTTTGCCAAAGGAGTTTATTTTGTGAGGGCCAGCGGGCGATCCGTTAAAATAATTGTAAAATAAAACTGCGGGTAAAAGAATTTTACACGCGGCATCTTCATAATTGCAGCATGAAGATTTATTCTAACACAAGTTTCTTCAATTGCGAATGCGACCGTTGTTTGATCTTTATAAAATAAGTGCGTTTAGGAATGGTGCTGATATCTATTTTTTTATAGTTGCCGGTAAAATGTTTTAGTTTTGCGAAAATTTAGTCGTTTAAACAAGAATTCCTTTGTGTGGTCTCATTCTGACAAAGTGATGGTGATTAGGGAAATTTTAGGCGTAAAAAAATCTGGGTAATCTGCAAGATCTGCGTCTAAATCACAGCCAATGCTGCCAAATCGCAACATTTTTTCCAAATACTATATTTCGTAGTAAGGGGGCTGCTATGTTTCCACACACATTTGTGGAGGAGTTTGGCCCTGAAGGAGAAACAAGTTCAGGGATGCTGTTTAGGGGAAGTATTCTTTTAAAATCTACAGTTATTCAGGCAAAGTTGACAAAAATTAAAGAGGCTGTCCTTTTGTGACAGCCTCTTTTTTTGCTTTTAAAAGATCTATCTAGTGTTTGGCCGAAAACTCCACGTTTGTCGTTGTGTCAAAAAAAATAATCGCTCATTTACCCCAGTAAACCTCACAATCATTTTTTTTAACACACCTCGAAACTGAATTTTTCCATCCAAACAGCTAGTTTTCGGACAGACACAATCTATTCTTTAATTAGTTTTTTAGTGAAGTTGCCATTATTTCCTTTTACAGAAATAAAATACAAGCCACTTTTTAAATTATCAGACGAAATAGTTTCTGTGCTGTCTGCGGTTATTTTTGTGGAGTAAACCACTTTACCAAGTCCGTCGGAAATAACAACCGTTTTTTCTTCACTGCTAGTGTTTTTAATATGGAACGTTGCATTAAATGGATTTGGATAGGCAAGAATGCCAAGCTCAACAGACTCGGCTAGATCATTCAATCCAGTACATCCGGAAACCTGCTGGATGAAGCTGTAAGTTGCCTGGCAAGTACCATTGCTAACTGAAGCGCTAGCAATAATAGCAGGTGCGGCTGTTGCAGTTAAAATGACGCTTGAAGTATTAGTGGCTCCGGTGCTCCATGTATAAGTGAGGCCGGGTGTAATGCCACTTAAAGATAGAGTGCCCGTTTGTCCTATACAAAGAGTTGACTGCGAATACATCGGAGTTAACAGAGGAGTAGGAAAAAAGGAATGTGTAATGCTTGCCGACCTTGTGCAAGTTCCATTCGTACCATAAACAGTATAAGTGGCTGCCGTTATTTGTGAAACAGTTAAAGTTGCAGAAGCAGGGCCGTTATTTGCCCAACTGTAACTTGCAGCTCCGCTTGCCACCAGATTAACCGGAGTACCCGGGCATGCCACGGTAGATTGTATAATAGTTACTGTGGGAGTTGTTGTAACTACTAAGCTATAAGTAGCAGAACTTGTGCATGTTCCATTTGCTCCAACTAAGGTGAATTGCGTGCCAGCTAGCGGAGTAACAGTGTTAGAAGCAGTTGCCGGACCATTTGTCCATGAATAAGAAGTTGCACCATTTCCTGTTAACGTAGCCGATGAGCCTGAGCAGATAGTTGCATTTGTAGCAGCGATTGTTACTATAGGCACAGTGCAGGTTACCGGCATCCACATATAAGACTGGCCCGAAGTTGGAAAAGTTAAATTATCAAATTCACAATAGTCACTAGAAGAAGTAGAAGCAATGGAGTTGCTCCAAGTTGTTGGAGATATAACCTTGCGGGAATTAAAGTCGGTATTTGTGCTTCCTTTTAAACCAATTTCTGGTGATGAAGAGCCAAGGCCAGGAGTATTAGCTCCATAAACAAATTGTATGGCGTTTGTTGTTTCGTAAAGTTTAACCTTGAAATTTATATTGTCCTGATTAATATAATATCTTGAAAAATTTACAAACTGAAATTCACAAATTCGGTTGGGTGCAGTTCCACTGACATTTTGTTTAATAAACCCGTTTAGAATAAGAAAATCGTTAAGCGGAACTGTGAATAATGCGTTTTGGTTTAAAACAATAGTATTACCAGCAATAGCGGTAATAGTAGGATTGCTGGCAAAATCTCCGTAAAGATCAAGTAGTACGTTTCCTACACTAAAGCCAGCCACAGAACTGCAATTAACAATCGAATTGCTTCCTACACTAATATCTCCCGTTATAAAAGTTCCCATAATAATGTCGTTGCCAAAAGGAGAAATTACATTTTGCGTAAGCGCATCTGATATCGGAAGGTATTCGCTGCCTGTAAGAGCATTAAAACTAAGGTAGCCATTACTGCAAACATCGATTGTGGTTTGTGACACGCCATTGAATACGAAAGGAAAAGGCAGTGTAACGGGCGTTACATCGTCATCCTGATCGTTAGTTCCAACAAAAGAACCGGTGTTAGGCGCGCCGTAAGTGCCGACAGTTTGTGTAAAAGAGTAAGCACTCACCTGTGCTTTTTGGTCGGCGGAATATAAAAGTAATCCCGCTGTGATAGAAATTAATAGTTTTTTCATGGAGTCTCATTTTTTGGATTAAAAGCAAACATAGTTAATACATAGGTTCAATTTTAATAAAAATCAATATTTAACAAATCATAACTTTTTTTAATAAAACTGAACTTTAAATCAGCCGAAAACCAAGCAGATTAATCGCAGAAAATTTAAAAACAAAAGGGATCTGTGTAATTATTTTGCCAACTACAAGCTAACGATTGTTTGAGAAAAAGCTATGAAGTTGGCGCTATTTGCGGCTGTTTTCTTTTGCCATCGGGCCTTTCGCCACTATTTTTACAAATACTATATTTCGTAGCAAGGGGCTGCTATCTTTCCACATACATTTGTGGAGAGTTTAGCCTTAAGCAAAAGAAAATTCGCTTCAGGAGTTTAACCCCCTTAAAAAAGTAATCTATAAATAAGAAATATCATGGCAAAGAAAAACGCAGAAGATTTGATGGAAGCAGATGCTTCAATAGGCTCGGCATCCAAAAAAACGGTTAACTCAGAAAAACTGAAGGCGCTTCAACTCACCTTAGACAAGTTGGAAAAAACTTACGGTAAAGGAACTGTAATGAAAATGGGAGATACCAAGATCGAAGCGATCGAGGCTATTTCTACGGGCTCGTTAGGTTTGGACATTGCTTTGGGCATTGGCGGTTTACCAAAAGGACGCGTTGTTGAGATCTATGGACCAGAGTCTTCTGGTAAAACAACTTTAGCTATTCATGCGATTGCCAACGTACAAAAAACAGGCGGTATAGCTGCCTTTATAGATGCAGAGCATGCTTTCGACCGTTTTTACGCTGAGAAATTAGGTGTAGATACAGGAAGTCTTTTAATATCACAACCCGATAACGGGGAACAAGCCCTGGAGATCGCTGATAACTTGATTCGCAGCGGTGCTGTAGATTTAGTTGTGATTGATTCAGTAGCAGCTCTTACGCCAAAAGCCGAAATAGAAGGTGAAATGGGTGACAGTCGCATGGGCTTACAGGCCCGCTTAATGAGCCAGGCCCTTCGTAAGTTGACTGGTACTATTAACAAAACAGGATGCTGCTGTATTTTTATCAATCAGCTGCGTGAGAAAATCGGGATCATGTTTGGAAATCCGGAAACTACAACGGGTGGAAACGCTTTAAAGTTTTATGCTTCGGTACGTTTGGATATTCGTAGAATAAGTCAGCTGAAAGAAGGCGATGTGGTGGCAGGGAACAGAGCCCGCGTGAAGGTTGTAAAAAATAAACTCGCACCTCCTTTCCGGATGGCTGAATTCGATATCATTTTTGGAGAGGGAATTAGTAAAGTGGGAGAGATCATTGATATTGGTGTAGAGAAAGGTGTTATTAAGAAAGCAGGATCGTGGTTCAGCTACGAGGATACAAAATTGGGACAAGGACGCGATTCGGTTAAAAACCTTTTTGCAGAAAATCCTGATCTTGCCGATGAGATTGAAAATAAAATAAAAGAGATACTGAGCGCTGAGAACGCTCCGGCTGAATAAATATTAAGGTATTTGTTTAGAGATTTGTACCCCTGAAGTAGAAGCAGAGCTTCACTTCAGGGGTTTTTTATGCCCCACGAAGTATACTCAGAGCTTCACTTCAGGGTTTTTTCTGAAGTGTTTTTTGTCTTGATCCTAAAACATGCGACTTGTGATGTGTGTCAATTTGACTTGGGATATATAGCCATTATAATGGTGACATATAGCCAGTATATAGTGTTTGGCCGAAAACTCCATTTTCGTCGTTGTGTCAAAAAAAATAATCGCTCATTTACCCCAGTAAACCTCGCAATCATTTTTTTTAACACGCCTCGAAACTGAATTTTTCC
>Ga0105048_10016912_pt1 | contig 11258 bp, 8 predicted proteins | sample MAT05_FD_78382 | JGI IMG/M metagenome (GOLD analysis project Ga0105048, IMG submission 78382) | Freshwater microbial communities from Lake Fryxell liftoff mats and glacier meltwater in Antarctica - MAT-05 | ecosystem: Environmental > Aquatic > Freshwater > Ice > Liftoff microbial mat | place...
TCGGAACCAGGCAGATCCGCGGAGAATTTGAGATGTGCGCAATCATGAGGTTTTAACCCCGGGCGGGGGTGCTGTTCGGCAGAGCTCGGTGGTCTCATCACCGCATAACGGCGAAACACGAGTCTGATGTGCCGACTTCGTTTACCATCGGCGGTGAGCTATCACCCGAATGAAGAAGAAGCTGAATGAGGCGCTGAAATTTCCCACGACGCGAGGCGATCTGGAGAGCGGCTACACGCTCCACGGTAGGCGGTTTGACGATCCTTACGTCTGGCTGGAGCGGCTCGACGACGCAGAGACCCAGGCGTGGATCGCGGCGCAGGAAGCCGTCACGCATGCCGTGCTGGGCGCAGCGCCGGGACGCGACTGGCTGCGAGCAGCGGTCGCGAGCGGAGCGCGTTATGCGCGGCTGTCGCCGCCGATTCCCACCGGGCCGCATGGACGCGAGTTCCTCTGGCAAGCGGACGCCAACGACGACAAGCTCGAGCTCAGGCGGAGGCGCGGCAAAGGTGCTCCGCTCGAGACGGTGCTCGACCCCACCACGTGGGCGAGCGACGAGGCGCTGGTGTTCGCCGTGCCGTCGCCCGACGGCGCGCTGGTCGCGTTCGGGAAGGCCGTTGGCAGCACTCATGGCGCGGTGATCCACGTGCTCGATGTCGAGACGGGGTGTCTGCTCCCCGACCGGCCCCGCGGTACGAGCCAGACGTCGGTGGCTTGGCGACCCGACGCATCAGGGTTTTTCTATGCGGCCTGTCCCGAGCTGGGCGAGGTGCCCGCGGGCGACGAGGCGCACTGGAACGCCATCTATGAGCACCGGCTCGGGTCGGGCGCGCCGGCCCGCCGGATCTTCGGCGACGACCAGGAGAAAGAGTACTGGTGCTCTGTCAAGATCAGCGAGTGCGGCCGCTTCGCCGTGCTTTACAAGTGGGACTTCGTGCACGCCAACGTCGTCTACCTGCTTCGCCTCGCCGACGACGCGTTCGTGCCAGTGGCTCCCACCATGCGATCTCTCAACCAGGTGCAGGTGATCGGCGACTCGCTGCTTGTCTATACCGATCTCGACGCGCCGCGCGGCCGTCTCTGCGGCGCGTCGCTGACGGCACCGACGGAGTGGCGGACGCTCATCCCCGAGAGCTCGGACACGCTGCAGACGGTCGCCGGCGTCGGTGGCCGGCTCTACGCCGTCTATTCGCAGGCGGCGTCGCACCGCGTGCGCATCCACGCTGAAGACGGCGCCTACCTGCGCGATCTGGTGCTGCCAGCGCTCGGCTCGGTGAATCGCAACGAGGGTGAAGGCATCGTCAGCGGCGTCAGCGGCGCCTGGGGCGGCGACGAGGTGTGGGTGAGCTTCATGTCGTATGTGCAGGCACCCTCGGTGTATCGGTATGACTACGCGGCGGACCGCCTCTCGCCGTACCACCTACCCGACGTCGGGCTCGACGCATCCGAGTATGTGACGGACCAGGTCTGGTACGAGTCGCTCGACGGTACGCGGGTATCGATGTTCATCATCCACCACAAAGACCTGCCTCGCGACGGGCAAATGCCCGTGCGTCTGAGCGGCTATGGTGGCTTCAACATTCCGGTGGAGCCGCGCTTTTCGGCGCTCCACGCCGCTTGGCTGAAGCTGGGCTGTGTGCTCGCGTTCGCCAACGTGCGAGGCGGCGGCGAATACGGCCGCGGCTGGCACGAGGCGGCGCGCAAGACGCGGCGGCAAAACGCCTTCGACGACTACATCGCCGCCGCGCGGTGGCTCGTCTCGGCGGGCTATACGACGCCCTCCCGGCTCGCCTCGCGCGGCAACAGCAACGGCGGTCTGCTCGTCGCCGTCACCGCCATGCAAGCACCCGACGCCTTTGGAGCCGTTTACTGCCGCGCGCCCATCCTCGATATGCTGCGCTTTCCCAAGCTCGGCTACATGAGCTCGGCGACCGTCGAATACGGCTCGCCCGACGATCCCGTCGAGGGCGCGTATCTCGCCGGGTACTCACCGTATCACAACGTCCGAGCCGACCGCTGCTATCCCGTGATGACGTTCGTGTCGGCGTTGAACGACCGGATCGCGCCGCCGTACGATCCACTCAAGATGGTCGCCAGGCTTCAGGCTGAAGGCACGCAGGGTGGGCCCTATCTCCTGCTGCCGCTCCGGGCCTCGGGACACGGGGGCGGCACTACGCTGACGGCGCTCGTCGAACAGGACGTCGACGAGCTGAGCTTCTATTGCCGGGCGCTCGACGTCGCGCCGCCCTCGCCGGGCGCAGGCTCCATCCCTCCATTCACGGGCAGCGCGCCAGGATAAGCCTGGGAAAGGAGAACGCTGGGCGAACGCGCAGCATGCTCGCGAAGGCCGACGTGTACAGCGACGACGACGCGCGCGAGGTTCGGGCGCCCATTCTGGGGCCTTCGCTTTCAACAGCGCGGGCGCGAAAAACGCCCCGGACGGGTTGTCGTTGCGGGCTCGGCCTGGCTTGGCTTAGCCTCTCTCGGAATGTTCGCTCCCCCGAAGCGCCACGCTCGGCGCGTCGGCCGCCCGTCGGCCTCGAACGCTTGGCGTACCCGAGCGGCGGGCTTCGTAGTTCTGCTCGTCGCGGGCTGCGGTGCAGCGAGGAGCCAGCCGCCGAGTGTCAGGAGCAGCACGGCGCACGCCGACGGCCGCACCTCCGCCGTGAGCGCCGAGGTCGTCGCCGCCCCTGTTCCGCTGCGGCGGCTGACGAACGAGGAGTACAACAACACGATCCGCGACCTGCTTGGCGACACGAGCCGACCCGCCGACGCGTTTGCCCCGGACGAGGCCATCGGTGGGTTCGAGAACAACACCGTCTCGCCCGTCACCCAGGCTCTCGTCGAGCGCTACATGGATGCGGCAGAAGCCCTCGCCGCTCGGGCGGCCCTTCGCCTCGACAAGCTCGCGCCCTGCCCGGCGAGAGAGCTGCCCGGAGCGTGCGCGCGCAATTTCATCGACGCGTTCGGGCGCCTCGCGTACCGGCGCCCGCTCGACGAGGGCGAGCGCCGGGCGACGCTCGCGATCTACGTCGAGAAGGAAAAGCAGTCGGGGTACGCGCGAGCAATTCAGCTCGTCATCGCGGCGATGCTGCAGTCGCCGAAGTTCTTGTATCGACTGGAGCCGACCGACGGAGGCTCGAAGACGCGGGCGCTGACCGGCTACGAGATCGCCACGCGCTTATCGTATTTCATCTGGGCGTCGGCTCCCGACACAGAGCTGCTCGACGCTGCGGCGGCCGGGAAGTTGACGGCGCCTGTGGCCGTCGGAGGCGCGGCGCGCCGGCTCCTCAAGGACCCGCGCGCGGTCGACGGCATCCGGAGCTTTCACCGGCAGTGGCTCGATCTGCGCGAGCTCGACACGAAGTCGAAGGACCCGGCTCTCTACCCGGCGTTCACGCCGGAGCTCAAGAAAGCCATCGTGGAAGAGACGCTGCGCTTCAGCACGCACGCCGTGCTCGAAGGCGGCGACGCCGTCGCAACGTTGCTGACGTCGAAGAGGACGTTCGTCAACGCGCAGCTGGCGAAGCTCTACGGTGTGGCGCCGCCTCCGGGAGATGGCTTTATGCTCGTCGACCTGCCGCCGCGCGAGCGCTCGGGCCTGTTGACGCAGGCGAGCGTCATGGCCGTTCTCTCGGGCGTCGAGGAGGCGTCTCCCATCCTGCGAGGCAAGTTCGTGCGTGAGAAGCTCCTGTGCGAGACCATTCCGCCGCCGCCTGTCACCGTCGACACAACGCCGCCCAGGTTTGACCCGAAGCGAACGAAGAAGGAGCGATTCGCTCAGCATCGGACGGACCCGAGCTGCGCGTTTTGCCACGAGATGATGGACCCGACCGGCTTTGGCTTCGAGCACTACGATGCGGTGGGAGCGTGGCGAACGGTCGATGAAGCCTTCCCGGTCGACGCGGTCGGGATGCTCTCGGGGACCGACGACGCGGACGGGCCGTTCGACGGTGCCGTCGAGCTCGCGGCGCGTCTCTCCGCGAGCAAGCAAGTTCGGCGCTGCATCGCGACGCAGTGGTTCCGTTCGGCGGTAGGGAGGGTTGACCGCTACGAAGACATCGACTCGCTCGAGGCGGCGTACAAGGCCTTCGAGCGCGCCGGCTTCGACGTGCGCGAGCTGATCGTCGCCATCGCGATGAGCGAGGCATTCCGCCATGTAGGCTTCTACCAGGGAAGCGCGCCGTGAAGGACTCACGTCTCGACCGTCGTCAGTTCCTCCGCGCGTTGGGGCTGGGCGCTTCGATGCTCCCGTTCGTTCCTCTGCTCGACGCGCACGCAGCGTCAGCGCCGCCTCCCAAGCGCGTGGTGTTCTTCTTCACCGCGAACGGCACAATCCACGAGAGTTGGCTGCCGAAAATGGCCTCCGGCAAGCTCGAGCTCAGCCCGATCTTGTCACCGCTCGAGAAGTTCAAGTCGAAGCTCTTGGTCGTCGACGGGCTGAGCCACAAAGTCATCCTCGAGAAGAGCGATCGATCCGGACACTCCGCCGGAATGAACACGGCGCTCACGGGCAGGAACAACCAGATCATCGATCCGAGCCACCCCCTCCAGAGCATGGCGACGGGAATATCCCTCGACCAGTACCTCGCCGACAGGATGGGCGCGGGGACCAAGCTCCCCTCGATCGAGTGTGGGGTTCAGGCCGATCCCTATATCAAGGCCTTCGCGGCGCTGTCGTACCGCGGCCGGCTCCAGCCAATCCTCCCGGAGAACAGCCCCTACCGCGTGTTCGATCGCCTCTTCCGGGACGTCCCGGATCCCAGCGCGCCCGACAGCGCTGCCGCCCGCGAAAGCCTCGCGGATCGACAGCGGGTGATGGAGGCCGTCTCGAAGGACCTGGAGGCCCTCAAAGGACGTCTGCCGCAATCGGATCGTATCAAGATGGAAGCGCATATCACGGCCGTCCGTGCCATCGAGCACAGCTTGACGACGGGCGCCGGCGCCGCCTCGGGGAACACCTGCCGAAAACCCGACCTGGGCCCGCCGCTCGACGTCTGGAAGAACAGCAATATCCCCGCGCTCGCCAGGCTTCAGATCGACTTGATGGTCATGGCGCTCGCCTGTGATTTGACGCGCGTCGGAACGATCCAGTTCGGTCAGGCCGGAGCGAGCCACAGGTTCACCTGGCTCGGAAAGGAGTTCGTGGGCGATCCAGTGCTCCCTTCGGCGTGTCATACAACCGGTTTCCACGCGCTCGCCCATCGAGAGGCTGATCCGGTGTCGCGCGCGAAGCTCGTCAAGATCAACACGTGGTATGCGCAGCAGCTCGCCTACCTCCTGGAGAAGCTGGCATCGATCCCGGAGGCCGGTGGCAGCGTGCTCGACCACACCGCGGTCGTCTGGCTCAACGAGCTCGGCTCGGGGGGCAATCACAGCCACGAGCGAACGCCATGGGTCATCGCCGGTAACGCCGGTGGCTTCTTCAAGACGGGCCAGGTCGTGTCGTTCCCGGGAGAGCCGCACAATCGACTGCTGTTGACGCTTTGCCATGCCATGGGGGTGGCGACCGACGTGTTCGGCGATCCCGACTATCGCAAAGCGGGTCCGCTCACCGGCGTGACGAAGTAGATCCAGGTCGACGTCACCAGTCTCTATGTGTCGCCAGGGCGTACCACCGTTTCCTGCCGAAGAGCAGGACGCTACGGGAGGCGCCGGCGCGACGCTTACTGCGTGAGCCCGAGCTGGACGAGGATGGTGTAGTTGTCGTGGAGCTCGTCGATGGCGGTGATCAGGTCCCCGTCGAAGGTGAGCACCGCGACCCAGTCCTGCTCGAAGACCTTGCCCGTCGGGGGGATCTCGGCGCCATTGATGTTCATCGGCCCGAGCATGGTGGCCTTGGTGTGGATCCGCGCCATCAGCCGGTCGCCCTCGCCGAAGGTCTCGACGAGCTCGAGGTGGTAGTCAGGGAAGGTGACGACGAGCTCCTCGATCCCCGCGCGCATGGCCTTCGAGCCCTTGAGGGGCTCGCCGAGCTCCGGCGCCGTGCGCACGGCGTCGGCGGTGTGCAGCGACTCCCACGTGCTCCAGTCCAGGGCGTTGCTGGCGGCGATACGGCGCTTCATCACCTCCGTGTGCTTCGTTGCCTCGCTGCTGGGCTGCTCGGTGGTCGAGTCCTGACGGGCGGGCCTATAGCTTTGGCAGCGGCGACGTCGCGTCTCCGAAGCTCGAGGTCGGGACGCCCATGGCCGTCAGCATCGAGATGTAGAGCTGCGCGACCGAGAACGACTTGTCGTAGACGAGGTGCCGCCCCGGCGAGATCGCACCGTTCGCGCCCCCGGCGAGCAGGATTGGCATGTTGCGATGAGCGTGCGTGTTGCCGTCTTCAATCTCGCTCCCGAAATAAAGGAGCGAGTTATCCAGGATGGTCTTCCCGTTCACGTCGGTGATCGCGTCGAGCTTCTGGCAGAGCTTCGCGAACTGCTCGACCTCCCAGGTGTCGATCGTCGTCAGGATGTCGAAGTTCTCCTGAAGATCCATGTGGTGGCTCGCCTCGTGATGGCCCTTCGAGAGGCCCAGGAAGTTGTAGACGCGGCCCGAGCCGGCGTTCGCGAGCATGAATGAGATGACGCGCGTCGCGTCGCACTGGAAGGCGAGCGCCATGAGGTCAGTCATGATGTCGACGTGCTCCTGGACCGTCGGCGGATCATCGGGCTTGGCGATGGGATTGCACATCGGGCCCTCCGCGCTCTTCTTGATCTTCCCCTCGAGCTCCGAGACCCCGGACAAGTACTGATCGAGCTTGATCTGATCCGTCTTCCCGAGGCGCGATTGGAGCTGGGTCGTGTCGTCTTTGAGGTAATCGAGGATGCTCGTGTGATAGAGCATCTGACGCGCCTTCTCCGTGGCTGTCTGCGTCGGATCGGTCCCGGCGAAGAGCTGATCCCAGACGAGGCTGGGGCTGGTCAGGCATTGAAGCGCCTGCGTCGGCGACGTCCAGCTGATGTTGTGCGCGTAGGCGCAGCTATAGCCTGAATCGCAGTTACCAACGCCGCTCCCGCCGTCGATGCCGAGCTGCATCGACGCGATCGCCGTCTTGGACTTGAGCGCGTTGGCCGCGACCTGGTCCATCGAGATGCCGTTCTGGATGTCGGCCCCTTCGGTCTTCTTGGGGTGCGCGACGGTCAAGAACGCGCCGGTGCCGGAGGCGTGGTCGCCGGTGCCGTCCGGGAAAGCGGGCTGGTTCGTGAGGCCCGAGATGACGCTCACCTTCGGCCGGATCGAGGTGAGCGGCGCGAGGATCGGGGGTAGATCGTAGAAATACCCCTCCTTCTTCGGGGTGAAGTTCGCCATGTGAATGCCACAAGGCACGTAGAAGGCGATGAGGCGCTTCGGCGCCGAGTCATCGGCGTGCGCGTCCGAGCCGAGGAGCGACTCGAAGAAGGGCAACCCGAGGAGGGCGCCGGCGCCGCCGAGCGCGAGCTGTCCGAGCATGCGACGACGCCCAACGCGCGAGAGATCGGCTTGTTTTACGCCTCGAGGTGTTCGCGTGATCATTGGCCGCCTCCCTTCTCCCCGCGTCGCGTGCGGAAAGGCTCGCTCTTGACGATGAGCTTGACCAGCTCGCGGAGCTGCGAGCCTTTGGACGTGAAATCAGTCGCCAGCTTGTCGAGCCACGGGTCGTCGGCCATCGTCGGACCGCGGCCGAGCGCGTACGTGAACATCTTCTTGGCGACGCACCTCGGAAAACGAGGGTCTTTGGAGACCACGTCGGCCATTTCAGCTCCGTCTTTGAACTCCGTCCCGTCCGGCAGCTTGCCGGTCGAGTCGATCGGGAAGCCGTCGTCGACAGTGCGCCAGGCCCCGATCGCGTCGTAGTTCTCGAGCGCGAAGCCGAGCTGATCCATTACCTTGTGACAAGTGGCGCAAGCCGGGTTCTTCCGGTGCTCTTCGAGCACCTCACGGACGGTCTTTCCGGTGAGGTCCGTCTTGGTGATCGACGGGATGTTCGGCGGAGGATCCGGCGGCTGGCTGCAAAGCATGTTGGAGAGGATCCACTTGCCGCGCTTGACCGGGCTCGTGCGATCCGGGTTGCTGGTCACGGTGAGCCAGCTCGCCTGGCTCAAGATACCACCGCGCTGACCGCTCTTCAGCGCCACCCGCACGGGCGTCTGGCTACCCGGCGCGGGGAGGCCATAGTGGTTGGCGAGCCGATCGTCGAGGTAGGTGAAATTCGCTTTGACGAGCGAATCAATGCCCAGATCCTTGCTCTTGAGGAGCTCTTCGAAGAACAGATCGGACTCGGCCTTCATCGACGCGGCGAGATCGGGATCGTAGGTCGGGAAGAGCTGGAAGTCGGCCTGGTGATCGGTGAGCTCGCGCGTGTAGAGCCATTGGCCCGCGAAATTGTCGACCATCGCGCGACTCTTGGGGTCGGCGAGCAGCCGGTCCACCTGCGCGTCGAGATCGGCGTCCTCGTGGAGCTTTCCAGCGTTCGCCGCGTCGAAGAGCGCTTGGTCGGGCATCGAGCTCCAGAGGAAATACGAGAGGCGCGAGGCCATCTCGTAGTCGCTGAGCGGGTGAGAGGCCTCGCTCATGGGGGCTGCGTCGAGCTCGACTCGGTAGAGAAAGGCCGGGTGAAGCAGGATCGCGCGGAGCGCGGTGCGGAGCCCCGCCTCGGCGGTGTCGCCTTGTGAGCCCGCGACCGCCACGAGCTTGATCAGCGCGTCGACCTCGCTCTTCACGAGCGGCCTCCTCCACGCGCGCTCGGCGAAGCCCTGGAGGATCTCGCGGAGGCAGGTGTCGCCGCCCTTCTTGAAATCGCAGGTGACGATCCGGTCGCGGAGCGGGTTGTCCTTCGTGAGGCCGATCGGGCCGTCGAGCTCGATGTAGTCCACGAGGAGGTTCCGGTCGGCCATCGTCACCGCGTCGTAGAAGTCGTTGTCGAAGCTGACCGACACGAGCCCCCCGGCGGACGGCGCCGTGACGACCTGCTCGATCACCGTGGGCGACATCGAGTCGCCGGAGATGTCGAAGCCGAAGGTCTGGGTTCCGACCGAGAGCGTCATGTGCGCATTGACCGGCGGCGCCGGCGTCTGCCACGCGCGCACGCGAATCTTGTAGTCCCCGGCCGCGGGGATCTTGCCCACGAGCGGGATCGTCCCGTTCGTATAGAGGTTCCAGGCATTGTTCGTCGCCGCGCCGGCCGAGCCCACGAGCTGCTCGGCCTCGTAGCGCGTCGTGGTCGACGGGACCGCGTTCAGCATGGCCTCGTTGACGAGGGTCTGCGCGGTCAGCTCGTAGAGCTCGAACTGGACGGGCGAGAGCGATAGCGTATCGGCCAGGTTGTCGAAGCCGAACGCGAAGTCGTCCGCGGGGAAATTGACGGCCGGCTTGAGCTTGGTGCCGAGCAGATCGCGCACCGTGTTGTTGTACTCGGCGCGGTTCAACCGATGCACCGTCACGCGCCCCGGATCCGCTCCTTCAGGGGTCTGCTGCGGCCCGTCGCCGTCCGAACCGCCGAGTTGGCCGACGCACGCGACCAGCGAGAGCGGCACGAGGAGCCCGAGGAGTGACGTGCGAACATCGAAGCGCATAAGGTTTTTCCCCCGCCACATTTAACAAAAGATCGCTCCCAAAAAAAGCTTGTATTTTCTGATTTGGACATGAATTCAGCGCACATTTTCTTCCCCCCCAAAGGCTTTTGCGTGAGGTCCTGTGTCAGCGCATTTGTACACTCGTGAACCGCGTCGGTCTCTCCCGGGTGACCTTGCCCTCCGCTCGCGCCGCGGCTTGTCCAGCAACTTCAAGTCTACTATCGTCGCTCGAGCTCGGGCGGCGCTCTCCTGCTGCCGATCACGCTCGACGGAGGCTTCTCATGAATACGCGCTTGCTCTCGCCATCGCTCCTCGTGCTGGTCACGGCCACCGGATTCAGCTGCGGTAGCAGCGAGACGCCGACCGGAGCCGGGGGCGGGGCGGCCTCGAGCTCTACGCAGGCCTCCGCGACCGTGAGCTCCTCGACCTCGACCTCGGCTGCCTCGTCCACCGCGGCGAGCTCTTCGAGCGGAGCAGGCAGCGGCGGCTCCGGCGGTGGGAGCGGCCAGCCGAGCTGCGCGACGACGGGAAAGAACCTGCTGCTCTGCGAAGACTTCGAAGCCTATGCGGTCGGCGACGCCCCCGACCCGGCCGTCTGGACGGTCGACAAGGGCGCGGGCGCCACGGTGGGTGTCGATGATCAGCAGTTCAAGCACGGCAAGCACGCGCTGCATTTGCACACCTTGCCAGAGGCGAACAAGGCGCTGCTCCACGAGAAGAAGACGTTCCCGCTCCCGAACGGGAAGAACTCCCTCTATGGCCGGGCGAACTTCATGGTTGGAGCCGGCCTCAACGTGCCCAAGAATCACACGAACTTCCTCGAGGCGAGCGGGAAGGTGAACGGGCAGTCCGGCAACTATCGTTATGGTGCGAGCAACGCGAAGTTCTTCGCCAACTACAATCCAGGCGATCCGGGGGAAGGCTCCAAGACGGCCATCCCCGTGGGCGTCTGGTCATGCCTCGAGTGGGCCTTTCTCGGCGACACCAACCAGATGCACTTCTGGGTCGACGGCAAAGAGCTGACCGACATCGCGGTGCCTTCGAACGGCGTCAACGGCACCGTCTGGACGGCGCCCAAATTCGATAGCTTCTATTTTGGATGGATCACGTACGCGACCGACACGGCGAGCGACCATTACGACATCTGGTACGACGACATCGCGATCGACACGGCCCGGATTGGCTGCGCCGAGTAGGGCTCACGGTTTGCCGCAGTAGCGCTAAATCACCGACCGCGATCCTGAAACAACACAAGGATTGGAACCGCGCGCGCAAGCAAGCGGACCTGCGCGATCCCGGGTCCGCTTGCTTGCGCGCGCGGTTCTAAAGGGTACGTGCGTGTTGTTCGAGAATCGTGACCGGTCATTTAGATACAGCCGCTGTAGAGCTTCTTGACGTCGCCGAGCTTGAGCCTGGTCAGGATGGCTGGCAGCGCGTGGCCGGTAATGTCGTTGCAGTACCAGCCGGCGGCGGTCTCGGTACAGGCGGAGTCGAGATCCGTGCGCACGGTCAGGCCGCAGCTCCCCGGGATGGTGCCGCAGACCCGATTGGCCAGCTCGATGGCGGCGTTGGGGCAGCCGGCGACGCCGCGTGGCCACACGTCAGATGTCGGGACATGGAGTTCGAGGTTGAACAGGGAGTCGACGCCCGCACTCGGGTGAAGCGCCGGTCGGCGGGCCGCGCAGATCGAGCCGCATAGTGCAACCTAGGGCAATTGCTCCA
>Ga0105048_10016917_pt1 | contig 11255 bp, 10 predicted proteins | sample MAT05_FD_78382 | JGI IMG/M metagenome (GOLD analysis project Ga0105048, IMG submission 78382) | Freshwater microbial communities from Lake Fryxell liftoff mats and glacier meltwater in Antarctica - MAT-05 | ecosystem: Environmental > Aquatic > Freshwater > Ice > Liftoff microbial mat | place...
AGGGCTTATTGAAAATAGTCAGTTTTCTTTTGGTCTTGAAAGCGTATTAACTGTTTTAGAAGCTTTTAAAAAAACTACTGTCTCTATTAATGAACTTGCCAAGGCTAAAGAGTATTTAAAAGGGAGGCTGATTTTAGAAGATGAGGATTTGTTTACAAGTGTTGTTTGGCAGGTGGAGAATTTACTTGGTTCTGGATTAAATTACCAGCTTGAAGATTTAATAAATAAAATAGATTCAATAGAGGCTCCAGAACTTCGGGCCCTAGCGGATAATTTATTTAACGCGGAAAGGATGATTATTGCAAGTCTTGGAACTGCCAAAGAAACTAGACTTGTGGAAAAACTCATAAAAAAATATTTAGGGTAGAACCAAATTTAGAAGATTAATAACCTACACTCTAAACTTGACAAAAAGTATACTATATGTTGTATATAAATTGTGGTTAATTATCTTAAAGATTTTGTAAATTGGTTTATATTAAAACCAAATCTCGATGTGAAAAACTTATCTTTAAAAATTGCCGAACGTGAAATTTGGCGGTGTAGTGTTGGGGTAAATGTTGGAACGGAAATTGACGGTAAAAACTCAACAAACCAAATTGAAAAAAAACTATTTACAAGACCAGTGCTTATCTTAAAGAAACTTAGTCAATATAGTATTATCGGCATCCCTTTAACAAGAAGTTCTAAAATAGGGACTTGGTATTACCCTATAAAATTAAAAGATGAAAATTCAAGCCTTTTGTTTTCTAAAATAAGGATGTCTGATTCTAGGAGGTTTCAAAGAAAGATAGAAAAAATATCTGATTCTGAATTTGAAAAGATAAAAAAGAAATTAATTAAGTTTATCCAAAAATAATCGCCCTCTTTCGAGGGATCGTCGCCTAACGGCAAATAGGATTTAAGGCTACAAGTAAAATAATTTCCTGTCGAGTATATATACACCTATTTAATGTTTTTTTCAAACCTAATTGCCAAACTACTGAATATAATAAAACTTAAAATGATGTTTAAAAATAATCCGATTGCCAGTGAAGCTCTAGATTTGATGCTTAAAACAAATCAAAATTTGTATATTACTGGCGACGCTGGAACTGGGAAAAGTACACTACTGCGAGAGTTTTTGAAAAATACCACAAAAAAAGTGGCGGTGCTAGCGCCAACTGGTATGGCGGCTGTTAATGTTGGCGGGGAAACAATTCATAGTTTTTGCCGGTTTAATACTGACCCTGGCTGGAAACTTTTAGAAGAAGGAAAAATTCATAAACTAAAAGATAATCGGCGAGTTAGTTCAATTGATACTTTGGTGATTGATGAAATTTCTATGGTCCGCAGCGATATGCTGGATTGTTTGGATAGATTTTTTAGGTTAAATAAAAATAAAAACAAAAGACCTTTTGGCGGGGTGCAAGTGATTTTTTTCGGTGATCATTTTCAATTGCCGCCAGTACTTCGAAGCGCTGAAAGAGGAGAATTTTTAGAAAGGTATAAAAGTGAATATTTTTTTGGAGCCAAGTGTTTTGAGGATTTAGATTTAAAATATATTAAACTTACCCACAATTACCGGCAAAGCGAAGCTGAGTTTATAAAATTACTTAATTATTTAAGGTACGGGGCTGTAAACTTCCAGCTAATTGATTGGATAAATAATCGATTTTTAGGAAAAAGGGTCACCTCTAAAACTAAACCAATTACTATTACGGCTATAAATAAAGACGCAAGTGATATAAATTTACAGGAGCTTGATAAATTACTTGTTGAAGAGATTGCCTACAAAGCCCTAATAACAGGAGATTTTGGCCAAGAGCTTTACCCTACAGAAAAATATTTGGTTTTAAAAATTGGGGCCCAGGTGATGTTTATCAAAAATGACCCTGAAAAAAGATGGGTAAATGGTACCCTTGGTGTTGTTCAGGAATTGGATAAAAATACTATTATTGTGAAGGTGGAGGATAAGCTTGTGGAAGTTGATATTAGTTCTTGGGAAGCACATAAATACCGTTTTGATGAGGATAAAGGCGAGACTGTGAAGGATGTGGTGGGAAGTTTTAATCAGTATCCTTTGAAACTAGCATGGGCCGTAACAATACATAAGTCGCAAGGGCAAACTTTTGATAATTGTATGATAAATATGGGTAGGGGGGCTTTCATTTTTGGGCAAACTTATGTGGCCTTTAGTAGATGTAGAACAATGGAAGGGCTGTATCTTTTAAACCCGCTCAAAATAACTGATATTAAAGCAGACCCAGCAGTGTTTATTTTTGATCGCGGTATTCGCTGGAATTCAAAAGAAGAGAGCTTTATGAAGGGGTAGCGCCAATCCGAGGCTCATTTGAGTAAACCAAATCAGAGCTTAATTTCCGGGTTTTAATTATCTGGCTTAAATTTAAATAGAGCTCTTCAATACTTTCTAGTTCTAGTGAATCGATTAACTTGTGTACAAAAAAAACATTTTCAGCGTTAAACATTTGCCAAGTTTTTAGCCATAAATAAACTACTCTCGTATCTGTAAAGCCGCCCCTTTGTTCAATAAAAAAGTAGATTTTTTGAATAGGTTTTAATTCATTAACCCAATTTTTTTTCCAAAAGTGTTCAAAATTATCACTTAAACTAAGAGGTCCATCTTTAGGTTCAATTTGTTCAATTAATACTAATTTGCCGTTGACAGAATCTAGCTTATACAGTTCTAAATTAAGACCTAGCTTAAATATTATGGAATTTTTAATAATCGCTCTGCTCATAGGTATTCTTGGAATTTTAGTTTGGACTATCATTAAAAAACAGTCAAATGATACAGCTGCAAGCTCTGAGGAAATTAGCCAAAAAGTGCTTATTAGTTTAACTCAAAACCAAGCTACTCAAATTGAAAAAATTATAGAAAAGCTAAATAATAGCCAGCTCCAACAAGGCCAGCTTCTTTCAGAAAATAATCAGAAAATTGAAAATCGGTTTAGCGAGCTTCAAAATAAAATTAACACTAGTTTTGAAAGCCAAAACCAAAACCAAAGATTGGAATTTGAAAAAATTAAAAATAGTAACCAAGAAAATTTACAGGCTATTTCACTTTCAGTTCAAGAAAGACTTTCCAAAGCTATTGCAGATTTAGTTGAGTTAAACAATAAAAACTTTGAATTACTTTCTAAAACAAACCAAGATAAATTGAACCAAATAAATTTGGATGTGCAAAAAAGACTAGATGAAAACTTTGCTCAAAATTTAAAATCAGTTTCTGAAGTTACTCAAAAACTTGGGCATATAGAATCTACAGCCCAAAAAATGATTGAGTCTACAAAATCTGTAGATAAACTAAATACTATTTTTTCTCGAACTAGTAGCAAGGCCTTTGGTGGTTTTGCCGAGAATTATTTAGAAAGTTTACTAGCTGAAAATTTGGTGCAGGGAAGCTGGCAAAAACAAGTGAAAATCCCTGGAAGCGGCGAGGTTTTAGATTTTGTAATTTTTGTGGATGATAAAAAAATTGGCATAGATAGCAAGTTCCCCTTAACAAAATGGAATGATTATTTGGAAGCCGAGGATGGCTTTAGGGAAGCGAAAAGAAAAGAATTTGTAAGAGCTGTTGTGGATATGGCCAAAGAGATTTCTGCAAAATATTATCAACAAAATTATCTCGACACACTGCTGCTTTATTTACCAAGCGACTCGATGTATATTGAAATTTTAGATGGCGGGAAAAACCAAGAAATGCTTGACTTACTAAACAAGTTAAAAGTTTCTTTAATTTCTCCAAACACACTTTTCCCACAAATAATGATTATTAAAGCCTACCAATTTAAATTACAAATAAATCAGGGCGCGGAGGTTATTTACAATGGGCTGCGAGGCCTTCGAAAAAATATTGATGGCTTTAGAGAGGAATTTAGAAAACTCGGTGATAAAATTCGCCAGGCTCAAACTAATTACGACCAAGCTGATAGAAATTTAATTGGAGTAGAGCGAAATGTACATTTACTAGAAACTGAAAAAGGTGAAGATTTGTTTTTAACAACTGAAGAGTAGGAAGATTTAGAAATTGAATTAGTTTTTGACAAAGGCTAGAATTAGATTAATTTATAAAAATATGTGGCAAGAAATAGATTCCAAATTAAGCAAAACTTTTAATTTTCCAAACTTTGTAGAGGCTTTGGTTTTTGTAAATAAAGTAGGAGCTGTAGCAGAGTTATTAGGACATCACCCAGAAATATTTTTTACTTGGGGGAAAGTAGTTATTACAACAACTACCCACGATGAAGGAAATAAAATCACTGAGAAAGACAGGCAACTAACCGCTGAAATTGATAAACTAGCTTAAGTATTCGCAATTTGATAGAAGCTCATAAGTAGAAACTGGGTAAATTGACAACATTTATTTTTACAGGCAAATTTTCCTTTGGAAGTGTCGCCTAGCGGTCTATGGCGCCTGTCTTGAAAACAGGTAGGGGGAAACCCCTCGAGAGTTCGAATCTCTCCACTTCCGCCATAAACAGACAAAAATCAAAATATGAAACGCGTTAAATCTTATAAAAATACCTTAATTATTGGCCTAGTTTTAATTACTTTAGTTATTGTTTCAATTATCTTAATATTTTCCGTAGCAAATAAAAATTCCTCTAATACATCAAATTCGAGCAGTAGTAGTTCTACTTTTTCAAGCCCTTCAAATAATCAAAATTCTTCAATAAGCGTCTCTTCAGGTCAAACGTCTCTTTCCAGCTTACCACCAGAAATTCCCACACCACCAGGCGGTTTTTTGATACCTAATGGTGCAAATTAAACTTTTGTAAATCGTCTTTTGTAAAACTTTGTTACCCTCAAGGCGCTGCTAAATTAGCCTCTACCAAGAGCTTTTAAACCGCTTCTTACTGTTTCAACTAAGTTTTCTTCATTCCAAAGTCCGGCTTTTTTTAATCTGGTTATTGATGAAACTATCTCCCCTCTTTTGTACCCTAAACCTGAAAGAGTTTCTAAAAATTCAAATGTAAAATTATCGTTTTGAGGAAATTTATTTCCTTTAGAGTCTAAATCTACCAACTGTCCTTTTAACTCTAAAACTATTTTTTTAGCAGTTTTAGCTCCAAGTCCCTTCACTTCGGCAAAGGGCTTAGCGTCATTTTTATTTATAGCCTCCACAATATTATTTATTCCTAAACTGTAAATTATGGTAGCCGCTGATTTTGGCCCAACACCAGAAACCTTAAGTAGTTTTTCCATCCAGCTTCTTTCCTCAATACTTTCAAAACCAAACAAATCAGCTTTGTTTTCACGTTGTATTTCTAGGGTGAAAATTTCTACATTATCATTTGTCATGTACTGTCTTTGAGGAGAAATACTTACAATATATCCAATTCCGCTAGGAGTTTTTATAATAATTTGGGAATTTATTTTGGCAAGAATCTTACCGCTTAAATAGGCAATCATATTTGTAATTTTACTAACTAATTTCAATTAATCTGTCTCTTGCAAAATCTCTCTCATTTCCTTGGCTATGTCTTAAAACTAGAGCATAAACCTCTTTAGCTTTTCCTTTTTCATTATATTTTTCGTAAAGTTTTCCTAAATCAACCCAGATATCGTAGTGGTTCATACCCTCTTCCTTAAGTTTTTGGAGGATTTTATTTTCCATTTTCTCAAACATTGTCATGTCTAGCTCATTTTTCTCATCGTTACCGCTAGCAAAACTAATCGTAGCCACTGAACTTTTATATTCAGGAACTTCTGATTGAGAACTTTTTGGGTTTGTGTGAAATACTGTCTTTTGATCCTCACGATCTTCAACGTCTTCTTTTGGCGTGTTTATAACTTTTTCAATAACTTCATGCACTTCAGCTTTCTTCACTTCTGCTTTTTCTCTATCCTCTTCTTTAACATGTTCTGCAGGTTTTGCTAAACTAATTAAGTATTTACTAAAATTTATAAACTGAGTCCAAAAATTAGTTCTTAGTTTTTTTAAAAAGTCTAAGGTTCTAGCTACCCAAGTTGGTAATTCAGAGTTTGGGCTAATATCAGACATCATTCTCTCGCCAGGGTTACTTGTTTGTATTGCCCGCGAAACACTAACTGAGTCATTCATGTCTAAGCTTGTAAAACCTCTGCTGGCCGTATTTTTTTGCAGTAGGGCGTCATTAGAAGAAACTTCAGGACTAGGTTTAATCCTGCTTGTTAGGTCGTTTACTTTTTTGTTTTCCCATAAAAAAATAGAATAATTAAGGCTTAAAAGGCCTGCTACTAGGAATAAAATAATAAAAAGTAAGCTAACTAAAACCATCACCATAGAAGTACTATTTAATTGACTAATAACCTCTAAAAAGTCAAGGCTTAAAGCTTTAAAAATTAATTGGTAAGGATATAGCCCAAAAGAAATAAATTGAAGCCAGAATAAAACAGCAAATTAGGCTTACTGAAAGCCACTTTAAAACTGGATACTTAGCCCCGTCAATTCTTTGAATTCCTAAAATAGTTAATATGACAACAGAAACCAGACTTGGGAAAATAAATCTAAAATCTTGATTGCATGAACAGGCATTTTTGTTTTTTAAAAAAATTATAGCAGCTATGGAAAAGACTAAACTCAAAATAATTACTAAGTATTTTTCAAGTAATGGTTTTTTTAAAGTGACTAAATTTAAGCATAAAATTAAAACCATCAGCATCAAGCAGAAGTTAATCAGCACTGCTAAATCTAAAGTTTGTTCTAAATTAAAACTAAACTCTGCAAATAAACTCGATTTTAAAAGATATTGTAAAAAAAACTCTCTGCCGCCGATGTCTGAAAAAGGATTTAAATAAATATCCTTTAGCCAGGTATCTAAACCCAAGTGAAGATAGTTATAGAGATTGTTTCTAATAAAAAGCCCGCTACTTAAGCCATCTTGGTTGGTAATTAAAAGATCATATTTTCCAGGATTTTTTATATTTAATTCAATTTTTTTCCAAAGATTTAAAACTACTGCTAATACTGTTAAAACTACCCCAAGCGCAATAGGTTTGTAGGTTTTGAGGAGGAAAATTAGCCACTCTTTTTTATTTTTATATATTTCCCAAAGCCAAGTGAAGGCTATTACGGGAAGGATAATTACACCGCTTAATTTTGTTGAAATTGCCAGCCCCGCCATTATAAAACTGAGATAAAAGAATTTATTACTAGAAGAATAGCCCTTAGCCTGCTGCGGAGTTTGTAAAACCTTAGTTTTGCGTGTAATATCTGCTTTGGAGTTTGATATAAGCTCATTTTCAGGCTTTTCCAAAACTAGAACTTTTTGCCATTTTATAAGAAAATACAAACTCAAGGTGAAAAATAAATAGTATAAAACATCGTTTGTTACCCTAACAGAATGAATTATTCCACTTGGCCAAAAAATTAGTAAACTGGCGGAAAGTAGCAGATATTTTTTTTCAAAATACTCTTTTAAAATTAATATTCCAACAAACAAAAATCCAATAAAAAATACTAAATTGATAATTTGCGAGAAAGTGTAAAAATTACTTACCCCAAAAAAAGAAGCTAGCTTCCAAAATGCTGCTGAAACAAAATAATATAAAGGCGGCTGATAGTATTCCCAGCCTGCAGTTGGATCCGGAATTTGCCAGTTTTTATAAACATATTCGATATAGCCAAAATGGCCGGTGCCCACAACATCGTAGGCTCTTTGGTAAAATTTAGTGTAGCTAAGGTAAAATTGTCTAATAATTATACCTAAAAATAGTATAAAACTAGTTAAGTAAGAAAGTTTAAAAAGTCTTCCAAAAAATAATATTAGACCGAGAAAACCAAAATTTAAGATTGTTAAAAATAAAATAAAAATTCCATCTTTAAAAGAGTTATCCCAAAGAAGTCCCGTATAGCCGCCATTATTCTTTATTTTAATTTCTAAATCGTTCTCGCCAGTTTTTAAAAAACCTCCAAGATTTAAATGGTAGTCGGTATCAGGCGAGCAAATTTTCTCATTTTTATTTTGACCCTTAAATTCAGCGCCTAAATTCACGTCTCTGCCGTTTACTTTTATTTCTTCAATACAGTCATCAACATTTAGTTTTATGTAATTTTGAGAAATTCCAGATTTATATACTTTACCAGATAGAAGATATTGTTGATCATCTTTGAGGTTTAGGCTTTCGGTTGGATTTTGGTAAAACGGAATTTTTATTGGCCAAGTGTTTGTAGCTGAAGAGTTTGTGTCGGTTGCGGTTACTTTTTCAAATTTTAAACTTGTGGATAGAGTTCCGCTAATTCCTAAAAATATTAATAACAAGCTAAACCCTAGCAAAAGTCGGGTGTTAAATTTTACAAATCCTTTTTCTAAAAAATTATTTTTTTTCAAGCGTCTCATAACTTTAATTAGTGTCTTCAAATTCTTAGTTTTTAGCAATTACCTAATCTTTATAAATTAAAATCCATTTTCTGGGCGAAATTTCCCCAACTGTTACCCAAACATTTTCAATTTTATCATCTTTTGTGTCAATTACCTGGTACTTTATTTCAAAGCTAGTAGTTTTGTATTGTTTAATATTTGCTCGGGTGTATTTTCCGTAAGCTTTAAATTTTTCTGGTTTTGGGGTTTGTAGTAATTTAGCAGGGTCGTACTTTAAATGAAACAAAATATCGGGAGTATTGATACGGTTATCAATTAAAACTTCATCAAAATTAGCCTCATTTTGTTTTAAAAAATCGAAGCCTTCTTTAATACCATAATTCCAAGACTTTTTGGAAGCTTCACGGTATTGAAAATGGTAAATAGTTTGAAAATTAGTGGCTCCGAGAACTCCAAAAACTATCATTAAAGAAGTAAATAAATTTAAAATAAAAGGTTTCATTTTCTCAATTTTATTATCTGCCAAATAATCAGTAACCATCTTAAAAAGACCATAAATTCCAAAAATAATTGTTAAACTAAGCACGGCAAAACCCTGAAGGGCTCGATTTGTAATAAAATAATCCATTGTTATTGAGGCAGCAATTGGGAAAAGCAGAATCCACAGAGCTAAAACTCTAGCAATTGATTTTGAAAATGGTAGCAAGCCAGCAAGGTAATTAAAAACATTTTTGGCAGAAACATATTTGCCACTTTCTTTAATCCAAGAAGCTTTTAAAAATAGTAGTAACGCCCCTAAATACAAAAAAGGTGCTAAAAATTCAAACATTGCCGGGTATCCTTGAACGTGATGATACATCGACAAATCTCCTGCTCCAAAATAAAGATAGGGGGTGTAGTAACTAAGGTATCTTAAAATTGCTCCCACAAAAGGATTAGGATCGTTAACAAAAATACTCACAGAATTATACCGGCCGTTGTATTTTAAGGGGTCTAAAAGTGTTAGAATATAAATTGGGGATACTAAAATGGTATACAAAATGCCGCTTAAAATTATCTCCTTGTAGAGTTTTTTTAGAAAAATAAAAAATACCCCGGCAAAAATCATCGGTACAAATAATTTTAAAGTAGGATAAGTGTAGGTAAGTAGAGCTGCAGAAACTCCCATAAAAATTATATTTAAGGCTTTAGTAATCAGGCTCTGGTTTTCAGCCTTGGGTTTTTGCGACTGCTCTTGGGTTAAATTTACGATACTCAAAATGAAAAGCAAACTAAAAAAGGGCACGATACTTGGCGGCACTGACCATCTTGAAAAGGTTATAAGCCAGGGACTAATAGCGTAAATAAAACTTCCCAAAATTGAAACTCGTCTGTCTTTTAAAAGTTTTTGGAGTACCAAGTAAAGCAGCAACACACTCAAAGACCCCAAAATAGCCACTGGAAGGCGAATACTAAAATTTGATAATCCTAAGCTTAAAACGAAAGGAATGGTGAGATAAGTTAGTAAAGGCGATGCCCAATCTCCATACGATTCGAGCATAAAGGGTAAGAAATTTCCATGGTAATCGTGGAGAGTTTTGCCAAGGGAAAATGCGTCGTAGCCGTTTGTAGATTCGTCTTGATTTAAAGCAACAGGGTTTCCTTCTAAATTCACGATATTTAAAACCAGGGAAATGAATATGATAAAAATCAGGAGTTTGTGTTTAGATAAAAAATTAACAGAATTTTCAAATATTTTTTTTAGATTCAAGGCCATACAAACAAATAATAACTGAAGATTAAGCTTTTTAGTCAAATATTTTTTTCAGGAAGAATAACTCCTAACTGAGAAAAAGTTTTTTTGACAGATAATACATACTAATATTATTCTAAAACTTCTAGGACATTTTTATATAAGCAGTAAAATTTTAGGAATTGTAATTCCCACTTACAACGAAAAAAACAACATTTTAGTACTATTAAAAAAATTAAAAGAGGTTGTGGAGAGTGAGAAAATTGCCTGCACAGCTCTAATCATGGACGACAACTCGCCGGATGGAACAGCCCAAGTTGTTACAAATTTTATTAAAGAAAATCAAAGCATATATCTTGAATTGGAGTTAAAAGTGAGGCCAGGAAAAATGGGTTTAAGTTCTGCCTATAAACAGGGTTTTGAGTATTTAAAAAACGGTGTGGAGTATTTGTTAAGTATGGACGCTGATCTTTCCCACGACCCAAAATACATTCCAAATTTTTTAAACGAAGCCAAAAAAGGTTACGATTTAGTCATTGGTTCCAGGTATGTTAACGGTGGAGGGGTGGTGAATTGGGGGCCAGTTAGAAAGTTTATCAGCCGGTTTGGTTCTTTTTACGCAGGTTTAATTTTAGGCGGAAAAATAAATGACTACACGGGGGGGTATAATTTTTACAAATCTTCTCTCTTTAACTCACTCGATATAAACCGAATTCAAGCCCAAGGATATTTGTTTCAAATTGAAATGAAGTATAGTTTTTTCAAAATGGGTAAGAAAATCACTGAGATTCCTATTATTTTTCACGATAGGGTGGATGGAAAGTCTAAACTTAGTAAAAGTATCGTTTTTGAGGCTTTTTTTGGGGTTCCAAAGCTGAAATTTAAAAAGTTTTAGTTTTCTTGTTTACTTCTTTTTACGCTCCAAATTAAATCAAGCAAGTGGCCATATTCTAAAACTTTATCCACATCAGTAATTTCAAAGCCGCTGCGAGTATCTTTAATTAGCTTGTAGGGGTGTAAAACGTAGTTTCTAATTTGGCTACCCCACTGAGCAGACACAAACTCCCCTTTGAAATCATTAACATATTCTTTCTGTTTTTTTAGCTCCAAAGCAACAAGCTTATTTTTCAGATATTTTAAGGCCTCTGCTTTATTTTGAAGCTGATTTCGCTGATTTTGACAGGTAACAGTTAGCCCGCTGGGTAAATGGGTTACCC
>Ga0105048_10016918_pt1 | contig 11255 bp, 9 predicted proteins | sample MAT05_FD_78382 | JGI IMG/M metagenome (GOLD analysis project Ga0105048, IMG submission 78382) | Freshwater microbial communities from Lake Fryxell liftoff mats and glacier meltwater in Antarctica - MAT-05 | ecosystem: Environmental > Aquatic > Freshwater > Ice > Liftoff microbial mat | place...
AAATGCTGAATCGTTGGCTGCCAGCAAACCCTGCGCGGTTCAGGAAAAATAGTCTTTTATCCGGCTGATCTTTTTTCCAGTTTTCATATACCATCTGACTCCACACATGTCCATACATGTTGTGTACTTCGTTGGCCGACATTTTTCGTTGGCTGCCATAATCACTCAGGTTGTGGTAAACGCCTTGTGGGTGGTTTTCCGGCTCTCCCAAATCGCCCCACCAGCCGGCTACACCCAGTTTGTTTTGTTTGCGGTAAAACTGCCAGAACCAATCTCTTGCCGGTTTCTGGAAGATGTCAATAATCCCGCCTTTGCCAAAATAAAAGTCTGTCAGAACAAAAGGCTTGCCCAATGAATCGGTTGCCAAAAAGGGATGTGATGCCTTGTATTGATTCGTATTTTCAAGGAAAAAAGGCTCTGTAATCAGGATAGTCTTTATATTATCTTTTGCAAATCCGGCAATCATTTTTTCTGGTTCAGGCCATTTTTTCTTATTCCAATCGAGGTTGCCCAATGTGTATTGAATCGTTTCCCCAAACCAAAACAGATCAATGATGATGGCATCCATCGGGAAACCATCCGCTTTCATTTTTTGTACAACGGTTTCGGCTTGCTGTTGGCTCTGATAGCCGAAGCGACTTACAAAATTGCCCAGTGCCCACCGGGGTGGCAGGGGTTGTTTGCCGGTTAGCAACGCGTATTTACCCAGAATTGTTTCCGGGTTTTCGCCAGGAATGATATACAAATCAAGCCGACCTGATTCAAATCCTGCTTCGAGGATGTCAGGAAGGGTTTTGCCAAAATCTAAATAGCCTTTCGAGGGGTTATCAAAAAATATACCGAAGCCACTGGTTGAAAAAATAAAAGGAACCGAGTAGTTGAGTTGATCCTGTCCTTCACCATAGCCATAGGCAGGGGCATTGTATAAAGGAATCCTTTGTCCATTGCGTATCAGAGGTAAAGCTCTTTCGCCACCGCCATACCAGGATATGTTTTCGGGCATGGCGATTTTTACTCCGCGTACATGCCCGCTGTCAAACCCATTCAGTATAGAAAGGGTTTTGTCGGGTATAACAATTTGTATGCCTTGATTACCCTCAAGTGGTTCTATCACAAAGTCTTTTCCATTGAAAACCAGCTTTTCTCCTTTCAATGCAGAGGCCGCCTGAGGATCGCTTTTTAAGATTACAGCATTAGAAACCTGCTCTGTGCGGGGCATGTTTTTGTATTCCCAGGTAATACGAAAAATATCGTTGGGAAAGGTAGATATGGACCAGGCTCCATTTGTAATAGGTTGACTAAAACCAGAAATGGCTGACCAAAACCCAAGGCAAAGCAAAAGGATTTTATTTTTCATTAAATAAAGATAATGGATCAGCCAATATTTCAACCCGGTTAACAAGAGAAGAAGATGGAAATGGTGCTGACCGTTTATATTTGCGAACCCATAGCACAAAACAAAAACGGGGGGAGGGGATATGAAAGTTATGAAATTTGGCGGCACAAGTGTGGGTCGCCCGGAAAGAATGCATCAGGTAGCCGAATTGATTACAGCAGATGCTGAAGCTAAAATAGTGGTTCTAAGTGCTCTGAGCGGAACTACCAATGCACTTGTTGAAATAAGTATGTCACTAGCTGCCAACAACAGGGGAGACGCTAAATTGCAGATTGATGCGTTACAAAATCATTATAATGATTTTATTGGAAAATTATTGACTACAGAACCTGCGCTGGAAAAGGCTGCGGCCATTGTTACAGAACATTTCGAGTTTCTCAATATAATCCTACGGATATCTTTTAGCGAAGCGCTGAATAAGGATATTCTGGCACAGGGTGAATTGCTAAGCACCAAACTTTTTTGCGTTTATCTGCAGGAGAAAGAAATAGATCATGCTTTTTTGCCGGCACTTGAGTTTATGACTATTGATAGCTATGATGAACCACAAATAGGAAGCATCCGGGTAAAACTATCGCAATGGCTTGCCAAACATCAAGGCAAAACGCTTTTTGTAACGCAGGGTTATATCAGCAAAAATTCACGGGGAGAAGTGGATAACCTCAAGCGGGGTGGGAGCGACTACAGTGCCTCTTTGATTGCTGCGGCTCTCCATGCAACCGCCTGTGAAATATGGACCGATATTGATGGTATGCACAACAACGATCCGAGGGTTTGTGAAAAAACAAAACCTATCGAGCAATTATCATTTGAAGAGGCTGCAGAACTTGCTTATTTCGGAGCGAAAATTTTACACCCCGCCTCTATTTGGCCGGCGCAACAATATAAAATACCTGTAAAGCTGCTTAATACCATGCAACCGCATGCTAAGGGTACACTGATTGTTGAGGAAGCCGGAAGCAAAGGGGTGAAAGCTGTAGCTGCTAAAGATGGAATTATCTCTATCAATATCCGCAGTAGCCGCATGTTGCTTGCTTACGGATTCTTGCGTAAGATTTTTGAAGTATTTGAAAAATATCGTACCAGTATTGACATGATTACTACGTCGGAAGTAGCAGTAAGTGTAACGATTGATAATGACATTTCGCTAAAGGAAATTGTAAAAGAACTCGAGCCTTTTGGAACTATAACTGTGGAAAGCGGATTGTCTATTGTATCGGTGGTAGGAAATGAAATTGCTGAAACCAAAGATGTTTTATTGAAGTTATTTGATTGTGTAAAAAACATACCGGTTCGTATGGTGAGCTATGGTGGAAGCAGGCACAATGTGAGTCTTTTACTGCCTTCGCCTTATAAAAAAGAAGCCTTGCAAGCACTAAATAAAGGGATATTTGGTCTGTAGTAAATCCGGCTGCGTTGGTATATAAAATCGAAAACTTAAAGTGCCAGTGCAGCCGCCATTTTCCGGATACGGTCTTCCAGTTTTTCCGAAGAAAGGTTGTTGCGGTTGAGTCCGTCTGCGATTATGGGAAAGCTAAGCGGGGTGAGCTTTTCAGGGAAACGGATGATGATGGGGTTTTCAAGAATCCTTTGCATGGCAAGCCTGAGTCTTACTTCTTCCATTTGTTGTTCCATTACTTCATTAAATGCCTGACGCATCAGGATGTTATTGGGTTCGTAGTCGCGGAATACTTTAAACAACAACGAAGAGGAGGCCTGCAGGTGTCTCGCTTTTTTCTGTTCACCGGGCATGCCCTGAAAAATTAATCCACCTATTACGGCTATATCCCGAAACTTGCGCATGGCCATTTCCACCTGATTAATACTTTTTTGCATATCTATCAGGAGGTTTTCTGTAGAAAATAATTCATGTGCATTGGTATCATCAACGGGTATCGGCTTGTCGCTAAGCAATTCAAACCCGTAATCGTTCATAGCTATTGAAAAACTTATGGGTAAAATAAGCCCGATCCGGTGTGCGAGTATAGCGCTTAAAGCTTCATGTACCTGCCTGCCTTCAAAAGGGTAAACCAGTAAATGAAATCCATCGCGGTCCTCAATTTGTTCAATAAGAAGTTCGTTGAAACGGGGTATATGCGAAAGCTTCGCCTGCTGTTCGAGCAAGGGCCGCAGCGCAATCAGTTCTACAGGAATATTTTTAGCGTCCGGGTTTTCCAATAAGTCATGGGCAAGTGAAAATGTCTCCCGTAAAACCTTGCCAAGATTAGCGGTAAGACTCATGCGTCCCCCCATCCAACTGGGAATCTGGCTTTTTTTACTCTTGCTTTTGCGCACCATCACAGTCATATCTTTTACATGCACAAGCTCAAGGTTTTTGCCACCAAGGGTAAACACATCGCCTGCTTCCAGCCGACTTATAAACCATTCTTCTATATGCCCTACATATCCTCCTGTTACAAACTTCACTTTCAGCATGGCATCGCTTACGATGGTGCCAATATTCAGCCGGTGTCGTAGTGCCAGCCTACGGCTTTTTATGGTATATAAACCATCGGTAATTTCAACCTTTTTGTACTCATCATACTGATTGAGGGCGTTTCCACCCGTTGTAATCTGCAGGATGGCCTGTTGCCATTCGCCAGCTTGCATATCTGCAAAGCAATGTGTTGACTGAACAAGGGCATGGGCTTCAGGTTCGCGGAATCCTTCCCCCACGGCAAGCGTACACAAAAATTGCAGCAATACATCAAAGCAAAGTAGCATGGGATCTTTACTTTCAATGGCTTGTTCCTGCATGGCTTTTTGCAATGCGGCACTTTCTATAAGTTCCAGCGAATGGGTAGGTAAAAAATAGATATGGCTTACTTCGCCCGGTGCGTGCCCCGCCCGTCCGGCTCTTTGTAAAAACCGGGCTACGCCTTTGGGTGAGCCCACTTGTATCACAGTATCTACCGGTCTGAAATCCACTCCAAGGTCAAGACTTGCAGTGGCTACTACTGCTTTTAGTTTTTGGGTATGCAATGCATCTTCCACCCAAACCCGCAATTCTTGTTCAATGCTTCCATGATGCAGGGCAATGGCTCCTGCTAATTGTGGTGCTACATCCAGCAGGCTTTGGTACCAGCGTTCCGCCATACCCCGGGTATTGATGAAAATGAGGGTGGTATTGCTTCGTTCAATTATAGGAATTACTTTTTCAATCAGTTTCAATCCCAGATGACCCGCCCAAGGGTATTTTTCAATTTCATCGGGGATAATGGTATGTACTGTAATCGCTTTTTCTATTTCAGCCCGGATAATAATGCCTTCTGTACCCAGCGGATGCAATAATACTTTACGGGCTTCCATTAAATTGCCAATGGTGGCGGAGATACCCCAAAGTTGAAGGGGATGCTGATGTCCTGTAGTTGAATCGGTTGGGTTTGTTGCTTTTTTTGAGCGGCGTAATTGTGAAAGGTAGGCAATGGCAAGTTCCGCCTGAATGCCGCGCTTGCTACCCATCAGTTCGTGCCATTCATCCACGGCAATAATCCGGAGGTTTTTAAAAAAGTCAGGATTGCCCTTCATTGCCATCAGCAATTGCAGGCTTTCCGGTGTAATGATGAGGATTTCGGGCATGTGTTTTTTTTGCTTTGCCCTTTCGTTCATGGGTGTATCACCATTACGCACCCCTACCTGCCACTGCATACCTAGTGCCTGAATGGCCTCTTCCATGGCGCGACCTATGTCTTTGGCCAATGCTTTCAGCGGCGTGACCCATAATAATTGTAATCCGTTTTTTTGTTTTTGGCGCCATTCTTTGGGATGGGCATCCATAAACTGTATCAGCGCACCGAGGAAAACAGAAAAGGTCTTGCCACACCCGGTGGGTGCATTTACAATGCCGCTTTCCCCTTGTGTAATGGCCTGCCAGGTATCCTGCTGAAAGGCAAACGGCTCCCAGTTTTTGGAAGCCAGCCATTTCTCAATAATTTCTATGCCTGTATTTTGGTTTGCCAATGTCTTGTAAATCCTCTTGGAGCCCTCAAAGAGCTCCTTTTTAGTTAGTCAAAAAGATTGCTGCTAAGGTAGCGGTCGCCCCGGTCGCAGACTATAAATACAATTAAGCCGGATTCCAGTTCTTCTGCAAGCCGAAAAGCACAGGTAGCAGCACCGCCACTACTCATACCACTGAATATCGCTTCTTCCCGAGCCAGTCTTTTTGCCATAATGGTGGCATCTTGCTGACTTACTTCCATGGTACGGTCTACCCGTGAAGGATCAAAAATTTTGGGCAGGTATTCTTTGGGCCATCTGCGGATTCCCGGGATAGAACTGTCTTCGGTAGGTTGGCAACCAATGAGTTGAATGTTTTTATTTTTTTCTTTTAAAAACATGCTCGTACCCATTATGGTGCCGGTGGTGCCCATGGAACTGACGAAATGGGTAACTTCTCCCTGAGTATCCCGCCATATTTCAGGTCCGGTTGTTTTATAATGCGCCAGGTAATTGTCCGGATTGGAGAACTGATTTAAAATAAAATGCGAGCCCTTTGAAGCTTTTTCTTCGGCATAATCGCGGCATACTTCAATATTTTCCAGTAAGGTAACTTCCGCGCCAAAAGCCTGCATGGTAAGCGTGCGTTCCCGGGTACTGTTTTCAGGCATTACCAGTTCAATTTTCATGCCATATAAGCTTGCAATCATAGCCAGCGCAATACCTGTGTTACCGCTTGTGGCTTCTATCAGTTGGTCGCCTTTTTTTATTTCTCCGCGATCCACAGCACTGCGTATCATATTCAGTGCCGCCCTATCTTTTACACTACCCCCGGGATTATGCCCTTCGAGTTTGCCCAAAACTTTCACCCTTGGGTTCGGATTCAGGTGTTTTATTTCTACCAGTGGTGTATTGCCTACAAGATCGAGAATGGTTTGCATGATGAGATTTTTTATAGCTAGCGTATTTTAAGTCAAAATTATCCTTCCAGTTCAAGATTTTCTTTCCTTAGTTGCGGTGGAATTACCTGTGCTGCGCTTTTATAGTAAACTTTGCTGCCAGCAGGTACAGATCTCGTAAGCCATACATTGCCTCCGATAGTAGTCCTGCTCCCAATGATGGTTTCTCCACCAAGGATGGTAGCCCCTGAATAAATGATCACATGATCCTCTACTGTAGGGTGCCTTTTAGTATTGGCAAATGATTTTTCAACACTGAGTGCTCCAAGGGTAACCCCCTGATAAAGTTTTACATGTTTGCCTATCTCGGTGGTTTCACCAATAACCAAGCCGGTTCCATGATCTACGCAAAAGTAGCCACCGATAATGGCGCCGGGATGGATATCAATACCGGTTTTAGAATGGGCATATTCTGTAAGAATCCGCGGAATCAGGGGCATTCCCAATTGATGCAGGAGATGTGCAATCCTGTAAAAGCAAATAGCGAAAAATCCCGGATAGGCTCTTATCACTTCAAAAGAGGATCTTGCTGCGGGATCACCCTCTTCAATGGCCTCTACATCTGAATTTAGCAGGGCATATATTTCGGGTAATCCTTTAAAAAAGTCAGAAGAAATCCTTGGAATATCGCAGGTAGAACAGGCTTTCGTTTTGGTCATCAATTCGGTAAGAGTTGCCTGAGAAGCTTGTAATCTTGCCAGGATAGCTTGTGGGTCAGGAAAAATATTACCCCCTTTCTCAGGGAATAACAGCCCGATTAGCTCTTCAGCCCATCCTGCGATTTTATCATTTCCTGGTACCGCTTCATAGCAGCTTTGCCTTTTATAAAGTGCCTCTACAAAGCCCTGATCAATCATAACCTTTTTCTTTTTAGAAAGTAAAATTAGTCTTCCTGCTGTCAACAGTCCGCCAAACAGTTTATAAAGTTTACTTACAAACTCATGTTTCTTTGCTTAGTCTGCCCCGGAATATCTGTTCCTTTTATGCAAAAGCAACTTTACTACTACCTTATCTATTGGCAGCGTAACACTTTCTAGGGTTAAATCAGATAAGGGGATGAATCTGAAACTCTCAATATTCAGCGAGGTTTTATAGTCTTCTTGTTGGGTTTCATCAAAATCAAAAGGTTTAACCCTCAATTCTTTGGTAATAGGTTCAAGGGGTTTCACTTCATAATAAATGGAGATGATTTGTTGTTTGTCAGAGGAAAAAGCATTGAGTTGGAAAAAGTCAGTGGTATAGAAATGATCTCCCACTTCAACTTTCAGGTTCATTTCTTCCATGAACTCTCTTTTTAGACAATCTCTCGTCCCTTCTCCATATTCAAGACCACCCCCTGGAAATTTGGTATAAAACTTTCCTTTTATGTGTTCATCGGCTACCAATAATTCCTGTTTTTCGTTGATTAACAATCCGTAAATCCTGATATTGAACATAAGTGGTCAGTTTAATGTGAAGGTAATTGATGTAACAAATGGGGTAAAGGTTGGTTTAAATAAAAATCCCTGTCAGTAGCACTGACAGGGATTTTCGTAAAAAGTATAATAAAAATTAAGCAGAAGCCGCTGCTTTTGCCGCATTCAATTTTTTGGTGAGTTTGCTTTTCAGGTTAGCCGCTTTGTTCTTATGGATAATTCCACGCTTCGCAAGTTTATCTATCATACTGGCAACAGTTGGAAATTTTTCTTCCATTGTGGCAGCTTCACCCAAAGCTTTCAGGTCGCGGATAGCATTACGGGTTGTTTTACCATAGTAACGATTGCGGTCACGACGCTTTTCAGATTGTCTTACGTCTTTTTTAGTTGCTTTATGATTGGCCATATTTTTTTCGAATTGGAGCGCAAAAGTACAGGCTTATTTGATTCCCTCAAAATAAAATTTATAAAAATGTAAAATTTGTAACTATTCAGTCCGAAATTATCATTTCTTGGTCTGATGTGGATTACCTCATAATTTATTGTTTTTTGCAAATTCATACATTGCAATTGATATGGATAAGGACTTAATCACACAACTACAGCCGCGGAAACTTTTAGAGCAACAGAAATTAATTGGTATGCTAAAAAAAATGATGATGAAAAAGATAAATTGATTGATGGGAAAGATAAGGTGATAGTTGAGCAGGATAAATTGATGGTAATGCCAGAAGCTCGTATTACTGAACTTGAGAACAATCAAAAGGTGAACAGTTTTAATAGCAGTAAGCCTCCAATAGCTATACAGGTAAGCCAATGCAGAATCAAAAGTTGCGTTTAGGTAGTGGTAAAAAGCAGGGTGGACAGACTGATTACTTCTTCAATACCCCGTATTTTAGCAAACACCTGAAGAAATAGTTACCCATATTGACTGTCATTTTTATTTTTACGGCAAAAATATATCGGGTGTATATGTTCATGATTATGAACGCAGACAGGTTCATGACATACCATCTATCCAAATGATTGCACCTGAATATTTTATTACACCTGAAAATTTGAATAAAATGTAAAATTTACCCTACCAGTAACCCAATAAATAGAAATTTAGGCCCAAGCAGGTATAAATTGATAACCCAATATAGCAATCAAGTATTAATATTTGCAGCTTATTTTTCTCGGCAGCAGTGCTTACTTATACAACTTCATAAAGTAAATTCAGTAAAAGCTGATGTAGCCTCTTGATTTAATAAAGGCCAACTACAGTATGTACGTAAAGTATAAGCCGTTGAAAAACGAAATCAAGCAATTATACCCTCCACCTAAAAAGGGAAAAGGTAGAAAAGGACCTATTAAGAAAAGTAAACCTTATATGCTCCTGGACTTTTCATCGTTTCAAGGAATCAATCACGCAAAGCAAGCCATTCGCTGAATAAAAGTAAAGCAAAAAATATCAGGCTGCTTCCGGAGCAGGCAATGCGCCGATGATTTTACTATCACAAGATGTTTTAGTCCAACTATGCAAAAACAGGAATATTCAATCATTCTAGTAATTAAAATTGCTATAGCTGTCAATTCGATCAAATTATTGGCTCGAATAGTTACGATAATTTTAATACGGCACAACAAAGATCCTCTTTTAAAAAGATTCATTGTTTTGTTTAACCAAAATGGTTTTTTTGTTATAATGTTTTCAATATTTATTGAAACTATGATCTGAAAAAAAAATTTTTTGATTTAGTTAAACAATTAGCAAAACACTGTGTTTCTAATCATTCAAATCAAAATGTTTAGTACATGAAACCATTTTTTCTGGAAATTGTCAAGATCCCGGTCGATGATCCGGTGGCGTTTACGTTTTTTACTGGCTACATGGCCATGTTAGCAGCTTCTATCTTCTTCTTTTTCGAAAGAGGGCAGGTAGATGGTAAGTGGAAAACTTCTTTATTGGTGTCAGGTTTGATTACCTTTATTGCAGCAGTACACTATTACTATATGCGTGATTACTACGCAGCTACACAAGAAACGCCTACAGCACTTCGTTACATTGATTGGACACTAACCGTGCCCCTGATGTGTCTGGAGTTTTATCTCCTATTGAAGCCTGCAGGTGCCAAAACATCATTCATGTGGAAATTGATCGCCGCAGCAGTAGTGATGCTTGTTGCTGGTTACATTGGTGAAGCATTTACCGATGGAAGCACAGGACATTCTGTATTGTGGGGTGTTATTTCTACAGTAGGTTATGTGTACATTCTTTATTCTGCATGGTTTGGAGAGGCAAAACAATTAGCTGCCTCCTCCAATAATCCTGCCGTAAAGAGTGGTATTCAGGCACTTGCCTGGTTCGTACTGGTAGGTTGGGCTATTTATCCAGTAGGATACATGGCTATGCCTGGTGGATGGTTGAGTGGTGTTTTTTCCCCAACCGATGTTAACCTTTTCTACAACATAGCTGATGCCATCAATAAAATTGGCTTTGGTTTGGTAGTTTATGGTATTGCCATTGCTGATAAGAAGCCTGCTACTGCAACTGCTTAATCTGCAAACAAAAAATTAAAAGACCCGGCTCAACAGCCGGGTCTTTTGTTTTATAGCTGATCCCATTTTAGGAAAAGTTATCATTCATTATCAGTAATGGCCGGATGCTCTATCTAATCGCTTACCAGAGATTTTATGATCATGCCGGGTTGGATTTTGCAAGGCGTAGGATAACACTTACCACTCTATCATTTTTTTTACGGCCGTGTCATTGAATAATTTCAGTGACACATCTTTCGTGGTATCGCACAAATACCATAAAATAGTGTAGCATCTATTGTAAACTTGGCAACCCCGTAAATTCATACTATACAAAGGTGATCAAAAGATTAGGATAATAATACTGAATCACAGGTTAATTCCTCAATTCCCAAAAACGAATTCCCAAAATGGGATGAAATTTTAATACTTTCATCATATTGGATATACGCTATTGACCATTTATAATAGTATAGAAGGTTGACATAATAAGGAATTTTCAGAGGTAATTACTGATTTGTCTTTTTCCGGGAAACAAAATTCTAAAGAGTTCAAGGGCTATATTAATGGGCTGCCTAAAGAAAATGGAACTACATATAAAGAGGGAAAAAACGAGTACGACAAGTTGGTTTCTGATTTATTCTATCAAAAAAAAGAGGAGAAGAAACAATGAAAGTTATAAATATTATTGTCCTTTTTATTTTTTCTTGTAATTTTTCGTATTCATAAGAAGCTGTATCATATCACTATGTTCTAAATGAACGTATTATTGCAATAGACTCAACTGCTCCGTTATTTGGCATGGAGCAAGAATTTGCTACAGTGAGGAAATACTATTCGCCGTCCACATTTTCTGAGACACGATTATTTACTGGCGATAACAGGAAATCAATCTTATACAAAATTGAAAATGGAATATGGTATTATAAACAGAAAAATAAATAGAAACTGTTCTATAATTGTAACAAAATTATTGGGGGGAATATTTTGTTATTTGGCTTGAAATATAAAATAGTGTTCAAAGGCTCT